>Ga0272446_1000497_pt1 | contig 62185 bp, 50 predicted proteins | sample YNPCB0061_FD_194587 | JGI IMG/M metagenome (GOLD analysis project Ga0272446, IMG submission 194587) | Hot spring microbial mat communities from Yellowstone National Park, WY, United States - YNP-CB-006-1 | ecosystem: Environmental > Aquatic > Thermal springs > Hot (42-90C) > Sediment | place...
CGACTGCAACAACAACAAGCAGACCGACGGGTGCGAGATCAACACGACGAACGACCCGAACAACTGCGGTGCGTGCAACACCGTGTGCTCGAACAACCACATGGCGACCCGCACGTGCTCGGCAAGCGTGTGCAACGGCACGTGCGCCACGGACTATGCCGACTGCAACAACAACAAGCAGACCGACGGGTGCGAGATCAACACGACGAACGACCCGAACAACTGCGGTGCGTGCAACACCGTGTGCTCGAACAACCACATGGCGACCCGCACGTGCTCGGCAAGCATGTGCAACGGCACGTGCGCCACGGACTATGCCGACTGCAATAACAACAAGCAGACCGACGGGTGCGAGATCAACACGACCAACGACGTCAACCACTGCGGATCGTGCACCAACGTTTGCCAGCTCGACCACGCGGTGGAGGCGTGCGTGTCGAGCGCGTGCGCGATCGCAAGCTGCGAAGCACACTACGGCAACTGCGACGGTGACATCACCACCGGCTGCGAGACCGACCTCGACACCGACGTCGACCACTGCGGAGCTTGCACGCGTCCGTGCAGCACCAGCCATGCGGCATCCCTGTCGTGCAACGCCGGGCTGTGTGACACGACGGATTGCGACAACGGCTGGACGAACACGTCGAGGCCGGCAGCGCCGACCGCGGACGACGGATGCGAGTCGCACCCGTGAGGGCGGCGTCTACAGGCCCTTGAGCTTGATCCACTCGTTGGTGATGTCAGCGCCGCGGTTGAAGTCCCGGGTCATGTCGCTCGCGATCCGGTCCTCGATCATCCCGCCCACCATCATGATCTTGACCTCGATACGAAACGCGGCGAGCCGCCGGCACCGCTTGTCGCCCGCCTTCTCCACCCAGATGTCGCCCGCGACCTTCGTTTTCTCGGTCGCCACGTTCGACTCGATGTCCACGTGGTAGCGTCTGGTCTTCTTGTCGAACCGCCCGTGCTCCTTGTACCCGAAGTTGTCGCCGAGCACCTTCTTGACGGGCCCCGGGACGTCGCCTACCGGCGGGGATACTTCCACCGTGCGCTCGTACACGGCGTCGTCGTCGCGCCGGACCGTGGCCTTCCACACCGGGAACCTGAGCCGCTCCTTGAACAGGAACCGGTTGAACTCGTCGTCGAAGAAGATCCGGTCCCAGTAGGTGGCTTCATCGCACTCGAACACGTGGTCGAACTTGACTTCCTTCATCCTGCTTCTCCGCGATGAGAAACGTCGGCGAGACGCGCCGCGCGGGATCATGGTATCGGTTGCCCATAGTTCACGGATGCGCACCAGGCAACCTTTCCCGACGGTCATGCGCTCGCCCTTGCATGGAATCAACCGCGCGAGGCTGCGATGACCACGCCGTCCGCCGCTGCGGAGCGTTCCATGCCCGGTCCCACGGCCCGTTGGTTGTCCAATGTCGCGTGGGTCTTCCGCAAGGATCTGCTCATCGAGCGTGCAACCCGCGAGATCACCACCACCAGCGCCTTCTTTGCCTGCCTGGTTGCGATCACAGCCTCGGTTTCGTTGCACAGCGGCGCGGATACGCGTGTCCGCGTCGCCCCGGGCGTCATCTGGATCTCGATCGCGTTCGCCGCGGTGCTGGCGGTGTCGAAGAGCTGGCACCGCGAGCGTGAGGACGGCGCGCTCGATGGTCTGCTGGTGTCGCCCCTATCCCGCAGCGCCATCTTCGCCGGCAAGGCCTTGAGCATCGTCGTGTTCCTGGGCGTGGTGCAGATCGTCGTGGTGCCGCTTTCTGCGGTGCTGTTCTCGGTGGACCTTCTCGATCTGGGGCCGGGGATCGCGGTCATCTCGGCGTGCGCCACGCCGGGCATTGCCGCGACGGGCACGCTGTTCGGCGCGATGACGGTGCGCACGCGCGCACGCGATCTGGTGCTTGCCAGCGTGCTGTTTCCGCTGCTGCTCCCCACGCTGCTGTCGGCGGTGGCGGCTACGCGCGAGCTGTTCTCGGGGGCGCCGGTCCCGGAGCTGCGGGACTACCTGGTCATCATGCTCGTGTTCGACGGTGTGTTCGTGGCGGGAGGTATGGCGCTTTTCGGATCGCTCATCGAGAGCTGACCGGTCCGGTGCGCGGCGTGCGGGCCCGCCGCTCTTCGACTCGCGCTTCGCCTCGACGACGCGAGGTGCTAGGCTCCTGCCATGCGGCTCGGGCTCATCGGACCGTGCCACGGCAACTTCACCGCGCTGCGTTCCAGAGCGGAGCTCCTCCTCGGCCAGCTCCGCGTCGACCGTGCGGTCTACCTCGGTGTCGACAGCGCGCTTGACTCGGTGGTGTCGTCGTGGGCCAGGGAGATCGTTGCGGCGGACCCGTCAGACAGCGCCTTGTGGGCACGAGCGGCCGATGCCTGCGCGACGGCGTCGCACCAGGTCATCGACGCTTTCATTGAGAAGGAGCGACGAAGGTCGCGTCTCCAGCTCATCGAATGCCTGCCCCACGCCAAGGCCCGCTGCATCGAGCTGTTCGAATCCGTCGTGTCGGTCCTGATCTACGACAAGGCGCACCTCGACGAAGAAGACATCCTGCCCGCTACCATCCTGGTCTTCGGCAAGAGCCGCGACCCGATCATTCATCGCGTCGGCTCCCGGATCTTCGTGAGCCCCGGCCCCGCGGATCACCCGGCCGGCGGCGCAGCCATCCTCGCAGACGAAGACGACAAGGTCGTCGTCACCGTCTTCGCGCCCGACGGCAAGCTCGTGCGCAGGGAGACCGCCGCGCAGCGCGCTGCCAATGTCCGGGTGAGCGTGCGGGGGGCCAGGTGACCAAGACCGTCGCCGTCTACGGGGGCAGCTTCAATCCCCCGCACATCGGTCACGTCATGGCCGTCACCTACGTGCTGTGCGTCGCGCGGGTCGACGAGGTCGTCGTGGTGCCCTGTTTCATCCATCCGTTCGCCAAGCAGCTCGCGTCCTTCGAGGATCGTCTCGCGATGTGTCGCGACGCATTCGCGTGGATTCCGCGCGTGACCATATCCGACGTGGAGCGTCGGCTCGGCGGCGAGAGCCTTACGCTGCGCACGATCCAGACCTTGCGCGCGGAGCACGCCGACTGGTCGCTGCGGCTCGTCGTCGGCTCCGACGTCATCCCCGAGACACCGCGCTGGCACGGCTTCGACCGGATCCGGCAGATCGCCCCTCTGCTGGTACTCGATCGGCCGGGGGCGCACCGATCATCGATTCCATCGCTGTTTCCCGATGTGAGCTCGTCGGCCATTCGCTCCGCAATCGCCGCGGGCGACCTCGCCACGGTGCAGGCGCTGCTGCCTGCGCCGGTGTTCGACCGCATCCGTCGCGACGGATTGTACCGGGCCGAGGACAGCGCATGAGGTCACCGCCTGGGGTGCACGTGCACGGCTCGGGCAAGGTGGGCCGTGCGCTGGCCGGGGCGCTTCGGCGTGCCGGGTGGCAGGTTTCGATCTCCTCCGAGCGTCGCACGCCGGCGCCGCGGATACGTGCGCTCGTGGTGGTGCTCGCCGTGCGTGATGGCATGATTGCGCAGGTGGCGAGGAGGTGGGCCGCGATCGGGATCGTGGCGCCGGACGCGGTGGTGCTGCACACGGCCGGGGCGCGCCGGCCGGAGGAGCTAGCTGCGATCCGCGGTTGCTGTGCGGGCATCGGACAGATGCACCCGCTGGTTTCGATCGTATCCAACCGGTCGACGGCTTGCTGGATGGGCGCCACGATGCTGGTGGACGGGGATCCTGCGGCCGTGGCCGCGGGCAAGCGGATTGCGAAGGCACTGGGGATGGTGTCGCGGAGCGCGCCGGACCTTGACCGAGGTGCCTACCACGCGGCGGCGGGCATGGTGGCTGGCGGTGCAGCGGCGTTGGTTCGAGCGGCGAGCGATGTGCTTGTCGGCGCGGGGGTGGACTGCAGGTCGGCGCAACGCATGCTTGGGCCGCTGCTGCGCAGCGTGGCCGACAACATCGAGCGGGAAGGCTTGCCCACCGCGATGACGGGGGCGATCCGACGAGGTGACGAGGCGACGTTGGCGGCTCATCACGAGGCGGTGCGTCGCTACGCGGTGCAGCATACGGGGATGCTGGCGGTGGTGGAGGCCGGCCAGCTTGCGATGGCACGGGAGCTCCACGAGTTGCCGGAATTCGAGTTGAACCAACTTGCATGGGTGGTCGCAGGTCTGAAGGGCACGACAAAGGGTGACTCGAGGGGGCGCAAGCGGAAGGCGCTGGCGGTCTGGAAGGTTGATCGTGGACGCCCAAGTCGATAGCCTTGCGCGAAGCGGGGTGTTCCGTTGAAGGTACATTGGATGAAGGCTTGGACATGGCTGGTGGTGGCGGCGGCGCTGGGTGTCGGCGTGGAAGGCGTCGCGCAAGCGCAGCGCAAGGCGCCGGCGAAGGCGGAAGACCCGGCTGCTGACACGACCCTTGTGCAGGCGCAAAAGGCGTGGGAAGAGGCCGAGCTCACCCGCGCGGCGGATCTGTACGAGCAGGCGCTGAAGGAGGGCAACCTGTACCCGTCCGACGTGCTGGTCGCCTACGCGCGCATCGGCACGGTGCGCGCGGCCATGAATCAACGCAACGCAGCGCTCAGCGCATTCCGGGTAGCGGCTGCGCTGGATCCGTCCTTCGAGCTTCCGTCCGAGGCCGGGCCGAAGGCCAAGGCACTGTACAAGCAGGCTCGGGCGGAGGCCGAGAAGCAAGGCGGCAAGCTCGACATCACGGCGGAAGTTCCCACCCAGAGCGCACCTGGCGCGACCTTCATCGTGACGGCGCACGTGCCCGAAGCGTTCGTGCCGTTGATCGTCGACGTGGGCATCACGGTCTCAGACCCGTCGGTGTCGTCGAGCACGGTCAAGCCGTACAAGGAAAAGAAGCCGGCGGCGACGGAAGTGCAGTTCGAGGTGCCGGGCAAGGTGGTCGTTCCGGGGGCGAACCTACTCGTTCGGGTGGATGCGCTCGACGGGCATGGGAACCGGTGGGCGTCTGCGCAATCGAGGGTGAAGGTCGACGCGCGCAAGCGGGCCCTCGAACCGATGCCAGGAGATGCTATGGTTCCAGGAGAAGACGATCACGATGGAAAGAAAAAGTCCGGTGGCTTCTGGGGCGGACCGTGGCCCTGGGTCATCGGCGGCGCGGTGGTGGTTGGCGGAGTCGCCACGTACTTCATGACTCGGCCGACTCCCGACGTGGCCGTGGGAGCGCCGACATGGCGATGAGACAGCAACATGACGTACTCTGATCCGGCGGTTTGGTTCAACGCTGGACGGCGGGAGGCGCGCTGATGTCCGAAGGTTCGACGCCCCGCCAGGAGTCTCCGCGATCCTCCCGGACGGGAGACTCCGCTGTGAGTGACGACGGGGTCTACGGAACGTACTTTCTCGGCCGATACCGGGTGGTCGACGAGATCGGCGTGGGGGGCATGGCGAGCGTGCACCTCGCGCGCATGGATGGCGCGGGCGGGTTCCAGAAGTGGGTGGCCATCAAGAAGATCCACCCGCATCTCATCGAAGACGAGCAGTTCATCCACATGTTCCTCGACGAGGCGCGCATCGCGGCGCGGATCTCGCACCCGAACGTGGCGCAGGTGTTCGACCTGGGCGTGCATGAGAACACGTACTGGATCGCGATGGAGTACCTGCACGGCGAGCCGCTGCGCGAGGTCATGCGTCACAACGAGGAGCATCATCTGGCGACCCCTCCAGAGCTGGCGGCGCGCATGGTGGCTGACGCTGCCGAGGGGTTGCACGCGGCCCATGAGCTTCGGGGCAAGAACGGCGAGCCGCTGAACCTCGTGCACCGCGACGTTTCCCCGCACAACCTGTTCGTCACCTACGACGGCATGGTGAAGGTGGTCGACTTCGGCATCGCCAAGGTATCGGGCAGGTTGTCGAGCACGCGGGCCGGCACGCTCAAGGGCAAGCTGGCGTACATGTCTCCCGAGCAGGTGCGCGGTGGTGCGATCGACCGGCGCACGGATATCTTTGCGCTTGGCGTGGTGCTGTGGGAGCTGACGACGGGCCAGCGTCTGTTCCGGATGGACAGCGATCTCGAAACCCTCGAGAAGGTGCAAGCGTGCGTGGTGCCGCCGCCCTCTTCGGTGCGGCCCGACTATCCCGCGGAGCTCGAGTCGGTGGTGATGCACGCGCTGCAACGCCGGGCCGACGTGCGTTTCCAGACGGCGCGGGAGCTGTCGCGTGCGCTGCAGCAGTACCTCATGCATGCCGGCAGATTCGTCGGACCGGAGGAGTGCGGGGCCTACGTGTCGAGCATCTTCGGTGATCGGATCCGCAAGCGCGAGGCGCACCTGCGATGGGCCGCGGAGGTCACCCAGACCATCTCCCTGGATTCGATACGCGAGGCGGCTGCGCCTACGTTCGACGAGATCTCCCTCAACTCCTACGAGTCGGTGTCCGAAGACGGCGAGTCGCGTCCCACGGGGGGATCGGCGGTGACCAAGCGGCCTCCACGCGCCGCGCGGCCGAAGACGGCGCCCGCACCGCAACCGGCTCCCCCCCCTGCAGCCCCGCCGCCGGCTCGTCTGCCTCCCCCGGCCCACGGCATCCACAAGCTCGCACCGAGAGTCCGCCCCGAGATCGCCGCCCAACCAGCCAGCTCGGTCGTGATCAGCACCACGCCGCCGTCGTCGCCCAACCTGCCGCATGCGGGCGCTCCAGACGAAGACGACGAAGAAGACATCGCGACGATTGTGGTGCAGTCCAAGCATGTGTTGGATCAGGCCGGGGTTCCGGTGCCCGCCGCGGGCACGCCGGCGCCGCTGCCCGCTGCCGGTACCCCTGCACCTTTCCCGGTGTCGCCCCACGCTCCGACCGCACCACCGCAGGCGCTCGTCCAACCGCGTGTGTCGCGGCCTGGTGGTTATCCGGACAACAGCGGCGTGCCGGTCGGCCAGATGACCGCACCGGCGATGGCTGTCCAGCATCCGCCCCAGGCGATGGCCCCGATGCCGGGCCAGGCGCCGCAGCCATTCCAGCCGCAAGCACCGAACAATTTCTACCCTCCCGGCGTTGCGCCGCGCGTCGCCGACGAAACCATGCAGCTACCGCGTGCCCGACAGGGGCACATGGTCGTGTACATCGCCGCGGCGGTGGGCACGTTCTTCGTCGTGGTCGGGCTCGCTGCCGTCATCCTGCTTCGATCGCGTGCCGAAGCGCAAAGGATGGCCGGTTCCACGGCTGTGCCGGTTCAGGCATCCGCTCCCGCGACGACCGCCGCGAGCGCGCCGCCCCCTGCGACCGCGCCGCCGGCGACCGCCACGACGGTTGCCGTCACGACGACAACTCCGCCCGCAACCACCGCGCCGCCTTCGCCAGCAACGACGGCAACGACGGTCAAAGCCCCGCCCGCGTCCACGAAGACCGTGGGAACGAGCACGGGGCAGCCACCTGCGCCGCCTCCCACCGCAACTGGCGGCGCCACGGACAAGGCCGACCCGGGATTCCTCACGGTCGTGTGCAGCCCGTTCTGCGATTCCGTGTCCGCAGGCGGGCGCAACCTCGGGCCATCGCCGGTGGTCCATGTGGCGCTTCCGCCTGGTCAGTATCGTGTCGTGTTGAAGCGGACCGGCGGGGCGACCAAGGTGATTTCAGCCATCATCGTGTCCGGTCAGGTCACTTCTCATCGCGTAGCTATGGACTAGGTCATTATGCGCCAGGTTCGTCCCAAGAGCATCGAGACGAAGGTTCTGACAGCCTCTGGGCTTGCAGCCTTCGTGGTAGGTCTTTCGTTCGCTTCCTGCGCCAGCCAGCCTTCGGTCGACGTTTCGGTCGAGGACCCGGACGGCTACCGTTCGTCCGCCGCGTGGGCTCAGCTCGTGGTCTACCCGGATACCTGCCCGGACCGGTCCGTTCTGGAAAAGGGCGAGGTCACGCCCAACGTCAAGCTGTTCACGGTGGCAGCGGACCAGGACTTCCCCGAGGTCGGCACGCTCGACAAGGCCAAGTTCGGCTTCGCCGTCATCCTGCGCGACAGCAACTGCGGCGTGATCGCTTTCGGCTGCACGCCGGTCGATCTCGACCACCACAGGCACATCACCATCCGGCTCAACGAACACGACGACGTCGACCATACGGCTGCTGCATGCGATGCGTCCGCAGGTCAATCTTGCGTGGACGGCGCGTGTACGGACGCGGCGCCCCAGGAAGGCGGTGCCGACGTCCCCAACGACCACGGCGCGGAGGGTGGTCTCGGCTGCACCTTCAAGCTCGTGGCCGCGGCGAACCTCGACAACCCGACCGCGAGCGGTGCGGCGTTCGCAGGTCCGGTCGTGGTGCCCACCCCCAAGGGCTTCGTGGTCGTGTACCGCGAGATCGACGCGGACGGCGCGTCCGCCCGTGCCGTCCGGCAGTTCGTCGGCGATGACGGTGCCAAGGGGGCGAGAGCCAACGCGCCGGTCAAACCATGCCCGGGCATACAAACATCGAACGGCGTGACCGCGACGTGGAGCTCCACGCAAAATGCCGGCTTCATGGCCGTCTCGTCGATCGCGTGTGCGTCCGATTCACCGGAAGCCTACATTGCCAACTTCGATCAGTCCGGCCAGACGATCACGGAAGTCACCTACCCGTTGCCCGGTCCGATTGTCCTGACGGGACCGTCCGGCGCTGCGGCCTATCCCGCGTCGACGCAATTCCTGCTCGCTGCGATATCGGATGCGGTGCCGGTGCTGTACACGTTCGACGGTGTCACGGTGAACACGAATATCGGGGCGATTCAGAACGGCGGCGGAGTCGCGACGTTCGCGCAGGTTGCGGCCACTGACAGTATCGTGGCTACGCTGGCGGACTCTGACGCAAATGGCGGACGCACGGCCTTGTCGGTCCAGCCACCTGGCTCGGGGGCGATCACGACGTCGTTCCTGCCGGCGGGCAGCTTCGCAGCGCTGACGGTGTGGGGCAGTCGCGCGCTCGCGGCGGTGCCGACCGGCAACGGCGCGCATTGGTCGGTGGTGACCGCCACGGGCGACCCGGTCGGCGACGGCGAGTTGTCGGGTGGTCCATTCGGCTCGATCGACGCGGCCGTGCTGAACGACCGTGTGTTGGTCGCGGCAGGTGCGATGGCCAAGATCACGTTGTTCCGGATGGATGGAAACGACGGCACCATGTCGGCGGGATCATCGTTCCAGGCTACGCTGGTGTCTCCGATCGGCAGCGCGACGCTGGCGAACTACGACGGCGGCAGGGTGTCGGTGGCGGCGGCGCGCAACCGCGTGGTGGTCGCCTGGTTGAACTCTGCGGCTCCCATTCCGAATGCGACCACAGCTCCTGGTGGATTCGCCGTGCTCGCCTGTGAGGACTGACCGGCGTCAGCGGACGTCGAGCGCGCCGGACCTCCGGTTGCGGCTCGAGATCGAGACCATCGCAAAGGGCGGCGAAGGGGTGGGCCACGCGCAGGTGCTCGGGCGCCGATGTGCTGTCCTGGTTGCTCGCACGGCTCCTGGTGACATCGTCGACGTCGAAGTCGGCCGGGCTGCAGGTGCGCTCCGGGGCAGGCTGCTCGCGGTCGTGCAGGCATCGCCCGTGCGTGTTCATCCCGTTTGTCCGCATGCGGATGCGTGTGGCGGGTGCGACTTGATGCACATCGACCCGGCTGTGCAGCACGGCATGAGAGTGCAAATTGTGCGGCATTCCCTCGGCCCCATGCTTGGCGGAGTGGAGCCACGCGCGCACCGCGCGCCGTTCGCCGAGGGCTATCGCACCCGCATTCGTCTTGCGGTCGACGCGGCGAAGGGGCGGATCCTCGTCGGCTTCAGGCGTGTCCGCAGTCATCGCATCGTCGAGGTGGACCGCTGTCTGGTCGCGTCTCCGGTCCTGGATCGAACGCGCGCCCAGGTGCCCGCATGGTTGGGATCATCGCGGGGCAATGGCGAGCTGACGCTGGCGATGGGGATGGGAGGACGTCCGGCGATTTACCTCGAATGGGAAGGAGAGCTTGCCTCCACGGTTTTCCGGGAGGCTGAGGACCGCGTCTTGACGGGGCGATGGGCCGGCGTGCGGTTTGCGCTGTCCGGGGCCAACGAGCCGACCGATATCGGCGATCCGAGAACGGTCACGACCGGGTTGGACGGCATGGCGCTGGTCGCGCCGCCAGGTGGTTTCTCGCAGGCGTTTGACGCGATGAACAAGGAGTTGGCGGGCGCAGTGGTGAGCGCCGCCGGGGCGTTGGGGCGAAAGACATCGGAGCTGTTTGCGGGGTCGGGCAACTTCACGGTGGGTTTGGCGAGGCAGGTCGAGGCGATCGAAAGCGTAGAGAGCGACGCCGCCGCGGTCGACGCCGCGCGGACGAATCTTCAGACCCGCGGCTTGCGCGCAAAGCTTAGGTGCGCGGACGCCGATGCGGTGGACGTGGGCGACGACGTCCGGGTCGTGGTGATGGACCCGCCGCGGACCGGCGCGCCAGGGGCTTCGCTGCGGACCGCGCGGAGTCGGGCGCGCAGGGTGGTCATGGTCTCGTGCGACCCGGCAACGCTCGCGCGTGATGTCCGCACGTTGACGAACGCCCGGTTCGTGGTCAAGTCGGTGGACGTGTTCGAGATGTTTCCGCATACGAGCCATGTCGAGTCGATGGTGGTGTTGGAGCGCGAGCCGGGGGCGCGCAGCGGATGATCACGAAGGTGGATGAGCGACTCAGGCGCGAAGCTGACCAGTACGCGTTCCGTTTCGGTTGCGAGTGCTGTGCTGCATTCGACGTGGAGCATGGAACATGTGCGCACGGCTATCCCAACGAGCAGCACGCGAGGGTACAGCTCGCGGAAGTTGAAACCGTCGTGTTCTGCAAGGAGTTCGACCTCGCGTGATGACGAGCCGCGGCAGCCATCGTCCCACGCTCCTGACGTTGATACGCAGAGAGCTCGAGGCCCTCGGGGTACCTGCCCGCGGCGACGTGGTGCTTGTCGGCGCGTCGGGTGGTCCGGACTCCCAGGCGCTTCTTCACGCGATGGTGCATCTGGGTGCACGGATGGGCTTTGGAGTCTGCGCGTGCGGCGTGGACCACGGGCTTCGGGTGGAGGCTCCGGCGGAGCTTACGCTAGCGGAGTGCTTGGCGAGGGAGCTGAACGTCCGTTGGCGCACGGCTCGCCTGGGGTTGTGCGCGGGCCCGAACGTGATGGCGAGGGCGCGTGAAGCTCGGTACCGGGCCTTGTACGACGCGGCGCGGCAAGAAGGCGCCTCATGGGTTGCCGTGGGGCATCACGCAGACGACCGGGCGGAGACGCTTCTGATGCGTCTGATGCGTGGAACAGGGCCGGCCGGGCTGGCGGTATTCGGCGTGCGAAACGGAATCTTGCTTCGACCCATGATCCGGGCGCGACGGTCCGACGTGTTGCGCCATCTAGCACGGCATGGGATCGCGTACGCGCAGGATCCGACCAACGCCGATCGTCGTCATCTCCGGGCGGTGGTGCGGCACGAGGTATTGCCGGTGTTGGAGCGTCACAGTCCACGGATTGTGGAGCATCTGTGCGAGCTGGCCGACGACATGGCCGCGCTCGGCGTGGCGCCGGTCCGGGGGGTGGGGCGGGCGCAGCTTCGCGCGCTTGGCAAGGCGGTGGCGGACCGCGACGGCGCGGCGCGCGTGGCGCTGCCTGGGGGGAGAGTTGCGCGGCTGGACCTGGCTTCGGGAGGGCTGGTTGTGGAACCAATGGGGACGTTGCGGCTCTCAGGATCGAACACCGATGACCACTGACAGTCGACGACTCACTTTCTTGGTGGCACACTCAACGCGGCATTCGAACATGCAGAACCTTCGTCCGAGGCTCCCGTGAAGCAATCGCACAAGACCCTTCTCCTCTGGGTTCTCCTCATCTTGATGTTCCTGGCGATCTGGCAGTTCGTCAGCCCGGATACGGCGAAGGCGACGCAGGTGCCGTTCAGCGAATTCCTCGCTCTGGTGAAAGCGAAGCCGGAGGATCCGCATGTCGAGTCGGTGACGATCAAGGACAGGGAGTACAGCTTCGTGGTGGTGGACCCGAAGGCGCCGGGCAAGACCACGCGGAAGGTTGCGGTAGGGCCGCCGGCGGGCGAGGAGCTTTTCAAGACGCTCACGGCCAGCAACGTGAAGGTGCAGTACGAGAAGGACGACGGCAGCCCGTTCTGGTCGAGTGCGCTGATCACGGTGCTGCCGATGGTCTTCCTGCTGGTGATGTTCTACCTGTTCATGCGTCAGCTCCAGGCAGGCGGCGGCAAGGCGATGAGCTTCGGCAAGTCGAAGGCCCGGATGCTCAACGAGTCGCAGAACAAGGTGACGTTCGCGGACGTTGCTGGGATCAACGAGGCCAAGGACGAGCTCGAGGAGATCATCGCGTTCCTGCGCGACCCCAAGAAGTTCCAGCGCCTGGGAGGCAGGATCCCGAAAGGCGTGTTGATGATGGGCCCGCCGGGCACGGGCAAGACGCTGCTTGCGCGAGCCATCGCGGGCGAGGCGGGCGTACCGTTCTTCTCCATCTCCGGGTCGGACTTCGTGGAGATGTTCGTGGGCGTCGGGGCCAGCCGCGTGCGTGACCTGTTCGAGCAGGGAAAGAAGCACGCGCCCTGCATCATCTTCATCGACGAGATCGACGCTGTGGGGCGTCACCGCGGAGCCGGCCTGGGTGGCGGTCACGACGAGCGCGAGCAGACGCTCAATCAGCTCTTGGTGGAGATGGACGGCTTCGAGTCCAACGAAGGCGTGATCATCATCGCCGCCACCAATCGTCCCGACGTGCTCGATCCAGCGATTCTGCGGCCCGGGCGTTTCGATCGGAGGATCACGGTACCGCGGCCGGACGTCAACGGGCGCGAGGGCATTCTGCGCGTGCACACCAAGAAGGTGCCGCTCGCCCCGGATGTGGACCTGGAGACGATTGCGCGGGGCACGCCCGGGTTCGTGGGCGCCGACCTGGAGAACCTGGTCAACGAAGCCGCGCTGCTCGCAGCACGTCAGGACAAGGAAGTCGTCAGCATGATCGACTTCGAAATGGCGAAGGACAAGGTTCTGATGGGCAGCGAGCGCCGATCCATGGTCATGAGCGAGCAGGAGCGTCAGATCGCTGCATGGCATGAAGCTGGTCACACGCTCGTGGGGATGTTCGTCGAGGGCAACGACCAGGTGCACAAGGTATCGATCATCCCGCGCGGGGCGGCGCTTGGTGTGACGCAGTTCCTGCCGACGGAAGACCGCCACATGGTTTCCAAGAAGCAGGCGCTCGCGCGCATTGCGATGGCGCTTGGCGGCCGGAGCGCGGAGGAGGTCGTGTTCGGCGAGATCACGACGGGCGCATCGGACGACATCCGGCGGGCCACGCAGATTGCGCGCATGATGGTTTGCGAGGTCGGGATGAGCGAGAAGCTGGGGCCGGTCAGCTACGGCGAGCGGGAGGAATCGATCTTCCTGGGCCGCGAGTTTGCCCAGCACCGCCCGGACTACTCGGAGAAGACCGCCGTCGACATCGACGACGAGATCAAGCAGATCGTGGAGTCGCAGCACAAGCGCGCGCTGCAGGTGCTGACCGAGCGTCGCGACGTGCTCGACCGTCTGGCCCATGCGCTGCTCGAACGCGAGACGCTAGACCAGGAGGAGATCCTGGCGGTGGTGGAAGGGCGTGAGCTGCCCAAGCGTGAGCGGGTCGTCATCCCTACGTGGGCCGAGCGTGCGCAGCAGACCAAGGAGAAGCGCCGCAACACCAGCATCTTCGGATCGCCCAAGCCTGCCACATCGGGTTGAGCCGTGCCGTGGACGGCGCCGCAGCGGCTCGTCCTGCCCGGCTTGACCGGCGCGTTGATCTCCCTTGCCACGTCTTTCCCGATAGCGACCGAGCCGCCGGTGGTGCATGGCTCGATCCCCTTGGCTGTTCGGAAGGATCCTGACGCCAATGTGCCTTGCGACACCGCGCAAGAGCTGGAGACGCTGGGCACGATCGTGTCGCTCCACTTCGACGAGGCTGCGCCGTTGTCTTCGGACGAGCCCGGCGCGGAGGTGTTTGCGTCGCTGACCAGGGACAGGGTGACCGGTGAGCGTGCGGTCATGGCGTTGCGCTTGCTCGATCTGGTCCGGTCGCTGGCGCGAGAAAGACCTCCCGTGCGCGTCGAGATCGTGTCGGGCTATCGGAGCTGGAAGCTCAACGAGATGTTACGCAAGAAGGAGCACAGGGTGGCCGAACATTCACAGCATTCGTTGGGCCGTGCCATGGACTTCCGGCTGGAGGGGCTCTCGTCCAGGGATCTCGCCGGACGGATTGAGAAGGCCGGATGGGACGGCGGTCTCGCGTTCTATCCGGGCGACACGGATCGATTCGTCCATGCCGACGTGGGCCCGAAGCGACGCTGGCGCGGACGTTGACCGCGGAGTCGTGCGAGCGGGGCACGCACGGCCCGGGGCGAAAGCGCAAACAACACTGGCTCATGAGGCGTTGTATCCGTCATGTCGATGAAGCTTGCATCGGTACTGATCCTTCTGGCGTTCGCAAGCGGCTGTCATGACGGCCCTGCTGCGCCGCCCGTGCCCGCCTGGGCGGCCAGCTCGTCTCGACCGTCTGCATCCGGTCCGTCCGTTCCTGTCGCGCCGCCGCTGTCGGGGGCCGTGACGACGACGGATGCCGCGCCGCCGGACCGGTTCATGACGGACGCGGAGCTCGGCGCGACCATCTCCGCGTTATCGGAGGAGACGGGGGATTTCCCCAGCGACAACTTCGTATCCAACGAGACGAGCCTGCTCGACGTGGCTGCCGCGTTGCGGCGTGATGCGATTCGTGGACGGGCCTACGTGGGTGTCGGTCCCGAGCAGAACCTGACCTATGCACGGCTGATGAGGGCGTCGGTAGCCTACGTGGTCGACATTCGTCGTCAGAACATGCTGGAGCTGATGGTGATTCGCGCTGCGATGGAGCAGGCGCCGACGCGCACGGCATTCTTGAGCGCATGGACCAGTCGTCCGGACGTATCTGCGAAGCTCGCCGAGCCGGGCACCGCGAGTGTGGAAGAGATTGCCGGGGCGCTCGCCGGGACGCCGGCCGACGCTGCGCGGCGGGCAGCGCTGCGCGACGCCACCCGGTCGCTGATGGCTCGCCTCGGTGTGGTGTCCGCACCCCAAGACGACCGCGAGATCGCCAGGGTCGTCGAGGCGTTCGCGACCAAAGGCATCGACATCGCGTACTCGATGAAGGGCAGCGGGCGGAAGTATCCCGCGCTGCGAGAGCTGTTGTCGGCCCGGGGACCCGACGGCTCCGTGAGCTTCACCGCGAACGAGCAAGCGTACGCGGAGACTCGTCGCATGATGATGGAGAACCGGATCGTGCCGGTCGTGGGCGACTTTTCGGGGGTCAAGGCACTGCGCGGGGTGGCGGCTGATATGAAGCGCAGGGGAATATCTCTCGGCGTGTTCTACACCTCGAACGTGGAGCAATACCTGTTCGAGGGGCACACCTACGAGCGGTTCGTCGCGAACGTGGCAGCCATGCCGGCCGTTGACGAGAGCCTGATCGTGCGCGTGTGGTTCGACCAGGGGCGCGCTCATCCGATGCAGCGCAAGGGGCACCGCACCACGACCCTGGCGATGTCGTTGAGTCGATTCCTCGCACGAAGCGCATCGAGGCCCTATCGGTCCTACTGGGAAGTCACGACCGACACGGCTGGGCTGGAGCCATCCGGCCCGAGCCCGTGACCTTGCCACCAGACGCCCCTGGTTTTCCGATCGGCATCGCCTGGAGACGCGAGTGGAGCGACGGCTTGGTGGGAGTGCGACAAGCACGCGCCAGGGGTCTGGTGCCGGTCAGTTCGAGATATGCAGAACGTACGGCAGGCAGGTCGTGCTCGGTGCGGTGGCGTAGACGCGGATGTAGACCGTGGTCGGCGATGAGGCCATCTTGGCGGGATCGCGGGCGAGGTTCGTGCCGCAGGTGTCGTCGAAGGTGAATTCCCACTCGATCTGCCCGACGGAGGTTCCGCCTTCGGAGCAGGAGATGGCGGCGCCGAGGCAATCGGTTGCGACATCGATGCGGATGGATCCGGTGCCGCTCTGGTCCTGGATCGTGACATGCGGATGGAAGCCGCAGGTGTTTTGACCGCTGAAGCTGATGACGAACCAGTCTTCGTCGCCGGTGGGCACGAGCGTACCTGCCTGATCAGCAGAGGCGCCGAGGCCGAGGGTGCCCGGTGGCACCTGGAACGCGGCGCCGCAGGTCGAGGCGACGTTGTCGTCGATGCACTCGCAGCCGTCGGCGAACTGCCCGTTCTGGTCATAGGAGCCGGGGTTGCACGCGGTGATGGAGCACGCGCTAGAGGCGCAGACGGCATTGGCGACGTTGGACGGGGCTGGCGAGAGACAATCGAGCGAGCAGCTACCGCAATGATGCACATTCGTGCCGAGCTCGGTTTCGCAGCCGTCGGTGACGCTGGCGTTGCAGTCGCCCCATCCCTGGTTGCACTGCATGCCGCAGACGCCGCCGGAGCAATCGGGCTTACCGTTCGCGGCGTCGCACATCTTGGTGCAGGATCCGCAATGGTTGGCGTCGTTCAGAATGTCCGCCTCGCAACCCGTGGCGGCGACGCCGTCGCAGTTGGCGAAGCCATTTTCGCACTGGCCGAGGACGCACTGCCCAGCCACGCAGGCGGCATCGGCGTGGGTGAAGCTGCAAGGCTTGTTGCACGCTCCACAGTGGTTGGTGCTCGTTCGGATGTCGATCTCGCAGCCGTTGACCACGTTGCCGTCGCAATCGGCCCAACCCGCGTCGCACTTGCTGATGGCGCAGACGCCGCCGGAGCAGGAGGTGGAGGCGTTGGGAGCCGAGCAGGTGCAGCCACACTGGCCGGGGACGCCGCTGCCGCCGCAGGTTTCGCCGGGGGGGCAGGAGCCGCAGTCGATCAGCGCGCCGCAGCCGTTGTCGACCTGGCCGCAGGAGGCGCCGAGCTGCACGCAGGTCTTGGGTGTGCAGCCGCACTGATTGGGCTTGCCGCCGCCGCCGCAGACGTCGGTGCCGGAGCAGGTTCCGCAGTTGAGCGCCTGGCTGCAACCATCGGACACGTATCCGCACGACGCGCCGAGCTGCGCGCACGTCTTCGGCGTGCACGTGCCTCCGCCGCAGGTATTGGGCGCGTTGCCGCCGCCACAGGTTTCGCCCGCCGGGCAGGACCCGCAGTCGACCTTGCCCTCGCAGCCGTCGGGCAGGCTTCCGCACGAGGCGCCGAGCTGCCCGCAGCTCTTCGCGACGCAACCGCACTGGTTCGGCCTGCCGCTGCCTCCGCACGAGTAGGGGCTCTGGCACTTGCCGCAGTCGATGGCCTGAGAACAGCCGTCGGAAACGTATCCGCAGGTCGCTTCGAGCTGCACACAGGTCTTGGGGGCGCAGGCGTTGGTGCCGCACTTGTTGGTGCCTCCGCCTCCGCACGTCTGTCCGCTCGGGCACGACCCGCACTCCACCTTGCCGCCGCAGCCGTCTGGTGCCGACCCGCAGGTTGCTTCGAGCTGCACACAGGTCTTGGGCACGCATCCCGCGTCGCCCGCGCTTCCGTCGGCCGAGGCGTCGGTGGTCGGCGCGTCCGGCTTGTTGTAGTCGATCGGCGCGGCGTTTTCGTCTCCCCCGTTCGCGCAGCCTGCCACGGGAATCGCTCCGACCACGATCATGGAGAGGGACAAGCTCACAAACCAAGCGCGCAGCCCCAGCGGCAACAAGAATCGCATTCTGTCAGGATAGCAGCGCGGCGCGAGGATGGATAGATCGTCGAGCACCATCGGCGCCTTCGCGGGACGCCCTGGTTTCGGTTGACGGAAGCGTTGGCCGGAACGCGGCCTGTCCCCGTTCGAGCGGGCCACTGCGGGATGGTGGTCGACGCCTGCGTGGTGTGCCGGGTGGGGGTCTGAGGAGAGGCTTGCGGGGTATGCGTTGCAGGCCTGAGGAGACCGGGCTCCCATGATCGGCCTCGGGATGGAGCGCGTGCCCGAGCGCTGGGGGCGCAGCGCAAGATGGCAGGTGCTTGCGGTGTGGGCCAGGCGGTTTGGGATGTTGGACAGAGCAAAGGGAAAGGGAACGGGCCCGACGCGTTGCGTTCTTTGGCGGATCGGGGCTTGCTCCCGGCGTCGGGCTCGTGCACCGTGGGAGCGTGAGACCGGGTCGCGCGTGGTTGGTCTGGGTGCCCGCGATGGGGGCGGGGATCGGGTTGCTTTGCGTGCCGGGCGTTCGGGCGCAGTCGGTGGCGGTCTACGATGGCGAGGCGGTATCGGTGCGAGCGGAGCAACTGGATGTGGATCTGCACAAGGGCGCCGCGGTTCTCACGGGCAATGTCGCGATTGAGCGAGGCGACCTGCTGGTGACGTGTGCGAGGGTCGAGGCGAAGTACGACCAGGTGCCGAACGTGACGTGGGCGTTGGCGACGGGGAACGTGCGGGCGCGGGTGCGGGGCGTTGTAGCGCAGGCGCAACAGGCAGAGTTGCTGATGGGGCAGCGTCGGCTGGAGTTGCGGGGCGGGGTGCGCGTCTCGCGAGCGGGTGCGTGGATGACGGCGCGCGAGGCATCGATCGACCTGGAAACGCGTCGTGTTCGCCTGGAGCAGGTGCAGGGAGCGATCCCGATCCCGTCGGCGCTGCCTGGGCGATCGGGCTCGGTGTCGAGCGCAACGCCGTGACGGGCGAGGCGGTGTTGCGAGCGGCGGGCGTGGTGGTGGATCGCGAGGGGAGCCGCGTGCTTTGCGGTGTGGACTTGCGCGTGCAGCAAGGGGATGTCCTGCTGGTGTTGGGGCCGACTGGGGTGGGCAAGACGACCTTGTTTCGGGTGTTGGTTGGGGAGCTGCGAGCGGACCGTGGGCGGGTATGGCTTGGGCGACGGGAGGTGACGGACTTGCCGCTGTGGGAGCGGGCGCGGCTGGGTTTGGGGTATGTCCCGCAGACGCCCAGCGTATTGCCGGACTTGACGGTTCGTGCGAACCTGGAGACGTTCGTGAGGCTGTCGGGGCGGGCAGGGGGAGGCGTGGATCACTGGGCGGAGCTGGCGGGCTTGACGCACCGCATGTCGTTGAGGGCATCGGAGCTGTCGGGAGGGGAGCGCAGGCAGCTCGAGCTGGCGCGTGCGTTGATCGGGCGGCCGAAGGTGCTGGTCTGCGACGAGCCATTCTCCGGAATCGACCCGATCGGGGCGTGGCGCGTGGCGGAGATTCTGCGGCAGCAGGCGGCGCAGGGGCTTGCGGTGGTGCTGGCGGATCACCACGCATCGATAGCGCTTCGGATGTGTACGCGGGCGATGTTGCTGGTGGACGGTGAAGTCAAGGTCGATGATGAGCCCGTTGCGTTTGGCCGTCACGGAATGGTTCGGGCGCGGTATCTGGGCGACGGGGAAAACGGCGGGAACGGGGGTGAGGACGCTAGGTGATGGCCGTGGAGGGGAGGAAGTTGGGGGGGGCGGAGCGATATTGCACGCGACCAGCGGGCGGTCAGGTGGTAGCATGGTGCCACGTGACGCAAAGTTGATGCACGCGCGTTTCCAGACCAGGAAGAGGCTGCAAAGGCCGTCCTGACGAATCGGTTCCGATGGAGATCAAGCAGCAGCTCAAGCAGACCCTACAGCTCGTGATGACGCCTCAGCTCCAGCAGGCGATACGCTTGCTGCAGCTATCGCGGATGGAGTTGGTCGAAGAAGTGCGTCGGGAGATGGACGCCAACCCGATGCTGGCGGATGAGGACGTCGAGCCCCGGGTAATGGAGCCGAAGGACGCGTCGGTCCCGCATCTCGCGCCAGGAGCTTTGCCTCCAGAGGAGCAGGTGGGGATGACGGAGCGTGTCCAGGTGGACACGGATCTGCACCACCGCGAGGAGGAGAAGAAGGCGCAGGAGGTAGACTGGGAGCAGTTCCTCGAGAACCGTTCCTTGCAGCAGCCGGTTCCTTCGGGTGACCGATCGGGGTTCGACGATCTTCCGCCCATTGAAGCGAACCTGACGCGTCCTCGGAGTCTGGCGGACCACCTGCGCTGGCAGCTCCAGGTATCGGATATGCTGGAGTCGGAGCGCAGGTTCGCGGAGTTGGTGATCGGGAACCTTGATGAGAACGGGTATCTGGACTTGGAGGGGGTGGAGCGGGAGGACGGCACGCGCACGCCGGACCTGACGATCGAGGATCTAGCGTTGGAGGCTGGGCTGGATCCGGAGGACGCGCCCGAGGTTCTGCGGATGGTGCAGGAGCTGGACCCGGTGGGTGTGGCGGCGCGGGATCTGCGGGAGTGCTTGATGATCCAGGCCGAGCACTACGGGTTCGGGGATCTGGAGATCGAGATCATCGACAAGCATCTGCACAACCTGGAGCGTCGGGCTTACCAGGCGATCGCCAAGGACCTGAAGGTGCCGGTGGAGGAGGTGTACGAAGCCGCGAAGGAGATCCAGAAGCTGGAGAGCCGGCCTGCCCGTAACTTCACGGACACGGACGACCGCACCATCGGGATCACGCCTGACGTCTACGTGATCAAGGATGGCGACCGGTTCGTGGTGATGGACAACGACCGCGGTCTGCAGCGCCTGTACGTCAACGAGGCGCTGGCGCGCAAGCTGCTCAAGGATCCATCGGCCAAGGAGTTCATCGGGGAGAAGCTGCGCAGCGCGCACTGGTTGATCCGTGCGATCGAGCAGCGTCGCAAGACGATCATCCGGGTGACCGAATGCATCGTGGAGAAGCAGCGAGAGTTCTTCGAGAAGGGGGTAGCCTACCTCAAGCCGATGATTCTTCGCGACGTAGCCGAAGCGGTGGAGATGCACGAGTCGACGATCTCGCGTGTGACGACGAACAAGTACGTGCACACGCCGCAGGGATTGTTCGAGCTGAAATACTTCTTCAATTCGTCGATCCGGCGGGTGGCCGACGAGGACATCGCGAGCGAGAGCGTGAAGCAGGCGATCAAGAAGATCATCGACGAGGAGGACAAGGCCAACCCGTTGAGCGACCAGGCGATCGTGACGATTCTGAAGGAGAAGGAGGGGATACAGATAGCGAGGCGGACGGTGGCGAAGTATCGCGAGGTGCTGGGCATTCTCGCGTCTTCGAGGAGAAAGAAGCTGTTCTGAGGCAACCTGGTCCCGGCCGACGGTGCCGGGCCGAGCAGGGACGCGCGGTCCCTCTGGTGAAACCCGCGCAATCAGGAGGAGCGTCGATGAACATTGCCATCACCTTTCGGCAGCTCGAGGCAAGCGAAGCAGTGAAGCAGTATGCCAGCGAGAAGGTGGGGAAGCTCCAGAAGTTTTTGCGCAAACCGCTCAGCGCCCAGGTGACGCTCACGCTCGACAAGCTGCAACACGTGGCGGAGGTCCACGTGCATGCGGGCAACGAGCACTTCTACGGAAGCGAGCGCAGCGAGGACATGTACGCTTCGATCGACAAGGTGATCGACAAGCTCGACAGGCAGATCAGGGGGGCCAAAGGCGCGACGCAGGCACGCAAGCGGGGGAGCGACGGCATCAAGGGCGTGGCGCCCGCGGAGCCTGCGGAAGACACGGAGGAGTAGCAGCTTTCTTCACGCTGCGAGCACGCGCCCACGGGAGACCCGCCCAGCCATGCGTCTGACGGACATCCTCACAGCCGATCGCGTGTTGATAGCGAGGAACCACGACGGCATCCGCAGCAAGCAGGAGGTCATCGGGCGGCTGGCGCAGATGCTGGCTCCGGCCGCCGAGCAGGATCCAGCGGCGATCCACAAGGTTCTCGCAGACCGGGAGCTCCTGCAGTCCACGGGAATCGGCGATGGTGTTGCGATCCCTCACGGCTCGCTCGACTCCCTTCACGGGCAGACCGCGGCCATCGTGCTCTGCCCGGAAGGGGTGGAGTTCGAGGCGATCGACGGCCGGCCTGCGCGCATCGTGGTTGGGGTCATTGGTCCCCGTCGGGCGACGGGGGAGCACCTGCGCATGCTGGCACGTATCTCGCGCTTGTTGCGCGACGGATCGTTCCGCGACCGGCTGCTGGCGAGCGCGGACGGTGCCGCGGCATTGCAAGCGATTGCGCACGAAGAGGAGACGCGCCCATAGAGCCGGTGACGCCCGAGCCCATCACTCCCACGATCGCGGTTCGCGAGCTCGTCGCGGACAGCAGGCTCGGGCTCACCATCTTGTCGATGGCTGGTCTTTCGGGCCGCGACGCGATCATCGACCACAACCGGATTCAGCGTGTCGGCCTGGCGTTGGCGGGCCACTTCCACGGCGTGGTGCCTCCGCGGGTCCAGGTGTGCGGCGAGACCGAGATGTCGTTCTTGCGAGGCATGACCGCTGAGCGTCGTGCCGCCGCCCTCGACGCCTACCTCGCGCTCAAGGTGTGTTGTCTCGTGGTCACGTGCGGCTTCGACCTGCCGGTCGAGCTCGTGGAGGCGGCGGAGCGACGCTCGGTCACGGTGCTCTGCTGCAAGGAGAAGACGGGCCCGGCCATCCAGGCCATCGAAACGCTGCTCGACGAACGTCTCGCGCCGCGGACCCAGGTGCATGGTGTGCTGGTGGATGTGTTCGGCGTCGGCATGTTGCTGCTGGGCAAGAGCGGCGTTGGCAAGAGCGAATGCGCGCTGGACCTGGTGCTGCGTGGGCACCGGCTGGTAGCCGACGACATCGTTCTGGTGGACTATCGTCCTCCGGGGCACCTGTTCGGGGCGCCTGCCGGCATTCTGCGTCATCACATCGAGGTGCGTGGGCTGGGGATCCTCAACATCAAGACGCTGTTCGGTGTCACGGCGGTGCGCGACCGCAAGCGTATCGACGTGGTGGCGCGGCTGGTATCGAACCCGGACGAAGCCGAGCAGGATCGGCTTGGGGTAGACGATCGTTTCTTCGATCTTCTCAACGCGCGGGTGCGGGAGATCGTGCTACCGGTGCGTCCGGGGCGGGACATGGCGGCAATTCTCGAGATCGCGGCGCGCGACGAGCTGTCGCGTCGTGCCGGACACTATTCCGCGCGTGAGTTCTACGACAATATCGAGCGCAGCCTCCGCCAGGGGTCGGAGTCCGATGACGAGTCCATCTTCGGCTCGAGGCCCCCGGCATTTCGGAAGAGCAATGGCTGATTTCGACACCCGCCTCGTGATTGTCAGCGGGCTTTCCGGTGCAGGCAAGTCCACGGCGCTCCACGCCTTGGAGGACCTCGGCTACTACTGCGTCGACAACCTCCCGACGTCGGTCGTCCAGCAGGTTCTGGACACCTGCCGGCACGCCGGCATCCTGCGCGTTGCGCTCGGTGTCGACGTCCGGGCCCGCGCGTTTCTCGAGCGCTTCGGCTCCACGATCGATGCACTCCTTGCGGACCGGTCGCTCCACGTTTCGATCGTGTTCCTCGACGCCAACGACACGGCGCTGCTGGCACGGTTCAGCGCGACGCGTCGTCCCCACCCGCTCTCGACGCCGTCCGAAGGCGCGGAGCGCGAGGCGATTGCGGTGCTCGATGGGATCACGTTCGAGCGGAACCGTCTGGCCAAGGTTCGGTTGCGAGCGACGGACGTGATCGACACGACGGGGCTTACGGTTCATGACCTGCGAAGGCGGGTCGTGGAGCTGTTCGGGCCTGGCGGTGGGAGGATGGCGGGGCTACGGGTGCGCCTGCTGTCTTTCGGTTTCAAATATGGCCCGCCGGTGGACGCGGACGTGATGCTGGACGTTCGGTTCTTGCGCAATCCGTACTTCGTGGATGAGCTGCGGGCGCTGACGGGTTTGGACGAGCCTGTTCGTCGGTATGTGTTGTCGGAGTCGGAAACCGGAGAGTTTCTCGCGCACGCGAGGGCGCTCATCGGCTTTTGCGTGCCGCGTTATGAGCGCGAGGGCAAGGCGTACCTGACCATCGCGGTAGGGTGCACGGGGGGCAAGCACCGGTCGGTGGTGGTGGCGTCGGAGCTCGGCGCCGGATTGACCGGGACGGTCGCTGGCGAGGTGCGTGTGGTTCATCGGGACATCGGCCGAGAAGCTCCTTCCGACAGGGCATCGGAACCGGATATCATTGGGGGCGGTGTGAAGGGAACGGGAAGCAGCCCGGGTTAGGGCGGTCATGAAGGAGGCATCCGCAAGGTTCGAGGTCGTCAACCAGCTCGGGCTGCACGCACGAGCTGCGACGAAGCTCGTCCAGCTTGCGGCGAGGTTCCCTTGCGAGATCGAGATCCGCCGGGATGGGCAACGTGCGAATGCCAAGAGCGTGATGGGCGTGCTGCTGCTGTGCGGCGCCAAGGGATCGATGCTCGACGTGCTTGCGCGTGGCGAGCGCGCCCAGGAGGCGGTAGCGGCCATCGGCGCGCTTATCGCGGCGAGGTTTGGGGAGGCTGAATGATCCGCAGCGAAGCCCCCCCGGACTCGCAGGTTCCACTGACGCTCTCAGGCATTGGGGCTTCCCCCGGCATCACCATCGGTCCCGCCCTCGTCGTCGGCGGCGGCACGCCCGCCTTCAAGCGCCGTCATGTCGGGCGGGAAGAGGTGGACGTCGAGCTGCGTCGCCTCGCGCAAGCGGTGAAGGACTCCCAGGAGAATCTGCGCGGCGTGCGCGACCGTGCGGCGCGTGCTGGCGGTGAGGTCGCCATCCTCGACGCGTACCTGCTGATGCTGTCCGACGACGTGCTGATGCAGGCGACGGAGGGGAACATACGCGTGGACTTGAAGTGTGCCGAGTGGGCGGTTTCGAGCGCGGTTCGAGCGCTTGCAGCTCACTTCGAGGACATGGACGATCCGTACCTTCGCGAGCGTGGAAGGGACATGCAGTTCGTGGGCGAGCTCATCATCCGCACGCTTCGGGGCGGCCGGGATCCCGCGCCATTCATCAAGCTCGACAGGCCGGCGGTGGTGGTGGCGTATGATCTCTCGCCCGCGGACACGGCGGCCATGGTCAACGATCAGGTGCTGGCGCTGGTGACCGAGATCGGCTCGCGCACCAGCCACACCGCGATCATGGCGCGTGCGCTCCAGATCCCTGCGGTGCTCGGCGTCGCCGACGCCACCAAGCGAATCCTCAACGGCGACAACCTGGTCGTCGACGGGATCCGAGGCATCGTACAGGTACGCCCGACGATCGAGGAGATCGCGTCCGCGCACGCGCGTGCGGCGCGCCACGCGGAGCTGTGCCAGCATCTGCGCAACACCTACGAGCTTCCGGCGGAGACGGCGGACGGGGTGCCGGTGGAGCTGCGGGCCAACCTCGAGTTTCTGAGCGAAGCGGCGAGCGCGTTGGAGTGCGGCGCGATGGGTGTGGGGCTGTACCGCACCGAGTTTCTCTTCATCAATCGCGCCGAGCCGCCGTCGGAAGACGAGCAGTACGAGGTGTACCGCACGCTGGTCCAGATGATCGCTCCAAACCCCGTGACGGTTCGTACGTTCGACATCGGCGGTGACAAGTTCGTGTCGTCGCTGGCGTTGCCAGGCGAGCTCAACCCTGCGCTCGGCTTGCGCGCGGTTCGCCTCGCGCTGTCGCGTCCTCGCGTATTCCGCGCGCAGCTCGCCGCGATGGTCCGCGCGAGCGCTCACGGACCCGTGCGGATCCTGGTGCCGATGATCGGCACGTTGTCCGAGCTGCGTCAGGTTCGCGAGCTGTTCGAGAGCGTGGTCCGCGACGTCGACGCGCGCGGCCTTCCGAGAGCGGAGCACATTCCGCTGGGTGTGATGGTGGAGGTGCCTGCGGCGGCGATCATGATCGATCGCCTTGCGCCGGAGGCCGACTTCCTGAGCCTCGGCACCAACGATCTCATCCAGTACACGCTCGCCGCCGACAGAGCCAACCGCTCGCTCGCCTATCTCGCTTCCCCCTTCGACCCGGCCGTCATCCGCCTGATCGCGAACGTCGCTGCCTTGGCGTCGAGGCTCGGCACGCCGCTGTCGATTTGCGGCGAGATGGCGTCGGACCCTCTCGCTGCCATCTTCCTCGTGGGTGCCGGCATCCGTGACCTCTCGATGGACTCGGGTGGCATCCCGCGGGTTAAGGAGACTCTTCGGCGTGTGGCCCTCGACGAAGCCCAGGAGGCCGCTGCCGAGGCGGTCGAGTCGGACACGGCGGAGGCGGTGGAGCAGTCGCTCGCCCGGAGATTCGCTCCGCGGCTGTACGATATTCTGCAGGAGCCGTGATCGTGCAGGTTCGTGCGGGATGGGACGGGCCGGCCTGAATCCGTGCGGCAGGCTCCTCGGGTGTGGTCAGCGCTTGGGGCCTTGCCAGACCTGAAACGCGAAAGTGCCCTGGCCCTTTGCAACGGACACGACGAACTTGTAGCGGCCATCGGCGGGGGGGCAGAAGGGGAGCTCGGGCCCAAGGATCGGGGCGGGGTCGCGGAAGACGTCGCGCATGAGGATGTTTCCCTCGGCGTCCGCGATGGCGGAATCGAGGTCGTCGATACCCGACCCGCCCACGGCGAGGAAGCGATAGCAACGATCTGCGCGCAGGTTGACGCCGTAGACGTCGACATTGTCGGACTCGGCCTGCTGGTCGGACTGGATGTCGGAGAACTCGATCATTCCGCAGGGCGCTCCGCAGCGTCGTCCCAGGTCGGCGACGTCTTGCTGTGGATTGCCCGTGACGCGAAAGCCCTGATAGCAGTCTTTCCATCCGACGCGCTGGGCGGGAAATGCTCCGCCGCCGCTGGCGCTGCTTCCTCCGCCCTGGTCCGCCCTGTCGTCGAGGCGCACGAGGCCGGACTCCTGGCGTCTGGCGGCCTGAGCGACGGCATCGTTGGGGTTGGGGGGCGCAGCAGGCGGCGCCGTGGCGCTTCGATCCATGTGCTCTTTGGCGACGGTGATCTCGGCTGCGGAGGCGACTTCACCATAGCGCTCGAGGAACGACGCCCAGCAGCCCTTGGCTTCGCCGTACTTCTCCTGCTCCATGCAGCGGTTGAACTCGTCTTCGACCCGTCCACGGCCCTGCGGAGAATTGGCATTCTTCCCCCCGCAGGACGCCAACACCGCCGATGCGCCGAGAGCGAGCACGGCGATCCCCACGATTCTATGATTCATCGCATCTCCTCCGCGAATAGGCCAGTTGCTACCGGCATGTCACCGGGTCACTCTCCACATCTGGACGGCGTACTTGCCCGCGCCCTTCGCCACGCTGACGAGAAGCTGGTATTGCCCCGTCTGCTGTACGCAGAACGGCCCCTCACCGTTCAGAATCGGGAAGTTGTCGTCCAGGATGTCTTTGGACACCCAACTTCCGTCGGGCGCCCTCAGACCGGTGTCCAGGTCCTCGATGCCGCGGTCGCTGATTGCGAAAATGCGGTAGCACGCTCCGGCCTCGAGGTTGGCTCCGTACTTGTGCATGGGCTGGCCCTGAGCCAGGTTGTCTACGATGGGTTCCCCGACGGGGGCCAGCCCGAGCGGCGGACCACAACGTGCGGTGACCGCGCGCAGGTCGACTTCGGGATCCCAGGTGCGGGTCACGCCGACGAAGCAGTTAGTGTGCGTGTAGCCGGCGGGATTGGGCACGGGCTCAGGAGCAGACGTGTTCGAAGGAACGGGCCGCGGCAACCCGTGCGGGCTCGGGGCTGGCTGGCGGTCCGGTGGGGGCGCGGGGGCCCCGGGAGCCCGGTGGCTGCCGATGGACACCATGAGGATCTCGAGCGGCATCTGGCAGTCTTTGGGCGGGGCGTCGGTCGTTTCCATCTTGCACGCTTCCAGGTTCCCCATGCCCACGTTGCGCCGGCTCAGGTCGCTGTGCGACCCGTGCGCGTTGGGTCCGACCATGTCGACTTCGGCTCCTGCGCCCGTGTCGGACATCTCGGCGACCGTGTAGGCGCCCACGCTGATGGTCTGCACGAAGTGCGTGGCGGTTCCGCAGGCGCCCTCCGTGGGTACCTGAAAGTCATCGGCGAGCTCGAACGACCCGGCCGTTGCGAAGCGGACACGCAGGCGCTTGCCCTGGTTCAGAAACGTGGCGAAGCTCGCCACGCTCAATGGCAGCTTGGCGCGAAGGTCGGTCTCGTTTTCGATGTACAGCTCTTCGACGGTGCTATCGCTGGGCATGTATCGATACCGCGCCGGGGTCGGGCAATCGACCCACTCGATGCGCTCCGGGTTGGCCGGGTCGTACCGGGCGAGGAAGACCTTGCCCTGGAAGTTCAAAGCGGATCGCATGTGGCGGATCTCCGACGGTGAGTATCCGAACAGGCGGAAGCTCACGCGATTCGAGCCGCTCTGCGGACCGGGGTCGGGGTTGGAGGGCGGGAGTTTCGGACCGCAGCTCATCACCGTGGCGGCGCCAAGCGCGGCGAGCGAGAGGCCAACAATGCGTGCGCGAGTTCTCGACACCATGACAAGCACCCATCATGGCACCGGTATCCCCGCCGCGTCCAGTGCCATCCCGACAGATTTCGTCAGGCTGATGGGTGAGGTTCGGCGCGGGGGCTGGACCGTAGGGGCAGGGAACGGGAAGAGCCGGCGCGCATGCTCGCCTGGACACCGCCGCGGAGGGAATCCGGGAGCAATGCTTGTCGCGCACGGCTCGTGAGGCGTCCGGTTCGGGCGAAACGCGGGGGTTGCGCGCGAGCCTCGACCTGTCGTCTTGTCGTTCGCACGGCGGCTTGGTCAGGCGCGTGTCGGCGCGCACGGCTTGGACGGTGTTGGCGATGGGGCCGGGGGCGAACGGTGGGGCTTCCGAATCCTGGTCTTTGTGATGCCCAGACGCACACGATTTGTTTCTCCCACGCCCTAGATCGCGGCTTGAACCGCGGTTCGTCTGGCATGGCCGCGCTGGTTCTGGTACGCGTCCGCCTCCGGCGAATGGAAGCGCGCGTCGCGTGTTGTGAGCGCGACGTACGCACGCGACGACGACGCGACGGGTCCGTGATGGTTGCGACACAGCCTGCAGGGAATGGATCGACGGCCGACAAGGGGCCGTCGCCGGTCTTGCTGTTGTTTGCGCCGGACAGGGCGATGGACCAGCACGCGCGGGTCGGCCGTGTGCTGCGGCTTCTGCTTTTTTCCTGGCTGTGCTCATTGTTGCTGGCGGCGGCGCTGGCCGTGCGGATCGATGCGCGCAGCTCGACGTTGCGCCGGCTCGACAGCAGTGGCGAGCTCAAGAGCATGAGCGATCGTCAGGTCGACGACGAGACGCGGAAGGCGGAGCGGCTGTACCAGGTATCGGTGCTGGCGCAGTCGCTGGTGCTGCCTCCAGCGAAGCTTTGCGTGGGATGTCTTGCGGTGCTGGGCTTGTGCTGGTTCCTGCGCGGAAGGGTGAAGGGGAGGGCCGTCGCGCCCGTGGCCGCGGCCGCGATGCTTCCCGGGTCGATCGCAGATCTGCTCGACGCCGTCGTGGCATTTCGCCATGCGGCCATTCCGCCCGATGGTGTTGCCCTGGTCCCGCGCACGTTGAGCGCGGTGACCCAGGTTCTGGGACATGCTCTGTCCGGCGCATGGTTCCGGCTCGGCAATGTCCCGGACCTGTTCTCCTTTTGGGCGGCGGTCATCCTGGCCTTCGGGGTTGCGTCCGCGGGGCAGCTACCCCCTCGGCATGCTGTCGTGACCACCCTGGCTGCGTGGCTGTGCTATCGCCTGCTGACCCAGGTCGCGCTTGGAGGTTAGACGACCCGTCATGACCAAAGGACGCTGGATCCTCGCGGCGCTCGTTGTCTTGATGGTGGCCCTCGCCACCGTGCACGGGCTTCGCCCGCATGCTCCGCCGCCCGTGGAGGTGACGACGGCGGTGGTCAAGCGTCAGGACGTGACCCGGACGGTGAGTGCAGCGGGCCACCTGCAGGCGCGCGAGACGGTCAAGGTCAGCTCGAACGTGACGGGCGATCTGCTCTCGCTGTCCGTGAAGGAGGGCGATATCGTCAAGGCGGGCGACGTCTTGGGCCAGATCGACAAGCGTCTGGAGGAGGCCCAGGTGGCGCAGATGCGTGGCGCGGTGGCGTCGGCGTCGGCACTGACGCGTCAGACCGAGGCGGCGGTGGCGCAGGACGAGCGGGATCTGGCGCGCATGCAAGCGCTGGTTGCGGGCAAGCTCGCGAGCCAGGCCGATCTCGAGAAGGCCCAGACCGCGCTGCGTCTGGACCAGGCCAGGCTCGCGGCGCAGCGCCAGCAGGTCGTGCAAGCGCAGGGACAGCTATCGACGGCGCTGTACAACCTGTCGCGCGCCACGCTCACCGCGCCGATCGACGGTACGATTCTGGAACTCTACCACAAGGTTGGCGAGCGCATCCGCGGTTCGGACTTCAGCGAGGATGTTGTGCTGCTGATGGGGGGGCTGGCAGAGATGGAGGTCAAGGCGGAGGTTGGCGAGCACGAGGTCGTGGGGATCCACGCGGGAAACGAGGCGACGGTGGAGATCGACGCACTGCCGGACCAGCACTTTCGGGGGCACGTAGTGGCGGTAGGGCGGAATGCGCAGATCAAGAACCCGGGCACGGACGCGGAGGTCACGACGTTCTACGTGCGGGTGGGGCTCGACAGCTTGCCGGAGGGGGCGCTGCCCGGGATGTCGGCGGCGGTGACGATCGCGACGTCGACGCGCAACGCGGTGTTGACCGTGCCCATTCAGGCGGTTGCGTCGCGCGCGGCGAAGGTCGAGGCGGATGCGGGGGCGGCGGCGGACGGCGGGGAGGCGACGACCGTGGCGGGCAAGCCGAAGCCGAGCAAGGTGGTGTTCGTGGTGAAGGACGGCAAGGCTGTGATGCGGGTGGTCCGCACGGGCATCGCGAGCCGAACGGATGTCGAGATTCTCGAGGGGGTGAGCGAGGGTGAGACCATCGTGGAAGGACCGTACCGCACGCTCGCGCGAGAGCTGGCGGATGGGCAGCCTGTGAAGGAGAAGTCGAAAGACAAGCCCGGCGAGGGCGATTCGTCGCACGTCCGCGACCCGGGCTGAACGGCGGCCATGGCGCTCATCGAGCTGGATCGGATCAGCAAGACATACGACCTGGGCTTGTCGCAGGTGGCGGCCTTGCGCGACGTCAGCATGGCCATCGAGCCGGGTGAGTTCGTGGCGATCGTGGGGCAGAGCGGTTCGGGCAAGTCTACGCTGATGAACATTATCGGTTGTCTCGACGTCCCGACGGCGGGGCGGTATCGCCTGGCCGGCCGTGACGTCAGCGAGCTTGGCGACGACGAGCTGGCGGACGTGCGCAATCTGCAGATCGGGTTCGTGTTTCAGAGCTTTCAGCTCCTGCCGAGGGCCAGCGCGCTGGAGAACGTGGAGCTGCCGTTGATCTACCGCGGCGTGCCGGGCAAGCAGCGGCGTGAGCGCGCCGTGGAAGCACTCCGGCGGGTGCAGCTCGAAGGGCGGATGAAGCACAAGCCGACCGAGCTGTCGGGCGGGCAGCGCCAGCGCGTGGCGATCGCCCGCGCGCTCGTTACGGAGCCGTCGTTGCTGCTGGCGGACGAACCCACAGGCAACCTGGATAGCCGGACGGGCGAGGAGATCATGCGTCTTTTTCTCGACCTGCACGCCAAGGGCAACACGATTGTGCTGGTGACGCACGAGCCCAAACTGGCGGCGCGATGCCCTCGTGCTGTGCGGTTGGTGGACGGCGAGGTTGTGGCCGACGGGAGGGGGCGGGAAGTCGCGATGTCGAACGTGGGGGCATCCGACGAAGGGGACGCGGGGGCCCGGCGTTGCTCGGGAGGGCCATGAAGCGCCGGCGAGGCGTGCGTCTGGCCGGGGAGGTGCGCGATGCGATCGTGCAGGCAGCGCGGTCCATCGCGGCGCACAAGCTGCGGGCGGCGCTCACCATGGCAGGCGTGGCGGTGGGCATCATGGCCGTGATCGTGATCTTCATGGTCGAGGCGGGCATGCGCACCAGCTTCGCGCGTCAGCTCAGCGCGCTGGGACCGAATACTCTGTACGTGCACCGCTGGGCTTGGGGAGTGGATCGCAGCGAGTGGTGGAAGCTGCGCAATCGTCCGCCGGTGGGCCAGCTCGACCATCGCGCGCTGGTCGCGGGCGCCCGACTCCCCGTCGCGATTGCGCCGATCGCGGGTACGGAAGCCACCGTGACGTTTGCCGAGACGGACCTGCAGCATGTCGATGTGCGGGGGACAGGGGAAGCGTTTCTGGATGCGAGCGGTTGGCAGCTCAAGCGCGGGCGGTTCATCAGCGATCTGGACGATGAGCTCGGGACGGATGTGTGCGTGATCGGCGCGGACGTGGAGGATGCGTTCTTCAAGGGGCAGAGCGCGCTCGGGCAGCCGATCAAGGTGGGGCCTTTGGCGCGGTGCACGATCGTCGGCACGCTGGCGCGCAAGGGCAACGCGTTCGGCCGCTCGCAGGACGGCGTGGTGATTTTGCCATTGAGCTCATTTCTGCGATCGTTCGGGCACAAGCGCGGCCTGACCATCGCGGTGGTGGCGCCCGAGGGCAAGGTTGCGGAGACGGAGGACGAGGTCACGGCGGTGATGCGTGCGGCGCGACGGCTCGGCCCCGGCGATCCCGACAACTTCTCGGTCAATCGTCAGGACAAGATCCTGTCGAGCTTCAACCAGACGATGATGACCACCAACATCGTGGGGATCCTGGTGGGGATCATCACGGCGGTCGTGGCCGGCATCGGGATCATGAACATCCTGCTGGTTTCGGTGAAGGAGCGGACGAGAGAAATCGGGGTGCGTCGTGCGCTCGGTGCGCGGCGTGGCAGCATTCTGCTGCAGTTCCTCAGCGAGGCAATCATGGTCGCGCTGGCGGGAGGTGCGGTGGGCGTTGCGCTCGGAGCAGGGGCGGCCGGGCTGATCGACCTGGTCAGCCCCATGCCTGCCACGGTGGACCCGGCGGTGGTGATCGGCGGTATCCTCGGTTCGTGCCTGCTCGGCGCCGTCTTCGGGCTGTGGCCGGCCTTGTCGGCAGCCACGCTGCACCCCATCGAGGCGTTGCGTCATGAGTAGCGCCGCGCGCCACCTGCGGACGTGCACGCATGCCGCGGTTCCGCGCGCTCGTGCGAGGGCGATGCTGCAGGCTCGGCTCGACGATCTGCGGCTGGCGACCGGCGCTTTCCGAGCGCACCGTCTGCGTGCAGGGCTCACGCTCCTGGGGATCGTGATCGGCGTGTTCACGGTCGTGGCGATGATGTCGCTGCTGCACGGGCTGCAAGCGTCGATTGACAAGAACATGGGCGGGCTGGGCAGCGATGTGTTCCAGATCCAGCGGCTGCCGAACTTCCAGTTCGGCCGGCTCCCGCCAGAGATCCAACGCCGGAAGAACCTGACGCTCGGCCAGGTGCTGCTGCTGCGCCAGGTGCTCCCGGATGCGGCGCAGGTCGGCGGTGAGGTGTGGGAGAACGGCAAGGAGCTGACTGCCCGGGGGAAGACCGCCGAGGGTGTGACCGTGGCGGGCGGAACCCCTGAGTTCTTCACCAACAACACGCTGCCGATCGGTTCCGGCCGGGGCTACACCGAAGCCGAAGCCATGGGAGCGGCCCGCGTGGTGGTGCTTGGCGCATCGGTGGTCGACGTATTGTTTCCCGACACTAATCCGGTGGGTCAGCGTGTGAGGCTGGGTTCGGCGGATCTGGAGGTCATCGGCACGATCGAGCGGCAGGGCGGCAGCCCGCTGGGTGGCAATCCGGACAACATCATATCGGTGCCGATCGCGCTCTTTCTAGAGCTCTACGGCACGGGCAGGTCGCTGAACATCACGGTGATGGCGACGTCGCGGCAGGACATGCCCAGGCTGCAGGACCACGCCATCAGCGCGTTTCGCGTGATACGGGGGCTGGAGGCCGGGGCGGAGAACGACTTCGACATGTTTTCCAACGAGTCCGCCCGCGCCACGTTCGACGAGCTCGCAGGCACTGTCACGGCGGCGGGACTGGTCATCTGCGCATTCTCGCTCGTCGTCGGCGGCATCGGCGTGATGAACATCATGCTCGTGGCGGTCACGGAACGGACGAGGGATATCGGGTTGCGCAAGGCGCTGGGGGCGCGTCGGTCCCGCGTGTTGTGGCAGTTCGTCATCGAGGCGGTGCTGCTGGCCTTTCTCGGCGGCGTCATCGGGGTGGCGCTGGCGTCGGGTGGGACGCTGATCGGGCGATACCTCGATTTCCCGGCCGAGGTACCCTTGTGGGCGGTTGCGCTGGGACTGGGCGTATCGAGCGGGATCGGGTTGCTCGCGGGGTTGTATCCGGCGTGGCGGGCGTCGAGGCTCGACCCAGCGGTGGCGCTTCGGGCGGAGTAACGGCAGCGTCGTCGCGCGGGGATGTCGGAACCCGCGGGCGCGCTACGGACCAGAGCGCGGGCGTGGCGATCGCCATCCGACGGGTGAGAAACTCCGGTCGCCGTCCCGTTCTTGGGCTATCGTCCCGGCATGCAAGAGACCTGCAGCGTTTGCGGCGGTGACGGACGCATCGGCAACGCCTTCGGCGGGAGCACCACCACATGCCCCGCGTGTCACGGCACGGGTCGCAGGGGCGAGAACGTGCTCTTCCGCGACGTCACGAAAACGAAGCCGTCGCACTATCGTCAGGCGACGCAAGCTCGGGAGGTCGAGAAGACGCAGTGGCCGACCACGTTCGAGGGAGACCAGCTCGCAAAAGCGGTCCAGGCGTCGTCGTCGCTTTCGAGCGACGTCAAGGATCGGCTGGTACGGGAGATCCTTGAGTACGAGGGCAGCCATGGCAAGCTGACCAAGACCTTCACGCGCAAGGTGCGCAAGCAGCTCGGAACGTAGACGCTTGCGCTCCGGAGTCGTGCCGGTCATCCTCCGCCGGTGGCCTGCGGATTGTCCGACTCGTTTACGCACAAGCGCTTGAAAGCAACGTCGGAGCTTTCGCCCAGGGACCATTGGCCGTCTGCCTCGTAGCGAACGTGGGTAATCGGGCCGCTGACGGAGGCTTTGAAGGTGCAGGGCGTTTCGCAGGTGGTGGCGGGCGAGGTGAGGTGAACGGTCGGCGTGGTGTCGGCGTCGGTGGAGGACGATCCTCCGGTTCCGGCGGAACCGCTGGACCCGCCGGTCCCCCCATCCGCGGTGGAGCCGCCTGCCCCGCCGGTTTCCGTGGCGGCGTCCGCAGCGCCGGAAGACCCGCCGGTGGATCCGTGGCCGGAGTCCGCGGGTGGGTCCGGACCGCACGCGATGAGCGCAGATGCGGTGAACGCGGCAGCGGTGAGGAGGCTGGTCCAGCGTGCGGCATGGCAACGGTGTGGGGAGTGCATCGGAGTGATCCTCGGTGGTTGAAATGGGGCGGAGGAAGGCGGTCCGGCATGTGGATGTCCCCATCCTGGCGGGCCTTCAGAAGAAGTTGGCGCTAGACCGACACGAGCTCGCATCGTGGGCGTCGCACGTTCCTGGGTTGACGCCCGCACGGTTCCCGGAGCATGAGAGCCGTCGTCATGGCTTTTCTCGCCTTCTTGAAGCTCGTGGGACCGCGGATTGGCGTGGTGCGCGCCCTGCTCGTCCTGCTCGCGGTGGTGGTCCTTGTGGTCTCGCTCGCGCCGTCTTGCGGCGGCCAGCCCGCGGGCACGGTTTCGGAGAACCTGCTCGCCGGGCGCATGCCGATGCGGAGCGAGGGGGTGCAGCGGGTCGAGCGCCTGACCGACAACAAGGCCGCTCCGTCCGGGGACACCTGGAACACCGGCGCCACCGCGGTGTTCGTCTCGACCCGGTCCATGGTCGAGTACGACCTGGGCCAGCCCACTGCGATCGGGGCGATCTGGCTGCAGGGCGACAACAACGATACGTACGTGGTGAGCGTGTCGGACGACGACCGGACGTATCGGCCGATCTGGCGGGCCGGGCCGACGGGCGACGCGGGCATGCGGGCGCGGATGATCGATGAGCTGCACGAGGAAGGCCGATACGTGCGCGTGACGGTCGAGGGGGGCGACGGTTCCTACGCGCTGAGCGAGATTCAGATCTTCGCGGCGCGTCCCGAGGTGTTTCCGCCGCCGCTCGCGGTCGAGCGGGTGCGACCTCCGCTCGAGAACGTCCGCACCAACCTGTTGCTGTTCGGCGTTGCACTCGTTGTTGCCCTGTACGCGAGCCGAGACAAGACCAGGTGGTGGTGGACGTTGATGGCGGCCGCTCCCGCGGTGGTGGCCGGGGTGCGGCTTGCGTTGGTGACGGCGGAAGCCTGGCCGGTCGGCGCCCGCGAGCTGTCGCTGCTGCGCGGCATGGTCGCCGTCGTGGGGGCTCTCGCGGTGATCCGGGAGGTCTGGGCCCCGGCCCGCTTCATGGCGAATCGCTTCGTGCTGATCTCGGTGCTCGGCATCTGCGCCGCGCTGTCCCTGGCGTCGTTCTGGAACCTTGGTCGCCCGCAGTTCCCCAACCACAAAGGCGGCAGCGACCGTGTCTTCGTGCACACCGCCGACATGCGCGTCTACTACCCCGTCGCCAAGTACTGGAAGGAGCTGCACTACGACGGCCTGTACATGGCGAGCGTGGCTGCCTACGTCGACGACGTTCCCGGGGTGACGCTCGACTCGCTTGCACGCACGCCGTTGCGGAGCCTGAGCACGCACCGTGTGCAGACGGTCGGCGAGATCAAGGACGAGATCGCCAACGTGCACACTCGATTCACGCCTGAACGCTGGCAGCAGTTCAAGGAAGACATGCGCTACTTCCGGCTGACGATGGGGGTGCGCGACTACCTGGGCACGATGACCGACCACGGTGCGAACGCCACGCCGGTGTGGATGATGATCGCGCACAGCCTCTTCATGTGGACCAAGGCGAGCGATACGGTGTTGATCCTGGGCGGGCTGCTCGACCCGCTCCTGCTGTTCGTCGCATTCGTTGCGATCTGGCGGTCGTTCGGGGTTCGGACGGCGCTGGTGTCGGCGATCGTCTTCGGCGCGAACGACTACTACATGTTCGGCACGAACTGGGGTGGCGCGACCTTGCGGCACGACTGGATGGCCTATCTCGCGCTCGGCGCGTGCGCGCTCAAGAAGGAGCGCTGGGCGCTGGGCGGAGCGATGCTCATGTTCGCGGCGATGATCCGCGCCTTCCCGGGCTTCGCGCTGATCGGCGCGACCTTCCCCTTGATCTGGTGGCTGGCCGGTTGGCTGTGGGAGCATCGCAGGTTCCCGTCCCTCGCTGTGATCCGCGCCGAGCAGGGGCCCTGGCTGCGGATGGTTGCCGGCGCGGCGGGCTTCGGCGTCGTGGCCTGGCTCGCGTCATCCCTGGCGATGGGATTTCGGTCCTGGGGCGAGTGGGCGTACAAGATCTACCTGCTCAACCGCGATCCCCACGTGAATCACGTGAGCCTGCGCGCCTTCCTCGCGGGGTCCGAGGGCGACTTCAACGCCATCGTGGCGGCGCGTGCTCCGATCCTCATTGCGGCCACCGTCGTGTTCGTGGCGCTCACGTTCCTCGCCACACGGCGTAAGCACCTCGCGGTCGCCGCGATGGCCGGTCTGATCCTCGTGCCCATCGTTCTGCACCCCGCGAACTACTATGCGCACCTCGTGTTTCTCCTGCCCATGGTCGTCGTCGAGGCGCCCAGGGAAAGCGGTACCGGATCCTGCTGGCGCCTGCGTCCCAGCGAGGGTGCCGTGTGGGTCGCTCTGCTTGTGATGTGCGGGGCGCTGTTCCTCACCACGCTCACGCCCAGCCTAGAGCTACACTTCTACGAGGCGTCGGCCATCCTCGTCGCGACCCTGGCTTTCATGCTTCTGTCGATCGTGGGCGGCGACTTCCATCTCGGGTCGCAAGCGCCCATTGCGGCCCAGGCGCCGGACCCCGAGCGGTCTGCGTGAAAACGCGAGCCAGGGGGCTGCCAGCGGGGGCGCCGCCGATCCATCTGCTACGATGCGCTCGCCATGACGTCTGATCGCCCCAGCTTGGTTGTCTTGATCCAGATCCTGCTGCTGTCCCTCGCGTTGGCGATGGGGGCTTGCAAGAAGAAGCAGGACGCCGTTCGGGAGCAGGATCGCGTCAAGCCGGTCGTCACCGACGTCGTGAAGCGGGGTGACATCGCGGATGTTCTCGAGTATCCGGCGGAGCTGCTGCCCTATGCGGAAGTGCGGGTGTTTTCGGCCGTGCCGGACCGGATCATCGACTTTCCGTGGCGAGACGGCCAAGAGATCCAGAAAGGGCAGCGTGTGGCGCTGGTGCGCAAGGAGGGGCTGGACCGCGGGCTCGAGCAGCTCGCGGCGCAGCTCGAAGGCCTGGACGCGCAGATTCGGAACCTGGACGCGGAGCTGGCGCGTTCGAGGAGTCTGGCCGACGCGGGCGTGCTCACGCAGAACGTGGTCGACAACGTCGAGACGCAGTACCTGGCGATGCAGGCGCAGCGAAAGGCGCTGACGGCGAGCCGTGCGCAGCTCGCCGTGACAGCGGGCAATGCCATCGTGACCGCGCCAATCGACGGAGTCATTGCAGGCAAGACGCTGGAAAAGGGAGACATGGCGAGCCCGCAGGTGCCGCTGTGCCGCATCATGCAGATCGACCGGCTCAAGGTGACGCTGCGCCTGGTCGAGGCGGATGTGCCCAAGGTCCGCGTCGGCCAGGCGGTGTCGATCGAGCTCGATGCGCATCCTGGCAAGCGATTTCAGGGGGTGGTGACCACGGTGCTACCCTATCTGGACCGGGCCACGCGCACGAACGCGGTGGAGGTGACGCTCGAGAACCCGGTGGATCCGGCAAGCGGGCAGCGGGCGTTGAAGCCCGGCATGTTCGGCAGGGCGAGGCTGGTGGTCGAAGAGCGCAAGGGCGTGCTGCTCGCCGCCGAGACGGCCATGATGCTCGACGACGCGCTCCTCGCCGCGCAGAAGCCCGGCGAAACGCTCCGGCGGGTCGCGGTCGCGGGGGCCGATGGTGTCGCGCACCTGCGCGTCGTTCGCCTGGGAGCGCGCAATGGTGCGCTCTGGGAAGTCACCGAGGGCGTGAGCGAGGGCGAGCAGGTCGTCGTGCGGGGGCAGCACGGTCTGCGTGATGGCCAACCCGTCCAGGTCGTTGCGGCCGACAGCGACAAGAAGTGAGCGGAGATCGCCGATGAACCTGGCCGACCTGTCCGTACGACGCGGGGTGACCGTGGCGATGGTCTATCTGATCATCGTCGGGTTCGGGATCTTCTCGCTGACGCGTTTGCAGCTCGACTTGTATCCCGACGTGTCCTTTCCCACGGTGGTGGTGATCACGAGCTACACGGGGGCGAGTCCCGAGGACATCGAGACCCTGATCTCGCGACCGATCGAGGGAGCGGTGTCGGCCGCGAAGGACGCGCAGGAGGTCCGGTCGACGTCCAAGCAGGGCGTGTCGATCGTGGAGGTGAAGTTCGACTGGGGCAAGGACATGGAGGTGGCCGAAACCGACGTGCGGCGCAAGCTGGAGCTCATCAAGAACCTGCTGCCCGACGACGCCGATCAACCCATCGTGTTCGCGTTCGACCCGTCGCTCCAGCCGGTCGTGATGATGGTGCTCAGCGGTCCGTACCCGCTCGACGAGCTGCGCAGAATCGCCGAGCGCGACGTCGAGCCGCGTCTGGTCCGGCTCGATGGGATCGCGTCGGCCGAGATCGCGGGTGGGCTCGAACGGGAGGTGCACGTGGTGCTCGACCCGCTCAAGCTGGCCGCGTTCGATCTCGACGTCAACACGGTGGTGGGGGCGGTGTTCCGTGAGAACGCGCAGGTGCCCGGGGGATCGATCGAGCAGGGCAAGCTCGACTTTACCATCCAGACCGAGGGCAAGTACCGGACGGTTGCGGAGCTGGGGCAGGTCGTGGTGGGGATGAAGAGCACGGCGCAGGGGCCGGTGCCGGTGAAGCTTTCGGAGGTTGCGCGCATCGAGGACTCCTTTCACGAGAGCACGCGCGTGCTCGAGGTGGACGGAGTGCCCGCGGTGTGGGTGCTGGCTCGCAAGCAGAGCGGGGCGAACACGGTGCGGGCGGCCCAGGCCGTGATCGAGGCTCTGCCCGAGATCAAGAGGGCCACCAACGCCGAAATCGACTTCGGCATCATCTTCAACCAGGCGGACTTCATCAACCGATCCCTGGGAAACCTGTCATCCACCGGCATCGTCGGCGTCGTCATCACGTTCTTCGTGCTCCTCCTGATGCTGCGCAACGTCCGCAGCTCGCTCATCGTCGCCTCCGCCATCCCCATCTCGGTCGTGGCCACCTTCGGCGTGATGAACCAGGCGCACATGACGCTCAACATCTTTTCGATGGCGGGATTGGCGCTGGGCATCGGGATGCTGGTCGACAACGCCATCGTGGTGCTCGAGAGCATCTACCGTCTTCGAGAGGAGGGGCTCGACGCTCACGTTGCTGCCGTTCGTGGAGCGTCGACGGTGGGGCTGGCGGTCACGGCGTCGACGCTCACCACGATCGCGGTGTTCGTGCCGGTGTTGTTTGTGCCGGGGATCGCGGGCGTGCTCTTCAAGGACATGTCCATCACGATCTGCTTCTCCCTGATCTTGTCGCTGCTGGTGGCGATGACCTTCGTTCCGTTTGCGTCCTCGCGTTTGATGGGGTCGCGAAGAGGGGCGCAGGCGCTGGCGAAGGCGCAGGCCAAGGACGTGCTTGCGCCCTTGCGACGCGTCTACGCGAGACAGCTCGCGTTCGTCCTCGGCCATCGCTGGGTTGTGGCGGTGGGGCTCGGGGCGGCCGTCGCGGTCACCGTCGCCTTGGCGGTCGCGCTGCCCACGGAGTTCGTCGCGCAAGACGACCAATCCATGGTGTTCGTGAGCGCGGAGACTCCGATCGGCAACAACCTCGGCGAGAGCTACCGGGTGATGCGAGAGGCGCAGAAGCGCATCGAGGAGGCGGTCAAGCCGGAGGAGCGCAGGCTGATCGCGCTTGACGTGGGCGTGGGCAAGGGCTTCGTCGCGCTGTTCGCCAAGGGGGTTCATGCCGGGACCATCCGCGTGCCGCTGGTTGCTCCAGAGAAGCGCAGGCGGTCGCAGGCGCAGATCGAGGATGCGGTTCGTGCAGCCCTGGCGACGGTGCCGGGCCTCAAGTACACCGTCGCCATGCCGTTCAACGTGATGGGTGGGCAGGGCGACATCGACATCGAGATCCGCGGCTACGACCTCGGGGTTTCGAGACAGATTGGTCTGGAGCTGCGTGAACAGCTCCGCAAGATGCCGGAGATGGCGGAGGTGAACTTCTCGATGGACGATCAGAAGCCCGAGGTGCGCGTGCGCTTCGACCGGGCCAAGATGGCCGAGATGGGCTTGTCGTCCGCCGCGGTGGGAAGCGCCATCTCCACGTACTTCATGGGCAAGCTTGCGGGGCGCTACAGCGAAGGCGGCGACGAGTTTGACATCATCGTGCGATACGCCAAGGAGAACCGCCTCGATATCGACGAGCTGCGGCGCATGCCGATCGCCACGCCGACTGGGGCTGTCGTGCCCCTTGCGAACGTCGCCGACCTGAGCGTGGGGCTCGGGCCGGTCGACGTGGTGCGCAAGGATCAGGAGCGCATCTCGCGGCTGACTTGCTACCTCCGCGCCGACTACACCGACGAGCACGGCAAGGCCATGCGCAAGGATCTTGGCGGGGCGATCTCGCGCGTGAGCGAGCTGTTGCGGAGCTACCCCTGGCCTCGCGACTTTCGCTGGTTCGTCGGCGGCACCGCGGAAGACTTCATCACGTCGTTCCGGTACCTCGGTCTGGCCCTCGCCGTGTCGGTGTTCCTGGTCTACATGGTCATGGCGAGCCAGTTCGAATCGCTGCGCGAGCCGTTCATCATCATGTTCACCGTGCCGCTCGCGCTGGTCGGTGTCGTGCTCACGTTCGTGATCACGCGCAGCACTTTGAACATTTCCGCGCTCGTAGGTGTGATCATGCTCGTGGGCATCGTGGTCAACAACGGCATCATCATGGTCGACGCGGCCAACCAGCTCAGGGCTGAGGGGCTCGATCGGTTCGAGGCGATTCGGCAAGCTGCGGCCACGCGGCTGCGGCCCATCCTGCTCACGAGCCTGACGACGATCCTGGCGATGGTGCCGCTAGCACTCGGCATCGGCGAAGGCGCTGCGGGCTGGGAGGGCATGGCCAAGGCGGTCATCGGCGGCCTGACGTTCTCCACGGCGCTGACGTTGTTCGTCATCCCGACCATGTACACGGTATTCGCGAGGCGGACGCCGAGGCGGCAGAGCGTGGCGTAGGACAGCCGCATGGACGCCGGACGATGCGTCGTCTGACGCTTCCCTTTGTCGTTTCCCCTGAGTAGGCTTGTGCCCCGTCGCGGTTGCACCTGCGCATCCGTGTCATTCGAGTCCCATCAAGAGGTTGGCCATGGACACCTCCCGCTTCCGGTTCTTGCTCTTGCTCGGCGCAGCCGCGCTCGCTTCGGGCCTTGCGGCCTGTGGTGGGCGGTCGGACGTGCTCGGTGACCAGGATTGCCTGGCCCTGGGCACCTGCGAATGCCGCACCGCTGCGGACTGCCCCGGCGGAGTGCACTGCATCAACGGCAGGTGCCAGGTTCCGGGCGACGCCGGCACGTTGCTCGGCTTCGGGGAGGTCTGCACCGACGATGCCCAGTGCGAATCCGGCTACTGTATCAACGCCGCTTCTGGTGCGCAGCGCGTGTGCACCCAGCTCTGCGCGGGATCCTGCCCTGCTGGATGGGATTGCAAGGTGCGTGTCGGCGATCCGGATGTCAGCCTGTGCACGCAGCACGTCGATCGGCTGTGTGGTGACTGCTCGGTGGACCAGCACTGTAACCCGGCATTTGGCGACTACTGCCTCGACCTCGGGGGCCTGCGGAGCTGCGGTCTGGACTGCACCTATGCAGCCTGCCCGACTGGCTACGAGTGCAGCAAGCAGCAGGTGGGGGAACATACGGCGCTGCAATGCGTGCCGTCCGCCGGGAGCTGCGCTTGCAACGCGAAGACGGCGGGGCTCGCGCGATCCTGCGAGAAGGCCAACGACATCGGCACGTGCTACGGGCAGAGCGTTTGTGACGGCTCGCAGTGGAGCGAATGCTCGGCGAAGGAGCCCTCCGCCGAGGTGTGCAACGGCGTGGACGACGACTGCGACGGTCTGCTCGACGCTACGGACCCGGATGTGGATACGAGCTCGCTGCCGACCGATCCGCCCTATCCAGTGTGTCGCAAGGGGGCTGGCGGTTTCTGCGAAGGCACCTGGGCCTGCGCTGCGGCCGGCGACGCTTACGAGTGGGTGTGCACGGCGAACGACCCGCAGGACGAGATCTGCGACGGTCTGGACAACAACTGCGATGGTCTGATCGACGAGCCGTTCGTCGATGGCGAAGGGCGGTACGTTGCGCAGCAGCACTGCGGATCATGCGCGCTCGACTGCACCAAGGCGGTGACGAATCTCGCCGTGGACGCCAGCGGCGTTCCGCTGTCCGATTCGGTGGCGTGCGTGGTGACCGCCGACCAGCCCACCTGCGTGCCGTCGCTGTGCGCGCCGGGCTACTATCCGTATCCGGTGGATCAGCCCGTGATGTGCTATCCGCTGGCGAGCCCGCAGTGCCGTTTCTGCACCGACGTGACCGACTGCACGGTGGCGCAGGACCGGTGCACGATGGTGGGAGACGATCAGCACGAGTCGTGTTTGCAGGGGTGTGGAGCGGACGCGCCCTATCCGGGGTGCACGGGGCAGATTGGGGTCCAGGGGTGTTGCCCGGACAAGTCGCGTTGCGAGCTTGTGGCGGGGGCGCCGGTGTGCGTGCCCGAGGGTAACAGTTGCGAGTGTGACGAAGCCCACGACGGGGCGGTGCGGTCGTGCATGGTGAGCGGGCAGGCCGGGGCCAAGTGCGCCGGCACGCAGGTTTGCAAGTCCACCGCGGGCGGGCCCTTCACGTGGGCGGCATGCGAGACGGTCGGCACTACAGACGAGGTCTGCGACAGCAAGGACAACGACTGCGACGGTGAGATCGACGAGACGTTCATCGATACGAAGGGGTCGGGCACCTATGATACGGACCATCACTGCGGCGCGTGCAACCACGATTGCACGGCGCAGTGGAATCAGGATATCCAGCATGCCGTCGGCGGCTGTGTCGTATCCGGTGGATCGTCGCCGTCCTGCGAGATCGTGTCGTGCACGAAGGATACCGTGGGCGGCGGGGGAGCTTGCCAGCGCGATGCCGACTGCCCGGCGGGCTGGGCTTGCAATGCGCCCTACTACCAGTGCTCCAAGGCGTGCGTCGTCGCATCCGACTGTCCGTCCGGAGCCGTTTGCGACGACGGCTGGTGTACCATCGCCTGCACGACGAATGCGCAATGCACGGCCAAGTTCGGCTCGCCGAGCACCTGCACGGGCGGATATTGCAAGGCGGAGTACCAGTTCAACAACACGGACAAGGCCGATTCCAACGGCTGCGAGTGTCCTGCGGCGTCGGGGCTGGTGACGGACGATCCCGACATCTACCCCGTGTATCCGGAGGCGGGGTGGGCGTTCGTGGACCGCAACTGCGATGGAGTGGACGGCGACGCGGCGCATGCGCTGTACGTGTGGGAGGGAAGCACGCTGAGCCAGGGCACGAGGGAGCATCCCTACAAGACCATCAGCGAGGCGGTGGCGGCGTTCGACGCTTCGAAGCACAAGCACATCCTCGTGGCTACGGGGCAGTATACGGAGATGGTCCAGCTCAAGGAGGGCGTGCAGATCTACGGCGGATACTCCTCCAATTTCTCCAAGCGCGATGTCGTTGGCTATCCGACGTTCATCATCGGGCCGGAACCGACGGGCGCGAATGCGCCGAAGGGTGTGATTAGCGCGTCGGGGATCAAGACGAAGAAGACGGTCGTGGCTGGATTTGCGATTTACGGATACGACGTCGCGACACAGGCCGCGGCGGGTGCGGCGGGCAAGAGCACGTACGCGGTATATCTTCGCGACTGCAGCGACCAGGTCGTGATCGCCAACAACCTCATCTTTGGGGGGCGTGGTGGTGACGGCGGCCATGGTGCGGCTGGAGCGGCGGGTGCGCCCGGTGGAGCGGGCGGCAACGGTCTTGATACGAAGGAGTGCAACACGGCGAGCTGCGCGGGGGAGACGCAGCCCGGGGGTGCGGCGGGGACGAACCTGGCCTGCCCCGGAACCGCTGGCAATCCGGGTGCAGGAGCGAATGGAAGCCTGGATCCCCAACAGTACTCGTCGCCAGCGGGCATTAACGGCCAGGGCGGCACCAATGCGCGATATACGACGGAGTTCTCGCCTCAGTTCTCGAACTTGTGCAAGTACGACTGCGTGATAGCGGGGGATCTCAACGGACAGGACGCGCAGGCCGGGGCCAACGGCACGACCGGAACGGCGGGCAAGGGCTGCACTGCTCCGTTCGGGGCAATCACCTCGACCGGCGAGTGGAAGGGCGGGACTGCGACGGCTGGCGGTGCTGGAACGCCCGGGCACGGCGGTGGAGGCGGCGGCGCCGGAGGCTGTGTTCCCAACACGAACCCGCCTTCGTGTACGGTTGGAAGCCGTCGCGGCGACCTGGGTGGGACCGGTGGAGGCGGCGGCGCGGGCGGCTGCGGCGGGGGCGGTGGAAAGGCGGGCGGCAGCGGCGGAGGGTCTTTCGGCGTGTTCGTAAGCTTTTCAGCCTCGCCGGGGACGGCGGTTCCGAAGGTGTCCGGCAATATCATCTATGTCGGCGAGGGCGGCGCGGGAGGTGATGGCGCCTTCGGAGGTCACGGCGGCCCAGGTGGCGCTGGTGGTTTTGGCGGTTTCACCAAGACCCCGGCCTGGTGTGCGGGGCCGGGCGGCAAGGGAGGCCGTGGCGGCGACGGCGGTGCTGGCGGCGGCGCCGGGGGAGGCTGCGGCGGCGTCGCATTCGGCGTGGCGGGCAACTTCATCTCGACGGCTCAATACGATACGCTCAATGCCTTCGTCCAGCCCGCGGGATCCTCGGGTGGCAAGGCAGGATCCGGCGGTCCCTCGCCGGCAGGCGGTTCCTCCAACGGTACTCCGGGTGTTGATGGCGCAGCGGGGATCATCCATGTCTACTGAGCTTCATACCAAGCGCACCATGTTTCTCCCTCGCTGGGCGGCCGCGCTCGTGTCGGCCTGCTCTCTGGTCGGCTTGGCCGCCCTATCTCAGGGGTGTGGCAGGACCGACGGCAGCCTGCCCTGCGACTACACCGGCTGCCCCTGCGTCTTCGCCTCCGATTGCGCCCCGGGGTACGACTGCATCGACCAGGCATGCACCCTTCACACCGAGCCGGAAGCAGGGCCCGATCAGGTCAGCCTCAAGGGCTTTGGCGAGCTGTGCACGGCGAACGAGGAGTGCGAGAGTGGCTATTGCCTGCCCGATCTCCAGGGGGCCTTTTGCTCCAGACCCTGTACGCCCGACTGCCCTGCTGGCTGGATCTGCAAGCTTGTGCCCGACCCGCGCGGCGGCGCCACCCCGGTGGGCCTGTGCGCCGTGGATCGCCAGCGGCTATGCCAGAGCTGTACCGACGACTCCACCTGCAACCCGTCCGGCGGCGACCGCTGCCTGACGATCGGCGGGCAGAAAGCCTGCGGACGCGACTGCACCTTCTCCATCTGCCCCTTGGGATACCAGTGTTCGGCTGTCAGCGTCGATGGCGTGAGCGCGAACCAGTGCGTGCCGACGAGCGGTACGTGCGAATGCACGGACGCCTCTGCCGGACAGGTGCGCGGCTGCCAGAAGGAGAACGACATCGGCATCTGCACCGGGCAGCAGACCTGCGATCCGGCCACGGGCTGGTCCGAGTGCTCGGCGCACGATCCGGCCGCCGAGACGTGCAACGGCGTCGACGACGACTGCGATGGCGCGATCGACGAAGGCATGGTCCCCACGCCGTGCGCCAACACCGCGGGCGGGTGGAGCTGCCCCGGCATGGCGTTGTGCCAGGGCGCCGACGGATACGTTTGCAACGCGCCCATCCCGGAGCCCGAGCGCTGTGACGGCGCGGACAACAACTGCGACGGGCAGGTCGACGAGGGGTTCGTCGACGCCAACGGCCTGTACTCGACCAAGCAGAACTGCGGAGGCTGCGGGATCGACTGCGACGTCCTCATCGCGCATTCCAAGGCCACCCAGTGCGTCGTCGATGCGGGGAAGGCGTCGTGCAAGGCGACGGCATGTGAAACGGGGTACTTTGCCTACAACGATGGCAAGGTCTGTTTGCAGCTCCCGGATACGCTGTGCGAGCAGTGCGCGATCGACGTCGATTGCGTGGCGCCGGGGAGCAAGTGTGTCGAATCGGCCGGGGAGAAATTCTGCGGCCGGAGCTGCGATCCGACGTCGCCCTACGGGACTGCTTGCCCGGCGGGCTATGCATGCAAGCCGTGGCAGGGAGGGTTGCAGTGCTTCCCAGTCACTGGAACATGCATTTGCGATGCGACGCAGTCGGGGGCGGTGCGCTCGTGCCTCGTGGATACATGCCAAGGGCGCCAGACCTGCACACAGACCGGCGGAGGCTGGTTGTGGAGTGCCTGCGACATCAGCAGCAACGTCGAGATCTGCGATGCTCTCGACAACGATTGTGACGGCAGCATCGACGAGGGCTTCCTCAATCCAGCGACGGGCAAGTACGACACGACGGCGAACTGTGGATTCTGCAACAACGATTGCACCAAGTACTGGTCCGCGGACGTGGAGCATGCGACCGGTGCATGCGATGCTTCCAAGCCCATGCCGGCGTGTGTCATGAAGTGCATCAAGGAGAACGTGGGCGGCGTGGCCTATGAATGGGTGGACACGAACCTCGATGCCAAGGATGGGTGCGAGTGCCGGCGAAAGAACGGCAACCTGACGGTCGACGACCCGGACATCGGGGCGTTTCCGACGTCGGGCGCCAGCTATGTCGACGAGAACTGCGACGGGGTCGACGGGGTGATCGGCGATGCGCTGTTCGTGTGGTCGGGCGTGAAGGGCATATCGGACGGCACGCGGCTTCACCCGTACAAGACCATCAACCAGGCGCTGGCGGCGCTGCCGACCTCGGGCAAGAAGTACATCCTGGTGGCGGAAGGGGTGTACGACGAGAACGTCGTGCTGTTCAACGGCGCGGCGCTGTACGGTGGATATGCGCCGGACTTCTACGGGCGCGACATTCTCCTGCATCCGACCATCATCCAGGGCACGGCGCCGACGGCTCCCACGCAGGTGGGCGCGGTGACGGCGAGTGGTGTGGGCAAGGGAAGCGGCAAGGCCGTGCTGAGCGGCTTCCATGTCATCGGGCGGGACATCCCGGACAACCCGGCGAACGACGTGGACGGGGCTGCCACCATCGCTGTGTATGTGACGGACTCCGGGCCCGGCTTGCGCATTCAGGACAACGTCATTGTGGCAGGCCGCGGTGGACGTGGCGGCCGGGGCAGCACGGGCGAGGCCGGCTATGGACGGCAGGTGTCTACCGCGCTCGATGGCAAGGGAGGCACCGACGGGGAGCGGAGGCCAGGCAATTGCAATAACGTCACGAGGGCTGGCGGTGTGGGCGGAGTGAATGCCACATGCACGAGCGGAAGCGCGCATTCGGGCGGAGGCATTGTCTGCCCCTCCTACGACATGGCGTCGCACCAGGGGCATCAACAGGAGTACGTCAACCCCTCGACGAACGACGGCGCTGGGGGATTCGACTGGACCTTCGACCAGTTCAGCGGATTCGATTGCACGCATGTGACCGAGAGCGGGTGGCCGTCAGCGATCCAGAGCAACAATGGGCAGGACGGGTTGAACGGTGCGGACGGTGCAGTTGGCGTTGGCGGGGGCGGCTGTTCCAACGTGTTCGGATCGATCTCGCAGAATCGCTGGGTGCCTCCGACGGTGGGGGCCAAGGCAGGTGGCGCCGGGGCGGCGGGGAAGCCGGGCGGCGGAGGCGGGGCTGGCGGCGGCACGGCGCGCTACCTGTTTGGTGGGTGCGGCTCGTATGAGCTTGGACCCACGGGCGGTGGTGGCGGCGCTGGGGCCTGCGGCGGAAACGGCGGGCGACCGGGCGGTTCCGGCGGTGCCTCGATCGCGGTGATGTTGACCAACATTGCCGGTGCGCAGCCATTGATCCAGGACAATCGTATTCGGCGCGGCCCTGGGGGAGACGGCGGCATGGGTGGATTCGGCGGCCCTGGCGGGCAGGGTGGTCGGGGAGGCTTTGGCGGGCAGCCCACCACCTGGAGCGGGTCAGCGGGAGGAAAGGGCGGGGACGGCGGCAATGGCGGTCCTGGCGGAGGTGGCGGCGGCGGTTGTGGCGGGCCGTCGATCGGCTTCCTGTCGTTCGGGGTCAACCAGGCGCCGTTGGCGAACGAATACGACTACGACGACACGGTCATCACGAGCGGCAGTGGCGGTCCGGGCGGCGGGGCGGCCGTCGGCAGCGCCGCGGGGACGAGCGGCGTGGCGGGCAAGTCCGCGAACGTGCTCCGCTTGTCGAAATGCCCTGCCGGCATCTGCCCGGCGGGTTCCACCTGCGACGCCAACCAGGTCTGCATTCCCAATCAGTAGGTCCGGTCGGCCCGACCCTTTCCTCCTGGGCACGCAAGACGCACTCCCGCGCTGCCCGGCCCCATCGTGGCCGACGTCGTGCGGTTCCAGGCGCCGGGCGAACGTTCCGAGGCTGCATCGGCGGAGGTGCGCGCGCCGCGAGCCGCAACGAAGATGTCCGTCGAGATTTCGCACGGATCGTCGAATCCTTCGGGCGGCTCGGTACTCAATTAAGCAGACCGAAGCCGTCGGTTCCGACCAAACCGGCGCAGCCTGCGCGAGCCAACCGGTCCCGGCCCCGATCCTGATGCGCGAAAGCCGCCCGGGACTTGCGACCGGGCAGACGACCGTCGTTGGTGGCGTGCAGGCGAAGGAGAAGTTTCATGACCATGCAAGTCGTTCATGACAGCGCGTCCCTCCTGGACTCGCTTCGCGCCAGCGAAGCACCTGTCGTGCTCGGGTTCTTCGGCGAATTCTCCGAGCCGTCCCGCCGTGCGCGGCCAGCGTTCGAGCGCTTCTGCGCGCAGCACCCCGATCAACCTGCCTGGCTGGTCGACGTTGGCATCACTCGCGACGTGCATCAGCACTTCGGGGTCGGGGCCGTGCCCACCGTGCTGGTGGTCAAGGGCGGCGCTGTGCTGCGCAAGTTCGTGGGGGCCCAGCCCGACGGATTCTACGACTGGGCCCTGCTCGATCACGTTACCCGCTCCGCATCCGACGGCGATGCCGACAAGAAGCCGTCGCACAGCGTCACCGTGTACGTGACCGACACTTGTCCCTGGTGCACCAGGGTCAAGGCGTACCTACGCAACAACGGCGTTCCGTACCGCGAGATCAACGTCCAGCGCGACGAGCAGGAGGCCCGACGCATGGTGCAGAAAAGCGGGCAACAAGGTGTGCCGCAGGTGGACATCGACGGTGAGATGGTCGTCGGATTCGACCGTCGGCGCATCGATACGCTGCTTGGAATCAAGGGGAGCGCGGAAGCCTGAACCAGGGATGACAGGCGGGCCGGCGCCACGGGGAGGCCTCGGTAGCCGCGACGAAAGGAGCATCGACGATGAATCTTCAGCCATTGAATGGTCACGTGTTGTTGCGCCTGATTCAGGCGGAGGAGCGGACAGCGGGAGGCATCTTCCTGCCCGATACCGCGAGGGAGCAGCCTGCCGAGGGCATCATTGAGGCCGTCGCGCCGGGCGGAACGGACGAGGTCGCCATCGGCGACCGGGTGCTGTACAAGAAATTCTCCGGCGAGGAGATCCAGGTCGACGGGGTCAAGATGCGCCTCGTACCCGAAGGGGATCTGCTCGCGAAGTTCGTGCAAGCCGACGCGATTCCAGCCTAGGGACCGTGGGGGGCGACGGCTTCGCCAAGGTGCGACCGGAAAACCGCCTCGCCCTGGGGTGAGCCAAACCGTGCACGCGGACTCTGCCGCTGGATGACGCTGCATGGGCGGTCACCCCGCCTCGACGATGGTATCCAGCCGGCGTGCGTGGTAGGGACTGATGCACGCCGGAGGATACCCCCTTGCAGCCAGACAAGGCCGAGCTTGCCAAGAAACGATCCGAGTTCGTCAAGACGATGAGTGAGGTTGTGGCGGGCGTGCAGGAGCTCGCGGCCGCCGTCGGCATGGTCCATCCCGCCACCGCGCTCGACCGCGCCGACGAATTCCTCGAATCCGTCGACTTCTTCCTCGCGCGCATCGACCTTGCCGCCGTCGGCGCCAGCAAGCGCGCGTGGCTCAAGACGCGTCTCACCTTCTTCATCGGCGCCTGGCTCACCCGCCAACATGGTGGCACGTGGTTCCTGCAGGAGGATCCGCAAGCCAGGTTCTACCTGAAGACCGTGGTCGGGGGATTCGAGAGCGACGCTTCGCTCACGGTGGATCCGGCGGCGATCGCCGCGCGTGTGCTCTCGACTTCGCCGCCCGGGAATCTTCGCACCGAGCTCGCCAATATCGGCCTCGACACCAACGATACGGCTCCCCAGGTCGACATCGAGAGCGTGACGGCGCGTCACGCTGCGCTCGTTCCCAAGATCCGCTGCACCTGCGGGAGGGCGATCTGGGACTTCTCGGGCTCTCGGGCGGCTCGCGTGACCTGGGTGACCGAGGCCGAAATCGACGCGCTCGGCACCGAGATGGCGCGCCTGCTTGAACAGTGGACAGCCTGCTCGACCGACGAGCAGCGGCAGGCTTTCGCCACCGACGTGCTCGGCCTCGTGGCCTGCGAGCCCGTGTCGGACGGCCGCGCCGCCCAGGAAATCGCCGCGATTGCGCTTGCAAGCGTGGGACGCCACGCATACGAGTGCGAGGGATGCGGCCGCGTCTGGATCGCCGCCGACAACGACGAGTTTGCCCCCTATCGGCCCGAGGGAGCTCGCCGCAATGTGCTCTCTGGCAGTACCGCACGCACGATCGGTCCGCCTCCGGGACGACCCTGACAGACATGCTGCTCGGAAGGAATGCCTCGCTTTCGCTGCGCGGCAGAAGCCGCGGGTCGGTGCAGGGTCATCTGAACGACGGAGGGTAGATGCTGGTGCGCCACGGCGCAACGGCGCGCCAGGCATGTTGTTGTCTGGACCCCTGGACCCCCACCGCGCGAAGCGAGACGATGCTGTGGAGGGCCTCGAACCGGCACGTGCCCCGCCGATGGTCAGCCGAGGCCGCGGGGTTGACGAGTGCTTGCCTGTGCTTCAGGCTCCCAGCGTGCCAGACCATCCCGAGCATCCATCTGAACGACAGTGCGAGGAGGAAGTGCCCGCTCCGAAGCGTGCCGCGCGATGCGCTTGCGGACTGTCGAAGAGGATGCCCTACTGCGATGGAACCCACATGGTGAACGTGAACCCGGTGGCGTCGGGCCCCGCGCCGGCTTTGGATCGCATCGTGCTCATGGTTCACGGGGCGACGCACGCTTCGGGGGCCGGGCGCTGACCACGCTTGTTGCGCACCAACGAAAAGGTTGCATACCTGATTGGCCGCCATGGGGCGTCGTTCGCGGCGGATTCGATGACAGTCGAGCGGGCACGAATCCTGCTCCACCTTGCTGCATGCGATCAGGCATTTTGACGGCGAGGCCGTGGACTGGGCGAGATAGACGGTTGCACCGCCGCGTGCTGGTTTCCGCGGAGGCGACATTCCTCGTGGACGGTATGGCGCACCCCGCCCATTGCTTGAACCTGTCGATGGGCGGGGCCGGACTTCGCAGCAACGCGCGAGTTGCGGCTGGTACGGTCCTCCGCGTCGCCATCGACGTCGGCGGCGGTCGTCGTATTCAGGCGTCGGCGGAGGTGGTTCGCACCAACGGAGCGGAGGTCGGGGCGCGGTTCATTCAACTCGACCCGGCGTCGATGGTTGCGATTCTCTCCGCCGTACGCTGAGCCTGAATGCGGTCAGAGGCAAGCCTTCTCGACGTCGTCGCCGCGGATGCTGTCGATGAGTGCGAGCGCGAGCCTTCGCCGATTCGTCCCGCTCTCTTCGGCCGGGCCCACGCACGCCGGGCAGCCGTCTTCACATCCGCAGCCCGCGATCAGCTTGCGTGTCCGTTCGACAAGCTCATCGGCCCGCTCGTAGATCCGCTGGGCGATGCCCACGCCACCCGGCACATGGTCGTAGAGGAACACGGTCGGATCGAAGCCCGGCCGAGGCCCATGTCCCGGTTCTCGCTCGGGCACGTCGTCTTCGCCAGCCCTGTCGCCCAGGGTCTGTCCGATGTCGGTCGGCTCGCACATCAGGGCGAGGGCGGCAACCGCTTCGAGGGCGCGCCCCAAACCTCGCAAGGCATCGATGCCGGCGGCTCGACCCCCTCCGACCTGAAGGCACACGTGCTCGGGGACGGTGAGCATGAATGCTGTGGTGTGCATCTGCATGTCGGGCAGGCGGACATCGCCGAACCCCACGTTCTCATGCGTGTGGAACTTGATTTTCTTGTAGCCGACCACCTTCTCGACGATGCTCACCTCGCCCCAGGCGGCGCGCGCGTTGCCTACGGGCTTTTCGTCTTCCTGCTCGATCACGCTCACGCGCGTGTAGGTCATCGCGTCGGTGTAGTAGTCGGGCTCGACCTTGCGCACGAACGCCTTGTGGTTCTCGAAATCGAGGCGTTCCACCTGGTACTGCTCGCCGTCGTGCTGGTAGATGGCCTGCTCGTGCAGCATGGTGTGGGCTGCGCGCCAATCGAGCTCGGCGATGGTCTTGCCTCGGGCCACGTCGATGATCACGAAGTTGTCCCAGCCCACGCTGCGCAGGGACACGTGGTTGGCAGGATAGGCGTCGGCCGACCAGTGGAATCGCCCTCCGGCTTCATGAACCACCCCGTGGCTCGCGAGGAACGACAGGGCTTCCCTGGTTTCGTCTTCGCTCAGCGTGGCATACCGGTCCCACGCTCCCTGGGCGTCGGGGGTGGGCTTGCACACGAAAGGCACCTCGAAGGCGGCGCACTTGAGGTGCTGCACGAGGATCTCCACGTTGCTCGGATCGATCCGGGCTTCCTCGGCCGAGGCGTTGAGCAGGAAGTCGGGGTCGCGAGCCAGATACTGGTCGATCGGCGCGCTGCGCCCCACGAGAATCGCAGCGGACAGCTCCTGACGCCGTCCTGCGCGGCCGAACCGCTGCCACATGGCGGCGATGGACCCCGGGTAGCCGGCACAGATGACGGCGGACAGGTCGCCGATGTCCATCCCGAGTTCGAGGGCGTTGGTAGCGGCCACGCAAAGGATGCTGCCGTCGCGCAGTCCGCGCTCGATCGCGCGGCGCTGCTCGGGGAGGTATCCGCCACGGTAGGCCATGATCGACGACTCCGGCACGGTTTCACCCAGCGAATCACGCAGGTACTTGAGCATGATCTCGACCGAGTTGCGGGACTGTCCAAAAACGAGGGTGGGCACCCGGGCGTGAACGAGGTCGGCGGCCAGGCGTACGGCGGACTTGACGTAGCTCGCACGGATACCGAGCTCGGCGTTGACGACGGGTGGGTTGTAGAAGAAGAAGCGTCGCGGTCCTCTGGGGGCGCCGGATTCGTCGATGAGCGCCACCTGGTCTTCGGGCACGCCCACGAGCCGTGCCGCGTGCTCCAGCGGATTGCCGATGGTCGCGGTGGCGCAGAGGAACACCGGATTGGAACCGTGGAACTCGGCGACTCGCCTGAGCCGCGCGATGACATGCGCCATGTGGGAGCCGAACACGCCGCGATAGGTGTGCAGCTCATCCAGAACGACATATCGAAGCGCCTGGAACGTGCGCGCCCAGCTCGCGTGATGCGGCAGGATCCCGGTGTGCAGCATGTCGGGATTCGTCATGATGATGGGCGATCGCTCGCGAGCTGCGCGTCGCGCGTCGCCCGGCGTGTCGCCGTCGTAGACCACGGCCGGGATGGACAGGCCGGCATCGCTGATGAGTCCGTGCAGGCTGGTTTCCTGGTCGCGCGACAGGGCCTTGGTTGGGAACACGTAGATGGTGCGGGCTTCGGGATCCTGAACGATGGACTGCAACACAGGCAGGTGGAAGCAGAGGCTCTTGCCGCTGGCGGTCGGCGTGGCCACCACCACGCATCGTGCGCCGCCTGGAAAGCGGCCGCGCGGGTCCGGCTTGCCGCGGGCCAGGGCGAACGCGCGCGCCTGGTGCTCGTAGAGCGCCTCGATCCCGCGCTTGTTCAGCGCATCCCGAAGCGCCGGCGCGAGGTCGCCCGGGATGTCCGCGTAGGTGCCGTCCTTGGGGGGGAACAAGCGGTCCGCGGCAAGGCATGGCACGACCACGTTGGATCTCGTCCAGTCGTCGATGACAGCATCCAAACCGGTGCGCGTGGTCCAGGGGGTTGGGGGCATGGTGACTCCGGTCGTTGCCCACAGGGGCAGCCGCACAGGTTTGCCTGACCCCTCGTCGGATGTCCAGGGACCTGGCCGGTCGCGGGCCAAGAGCGGCGGGGCAGGGAAGCCCTGCACACCTTCTGGCGCTTCCCTCCGGATTGTCGTAAACCACGACCCTCCCGCCAGGCTGGGCACCCCGAATGAGTCAACCCCCTGATTCCGACCCCATGAACCCCGACCATGCACCGACCGTGGCGCCGACCACGGATTCCCAGGGCGAAACCGATGGCAACGCGCCGGCGGCGCCTTCCTCCGAGGCGCAAGGAGCCGCGGTCCGTCGGCCTTCGCTCGTGCTGCTGGCCGCAGTGACGACCCTTTCGCTGGCGGCCGACCTCGTCACCAAGTGGTGGGCGCTGGCTCGGCTCGAGCGGGTGCTGCCGAACGGCGACACCGTGGCGACGCCCATCGTGGTCAACTCCTGGCTGACGTTCTTGCTGGCGCGGAACCGTGGTGGTGCGTGGGGCCTGCTGCAGACGGCGAGCGAGAGCGTGCGACGCCCCTTTTTCCTGCTGATCTCGGCCGCGGCCATCGCGTTCATCGTGTACCTGTACCGGCGTGTTCATCCGCGCCAGCACGCGCTCAAGTGGGGGCTGCCGCTCGTGCTCGGCGGCGCCATCGGCAACCTGGTCGACCGCATCCGCTACGGATGGGTGGTGGACTTCATCGACTACCGGGCCGGCTGGGTGGAAGGCATGAACAAGATCTTCGCCAAGCTTTCGCCCGGCCACGGCGTTACCGACCACTGGCCGACGTTCAACGTGGCCGACATCGCGATCTGCATTGGAGTCGGGCTGATGGCGGTCGACATGTTCACGAGCCGGCGCGACGGCACGCGTGCGACGGAGCTGGCGCGGCCCGAAGCGACGTCTTCACCCGGGGCCGATCCGCCGGCTTCCTGAACGCGGAGCCGCGCACCATGCGCCCCCAGCTCTTCAACTTCCTCGACAAGATCTCGTTCCCGAGCTACTTCGTCCTGCTCGTCACGGGCTTCCTTTTCGCCGCGACTCTTGGCGTGCTGTGGGCGCGACGCATCGGTCGCGACCCCGACGTCATCGTCGACCTGGCTCTGGGCTCGCTCATCGCCGGTGTGGCCGGCGCGCGCATCTTTCACGTGCTGTTCGACGGCTATTTCTGGGACTACATCCACCTTTGCACCGACCCAGCCAAGGTCGATTGGACGCTGCTATCTCGCGCCGAGTGCCTCTCCGACCGCTACGAAGGAACGTGGGACGCCGTCCGCAACGTCTGCCATCCGACCCATCGCGATTGCCTTGCGTGGGCCGCGTTCTGGGCGGGAGGCCTCACCTACTACGGCGGTTTCATCGGCGCCTCGATCGTGGCCTGGTACCAGCTCCGGCGCGACCGCTTTCCGTTCTGGAAAGCCGCCGACATGGCGGGCTTTGCCATCCCCACCGGGCTCGGCTTCGGACGCATGGGCTGCCTCCTGGCCGGCTGCTGCTTCGGGATCCGCACCGACGGCGTCCTCGGGCTTTCCTTTCCGCCCAACAGTCCGGCCAGCGAATCGCAGTTCAAGCTCGGCCTGCTTGCGTCAAAGCTGCGCGAGTCATTGCCTGTGCACCCGACCCAGATCTACGAATCGGCGGTGTCCTTTGCCATCGCGGCGTTCCTCTTGCTCTGGCTCCACGGACGCAAGCGTTACGACGGCCACGTGTTCGTCTGGTTCGTTGCGCTGTACGCCGTAGCCCGGTTTCTCCTCGAGTTCATCCGCGCCGACGATCGCGGCGGCGTCGCGAGCCTCTCCACGTCGCAGTGGATCGGTGTCGGCCTGCTCGCCTTCGCCTACGGGCTTCACCGCCTGCTCAGCCGTCGCGCCGCTGCGTTGGCCACCTCAAGCGCGGCATCGTAGACTCGACCCATGATGCTCGCTGCCCACCGCTACCGTCGTGCCGCAGAGGGGATGGCGCTTGCCGCCGGTTTCGCGGCTGCCGCGGGATGCAGCAACTCCTACGATCATCCACCAGGCCTTCAGGGTTGCACCGGGCCGGGCTGCGGAACGCATGGCGGCGTCAGTGTGGGCGGCGGCGACGCCGCAGCCGACGTTTTGGTCGACGCGGAGGCGGACAGCGATGCGGCAGCGACGACGAGCCTTTCCGGCAAGATTGTCGTGCTTGCGGACGCACGGTTCGCCCAACCCACCCCGCTCGTTGGTAGTGGAACGATGCGGGTGCCGACGCCTGCGGGCGACCAGGATGTCAACTTCACGTCGACTGGGTACAAGGCGGACAACGTGCTGGTCGGGGCAGGGTGGTTCTCGGTCTTTCCAGACGACAAGTCGGACGATGCGGGGCTCGGGCTGTTCGGCACCTGGAGCCTGCAGGATGTGCCGGCATCCGGCTCGACGACGTTCGACCTGCCTGTGCTGAGCAGGACCTTGTTGTCCACGATCTACAATGGCCTCGATAAGCCGACCTCGCCGCAGTCGAACGCGGCGCAGGTGGTGCTGGTTTTCGAGCGCAACGGCCAGCGCCTCTCGGGCGTCTCGCTGACCTCTCATCCGTCGTGCGAGATGGTCGCCTACGATCTTGGGGTTGGGTTCTCCACGCAGTCGAGCTCCACCTCGGACAGCGGTCTGGTGCTCTTGGTCAACACGGTCGGTACGGGCAAGGTTGCCTGGAAATCGACTGACGGCGCGACGGACGACTTGACGATCGTGCATGTCCCCGGGCAGGCTAGCTACGCTGTCATCGACGTTCCATAGCGAGGCGGATGGAGTGCGATGCTCATGTGCGGCCGCGCTCGTGGCCGGCTCGGAACCCGGGCGGAGGTGAGCATCCTCAATGGTTGCGCCAGGCCCTGACCGGCGCGGTGGCCGGGCTGGGCGGGCGTCGCGATCGTGCACGTTTCCGGGCGTCGTGCTTTGACGCGCCGGCGGCGCGTTGCTAGGGGCGCAACGCATGAGCCAGGACACGGTCCATATCATCGACGGCAAAGCGGTCGCTGCCCGCGTCAGGGCCGAGGTGGCGGAGCGAGCGCGTGCGTTCTCGGAGCGCCATGGCCGCACGCCGGGCCTGCACGTGATCCTCGTCGGCGACGATCCCGCCTCCCAGGTCTATGTCCGGAACAAGGAGAAGGCCGCCCGCGACGTCGGCATCCACGGCGTGGTGCACCGGATGCCCGCGGAAACGCCCGAAGCCGACGTCATCGCGCTGGTCGAGAAGCTCGACGTTGACGATTCGGTGGACGGCATCCTGGTTCAGCTACCGCTGCCCAGGGGTATCTCGGAGCAGCGGGTGCTGGACCGGCTCGATCCGGCGAAGGATGTCGACGGGCTGCATCCGGTCAACGCGGGGCTTCTGGTCAGCGGGCGCGAGGCGCTTGTGCCTTGTACCCCGCAGGGCTGCATGCGGTTGATCGCGGAGGCGGGCGTTTCGCTGGTCGGAGCCCGGGCCGTCGTGGTGGGGCGCAGCAATCTGGTCGGCAAGCCCATGGCGCAACTGCTGCTCCGCGAGCACGCGACCGTGACCATGGCGCACTCGCGAACCAGGGACATCGACGCTCTGTGCCGGACGGCGGACGTGCTCGTGGCGGCGGTGGGCAAGGCCGAGATCATCCGCGGAGCGTGGGTGAAGCCTGGGGCGGTGGTGATCGACGTCGGCATCAACCGGAGCGAGCAGGGCAAGCTCGTCGGCGACGTGGAGTTCGCCTCGGCGCGGGAAGTCGCCGGCGCGATCACGCCGGTGCCGGGCGGGGTCGGGCCCATGACCATCGCCTGTCTGCTCAGCAACACGCTCGACGCCGCGGAGCGACGGTTGGGCGCGGACCGTTGAGCGGGCGCGCACGGGCATCTGGAACGCCGTTGCGCGCGCTCCGCCGGGGTCATGACGGTTGTGCGTGACGTCCGGCTCCTGCCGTGCGAGCCTCCGGCGAACTTGAGCATGAGCCCTTTGCGTGAAGTCGGACTTACCTGCCTTCGCGAGATGCGCAAGAACCTGCGCTCCGCGAAGGGGATTGTGATGGGCGCGTTGTTCCTCCTCGGAGGCGGCGCCGCGAGCCTGGTCTACATGGCCATCAAGGCGCTGGGGGACCGCCTCCGGGAAGGTCGCGAGGTGCCGGAGGAACAGCTCCGCGCACTTCGCGAAGAGGTCTGGAAGGGCGTGTGGAACGCCGACGTCGGCGCGTATCTCTCCCATTCGCCGCTGATCTTCATCGCGCTGTTCAAGGCCACGCTCTGGTTCATTCCCTTCCTCACGCTCATGATCGGCTTCGAGCAGATCGCGGGCGACCTGCAGCACCGCACGATCCGGTACACCGCCATCCGTGCCCGGCGAAGCTCCCTGGTTGCGGGCAAGGCGCTGGCGATCTGGGCAGTGGTCGCCATCCTGCTCCTCGCGCTGCACCTGTTCGTCTGGCTGGTCACGCTCCTCCGCGGTGACGCCACGCTGATGGAGACGCTCTCATGGGGGCCGCGCATGTGGGCGTTCTCCGCGGTCTTCACCGCCGCCTATGCCGGCATGACGATCCTTGCCAGCTCCCTCACCCGCCGTCCCATCCTCTCCCTGTTCGTCGGCATGATCATGTTCTCGTCGTTGTGGGTCCTCGACGTCTCGGTCGACGTGGTCCACGCCCTCGACAACGAGAAGTACCGCTGGTTCGAGTACGTCGGCTTCGCCATTCCGGACTGGTACGAGGTCTGGCTGGTGTCGCCCAAACCCGCGGAGGTCGTCGGGGCCATCGTGAACCTCCTCGCGTTCGGCGTCGGTACCACGGCGCTGGCTTCGTACATCGTGAACCGGAGGGACGTCTGATGAAGGAAGCCACGACTTTCGCGGTGTCCGTGCGGGGAGTGACCAAGCGATTCGGTGCGACCATCGCGCTGAACGACGTGTCGTTCGACATCGAGTCGGGCGCCTGCTTCGGGCTGATCGGGCCCAACGGCGCCGGCAAGACCACGGCCTTCTCCATCATTGCGGGCTTCCTCCACCCCGACGAGGGCATGGCGCTGGTGCTCGATCACGACGCGAGGGCCACGGACATGCTCCAGGCGCGGCTCTCGGTGTTGCCGCAGGATGCGCTGCTGCCGGCGCACGAGACGGTGGGCGAGTTCCTGGTGCATCTGGCGAAGCTGCAGGGGATTGCGGGCGGCAAGGCCGAGCATGAGGCGCGCCTCGCCCTGAAGGAAGTCGACGGAGCCGACTGGTGGACTCGCCGGTGCGGCAAGCTGTCGCACGGCATGGCGAAGCGTGTCGGGCTTGCCCAGGCGTTCTTGGGCAACCCCGAGGTGGTGCTGCTCGACGAGCCGACGGCCGGCCTGGATCCGAGGATCGCGTTCGAGATTCGCACCCTGATCAAGAAGCGCAAGGGAGGCTGCACGCTGATCATCTCGAGTCACAACCTGCACGAACTCGAGGAGATCTGCGACGCTGCGGCGATCATGGACCACGGGCACGTCGTGGCGGCCGGGTCGATGGAGGAGCTCACAGCGGCCGCCAAGGAGATTCGCATCGTCGTGGCCAGCACGCCGTTGCCGATGGACGCCATCCGCGCGATTCCTGGCATCAGCCGCGCCGACTTCGACAAGAAGGAGCGCGTGCTGTCGGTTCACTTCGAGGACTTCCAGGGCGAGGCCGAGGACATGATCGCCCAGGTGCTGCGTGTCTTGCTCGACGCCAACGTGAAGATCTCCGCGCTCGCCAAGGGCAAGGGCCTGGAGCGTCGGGTCATGGAGCTGACCGACTGAGGCGGGAGCAAGCAGGGCGCAACAGGCTTGGCGCCACACCCGGGGAGCGATTGTGGAAAGCGGGGGTCATGACCCGCCCACGCCGGGAGTCTATCGCCCGGTCAGCACCGCGTCGGGCTGGTTCTCCGGCAGCGCGGGCTGCACCACCGCAAGCTCGGTCAAGGCGTCCGCGGCCGCCGTCAATCGCGGGTACTTGCCCAGGTCCACTCCGAAGCGTCGAGCATTATACACCTGTGGCGCCAGGTAGCAGTCCGCTGCCGTGGGCGCGTCGCCGTAAGCGTACCTGCCCTCGATGCCCCGTGCTGCGTGATTCGCCATCGCCGCCTCGAACGCCTCCAGCCCTCTTGCGATGAAGTGCCGCGACCACGCCAGCCGGGTCTGCAAGTCCTGCGAGAGATGGTCCAGCACCGACAGGTTCTGCAGCGGTTGGATGCCCGCGTTGACCATCTCCACCAGCGCGCGTACCCGCGCCCGGTCGTACGGCGCCGACGGGTACAGCGCGGGATGGGGATACAGCTCTTCGAGCAGCTCGATGATCGCCACGGACTCGACGAAAGGCGTGTCGTCCACCATGAGGCAGGGCACGAATCCCATCGGGCTCCGCGCCTTGTACGATGCGCTCCGCTGCTCGCCCCGCAACAGGTTCACCGGCACGACTTCATAGCTCAATCCCTTGAGCGCGAGCGCCAGGCGCACGCGGAACGACGACGACGACCGCCAATACGAATACAACGTCAGCGAGGCCATGCCTGGGAGGCTACCTACTTCCGCGATCGGCGGGAAGCCTGCCGACGGGCGCGGGTGCGTTGGCGAGCAAGGATGTCGGCGCGGTGAAGAGAGCGACCTGGACGCTTGCCCCGGCCCCGGGGGAGGGAATCAGGCCGTGGCCGTGTGGGTCGCTCCGCGTATCGAGGCGATCGAAGCCGGCAATGCCCAAGCCGTGAGCGTCGGGGGCCTGAGAGGCTGTTGAACCGGTGGGTAGGAGAGCAGGCGGGCAGGAGAGGTAGTGGCGGAATGCGTAGAGGGGTGGCGGTTCGCCATTTCGGCGGTTTCTGCCGGGCAATACCGCAAGGCGGGGGGCTTGTCGGGCGGGTTTGGGGGTGGCGGCCGCCACCCGAGCCCATCGGCAAGTATGCGCAAATCCAGGGGACGGGCCTGGCACAGGAGCTGCTTGATGGTGGGGTGCCGGTGCGAGTGCGCATAGCGCCGGCTCGCTGTTTGACAGGATGGACACGGGACGGTTGGGATTGTCCAGGCGGCTTGGGCTTCGGCCGGGTCGCCGTGGGTAAGTGGCGGGTTTTTTGACCTAACAAGAGGTGCCACTTAGCAGGAGTGCGCACGTCTGGCGGGCTCGGTTGCGCATAGCGGCCGGTCTGGCAGGCGGAGCGCGAGAGGCTGGCGGTCGTCGTCGTTGGAGGAACGACCCCGGCAGGCAGGAGGTGAAGCAGGCCCCCGGCAGGCAGGAGGTGA
>Ga0272446_1000498_pt1 | contig 62131 bp, 49 predicted proteins | sample YNPCB0061_FD_194587 | JGI IMG/M metagenome (GOLD analysis project Ga0272446, IMG submission 194587) | Hot spring microbial mat communities from Yellowstone National Park, WY, United States - YNP-CB-006-1 | ecosystem: Environmental > Aquatic > Thermal springs > Hot (42-90C) > Sediment | place...
AGGTGTCGCAAAAACACACCTGACCTGCATTGTTTGATTGGCTCGCCCGCTGGTGGTCTACTTTTCGACCGCCACCCGCCGCCGCTCACGCGCCGGCACGTGGTCCATTATTGCTCCGCCCTTTATATGCTATTTTAGACACTGCGGGGCAGTCCTCAATCGGTGTCGGCATGGATTTCAAGTGCCGTCCAGCCCACCGATTCGCAGAACAATGAAATCGCTGACCCGAGGTGCGCTGGAGAGGTGGCGGAGTGATGTACCGGGCCCGCGTTAAGCCAGCGATTATAGGTGCGGCGTGCATCGCCGGACAACTGGAAGTATGCATTGCCGGCCCCCATCTCGCTGCACCAACGCCGAAGGATCCGGCCTTCGCAAAACTGAATTCGGAACGGTTGCGGTCCGCATGGTGTGGGCGTAGAGTTCAGAATCGTCGCCGGGCCCTCCCGTAGGGGCGCGCACACGGAGGCGCCCCGGCCGTTGACCCCTGCGAAGTTCGTATTTCGGATGAGGCGCGGCCTGCTGCCAGGACGCAGCCAGTTCAGGTCGTATTCGCCGGAATTCAAGAGCAGCCACACGTTCTCGGACATGTACGCGGAGTCTAGCTCCGTGTAATAGCAGGCGCCCCCCAGCTGACGCCCAAGCCATAGCGCAAACGCGGTGCAGAGGTCACCTACCTCAGAGACTGGCACACCACGTGTGGTCGCAAGCGTCACGCCTAGAGCTGCCATCAAACCCAGTTTCCGACTCTGGAGTCCGTCCGCTCCATGGCTATTGAAAGCAGCACAGTCGAGCTTTAACTCCTCAACATGCTTCAGGATAGCTAGCGCGGCGCGCAAGGAGAACTCTTTTTCGACCCCAGAGAACCCTCCCCAGGTAAACTGCCTGCGGAGGTCAGCTTCCAGTTCACGCAGTTTCGAAGCCGGGACGGCCTCCATAGCGCGGTGAACCTCCGACATCGGAATACGAACCACCGTAGCTCCCACTTGGCGGTGAAACTCGTCGCTCGGCAGCCAAACGTCGGTCATGCCTTCAAACACCTCGCCGAACAACCTCAGGCGCAGGTTCGGCAAGCGCAGCACAGCCTCCTGAACGGCCAGCCATCGACCCACGGCAGAGACGCCCTCGTGCGAATCCAGCCCCACGTGCATGGCTTGGAACTGGATGCCCTGCCGCATCCAGCCGTTGGCCACCGCTTGCGAACCAAACCCCTGACTTTCGGCAACAACTTCCGCCATCGTCATCGAGGATGGAATTCGCGAGCCCGCAAGAGCGCTCAGCAAGAGCAGGGGCTTGTTCCATCCCCGCACTAGCTCGTCCGAAAGTTGAGAGAACGTGGCCACCAGCGGCAAGACAATCAGGCAATCGAATCCAGATTGGAGCAGACGCTCCCGGGCGCACCGTGCGCTTTCAACGTCGCTGATTCGGTCGAATGCCGTGACCGAATGGCGCTCGCCGATCGCAGCAAGCGCTTTGTTCAGAAGGACGGACTTCGCCGCCTCTATACCGGGCACTACGCTTTCGTAATAATCGACATAGAGAGGAACAAGTGCGACTTGCAACGCTACACCTCCTTTGGCTTGAATCACGACATGTGGAATACCTCCTCCAGTCACACCATCTCCTGCGCGAGACACTCGCGCATGTACTGATCCCAGCGCATTTTAACAGGCCTGCCCGCGAGAACTCGCCATGCTCTTTTCCAGGTCATCCGCTTCCAGATAGACGAACAGTGTTCTGCCGCTCATAGACACGCTATGGTTACGAATGCCCGCTTTCTGAGCCTCCTCGATGAGCCCCGGCCAGACAGCACGATGAACCTCACGGTAATCGGCTTCTTTACCGGGTCGCACCGTTAAGATGTATGCTGCCCGCACAGCTCTCCTCCTCGTACTTGATTGCCGATGGTTTTAGGGTAACCAACCAATTAACAGGAACAACATCTAGCTTACTCATCGATAGCAACACTTAGGGTGGTGTGTCCCAGCCGGTTGCAATCCACGTGACCTACGCCGCCCGGCAGGCCATTCACGCGTTAACAGGCACTGCGAAGCCACTCACTCGCCGCTTCAACCTGCTACCGCAGGCATCAGCTCGCTGTACCTTTGGAAAACAGCATCAAGCCGTTCCGCTAAGTCAATAGATGATAACCCATCTTCCGGCAGTGCTTGCCGTGCTCCACCGAGCGTATCGCGACCATGGCCTCGGGCGCACATATCTATTTACCCTGGGAGGATCTCAAGAACAACGGCAGTTTGAGCAGGGACTCGCCACACTACTGTTTCACCGCGCCCCTGCGTGACGGACGACCGGGCGGACTCCTCCGGATAAACGCAAGAGACCCGATATGGCGTCCCTTGGGTGAGGCCGATCGAGGCGTCGAGTACGAAGCTGCCATCGAGCGCCGTTGGGTTCGGGTTGAACAGGAATACGTAGCCGTGGTCTTTAAGGATGTGCGCCGAGCCATCGACTTTGCCCGCCTGCGGCCAGTCGGGCAGGTCCCTGCGAACCATCAGGTACCGGACGTTCCGCCTGCCCCAGTCGAGCCAGCGCCGGATGATCTGCTTGTCCCGGGCGGGAATGCCGGCTTTCGTGGGTAGGTAATGCAACTGGTTTGGCGACGAGCTAATCGCGCTCAGCATCACGTAATCGATCGCCTCGCTTGGCCACGACTGGCCGACCTTCCCCATGCTCTTTGGCCCCACAAAGACCTGCGGTTGATCGATGTAGTGAGGGAAGAAGTGATGATGCACGCGGATGCGCGACCACCTCCGAATCTTGTCCCCGAGCATGACGTTGACCGGCTGATTCGTCAGCCCCGGAAAGGCCTCCGGTTTCGCCATTTCGTCGATCGTGAAGACAGCATCCACATTTCTCCGGTAAAAGACCCCAAGGTCCATCGGGGGCCGGTACATGAATATGTAGACCTTGGGGTCGAAGTTGCGAACATTGGCGATCAGTTCGGTGAGCGCACGTTCACAAGCCCAGGTTGAGTCCCCAGGCAAATGATCGTGATCGTCTCGCGGGCAATCCAAGGGTCTAACCACTCCGCCACCGCCGAAGAAGTCGCCGTCCATCACCCAACCCGAGAAGTAACCGGATCGCAAGCCGTCGAGGCTCAGCCGGTTGATCCAATCCCGGAAGGGCTTGGTGGCGATGCAGTTGCCCTGGACAGTCTGCTGGAAGGTAAGGCCAGATAGCATACTGCCGTGCAGCGGGCGCTTTTCCGGATACATCAACCATTCCTTGCGGTGCCACAGAAATGGCCGCCCTTTCTCGGGCCACCAAGGGTGGGTGTTGTTCATGGTCGGCCAAAAAACCACCTTGACGCCCTGTGCTTTTGCGTACTCGTAGAGCTTCGAGACCAGCGGGCTGGACTTGTCTCCGTCGCTGTCCCGAAGGGCGTTCATCATCTCCGTCTCCCCACCCCACGGGTGGCTGTCCGAAACCCAGTCTACTCCCACCTCCTTCAGGAAGTCGATCGACCGCTTGTCGGCCTCCACCGAAGCCTCATCGCGGTAGGCGAAGTGTTCCATCTCGCTTCACCAGCCGCAAGCCATCGGAACGAACCCGTGCCGCAGCGGACCCAGTACGGCCCCTGTCATGGCCACCATGGCGTACGATTCCGACTGCAGGGGAAAACCGGGACGAGCCTCGTCGCCGCGAATCCGCTTGTAAGCACCCAGATAAACCGCTTCGGTTCGAATCTCGACGTCGGGCCGCATCTTCAAGCTTGCGAAGTAACTCAGCGTGGGCACTCCTTTATCCAGCGTCGCGCTGTCAAAAGGCTTTTCCAACCCGATGAAAATACCACCCCTGGCCGAGCGCCCGAACCAGGTGACCATCTTCGGATGCGGGTATCGGACCAGGTCGAGCGCGGCTTTACGCAGGTCTAGCACGCTCACTGTCGCGCTTTTCCAGCCGAAGGCAGCTCCCGGGCGGATGGCGAGTGTCTTTTTCAGGAAGTGATGATCGCGCCCGAGTGTTTAGGTGCTCGTCACCACAGCGTGGGCCAGGGCGTGCACGGCTACAACCTTCTCCGGAGATACCCTGCGGAGCGATTGCAGCCGGGCATTCCCCGCGGTGGCAGAGAACTCCACGGCGTCCACACGGAATCCGCGCTCCTCGATCGAGATCGTCTCGCCAGTCAGCTTGTTGACCACCTGCCTAATCGATCCGCTGCCTCCATCGAAGCATGCCGACAGGTGGCGGTTTTCAGAACACAAACCGTCGGTCTTGGCGACCCCGGTCATCAGGACTGCTCCCCAAAGCGCTACCGATTTCATCATATCGACCCTCCGGTAGTGTTCTCGCGTAGCGCAAGGTAGCGACTCATTTCCGACCTACAGCTGGGGAGCAAATTGCGGGAACTCGCGGTAGATGCGATGCCAATCAACAGGGCGCGTGTACTCCCGGCCATGGTGGTAGTTGTGGATGTTCTTCATTGTCTGCTCGACCAACTCCAATCCGGTGACTAGAAACAGGTTCGCCCGATACAGTACACCGAGATCGGAGGTATGGTCGATCACTTCCGCAAACTTCTCGGTCGTCTTTGTTCCGAGCTGCCGTGCTTCGGTGAACAACTGCATGCTCTCATCCAGCCTCCGGATGAATTCGGGTTGAACAGGAGTTCGCCGTAACCGGAAGGCTTCATCGAAGGCGATGTAGGCCCTACGGGCGGCAATCAGTGTCTGGAGGAGCAATGCGTAAGACTCCGTCTTGTTACGGAGGTAGTTCAGCTCCTCGTGCCCCTTCGGGCTGACGTTCTGCGCAGCTCGGTTGAGGGCTGACAAAGCCCTGTTCAGCAGCCGGACGCTCTTTGTGAAATAACGGATCTGTTCGTGACTGGCACTGATGAACCCGCTCCAATCTGTGGCCCCGTCAAAAGGGTTTGGCTGCTTGTAAAGACGGTAAGCCATGGCGACCTCGGGAATTACACTGCAGCAGCTGAAATTCTTGCGCCCCCTCCAGTCTAGGAGTTCCTCGTTTTCTTCGAGCGCCTCGAAGGCTTCCATCATGTCCCTCTGCGCCCGTTCGCCGAACAGCGTCTGCGAGTACTGGCTGTAGAATTCCTTTGGTGTGAGGTGCGGCTTCCACGCCCCTTGGGCAAGCCACAGGTAGTTCTGCTCGGTGCCGCGCGGCCGGTTCAACTGGCCGGCGAAACCCGCTACGCCGTTTTCGAGCGCGCCTTCGAGAACGCGGTCCTTGTAGTAAAGATTCAGGTTGAATTGCATGCCAAACATAGAACCGTCATCATCTACTCGGGGCACCAGAGTCCTCTCCCGCTCGCCCATGCCGCCAAAGTACTCCATAGGCACACCGCCCGGAGTCCAGATGGCGCGCGATTCCATGTCGGAAACATCCTGTCCGCGAAGGGCAAAGCGAATCCGTGACCGAGTCCTCCGATGCCGATTTTCGCCTTTGGCGCAAACCGGTCGCGCGCCTCAAGCACCTTTTGGATGATGTGCAACGAACCGATGATAGAATCCTGTACGATGAGTAGATTGCGCTCGTAGCGAGTGTAAGGTGCCCAGTATTTCAGCAGGCCTTCAAACTTGCCTCGCTGTCCAACGAAGAAAGCCTGGTCCTGCTCGTACGGGCAGTGGGAATACTCCTCCGGGATATAGAGGAAATATCCCTCCGCTTCCGGATAAGTTTCCACCAGAGACCTCAATCGGTTTTCGTTGATCTCGTGCAGCACGGGGTCGGCAGGGCACATGTAAGTTCCCAGGATAGGTTGGAATGGAACCTGGAGATTACTTGCCCGCCGCGCGTACCGCGCCAGATTTCCCGGTAGCGTCGCCGGGTCCATGCACAGCCACACCATGATCTTCCGCGTCTTTGCATGCCGGATGACTTCCCTCAAGAACTCCCTCGCCACTTGGTAAGCTCGCTCCGGCGTGTCCACGTCTTGGAACTCCGCCGGCGCAATCTTCCCCTTGCCCCGGAACAGCTCCCGTCCCGCTACCAAGTCCTTCACCAGATACGATCCGTAGTGGTACCGCCATGCCATGTAGCCCGTCTCCGGCCCGGTCGCGTCACCCAACAGCTTGCCCTCCCCCTTGTACGTGAAGTTAATCCAGGGCTCGTGTTCGAACCAAAAGAACTGCAAGTAGTTCATCTTCAGTTTGGCCATCTGATCGAGCATGGATTTGACCTCGGCCAGATCCATCATGCCGCGGTTCGGATACATACTCGAGATGTACAACCCGCGACGCGAAAATGGTGTCTCGGAGCGTACCTGTAACGGTTGCAGCGCCAAGTTCGGAGTCGGCTCTGGCAGAATATCCTTAACGAGCAGGAAAGTTACACCGAGACGCTCGACCAGGTCGTAGACGGCATACATCGTCGAGGCCTCGTCGTTGCCGCCGACGATCAAGGAATTCTGCTGGCCGAGTTTCGTTTGCCAGAGCAAGAATCCATCGGGTTTCAGCCCAGCGAAATCCACGAGTTTCTTGGAGACGGCTTCGCGCACCAAGGGGTTGACCTCCGGCCCACCGATGAGAATCGATAAGCCCGCCTTGGCCAGGCCGCTCTGCTGCGCGGAGCGGATCTCCAGCGAAGCGCCGCTGATGGCGGAAATGTAGCGGTTCAGCTCCTCGGCCAGGAGCCGGTAGAACGGCGGAGCGTTCTCGCCTAAAACAATTTCGGCCTGAGGCTTCCCGTTTTGTACGAGGTAGGCCGCGGCGGCTCCCGGCCGCGCCCCGGCCGCCAGGCTCAGAAACCCAGCAAGAGCAGTGATGAAGCTACGCATATCTTTCTCCTTCGAGAGCGAAGCTTACGGCAGCCTCACCACGCAAACTCGAGCCCGAATTGGATCACACGGGCCGAGTGCGCGCCCAAAATCCTGCCGAACAGAGCGGATTCCAGGGTCGCAACAGGGAAGTTCAGGTTTGTATGGTTAAAGAAGTTGAAAAACTCCGACCGGAACTGGCTGCTCTGGGCTTCGGTGATACTGAATCTCTTGTTCAACGAGAAGTCTACATTCTTATACCCGGGACCATCCAGATACCGGATACCCGCATTTCCGAAGGTCCGGAAGGCCGGCAGTGGGAAACACGTGGTGTCAAACCACCGGTCACAGGCACGCTGGCTTGGCGACAGGTTGCCGTCGCAGGTCCGCAGCGGCATTTTAAGAAAAATCATGCCAGTGTCGGACGGATCCGCGATGGTGGACACATGGAAAGGGGCGCCCGTCTGGAGCGTGATGATCGTGTTAAGCTCCCAACCATGGAACATCTGCCTGGGGATGCCGCTCAGATTTCTTGCGAACGGCAACTCGTACGTCAGGCTAAGCACAAAGCGATGTCGGATGTCCCATGCGCTCCGACCACGATGAAGATGCCCGCCATAGTTGTTGGCTAGGTCACCCCAATCGCCACCATCCAACGACTTAGCCCACGTATACGAGGTCTGGAAAATCAGCCCGTAGCTGTAAGCTTTGCGAAGCGTAAGCTGTAAGGCTTGGTAGCTCGAGTTGTTCATGCCGCGGTCGTCCAAAATGAAAGAGTACCTCGGATGAGGCCGCCGCTCCGACAGGGGGCGGGTATCACCCGGCGCGGGGAGCGGGGCTACGTTCGCGTCTACCCTTTGGGATAGCTTGGTGCCCTTCGATCCGACGTACGCCGCTTCGGCAAACACGTCGCCAAACAGCGTCCGCTGCAGGCTGAAGGTCCACTGCTGGATGTAGGGGTTCCTGCGGTCGCTCAGGTTGAACAGGGACACACCGCTGAAGGCGTCCGGATTAGAGACGTCGACATCCGGAAACATTCTCGACAACGCTACGGTTGGGATCTTCGGGTCGCTCACGAACGCCTGGCTCACATTGAAGGGAGACGAGATGGTCTGCCAGGCCCACTGGTTTCCGGGCAGGCGGTCGTAGAAAATCCCGTAGCTGCCACGCACCGCCCAGTGCCGGCTGCCGCCCGGTGCCCAGGCAAAGCCGATGTGTGGCGCGAAGTCATTGCGGTCCGGGGTCAGGAGCCCCCGCGAAACGCCATCGCGTCCGGCCAGTCTGATTCTGCCAGTGTTGAAGTCGAGGGTTGGGATCCGGTTGAATTTTTCGATCAAAGGCTGCGTGTACTGGTACCGCAAACCCAGGTTGAAGGTGAGGCAGCGGCTAACCTTGAAGTCGTCATTGATGTAGACGTTCCACCAAGTGCCGCGGCGGTAGGTGGGGCGCGAGGGCGCCGCACCGCTGGCAACGTTTAACGTACCGAGAAGATAGTCGGCGGCGGAACCGCCACTGAACTGGCCGGTGAATGAAAAGCTGCCGTTCTGGTTAAAGGAGGCGATGTCACGCAACTGCACCCGTATGATCTGGCCGCCGAAAGTGGCGTTGTGCCGCCCCTGAATATAGCGCGACGTTTTCGGCGAAATGGTAGTTGTTATTCAACGTGGTGATGCAATTGGCGAAGGCGAATCCGTACGTAGCATATCCGGCCACAGTCACTGCCGGAACGGCGTTCCAGAGCGGGATCTGGTTGAGGTTGCGAAGCCCCAGTTCCGTTGGCCAATCCGGGCTGGTCACCGCCGCCTCCGGCGTGTTCGTGAACAGGATGGCACGGTCCAGCCCCAAGCGGGTCTCGCTGACCAGCTGCGGGTTGACGACTCGCGTCCAGGCTAGCACGGCGTTTCGAGAATTGAACGGATTCTCGGTGCCGTTGAGGGGATGGACCGCCGTTCGGGCTTGATGCGAGTTGGACAAGGAAAGACGGCCAAAGGCGCCGTTCGATTCGCTGGGGTTCCAATCTCCGCGGGCGTCGAACTTCAGGTCGTTTTGCCAGAGCCGCGTCGTCACGATGCGGTTGAAAATCCCTTCGGTGGAGGCCGTGGGCGGGGGAATGAACCTGTTGAACGCTCGGGCAAAAGCGTGGATGCGAGCGGGGGGAATGACGTTGCCGGGGAACGGCAGGCGCCTGTCCGTCGCCCGGTCGTAGGTCCACGGATCAGAAATCACTTTTCCGGGCAACAGCGCGGAAAAGTCGCCGCCCAGCATGGCTGGGGTGGGAACTATCGTCCGGCCGCCGGGGAAACTCTGGCGAATTCGCTGGCCTTCGGAAGACCCGAAAAAGAACACCTTATCTTTCACGATCGGCCCTCCAACGGCGCCACCGAACTGATTTTGCTTGTTGATGCCCCTACGAGGAGCGAAGGAGTCGCGGGCGTCAAGTTTGTCGTTCCTGAGAAACTTCCAGACCGCGCCGTGGACGGCGTTTGTTCCCGATTTGGTGACCACGTTTGTGACAGCGGGCAGTCCGTATTCCGCACTGAAGTACCCGTGCTGGACCTTGAACTCGGCAATTTTCCATCCAGCACCGGCTGGACTCCGACTGCGGAGCAGAAGTTATGTTTGCTCGGGATGCCGTCCAACAGAATCTCGTTGGAGCCCTCGCGCATTCCCGAGACGGATACCGCCACCCCGGGTCGGCCGCCAGACAGGCCAACTGCTACGCTTCCGACATTTCCGACACCTGGCTGGATGGCGCCGGCCGACAGATAAGCCAAGCTCAGGAAGGAGCGCCCGTTCAGCGGTAGCTCCAGGATCCTCCGCTCCTCGATGACGTTGCCCAAGCTCGGGCTTTCGGCGTTAAAAGCGATCGGACTTGCCGTCACCTCAACGGCTTCGGTCACCGCGCCGAGTTGGAGCGTGACGTCCTGACGCCGCTTCTCGCCCACCCTCAGAATCAGCTCGTCCTCGATGACAGGTTGGAAACCCGTCGCTTCCGCCCGGAGTGAATACGCGCCGGGCAACACGAAAAGGAACCGGAAGTTCCCCATCTCGTCGGCTGTCGAACGGCGCGTCTCCTTGGTCTTGATGTTGGTTAACGTAATGGAAGCCTTTGGCACCACGGCTCCGGTGGAATCTGTTACGGTTCCCAAAATCTCACCGCTGCTCTTCTGCGCCAGCATTGGAGCCGGGCTGACCGCACTGAGTACCAGAACCGTCAGCACTGTCACCAAGAAGGGCCGCGAGACTCTCATGTTCTCTTTCATTTCGCCCTCCTCGATCATGCCCAGAACGTACGATCTCCAAAGATGCTAGCGCTGAAGCGTGTTTCATTTCAAGCAAAAAGTTGCATGATCCGTTCCGCCTTCAGCGTGGGGCTGAATGCGGTGCTCGTTGCCCCGGACCGCGCGAGTGTTGAAAGCGGCCGTCGGCAGGGCGCTGCGCGAGAGCACTCCCGCCTCTCCGACGGACGTTTCAACCCAGCCCAGCCTGCCCGCGCGTGTCACCGGCTATCCGGCGGGAACCGCCCTGGGTCTTCCTCGCGCCGAGGGCATCGGACGGCAGGCCAGGACGGGGCGTTTCCTCCGCCCACCTGCGGGCCGGTAACCCTGGCCCCGGGGCAGTATCGTCAGCCGGAATGTTCCCACGCAGATCCCGGTGCTTGTTGGGGTCGTATTCCAGCACCGGGAATCGGCTACTCTGCGTGGCTGGCCAGCCGCAGCGTGCGGCGCGCTCTTCGGAGAACCGCCTCGTCGATCATCTTGCCCTCGATTCCCAGTGCGCCAGCGCCACTCTTTGCGAAGGCATCCAGGATCCGCCGCGCTTCAGCGATCTCCGCCTCTGTGGGTGAAAAGACCTCGTTGAGCACCGCAACCTGCGCGGGGTGAATTGCGAGCTTGCCGGTGAATCCGAGGTTGCGGGCGCGGCGGGCAGCCGCGCGGACCTTCTCTAAATCCGTGTAATCCAGGCACGGCGAGTCGATCGGCTCCCGGCCCGCTGCCCGACAGGCCGTGACAAGAACGCAGCGGGCATAGAGCAACTCAAGCTCCTCCTCGGTGCGTACGAGTCCCGCTTCGGCCGAAAAATCTTCTGCTCCGAATGCCAAACCGATGACGCGCGGCGAACAGGTGGCGATAGAGTAGGTGTTAAGAATCCCGGCCGGCGATTCAATCAACGGAACGACCGCAATCTGCCGGTCGCCTAGGATCTCTTCCAGCCGCCGTGGTTCCTCGGGTGAGCGACACTTGGGTAGCAGAATTCCGCGCGGCGGGTTATCAAGAATCGCTTGGCAGTCCTGCATGAAGTGCGGCGTGCCGACGGGGTTCACCCGGACCAGAGTTGATCTGGCGCGCTTCCCCGTTCCGGCGAGAAAGTCAGCAGTGAGCGTGCGCGCGGCCGCCTTCTGCTGAGGCAAGACGGCGTCCTCCAAATCTATCACCAGGACGTCGGCGGGGAGTTGAGTGGCTTTTTGCAATTTCGTCGGGCTGTCGCCGGGCACGAACAACCAGGATCGAAGCAGTTCCGGTCTCTCCATATCGGTTGATCAATAATAAACCAATCTACTTGCAGTAAACACGGAATTGTGATCGTCTGCGCTTTTGAGCGGTGTTGTGAGGTTCCCGATGCCGGTCCCGGTGATCATCCCGAAGGCGACGATCTCGATGGAGGAAGCGAGCATTCTGAAGTGGCTCAAGGGCGAGGGCGACGTCGTTTCGACGGACGAGCCGCTGTTTGAGATGGAGACGGACAAGGCGATCCTGGAGGTTCCGGCAGCGGTGAGCGGAGTACTCCTACGCATCCTTATCCCGCAAGGACCCGTCAAGGTGGAAGAAGTGGTCGGCTGGATTGGGCAGCCGGGTGAGGTGATCGAAGCGCCCACGAAGGTGCCTGAAATCGAAGCGCCCACGAAGGTGCCTGAAGGGAGGCCACCTGCCCAAGCCGTTCCGGACGAGCCGCGACAACTCACCGCGCCCGCCAGCACCCCGGCGGCGCGGCGACGGGCGCGCGAGCTGGGAATCGACTTGGCCAAGGTTGTGGGCACTGGGCCCGGCGGACGTGTCACCGAGCAGGATGTCGAGCAACAGCGAGAGACTTCGCCCCTACCGACAGTGCGCCCGGCCCACGAGCGCCTGCCGCTTATCCAACGGTTGACTACCGCGTGGCGGAGCGTGCCGCACATCCACATCGCAAGGCTGATGGATGTACGAGGGCTCATGGAGGCCAGAGCCTTCGCCGGGCCCGGAATCTCCATCACCGACCTGATGTTGTTCCTGATGGCGAAGATCCTGCCGCGTTTTCCGCATCTCACGATGACGTGGAGGGGAGACGTTGTGTATCCGGCGGAGCGAATCGGTCTTGCTTTCGCAGTGGACACCGACAGAGGTGTGGTGGCTCCGGTCATACACGATGCTGGCCGGCTTACGCTGAAAGAGATTAGCCAAACCCGCCGCGCCCTCGCCGAAGCGGCCCGTGCCTGCCGGCTCAGGATCCAGGACTTGGAAGGCGGTGTGTTCACGCTCACGAATTTGGGCGCGGAAGGCGTTGATTTCTTCGCTCCGTTGATGAACCTCCCACAAACCGCAATCCTAGCGATCGGTCGCGCGGCCGCGCATCCGGTTGTCGTGGAGGGTGCGTTAGGCGTCGGCTGGCGAATGTGGGCCAACTTGGCGGTGGATCACAGGGTGACAGACGGCGCGCTGGCGGGCCGGTTTCTCGCCCAATTGCAGGAGCATCTCCATCAGCTTCCGCAGGAGGTTAGCGAATCGGAATGAGCACGCAAATCGTCGATCTGAGAGTCTTTCCGCTGGAACGCAGTCTGGAGAGGGTGTTTGGCGGAGGAACCTACACTGTCAGTTCGCGCTACACCTTGGTGACGGAAGTCCACCTCGGTCAGGGAGTTGTGGGGCAGACCTACGGAGGCGATGAGGAGAGATACCAAAAGCAGATCGCAGCGATCATCAACGGCCCTTTTCGCGAGTTACTCATCGGCCGAGATGTCTTCGATCTGGAACGCAACTGGGAAGCGATGTTCAAATGCTCGTCGTTGGGGCTGGTCAATCGCGGCATCCACACCCTTGATCTCGCCAACAAAGCAATCCTCATGCAAGCCATTGCCGCAGTGGACATTGCATGCTGGGACGCGATCGGCAAATCGCTTGGCAAACCTTTGTACAAGCTTCTTGGCGGCTACAGGGACAGACTTCCCGTCATCGCGATCGGCGGCTACTACGACGAGCACAGCAGCGAGCAAGACTTTGCCGAGGAATTGCTCCGTTACAAGTGCATGGCTTTGGCCGGCATCAAGATGAAGGTCGGCCGGCTGTCCCCCAGCGATGATGCCGAACGCGTGCGCTTCGCGCGCCAGACCGTTGGTGACGATTTTGTCATCGTCTGCGATGCGAATCAGGCGTGGACCGTGCCGCAAGCCATTGAGTTCGCCCGGCGAGTGAAAGAGCTCGGCATCCGCTGGTTGGAAGAGCCCGTGCAATGGTACGACCAGTTGCGAGGGCTGCGTGAAGTCCGGAGATCGACAGGGATCCCCGTTGCCGCCGGCCAGGGTGAAATCTCGTGCTTTGGATGCCGCGATCTCATGCTCGCCGAAGCCGTCGACATCCTGAACGTGGATGTGACCATCGCCGGTGGGATCACCGAGTGGAGACGTATCGCAGCGATGGCCAACGCGTTCGCCATCGAGATGGCGCACCACGAGGAGCCACAGGTTTCAGTTCACCTGCTCGCCTCCATCCCGCACGGACTCTACGTCGAGATCTTCCCTGATCCGGCACGCGATCCGCTGTGGTCGGAGCTGCCGGCAGTGGCTCCTCAGATTCAAGACGGATTTATGCATGTTCCACAAGGCCCAGGGCTCGGGATTCCCCTGAAGCAGGAGGTCATCGAACGATATCGCGCAGGTGTTCTGGTATGACGGCGTGCCCGTATGAAACAAAAACAGTTGGCAACGGCGGGCAAGCAAGCGGCTTTTTCAAAAGGAGCCACAATGCCTTTCGGAAGATACTTCGAGGAATTCGAGGTGGGCCAAGTCTTCAAGCATTGGCCAGGACGGACCATCACCGAGGCGGACGACACATGGTTTAGCTTGCTGACGATGAACCAGAACCCGCTTCATATTGACGAACATTATGCTCGGCAGACCCAGCACGGCCAAAGGCTGGTGGTCGGCACGCTGGTTTTCAGCATCGTCGTCGGCCTGAGCGTGGCCGACATCAGCGAACGCGCCATCGCCAACCTCGAATACGAAGAAGTCAAGCATGTCGGTCCCGTCTGGCATGGCGACACCATTTACGCTGAGAGCCGGATCCTGGACAAGCGAGAGTCGGAATCGAAGCCTGACCGCGGTATCGTTTATGTGGAGACCCACGGTTTTAACCAGCGCGGCGAGACCGTGCTCACGTTGAAGCGGCGCGTGTTGATCCCGAAGCGACCGGTCGGGCAGACGCGTGATTGGCCATTCGAGCGACGATCTGAGGGTTCGGCGGAGGGGTTATGAGCCTGAATTTGCCCCTGGCGGGTGTTCGAGTGGTGGCCGTGGAGCAGTTCGGTGCTGGCCCATTCGCGACGCTGAACCTCGCCGACCTGGGTGCGGACATCATCAAGATCGAGGACCCAACCACCGGCGGCGAGGTCTCGCGGCTCGTTCCACCTTACCGAACCGAGGGCGACAGCCTTTATTTCCAGGCCTGGAACCGCAACAAGCGCAGTCTGGCGCTAGATCTACGAAAGCCGGAGAGCAAGAAGGTCTTCCACGATCTGGTGGCGGTCGTGGACGTGGTGTTTAACAACCTGCGTGGAGATCAGCCGGGAAAGCTGGGGCTTACCTATTCAACGCTCAGCAAATTCAATCGCATGATCGTCTGCTGCTCTCTCAACGGATTCGGCTCAGAGGGCCCGCGCGGCGGGGATCCGGGCTACGATTATCTGATGCAGGCCTATACCGGCTACATGAGCATCACAGGTGACCCGTGCAGTCCGCCAGCGGCTTGCGGCGTGTCCTTTATTGATCATGCAGCCGGGTTCGCCGCTGCTTTGGGCATCGTCACTGCACTTCACTCTGCGCACAAGACGGGCCAGGGTGGTGACCTAGAGGTAAGCCTGCTCGATACGGCTTACTCGATGCTCAGTTATCTGGCTGTCTGGAACCTGAACCGTGGTTTCGAGCCCAAGCGTTATCTCGGCTCGGCGCACCAGACTCTGGTTCCTGTGCAAACTTTCCGGACCGCCGACGGCTATATAACCATTTTCTGTGGCAAGGAGAAGTTCTGGCGGCTCCTCTGCGAGGCGTTCGAAGATCCGGAGTTGGCCGCGGATCCGCGGTTTGCATCGTTCGAGGCAAGATTTGAGAATCGCGAATTGGTGGTTGAGGCGGTTCAGAGGCATTTTCTGCGTAAGACCACGAGCGAGTGGTTGGAGGCGCTGCGAGGAAATGTTCCCTGCGCGCCTGTCCAGAGCCTCTCAGAGGCTTTGGCAGACCCGGAGTTAGAGCGGTGCGGGACACTAATCGCGGTCGATCACCCCACGTTCGGCAGGATTAAGGAGGTAAACACGCCGGTGCGGTTTCCAGGACGGCGCAAAGAACACCGGGGTGCCCCTGCGCTTGGCGAGGATACCCGGGCGATTCTGAAACAGTATCTGCACTATACCGACGAGCGGATCGAAGAACTTCGTCGGATTGGCTGCGTCAGCTTCTGATCTCAATCCAAGGGGAGGTTCCTGATGCCCGTCATTACGATGAGAGAGGCAATCGACCAGGCAATTCGGGAAGAGATGCACCGCCAGCCCGAGCTTGTCCTACTGGGTCAGGACATCGGTGCCTACGGGGGAACCTTCGGCGTTTACCGCGGGCTGTTCGAGGAGTTTGGGCCCGAGCGCGTCCGCGACGGACCGCTCTGTGAATCGGCCACGGTCGGCTTCGGCATCGGCCTGGCCATTTCCGGCGTGCGTGCCGTCGTCGAAGTGGAATTCATGGACTTCACCACCTTTGCCATGGACCAGATCGTGAACCAGGCAGCCAAGATGCATTACTTTACCGGGGGGCAGCTGACCGTACCGCTCGTCATCCGCACTCCGATCGTCAGCCGCATGGGCATGGGCCCGCAGCATTCGCAGAGTCTCGAGGCCTGGTTCATGCATGTGCCCGGTTTGAAAATCGCCATCCCGTCAAACGCTTACGACGCGAAAGGGCTTTTGAAGACCGCCCTGCGGGACCCGAATCCTGTATTATTCATCGAAAACGTGAGACTTTATGGGGCGAAGACCGAGGTTCCGGAAAGCGACTACTGCATTCCGTTAGGTCAGGCACGTGTCTTGCGGTCCGGAAGCGACGTTACGCTCGTAGCGATCTCCGCGGCGGTGCCAGAGGGGCTCGCAGCGGCTGAGGAGCTCGAGCAGGAGGGCATCGCTGTGGAGGTGATCGATCCTCGCTCGCTGAACCCGTTTGACACCGCGACGCTCGCCGATTCACTGCGAAAGACCGGCCGGATGGTGATCACCCATGACGCCTGCCGCACCTGCGGCGTTGCTGCGGAGATTTCCCAGCGCATGATGGAGGAAGCTTTTGACTACCTGAATGCGCCGATCACGCGCATCACGGGACTCGACGTGCCAACTCCCTCCGGTTATCTGCATTCGACCGTCGTACCTGACAAGAGCAGGATAGCAGACGCGATCCGCTCCTTGATGAACTGAGGGGAGGACCGCATGATTGCCACAACAGACCGTACGCTTAACTCGTTGTTAGGGCTGTACAACCAGATGGTCATGATCCGCGCGTTCGAGGAGAGCGCCATCGAGCTGTTCGCCAAAGGGCTGATCACTGGATCGACCCATCCGTGCATTGGACAGGAAGCCATTCCGGTTGGGGCATGTTCCGCGCTTGATCCGAATGACCTCGTGCTGGCAACCTACCGAGGACACGGCGCCGCCATCGCCAAGGGCAGCCCTCCGAAGTACCTCATGGCCGAACTGCTCACTCGGACCACAGGCTGCTGCAAGGGACGCGGCGGCTCCATGCATCTCTGCGACAAGGAAAGAGGCTTACTGGGGACTAACGCCATCGTGGCGGCGCATATCCCGATAGCGGGTGGTGTAGCACTTTCGTCGAGGCTTCGAAAGAGCCGGCAGGTGGTGCTCTGCTTTTTCGGCGATGGCGCAAGTTGCGAGGGTGAATTTTTCGAAACGCTGAATATGTCCGCCCTTTGGAAACTCCCGCTCGTGTTCATCTGTGAAAACAACGGCTACGCGATTTCGGTCCCCACGTCAAAATCTCAGGCGACACCAGACATCGCCGACCGGGCGCGGGGGTTCGGTATTCCGGCCATTAGCATCGACGGCAATGATCTCCTCGAGGTTCAAGCCAGGACTGCTACCGCCGTCGCCCATGCCCGCCGAGGAGATGGCCCCTTCATGATCGAATGCAAGACGGTGCGATGGGAGCGCCACAGCGCGTTCTCCGCGGGTAGGTATGACAATCCCGACGAGGCGCAACGCTGGAGGAAAGTCGATCCGATACCCCGATTCGCCAAGAAACTCCTGGTGATGGGAGCGCCCCCCGAGCAGCTCAGCGCGGAAGAGGCGGCCGCGCGGGCGACGATTCAGGAAGCGGTGGATTTCGCGCTCAACTCCCCGCTACCAACGCCGGAGTCGGTCAGCGAAGGAATCTACGCCGATCACGGGACCTAATCTAACAGCCAGTGAATACCACGAGGTATCGGGCCTTCTGGTTCTTGTGAACTTTGGGACCGTGAGGCACGCGGGCGTCAAAATACAGGCAATCTCCTGGCTCGACCCGATACGTCTTCTCGCCGACAACGTAGTCCATCAAGCCTTCCAACATGAAGATGAACTGTTCGCCCGGATGCTCCCGAAGCGCGAACTTGCAGCTCTCTCCGTTGATGGAGATCATCAACGGTTGCATGTCGCGCCGCTTACGCCCCGAGACCAGCAGTTCATATTCGTAGTTGAGCTCGCTGCGCCGGCCTTGTACCCGCTTTCGCCTGCTCTGCGGGAAAAACACGCTACCCGGCTCCAGATCCTGCATTTCGAAAAACTCGCCAATCGGTGTCTCGAGAGCGCTGGCGAGCTTTGCCAGCGTCCCAAGGGAGGGCAAGACGATGCAATTCTCGATTTTCGAAAGCAGACCCTTACTGAGCCCTGTGCGGTCGCTGACTTGCTGAAGCGTCATACCCCGCGCGGCCCGCACCTGCCGTATGCGACGTGCAACGTGCTGTTCGATGACATCCTCTGAGATGGTTTCTTTGGGACGGTTCATCTCTTATACCATCGTCCAGCCACCATTTACATCGAGAGTCGCTCCAGTCAAATAAGCGCAATCTGGCGCAGCGAGGAACAAAATTGCAGCGGCTATCTCCTCGACTGTGCCAAGGCGCCGAAGCGGAATCATTTCGAGCAAGCCTGCAAGCCGTGCCGGAGGAAGGGCGCGGCACATAGCTGTGTCGATTGCCCCCGGAGCAACAGCGTTAACCAAGACGTCCGGCGCGAGTTCGCGCGCAATCGCCTTGGTCATAGCAAGGATCGCCCCTTTGGTGCCGCTGTAAATCGAGGCGTTCGCCGCTGCTCCCGCCCTGCCAGCGTACGAGGCGAGACTGATGATCCGACCCTTGCTCTGGCGCAAGTGAGGAGCAGCGAATTGCGAGCAGAAAAACATGCTCTTTTGGTTCGTCGCCACAACCCAATCCCAATCTATTTCGGTCGACTCCTCGAATGGGATGCGCGGACAGACTCCAACGTTATTCACTAGGATGTCGAGTCTGCCGAAGCGAGCCACCGCCTCTTCAACCGCCGCGCGGCAGCCGGCCACCTGGGAAAAATCCGCCTGAAAGGAGGCGGCCTGTGGTCCGATCTCAGCGCTCAGAGCGCGCACTCCCTCGAAATCGATATCGGCGAGCGCCAGACTCGCCCCCTGCCGTGCGAAGAGTCGCGCCGCGGCGGCGCCGATTTCGCCAGCGGCGCCAGTAATGAGTGCGACCTTGCCGTCCAGACGGAACATCCTCACCAAAACATTTTCAGCGGTACTGATTTGCCAGATCTCGCATCAGCACCGTCTCCGAAATATTATCCACGTCGTTACAGTTCTCCCAATCGATCCAGACCTACTCGATGGCAAAGTAGCCGAGATAGCCGACCTCCTTCATGGCGTGAAGTACGTGCGCGTAATCGATCGAGTTCTTTTTCATCGGTGCCTGGAGCCGGCCCTTGTGCCCGCCGCGCGCGTGGAAGTGACTCGCGTAGGGCAACAGCGCCTCGCAATCCATGTCTGCGAAGCCCTGGTACACAAAATGCGTGTAGTCGAGCGTCAATGTCAGCCGCGGTGTTAGTTGAATCAAGCGGACTGCATCGGCAGGAGTTGGAACAAGCGAGCCAAGATGAGCTTCGATCGAGACAGTCACTCCTGCCTTCAACCCCTCTTCGATACGCCAGGCTAGCTCCTCCGCGGCGCGCCCCAACGCGGTTTCGCTGTCCTCGTTGGGCCAGCGCACGCCCGGCAGCATCGTGAAGTGTCTTCCACCGGCGCCTACCGTGAACTCGAGCGCCCGAGAAAACCAGTCCCGCGCTTCCCGACGGACGGCTGCGTCGGGATGATTCACAGCCCGGGTCTGAAAGTCTGCGCCCGGCGCGAAGTTCACATCGGCGAGCGCAAGGCCATGCCGGTCCAGTCTGGAGGCGACTGTGCGGGCCCAGGCGGAAGGCTTCGCAATCACATCTTTGACAGGAAGATGCGAATTGCTGAGCATCAGCGAGATATCGACTCCCTCGATGCCGAGCCCCGCGATGAGCCCGAGCGCCAAATCATGAGGCAGGAGTGGAAAGCTGAAATCAGCGCACGCGAGAGGTATACTGTTCAAAGACGCCTCCGTTTCATGCATTTGCCGGCACGATCGTCTGTTTCCTTCGACCATACGCCGCCACCGTACCGTGCCGGTTCACGCGAAAGTGTATTTTTGCACCACATCTTCCAGGACGTTGACGCCAATTCCGGGCGTGTTGCGAACTTCGACATGTCCCGCGACCTGCTCCCAAGGGTCATCGACGAGTTCGTGCTGCATCGGCGACCAGTGGGGCTTGAAATCCATACAGTCGCCGTGGAGCGAAGCTGCCAGTAGATGCACGCTCGCCGCCGTGTTCAGCGCGCTGCTCCAGCTGTGCATTGAAAATCTCAGGTTCTCAGCCTCAATCAGTTTGATGACCTGATAGCAGCCTGTGATTCCGAGGCAGCGCCCCGGATCCATCTGCACCACATCCACACCGCACGACCGGATCAACCGCCGGTATCCTTCGCGGTTCCATTCTTGCTCACCCGTGCCGATCTTCGTAGCAACGGCAGCACGGAGGCGGGCGTGGTCTTCCAGGTTATGCGGGGGCAACGGCTCCTCGATCCAGCGCAGTCGGTATGGCTCGAGGTCGCGGATCATCTGGATGGCATGCGGGACGCTCCATTTCACCCGCGCCCCAAGTACGTCTAGGACGAGATCGATCTCCTGTCCGATCGCCTCGCGGATCAGGCGCACCAGTTCCAAGTCGCGCTTGCAGTTCGTACCAAAGACCGCGTCCGGATTTGCACCCCAGCCGCCCTTGACCACGCGATAGCCCTGTTCGCAGAAACCACTGAACTCGTTAAGCGTCCAGTCGACATCGGTCATGTTAAAGTGGATCGAGGCCATCGCGAGAACCCGCTCGTGCAACTTGCCGCCCAGCAGGCGACAGACCGGCAGGCCCAGTAGCTTCCCTTTAAGGTCCCACAGCGCCATGTCCACCGCACTCACCCCGAAGGCCGCGATCCCCTGCGGACCGTACCACCAAATGCGGGCAACAATTTTGTTCCAGATCCGCTCGACATCCATTGGATCCTCGCCCTCGACCAGCGGGGCGTATCCGTTCTCGATTATGGCCTTCACAGCAAGCGATGATTCAGGGAACTGCGAAATACATTCGCCCCACCCGACCGTGCCGTCGTCGGCTTCCACCCGTGCCAGGGTAATGTAGCGAATGTTGTTATGATCGTGCGGCTCCGGATAACGGAGCGGATGGGCCGTGACCGACTTAATCCGCATGCTTAGCAGATCGCCTCGATTTTTAGGCTGCGTGCTGAGCGAAACGCAGCGTCCAGAACCTCGACTGCTCGCACACCAACCCTCGCGGGCGACCTGTTCTCCACCTCCTTCCCCTGAATCAAATCAACAAACGTGCGTAACGGTTCCACACAAGCATATGCTCCCGGCAGATGCGTGGTTTGCATCGACCAATTCCGCCCATCATTGCGCCGGATCTCCAACCGCGGCCGCTCGATGTCCAGCAACAACATCCCCTCGGTTCCAAACAGCCGGATGTCAAGTTGGTAAGGCGAGCCTGGCGGCATCGTCGCTGCACCGCCCATCATCCCGGTGGCCCCGTTTGCGAACCGGCAACCGATGGCTTGCGTGAGGTCGGCGCCAGTTCTGGAGCATGCAGCGAATCCGAACACCTCGGCCGGCTGCAACTCAGTGATCCAAAACAGCAGACCAAGCGCGTGGGTGAACTGCCCGTGACTGAATCCCCCGCCGCGCGCCGGATCGCTCCAAGTTTCAAGCTGGGGCTGCAGAAAAGCATTCTCGGCAAACCAGGCGCCTGCGCCGCTGAACAGATCGCGTAACGCGCTGGCCATGTGTACCTGCACGTGCTCGATCTGTCCGATTTCCCCAGCCGCGACACGCCTCTTGGCCTCAGCCGCCAAGTCGGTATAGTTCCATCCGTAGGCCAACACGAAGTGCCGGCTCTGGCGTTCAGCTACGGCAGCCATCTCTCGCGCGTGGTCGGCCGAGAGCGCCATCGGCTTCTCGCAAAACACGTGAAGCATTTGCTCAAGGCCCGCCACTGCATGCTCATAATGCAAGTGGTGCGGTGAACTGACAACAACTCCGTCCAGCCCTTGTAAAACGAGCAGCTCCCGGTAGTCTTCCGTCGCAAATGGAATCCGAAACCTGTCCTGGGTTTCTCGCAGAGCTTCCCGACCCAGCCCGCACACGCCGGCGAGTTCGACGTCAGCAAACTGCTGCAACACGGGAATATGATTCTCGGTCGCCCACCAACCGGTCCCGATAATGCCGATTCCAACTTTTCTTGCCATAGTGGTATTTCAGTCAATCGCACTATGAGTATCGATCGCAAGCTCCTCGATCAGTTCCAGCGCCTTCTCCACCACCTTTCCCCTGCCTCTGGAACCAATGCGGTCGGTGCCGCGTATGCCTGAAACAGCATATCCGGAACGTGATAGCGTTCTTGAATCGACCATCCATTCGGCGGAAACGCATCCCGTGTGGGAATGTAGCACAGACACCCGTTGCTAGAGCCGATAAAAAGCGTGTCTCGCACCGGCGAACGCCACTTAACCTCGATGCCGAGACTGGAAAAGGTCTCTCCCGGAAACGCAACAATCGAAATCTCGCCGACTCGGATAGCGCCTGAACGGACCCCAAAAGCAACGGCCTGCCACCATTTGCCACGACGTCGAACAGCGCCCTAGCCCAATGCCGCCATCGCCTCGCGACGTTTAACGCCGCCTCGCTTGACTTTTCGGCTGTCAGGCGCGTGACTTCTGCCTCGCCGCGCTCCAAGATCTCTCGCGCCGTTTCGAAACCCGGAAGTTCCTGTATTGGTAACCCGAGAGTGCTTTCGCGAACTGCGAGCACGTATTCTGGCTCACGTTCCAGCTTCACTCTTGCGTAAATCGACGCTTTCGCTAGCGTCCCGAAAAATGTGCGTGGCGCCCGGACACTATTCGTGTAGATCGAGGAGTGAACTTTGAGAACCTCGCCTCCAAGAGTGAGGCCTATCCGATTCTTTGCATCCCAATCATCCTCGCCAGAACCGATGCCGGTGACCGGATTGATGTCGCCACCGTTAGCCTGCAAGAACAAGCTTAGGCAACCGAGGATGCCTTCAACGAGATCCCGCGCCGAACCCACATAATCTGCTGACCAGCGCAGGCACTTTGGCCCCATTGTTACCGGGCGGCAGCCGTGCGCGAAGACGACCGCCACGGGGCGGCCCTCCAGATCGTCGATGCGGATCACGCGAACCTCTTTATCGACGGGCCCCATTGGGTTCCCGCCAAGAATGACGCTGCCATCAGGCTGCGGTTCGCGGCGATTCACGCCGATTCGTGCCTCGCCCGTCGCGGTTCCCAGTCGAGCACGGCAAAGCCTATCAACGGCACGCCCCCCTACTTCGGGTATTTCCTTGCAAAGCCAAGCGGAGTAGGCCTCCCGCATCCGTTGCTGTGCCGGGTCGTCATCGTAATGGAAATCCTGTAGAGTAGGGCCGCAGTGAGTGTGACTCGCATTCAGCAGCACATGTCTGGGCGGCACGCCCAACCTAACGCCGATTTGGCGACGCAGGACTGACGCTAGCGGCTCCTGCACGAATGCGCGGTCACACCTTAGTATACCCACCCGTGTCCGCTCGTCCTCGAGTACCAATGCGGTCGCGTATAGCTCGCCATCTTTGCCTTGCGCGACGCCCTCACGGCCAGCATATCCTAGCATCGACATGCCCTCTGGCGGCGTAATAGTCGTCCGTGCAACTCTGACTCTCAGCATTAATTCAACTCCTGAGGTGTTTCGTTTAGACAAGCCCAAGCATCCAAACCTCATGTCTTTACCATACACGCTGGTTTCTAGCAACGGCCAAAATTACAAAACGAGGTAATTAGCAGCGCTGTCGCAACAACCATAAGAACCTTCGCTTTCCGCGCTGTTCCGCGCCACTCTCCTGTTACCGCACCCCATACGTTCGAGGCGAGAATGGAGTTGCCCACCGTCATGGCCCAGCCGTAAACGGTGCCGGTCTGCCCCATTTAGCGATGCTCCGAAGCCGTACAAGAGAATTGCACCAAACCAAATCGCCGCCATGGCGATGCATCGCAACCAAAGGCGTCCGGCATCCGCGGTCGAATGAAGCATGCTCCAGCTTTCAGCACGTTGAATAAGCAAACCGGGGTAGCTCAGGATGATTACCAAACCACCGGTAAGTGCCGGAACCCAGACGGCAAGGGTCGCGAGTTCCGCCGGGTATCCCTGAAGCTTCGCTTCTTCCGCGAGCGCATTGCCGAATGCGAAGCCAATGTTGAGCATCGACGAGAGGATGCCCGCAGCAAACGCTAAGATGATGCCGACAGCAGGGTGCCTGCCTACCAAGATTTTTGCGCTACCTAAGCCCTTAGTCCGGTCCCGAATAATGGAGGCGGCTGCGCAAAGCGCAATGTCTGCGATCAGCGGCGTTAAGGCTAACAAGAGCAGCTGGAGTACCCGGGGACTCAGTTTTGCGGCTCCGGCCAACAAGGGGCCGAGGCTTCCAGCGAGCACGATAATGCTAGGGATTAGCGCGGTGGCGACCGCGATGCCAAGGCGGGTCAGGCTAAGCCCAAACAGGACCGCCCCAACGCCCCAGAGCGCACCGAAGAAAGCCACCCGCAGCGCCGCCGCGCCGCCATCTTCGAACACCTGGATCAGGGTTCGGTGGGCCAGCGCTAGCGCCAGTCCCGTAGGCAAAATCCCGTAAGCGAAGAGCGAATAGGCCAGCCATGTGTGCTCCCATCTCCAGTTCTTGATTCGTTTCATTGGCACGGCAAACGAGCCGTTGGCAAGACTGGCAACGGCGCAGGTGAAGAGTCCCTGCGGCTCATTCGCGGTGAAAGGACTGGTCCCAATCACGCTCGAGTACCCCTCCCTGAATCATCTACCGCAGACCATCGAATAATATCATGCGTTATCCTGCTGTTGACTGTCACGCAACATTGTTCTTTTCAGTGAGTTCGGAACCCCCGGGGACAATCGAGGCAACGGCCTAGAGGTCCGAGCTTTGGAAGACAGAGGGTCCCATGGGAGCTTCGCGATGGCGGGCGAATGGCCAATCTGGCTCCAACGGACAGACGGTAGCGCTTGGGCCGACACGGCTCGCAGTGGAGATCTGGGTCAGGCGGCAAGAGCGTGGCGGTGCGGGAGATCTCTGCGGGTGGTAGGCTCAGGGCGGCAGGCCCAGCAAGACCAGAGAGGCCTCGGCGCAGAGTTCGGCGGCGATCAGATCAGCATCAGTGTCACGTTGCGGTGATAGAACTGTACACGCTCGCCGTGCTCCCCGCGGACGACGCATTGCCAGCAACCGCTACAATGGCGGCGGTTGCTGGCGTGATGCTCGTGACGATCCAGCCCGGCCACATTCCGGCCTAGATTCAGGGGGAGCGCCTTGTTGCGCTTCAAGCGCCCGTAGACGTGGTGGACGCCGGTGCACAGTTCGTCGCAATTCAGTTGGGCCTGCACCCGTCCGATGGTATCGACACTGCACAGCGGCTGGCCGAGCCACTGGTTCCAGAAGCGTAACGGAGCGACGCTCTCCAGGGCATTGAGGCTGCCCAAGCGCGCCCAGAACATCGCCAGGGTGGCCTTCAGGGTGATGGCGGTGGGGATGCGTGGCGCGGGTCGCCGATCCGAGATCCTGGCCAGGATCTGGTCGGCCAACCCGAAGATCTTCTCCGAATAGTAGATGAGCCGGCGCAGGAAGGTGCGTGTCTTAGTGCCGCTTGCCTTACTGGACGCGTTTCCACTCCCGCTCGGAGAACTCTTCAATGAGTCGCCGCATCTCGTCCGTCAAGGCCTGGCAACGAATGCGAATTTGCTCGGCGGCTCGTTGGTAGGTTAAGTGTTTAGGTCAGCAGCGGCCTGTTGGTGCGGAATCGCTGTGATCAGCGCGGAAATACTTCACGCCGTAGGCGGAGGTCTTCCACTCGTTGGGCAGGTTGACGCGGCAGTTGAGCGCGCGGAACTCAAGGGAAGGCGCCGGCTTGCCCTGGTTGGCGTCGAGCGGCCAAAGGCACTCGAAGACCGCCGTCGGGTGAAACTGGCGCACGTAGGCGATCACTTCCTGGCAGTAGGCCCAGATGCGGTCGCGCAGGAAGTCGGCGGTCTCGAGGTCGTCGTTCGGATCGTCGGTGTTGGCGAGGAACCGGTGCATGGGCCGCGCGTAGCGGGCGAGGAAGTCGGCCTTGGTTTCATCGTCGTAGTAGGGCATGCAGGATTCGTTCGGGAAGTATCACCACTGCGTCTCGCCGAACTGAAGCACGATGGCGAGGCCGGCGGCGGCGATCTGATCCGCGCACTCCTTGTACATCTGCTTGAGATAGCTCCGCACGCGCGCGCCGAAGTGCATGTGGGTGGAGGGTACATCGAGTTCGACCGGCGCCCCATCCCAATAGCGCGCGGCCATCTCAACAGGCGGCCGGTAGACTTCCATCGAGAAGGCGAATGACGCCGGGATACCCACCGCTTGGAACTCGCCGGCCAGGTCACGAATCCAGCGCCGGACCGGCTCGAGCATCACCGGCCTGACCACATCGATCAGCTTCCAATCGCCTTCGGCGCCCGGCGATCCGAGGTTGTCCGTCAGCGTAAGGGTAACCGAATTCGGCGGGCTCACAGCAACGTTTGGGAAGGTCCACAAGGGCGCTTTCGACTGAATCCGAAGCGTGGTGGATGTGCCGAAGTTATCGTCAGCCCACACGCCCACGAACAGACCGTTGATGGCCGCGCGGAAGTGGCCCACGATGTCCTGAAGCGTCTCGCCGTAACCGATGGCTTGATTGACCTGCGTCCCCGAGATCGAGATCCAGACGACGTCGTCCGGGGCGGGAGTCCTGGAGAACTCAACCGTGGCGTACGGGTACGACATCTGCACGCGCCGGCGCTTGTGGTTCCAGAAGACGCCCATGTAGACGTCAGCGTGGCCCCGGAAGCCGAGTCGCTCGATCTGCCACAGGTGCCAAGCTGGCGGTTTTGCGGTAGCCGTGGTCGGTGTCGAAGTCGATGGCGAGGGACACGTTGTCGTAGATCTCGGGCGGATCGCGCACATCCACGGGCACCAGCGGCCAGAGGTAATCGAAGTAGAAGTAGACGTCGCTAGCGGTGATGCTTACCTTGTGTGTGCCGCCAGAGAGCCCCGAGCTCAGCGGGATGCAGGCGGTGGTTCCGCCGTACTCGTTGAGGTAGCGGCTGTGGCTGCTTGGCGTGTCGCCGTCCACCGAGCCGCTGATCTCGCCAGACTCCGTGCTCAGGAAAGTGCCCAGGTAGAGGTCGTGTGCGCTGGGGTAGTTGTAGCGAACGCTCACCGTGCCGCTGGTGGTGCGCTTCGCATGACCGCCGCTCCACCACTGAGTGGGCCAGCCCGCGCCGTAGCGGTAGTCCTCCCAAGGGCCTTGGTACTTGCACCGGGAGTCCGATTCCTCGATGCGCGGCGCGCTGCCACCGACTTTGAGCGAACGGTCGCCAGTCACCGTGATGTTCGAGATCGTCACGCGCCACTCGATGTCGGCGGCCACGCCGGTCACGGGTGAGACCTTCTTGAGGCGTGTGCCGGCCGGCCAAGCGGCCGCCGTGGAGTTCTCGTAGCCGCGCTGGACGGTAATCTGAGTTGGGGAGTCGACGGATACAAGCAGCAGGCGCTCTTCGCTCGAGGGATCGCCGATGAAGTACCGGCCGCCGGTGAGCTTTGAGCTGTCGTCCACCTGGAGGGCCGTGTCGGCCGGGGCGGCATCGGCGGTGAGGAAGCAGCCATCTTCGAGCTCCTCCTCGATGCGCTCGAAGCGGGGCGCAAAGACCAGGTAGATCTTGCGGCAGTCGTTCATCGGGACCACCTGGCCGTTCTTGTTGAGGAAGGGCTGGGCGAAGTCGAGCGTGACGCGGTACTTCTTGTTGGTGTCGCCTCCAGTGAAGCGAGCGGTCCTCTGGAGCCAGTTGCCGGAGAGCTGACCCTCCCCCTGATGCCCGCAAGTCGCCAGCACGCGGTCGAGGTGGCCCAGCTTGCCGTACTTTGCGTCGGGCATGAAGGAGATGCGCAGGTAGCCGGAGCGATTGAGGCCCATGCCGCCCTGAGCGGTGATCACCCCGGTCTGGCCCGGACCATAACGTCCTGCGGGACTCCCCGGATCATTGATGATGGCGGCAAACTTCTCCGCGATGTGGTAGCCCTCGACGCGGAGGGTGACATAACTGCCGGCTGGATGGGCGAGCGTCACATTGGCTTGGAGGCGGTTCTGGGCCGTATCGACAGCCATCACCGCGACCAGTTCCTCGTTGGTGCCGGTGCGCTCGATGTACACCCAGTCGCCGGCACGGAAGCCCGCGACTGACTCGACCGCGAACCAGATCTCGCCCGCTTCCACGTCCTCGGCCAACTGCGTTTCGACGATCGCGTCCGTATGGGCAACGCTGTAGCGGGTATCGCGGAACCACACGTGATAGTAATCGACGCCCTGCGCCGGCGGTTGGGCGCTCAGCTCGAGCTGGAGGCTGGCGGGCGTCTCCGAGCCGGAGATCGCCGTGGCGTGGTCCAGGAGCTTCACCTCGTGGATATCGCCTGCCCCGGTGACGAAGGTGATCGAGTCCCAGGAGACGCTGGGGTACTTCGGCGCGTCGAAGCGCATGGCCCCGTCAAGCGCGTGGTCGTACTCGATGTCGAACTCGAGCTTCAGCCCCGAGAGGTCCGTGCGCGGCAGAGGCTTCAGGCGGAGGTGGTTGAAGTAGTCGTAGGCGTTGTAGAGGCACAGCACGGCGAAGTCTTCGGCCGCCTGGAAGATGCCGGATATCGACAAGCCGGTCGCGGAGGCGTCGTGGATGGTGGTCGTGGCCTCCCGGCCGGAGCGGCCCTGAACGTGCATCGTCCGGCGGGGGTCGAAGATGTGAAGCCGCTCAGTGGCCATGGCGGCAAGCGGGAAGGCGGCAAGGCAGTTGAACCGGACGCCGATACTGCGATAATGGAAGGGGCCAGCAATGCAGGCGACGAACTTTGAGCGCATCACTGTTAATCCCAACCAGATGGGTGGTGTCCCGTGCGTCCGGGGTCTGCGCATTCCCGTGGCTACTGTGCTCAGGATGCTGGCCGGCGGTATGAGCGAGCAGGAGATTCTAGCTGAGTATCCCGACCTCCAGCCGGAGGACATCCGAGAATGCCTTCGCTTTGCGGCGGTTTCCGCCATGGAACGTGAACTGGCAGTACCCCGGCCGGCGTGAAATTCTTGATCGACAACGCGCTTTCGCCAGAGGTAGCCAGCCTGCTGTGCAAGGCCGGTCACGATGCCGTTCACGTTCGTGACTACGGGTTGCATGCCGCCGAGGATCCCGTCATCTTGGAACGCGCCAGCTTGGAAGAGCGGATCTTGGTTTCCGCCGACACTGACTTTGCGACGCTCTTGGCGGTCACCCGGAAGGCCAAGCCGTCCTTCATCCTGTTTCGAGAACCTGATGTGATCCGCGCCCGCGATTACGTGGGTCGCATTCTCGTCAGCCTTCCCCTCCTCGAAAGCGAGCTCGAGGCCGGATGTGTCGTGGTGTTCCGGCATGGCCGAATCCGGGTACGCAACCTACCATTCAGCCTCTCCCGGCTGTAGAAAGACTGCTACGTCTGGATCACCACGGTCAGGTCGGAGCCGGGATCGGGCGAGGCGACCGCGAGGATGTCGAAGGCCAGGTCGTCGCCTTCGTTGAGAATCGGCGTGGGCCAGATGGTCGGGCGGACGGTGGCGCCCACGGCGTGGTCCTTCGTGAAGACCGCCGTGAACGTCTGGTTGTCGGGGTCGGCCGCGAGGACCTTGAAGTACTCCTCGTCGGCGCGGCCCAGGTTAATGTGCACAAACTCGCCCACCTCGAGGCCGAGCCGGTTTGCGCCATAGGAGGCGGTCTGGACGGTCTGCGGGTTCGGGCCGGCGCTTACCGCCTGATAGAGCATGATGCCGAAGTCGTTGTACGGCAGGCGGCGCGTTTCCGGTCTGCCGTAGCCCTGCTCCACGAGGTAGTCGTAGGTGGTCTTGAACGGTGTGGGGATTGACTGGGCGATGCCCATGTACTCGAGCGGCTCCCAGGTGGCGCCGCCGTCGCGGCTGATCTTGACCAGGTAGGCCGACTGGCCGTCCGTGGTGCCCTGCTGGAGGTAGGCGTAGATGCAGCGGATGGACGCCGCGTCCTGCACCTTCATCGGGATCGCGACGTTCTCTTGCACGGCGAGCGGGCCAGGGATCTGAAAGGTGTAGGCGCCGCCATTGCAGGTCCGATCGCCCGGCATGAACGGATCGTTGTGGTGCGAGAGCGGAAAGACCGTGAATGGCCCGTAGCCGAAGTGGTTGGCCACGCCCGCCACCGCCGCCACGATACAGGCGCTCGGCAGCTTGGCCTCGATGCGGGCCGGAAGCCCGGGCGTCCGGAAGAAGCCCTTCTTCACGGAAAAGGTGAAGATCTTCCGGTCGAGCTTGTAAAAGCGGATGCCGGCCTGGTGGGCGGTACGGAGCGTTCCGAAGGTCGCCTGACCGCTCGGCACACCGGGATAGGCGCGCTGGAAGGTGAACTGGTTCGCGTTGATGGCGGTGATCTGAGCGCACTCGTAGGAGCGCCGGCCCGGATTGGCGGCATCTTGGGCCTCGTCGTTGAAGACAACGAAGTCGCCTACCTGCAACTGGCGGCTGGTGGCCGGGTTCACCGTGCAGGCCACGGTCAGCGGGTCGGTCGCGGCCTCGACGGCGGCATCTATCGAGGCCCAGAGGTCCGTGGCGAGTTCGTCCACGTAGTAGAGCGCCAGCGTGATCTCGTGCGCGCCGGCGATGTTCAGGTTGCCCGAGGCGTCCGGCGCGACCGACATGTCGTCGAGCACCCAAGTGCCGTAATCGCCCAGCTTCGGTGTCCCGCTCAGCACGCCCGGCACGCCGGTGTCGATTAGGATCTCCTCAGGCACCGGCTCGGGCACCACGTCCGCAGGCTTCGGTCCGGCGAGCAGATCGTACATCGAGTCGGTCGTGGTGCGGCCCTGGAGGTCGATCGAGTAGTCGCGGTTGAGCCGCCAGGAGGTGACGCGGAACTCGCCCGCGCCGCCCGGCATGTCGGGATGGGTCAGCGAGCAGACCGTGCCGGGCTCGGTGTTGAGGGCGAGCACGGTGGTCCTGAAGGCGATTTGCCGCGCGGCTTTCCATTCGGCCGGTGTGATCCCACCGAGCTCCTCGCGCAGCCGCGTCGTGATGACGCGTGCAGCCTGGGATTTCGAGGCGGTGCCCGAGAGATTTACCGTGGACTTAAGGAACAGCGGCCCGGCGCCGCCGCCGATGAGCGCCGCATGGTCGATGTCGTAGAGCGAGATGGAGTTGGCGACGAAGTTGAAATCTTCGTCGGCGAAGTTGGCCGTCAGGTGGTTGAAGCTGGGCTTGAGCGGCGCAAGCTGGAGGCTCTCGAACAGGATGTTGCCTTCGGTGAAGGCCTCGAGGGCGGAAGAGTTCACGCGCACGCCGAGCTTGAGTTTGCCGAAGGCGAAGGTGTAGTAGCCCAGGCAATTCATCAGGACTTCCTGAATCCAGTCCCGGAGGGGCTTCTCCTCTTGGATCACGCCGCGGAATTCGAACTGTGTCTCGGTGCCCGTGCCGACGAGCTTCGTTACCTGCTCATCGCAGATCTGGGCAGCGGCGATGGCCGCATCCACGTCGAGGAACTGCTCGCAGGTGGCGGCATCGGCAAAGCGCAGCCCACGCGCGCGGAGCAGCATGTTGATGGCGATCCAGATGGGGTTGGTGAGCACTTGGAGCGAGCGCACGCCCGGCGCGGTCCACACCCAGCCGCTCAGGCCCTGGGCGACGACCACCTCCATGGCATGCTCGGCGAGCCGCGAGAGCTGAAGCCCTTTGGCGTCGGCGCGCCGGAGCATCACGAAGGCCGTGCCCGCGGCACGCTCGACCGGGTTGTCGGTGTCGAAGCCGAAGGGCGCGGGATTCGGATCGGCGCCGAGGCTTTCCATCAAGCCAAGCGAGCCAGGGTAGCCGTGGTGAAACTGCCCATCGAGCTTGTGGCCCGTGCCGTAAGCGCCCAGCGGCCCTTCGCCCACAATGCCCACGGTGGCATAGAAATCACTCTCCTCGCGCCCCAAGGCGATCTTGGCGTTCACCGGCATGGCCGAGTCGGTGTAGATCTCGGGCACGACCTCGTCGTAAATCGAATCGGCCACCAGCGAGACGCTCGTGATGGTCGATCGCCCGAAGCCCCAGGTGCCCGTCGAGTTGTCCTTGATGCGCACGCCGATGGGTTTGGCCAGGATGCCGCCGAAGTAGTTGTCCATGCCGTGGCTGCGGCAGCCGTTGGGCGTGTCAAAGCCCTTGTCGCAGCTCGTATCGGGACCGACGTAAGGGCAACCGGCGCCGTCTTTGAACTGCTTCCAGCAGGTGCGTGAGATACGGCGCGTAGGATAGGGCAGATTCAGTTCGTAGATGCCGTCGGCGGCGCGGACATGGAACTCCGGGCCGGCATCAAAGGACCAGTCGATGATCTTGCCTCGCCACAGTTCAAGCTTGATGCCGGTGCCAACCTGGAACAATGAAAACTCGAGCACGGCGCGGTAGAGGTCCACGTCGTTCGCCAACGCGCGCATGACGCGGTCGGCGTTGCCAAAGACGAAGCGGGCCTCGTCGGATTCGTTGCCGATGGATTGGGAGATGCCGTCGAACTCCAGAAGCCGCGCCTGGTAGAGCTGGCTGCCGATGGTGCACCGGCGGTCGGAGACGTAGATCGCCGGGTAGCCGGGCTGCTTGGCGACGATCTTCACGAGCGGGATGATTTCCTGCACCTGCGAGAGCAAGGCCTGCTGGAGGGCAGCGGGAGGAAAGCGATTGACGGTCTGGTTGAGCGTGTAGGTGGGCGAGGAGGAGGGGATCTCGATGAGCGTCACGCCGAGGGAGCACACCGCCGCGCCGAGCATCTCCCAGGAGAGCGGCTCTTTGGCGAAGCGGCAGGTGTAAGCGGTCGCGCCGACACCATCATCGTTCGGCGCGTTGTAGGTGAATGCGCCATAGGGGCCGTACTTCGACTCCCAAAAGTCACGCAGGGCGATCCGGTCGGCCTCGCGCAGCCGAGCCTTGCGCACGGCGAAGCGCTTGGCGCCGGTGCCCAGCAAGAAGCGCTGCTCGATCTTCGCGTTGCCGGAGCCGAACTGGTGGATCGCGACCTCGGGCGCCTGTGCGCGCCCGTGCGGGTAGTCGGGCACCAGCGGAAACACTCCGCTCGGCGCAATCTCGGGCACCGGGATGTTGCCGAGGTAGTCAGGCAAGTTCGACCAGCTCCGAGCTGACTTCGATCAGGCCGATGCCGGCCGCTTGCTCCCACTCGCCCTCAAAGCGCACGGTGTAGCGCCCCTGCGTCTGTTGGCCCGTCGGATCGTAGCTGAACCTGGGGCTGGTGTCCCAGGGATCATAGAAGTAGAAGGGTTCCTGCGGCCCCTTGCGCGCCTCGTAGAAATCGCGCAGGTCCGCGAGCTCGGCCGACGCCAAGCGCTTCACCAGCCGCCAGCGCTTGCGGCTGTTTGAAGCCTGGACCGAGCGCTGCGACTCGCCGCCTGCGTACTCGTTCTCGACGACGTGGTACTCCTGGCTGCGGACGAAGGCGCGCGACAAGCTCCACGGCAGGACCGTGGACGGTGCCGCGTTCTCAACCGATCCAGGCATTACTGGGACGCCCGTTCCAGCCAGCCTTTGAGATACGGCAGATACCTCGGGTCCTTGGCCGCTAGCGTCCGGTAGTGCTCGGCTGCCAGCGCCCGCAAGTGGCCAAGGACGCATTCCACTGGGGCTTCATTGGCGGCCGCGATGGTGCGCTCGCCCAGGAGGCCGTCCACCTCAAGGTGAGCGCCACAAGCGCCTGCTGAAGGAACCTGGTCGCCCGCTGCGGCCCAAGATTCACCGCGAGGTCGAAGAACTTGGTCGCCAGACGCTGATCCTGGATGCGCTCGAAACCGTACTTCTCCCACCAGTGCACCCGATAGATCTGGATCGCCTGCTCGCGGGTGAGGTTCCGAATGGAGTCGCGATCATGCGGCAAGCCGATCGAGCGCAGAAACTCGGCGGTGATGCCGAACTTCGAGATCTCGCCGGTCGTGCGGTCTTCCAGATACCCACCCTCGTGTTGGAGCACGACGGCCACGGCGGTGTTGAAGTCGGCGCCGCGCGCAGGCGGGGAGTTCATGCCGCGCGGCCCGCGGCCTACGAACAACAGGATCACGCCGACCAGGATCAGCGTAAGGGTGGCCAGGATCAGCAGGAACATCTGGCGGTTGGCGGCCTGTGCTTCCTTGGTGGTCTCGATGTAGGTCTCGATGCGGGTGAGGCGCTGGGCGGCATCCACGCGCTCGAGCTCGTGGTCGAGGCGGTCGATGCGGCGTTCGAGCTGCTGGATGCGTTCTGCCTCTTGCGCCTGCGTGCCATCCCGCATGGCGAGGGCGAATTGAACGCCGAGGACGAGCAGGTAAAGGATCATCACCGCGCCCAGCGTCTTGCGCAGCGCGTCATAGTGGCGTCGGATGGTGGCCATAGGCCCTCCTATGCGGTGAGCGTGCCGGGGCTGAGTTGGAGCGCGGTCAGTTCGCGCCGTCCGGCATTGGCGCGGGTGGCGGTGAGCGCCGCCGACTGCACGGCGCGGGGATTCTCGACCACCACGCGCACGGTCTCCTTCTCGAAGAACCCCTTGGCGCCGGGCACGCTGATGTTGATGATGATCGGGCCGGCAGCTTGCGGCGCGCCGGCGGCGATGCGGTCGAGCATGGGTGCAGCGCCTGCGGTGAACGTCTGCTGAAAGAGCGTGCCGCCTTGCTGAGCGAGTGACACCGGGCGCAAGCTGGGCGGCAGGCCGGCGGTACTTTGTCCGGTGGCCATGGCGTACAGTTCGATCAGATCCCGGACCTGCTGACTTCGAATGGCCGCCTCGAGGTTCCCGCCGAAGGCCTGCTTGGCCGTCTCGACGATCTGGCGGAGGATGCCCTTGTCGCGGATGTCCACGCCGTAGGTGGCGCGGACTTTCTCGCGGGCTTTCTCCTCGGCGCCCTTGACGAACAGGCGAGCAATGCCCGCGATGGCGCCGACGCCGGCGCCGATCGCCGCGCCCAGTGGCCCGCCGTACTTGAAGCCAACCATCGCGCCGCCGGCCGTGGTCATCGCGAGGCCGGAAAGACCGCCGCGCTGGAGGCCGGCCAGGGCCAGCAGACCGCCGCCCAGGGCTGCCGCGGGCGACTGGCCGATGGCCGCTAGCTTCTGCCAGAGCGTAGCGGCCTGCCAGGTCGTGGCCATGCCCGGGCCGAGCTGGACGCTGCCGCCGATGCCGAGGAAATCCTTCCAGCCGGAGGCGAGGACGGCCAGGCCAAGGCCGCGGCTGTTCGGCACAAACGGCGGCGTGGTAGTCGGCACGCTCGCGGCGAAGGCCGGCGCCGCGCCCACGCCAAGGATGCCGCCGAGCCGCCCAAGCGCGCCGCCGCTTCCCGCGCCTGCAAACGTAACTCGCGCGCCGGTGAACAACTCGATCAGGAGGGCGGCCACGCGAGAGGTCACGATCTCTTTGATGGCCGTCAAGACGGCCGTCTTGAGCGCATTGCCGATGGCCGCAAACACAGACTGCGAGCGGGTCAGCAGCGCATCGAAGACGCCTTCAGCCTGGCGCTTGAGCGAGTCGAAGATCTGCCGATTATGATCCCGGATGAGCTCCGCCTGGCGGATGGCGGCGTTCTCGCGCGCGGCCTGGATGGCGGCGTCGGTGGCTTCCTGCTGCTGGCGCCGGATGTCTTCGCGCTGCTCGGTCAGTTCTGCGATCCGCGCCTTGATCTCGTCGGCACGGTAGCCCAGCCGGCGCAGGTTGGCCTCCTTTTCCAAGACCATGCGCGAGGTCTCCAGATCAAACAGCCGCTGCTTGATCTCGTGGACGCGCTCGAGGTACTCGATCTCGATCGCAGCCTTGCGCTGCTCGAGGGCGAGCTTCTGCTCGAGAGTCAGCGCATCCGCAGCCTCGGCCTGGCGCAACTGGGCATCGCGCACGAAAGCGGCGCGCTCGAGCTCGAAGCCGTAGACGCGCTCGGTGTGCTCGAGCGCCTGGCGCGCCGCGTCCTCCTGGTAATCGAGCCGGCGCTGGTAGAGCTCCGTCTCCCAAGCCAGCCGCTGCTCGCATTCCTCCTGGTGGCGCTTGAGCGTCTCCTCGATGGTCTCCTTCTGGAGTGTGCTCAGCTTGGCTTGGAGTTCGCGCTCGAGGTTGTGACGGGCCTCAGCAAGCAGCGTGTAGTATCACGCCGCGCTCATCGACAAATGTCTTCAGCCGCTCGGCCTCGCGCTGGAGCTCGAGCAGCGCCCGCGCCGGCACGTGGTCCATTATTGCTCCGCCCTTTATAGCGGGAGGCGCTCGCGAAGCTGGATCGCGAGGCGAACGAGCGACCGTCGAATTTTCGCACGGAGGCGGTCCAGTGACCGATTTTATTCACATTTTTCGCACGGTCGGGTTCAACCGGCCTCTTGGGGAAGGAAGCCGGTGTTGCAGTAGAAGGACTTAATGGTCGGGCCGCCGGGATTTGAACCCGGGACCTCTTGCACCCCAAGCAAAAAATATCAACAACTTACGAGCATCGCGTATTGAAAACAAGAGAGTTACCGGTCCGCGATTTGGACCTGAATTTGGACCTAAACGCGGTTTGGACCTGGCCCGGACCTGGAAAGATGCTAGTGATGATCTGACCGCCACCGGGCCGTCATCGCCTTCTGGTACTCCACGTGCCTCGCGCGCACGCGCGCGGTCCTACGCCGACGCTGTTGTGGAGTCCGTTCGTGAATCACGAGAAGAAAAATCGGTTGCCCCATATATACGACCGCGGAGCCCGGGGCCAATCGCGTCATGCGACCGGCGCCTTTCGAGTCTTCCGCTGCCGGACCATTTTGCCGCCCAGCGCACTGACGAATGCCCGCAGATCGAGAGCCTCAACCCCTGGCGCCAGCGCTCGGGTCGGCGGGGCGGTCGTGGACTTCTGATGGATCACAGCCGCTCGGATCGGTGCGTGGTTTCCCATCAAGCGGCGCAAGGACTGGAGCGGCCCCGCCATGGCCGGCTGAACCGTCTTGGATGCCTTGCACTCGATCATCCACACACCGCCTTTGTCTGCCGGAAACAGCAAGTCGACCTCGAGCCCCTGCTGATCGCGAAAGTAATAGAGCTCCTTGCGCCGGCCCTGATTGATCTGGTGCTTGAGGATTTCCGAAGCCACAAAACCTTCAAACAGAGCTCCGACGAAAGGTGATCGGTTCAGTTCAGCCTGCGTGGTAATCCCTAGTAGATGGCACGCCAGCCCGGGGTCCATGATGTAGACCTTTGGCGACTTGATGAGGCGCTTGCCGAAATTCTCGAAGTAGGGCGGCACTAAAATGATCTGGCCCGTAATCTCCAGGACATGCAGCCACTCGCTCACTGTGGGGACCGAAACACCAAGCGGCGCGGCCAGGTCGGTCCGGTTCAGGATCTGTCCGTGCCGGCTGGCCAGCAGAGCCAGGAAGCGACGGAAGCTCGCCAGATCCCGGATATTCACGATCGCCCGAACGTCGCGCTCCAGATAAGTCTGGATATACGAACTGAACCACAAGTCCCGCCCTTTGGGCCTGGCCAGCGCCTCCGGATAGCCGCCCACAAGGAGGTTGACGCGACTGGTCTCCGCCAGGCTTAGTGGCAGTAGTTGAAGGATGGCCGCCCGACCAGCCATGGATTCGGTGACGCCCTGCATCAGGGGCGCCTCTTGAGAGCCGGTGAAAAGCCATTTCCCCATGCCGGAAGGATTCTCGTCGATGCGTGTCCGGATGTACGCGAACAATTCTGGTACGTTCTGGATCTCATCGAACAGCGCGGGCAACCGGAGCGCTTCCAACAGACCGCGCGGATCGGCGCGCGCGGGCCTGCACGTCAGGATCCTCCAGCAGCACATAAGAAGCCCGCGGAAACAGCCGTCGCAGTAGTGTGGTCTTTCCGGCGCGCCGTGGTCCGGTGACGACCACGGCAGGGAAGCTGTGGGCAGCTTCCAGGACAGTCGGCTGGATGGCGCGCGGGATGAATCGCATATGAGTATTTTAAACCTATACTTTATATTACTCACAACAATGATCCGGATAGCCTCACGATGGCTTGGACCCGACCCAAACCTGAAAGGATGCTCCTGATGCTTCGGTCGTCAACAGGCTATCGTTGTCTCTGGTAGGGCACGTGCTTTCGCGCGCGGTCATTATGCCGACGCAAGCTGCGAAAATCAATCACTTACATACAATCTTGTGGCTATGTACGTTTCCTGGCTATGTACGTTTCCTGGCTATGCACGTTTCCTGTGCTCGCGCTCGGTAGGTCGATTGTTACCCGCCAATGAGCGAGAGCTGCCCAAAGCGATCATAAGTTGCCTGGCACTTTGTTGACAGACACGTGCCAGGAGTGAAGTAGTGCCCGCGTGTGGAGATCACAGCGCCAGGTGCTTCATATGCTCGATTGCGTCCTGTCGGGTATTCTCGACTGGCGATGATCTCGACCTGCCCTCTAAACGGTACGTCCGGTCGATACTCGGCGTGGCCCAGCAAGGGACGGTTCAGGATGAAGGGCGTGTCCGGTTCGGCTGGCCACATCTGTTCCAGGTTTTGTTTCAGATGGTCGGAGAGATGAATGGACCGAATCCCGCCAAACCCGTAGTTCCGCTCGCCGCCAACGATCAGGCACTCCAGGACATCGAGACCACGTTCGCCAGCCGAATGGTGCAACCGCCCACCTTCCACTGTTAGAGACTTCGATGCTATTGCGCCATCGGCGTGGAGCCAAGCAACGCCGCACAAGAACACGCTCCCACTGCCTACTGCGGGCGACCCAATCCTGTGACGAATGAATTCGATCTCGTGGAGTCCTCCGTCCTCGGCTGCACCAGTCTCGCTTATCTCGGTGGAAAGTCGAGAATCGAGGATCGCCGATCGGAACTCCGCATCCGGCAAACCTGCCCACTCCAGGCCACCCGACTCATAGGACGGTGTGAAGATTCGGTGACCATCCGACAGATAGAAGTAGGAAAAGCCCAAGCATTTCCGAACGTCGTCCCCGATTGCCGTGAAATCCGCGGGTGTCGGCGCGTCGTACAACCGCGGCACCAACGAAGCAGTGATGGCGCCCCAGAAGTTCTTTCCCGGAATATATGCCCGCGTAGGCGCCACGACAGTGCCGCGGCTCTTCGGTAGAAAGCCGACGTGAATCGGACTCAATGCTTCGAAGCAAAGCGGGAAACGTAGCCACGTTGCCATCACTTATTCCCGACCACTTCATCGCTCGCCTTGCAATGATATCGAGCGTACGTCAGCGCTTGTTGCCAGAGCCGCTTGATGAACAAATATGTATCCAGATCCCGAGCGACGTCCTGTAGCCACTTGATGACTGCCTGAAAGTCGTAGCTCGAAGGAACACCAGGAAGGCGTTTTTGAAGCATGTCGTTACGCAGGAGTCCGAGGAGATGATCGCCGTACCGCCTGGCGACCTCGTTCTTCTGCGTTTCCAGGTAGAGGATCATGCCGTAGGGCCCGTTCTCGAGCAGTACACCAAGAGATTTCGTGGCGAGATTCTCTTTGTCGCTCTTTTTGCCGGGTGCTGCAGCCATCGCCTGGGCGCACTGCATGCAGACGAAGTCGAGATTCGTCATCATGCGGCTTCCTCTTTCTGCGGCAATATCTCTATCCGGCCGAAACCACGGGTGCCCATACCGCCCATTCCGAGCAGTTTCAAACCCTGGAACGCCCGCTCCAGCATTCGCAAGACACCTTCTTTTCGGGTTCCGTTCCCCCGCCGAGCGTCGAACGCGATTTCGAATCCGAGCACCGTCCCGCGCGGGATGGCCTCGTAGGTGAACAGGTGGCCTGTCTTCGCGGCTCCAGTTTCATCATCGATCTCGACCGATGTACGAACTTCTAGGTGGTCATTCACCAAGTGATGGAACAACTTCTCGGAGACGACAGCCAGCCTAGTCACAAAGGGTAGATCAGGCCGCTCCGGCAGACCGTTGATTTGCGAGGCCTCAACTTCGAGAAGTAGCCAGCCGAGGTTCACTGGCCGGTCCTTAGGCAGACCCTTGAGAACGACCACGCGATCATCCTGTGCCGGACTGGCGATCACCGCCTTCGGATACAGCCAGGCGCGGAGCCGGTCTTCCGTCGAAACCCACACCGTGCCCTCGTCGGAGATGAGCGGAAATAGAACGACGTCGGCATCATAAAACCGCAGCATGCCTTGGCGTCCCTGGTCGCCGGCCGCATCGCCGAAGACGATTCGAATCTCCGGTAGCGTCGTATCCTCTTCCGCAGCCATTTCGGCGTAGGCGCGGACTGCGCCCGCCAAGGACGTCCCAGGGACTTTGGGAATGCCAGTGGCCGGCTCGCGGACGATGGTCATGTCCACCCTGCCGAGCCTATATCCGCCGGAACCGATATGGACTGGATCGAGACATCTGGCCAAGTAACGAAAGGGCTCGTTCACGGGGCGAATTCTCCTTTCACAACGTGCTCAAAGAACTGAATCGTGTCCAGCAGCTGGCCGTCGACCGCCGAACCCTGAAGAAGTTGCCGATCTTGGTCGCGCATCGCGTTCCATGACTTTCCCCCAAAGGCATCGCGGAGTACGGCTCCAGCGAATTTTTCGAATACAACGCGCGAACCATCGGCTACGGCGCGCCATTGCTCCAGCTTAGAGCTGAGAGCCGCTTCAATCTGGTACCGCTGCGTCGGGCCGATCTTAGACAGCAGCGTCCAAATTGCGAACACTTCTCGGAGCCGAGGCAGAGGTATTGGTCGCGGATGGAGCCAGCCATAGGTCACAGTGGGGCGAAAAGGAGGAGATGCCGCCTTGTACTGCAGTCGATGACGGTCGACGGTCCCCCCGAGGAAGTCAAAATCAAAGTAGCCGTTCGTGAGCCAGTACTGACGGCCAGCGGTGAGCGGCGCCAAACTCGTGATTCGGTGTCGGTCGCCCTCTGGCTTCTCTGTCGGATAGTGCCGATAGAATTCTGCACCGCAATCCGTCGGAAACCAAGCACGGCGCTGAGATCCTTCACCGAACGCCGGGTGATTCAATATCTGCTGACCAGCTTCCAGGAGCGTATATAACGGGAACTTCCGCTTCGCGACCAGAACTCCTGCATGGAGGACCAGCTTGCCCCCCACTGCACCGAAATGCTCGTCCTCAAGATCGAGTATGGCCTTAAGCACGTCCGGAATTCTCGAGGCAGGCAGTAGCAATTGGGAGAGGACGGGCGAGTCCGCAAGAACAGCGAAAGGTAGGTACCGCTGCGTCACTGGCTCAACTTTTACCTCGCTGGGCCCCGCAATCGTTTCCCCAGTATCCTCGTCGCGCCAGGATTGAACCCCTCTGGTTTCGAGTGCGTGCCGGACGGCTTCGAGGCCGGTGACCCTCCTGTCATTGGACCACTGAAACTTCGCCAGGCAATCAATGGTCGAGAACTCTCGTCGGTTCAATGCGAGAACCACGACCGGCCCACCTTGGAGCTCCGGTATCGCTATCCGGTAAGTGCCTCCTTCTTCCACCCCGCTCACATCAGCAGTCGCTCGAAAGCGAAGCCTCTCGGGACGTTTGAAGAAGATCTTGTCGCGGAGCTCAGCAATTAGGTGGCCAATGAAGTCCTGTGCCGCCTCCCAAGTTCTAGCGAGCCGGCCCGGTGACGGATTCTGGGTGAAAAACTGAGACAGCACCGTTTCCTCGTTTACCGCCCCGTACAGATCTCGTATGTCATCAAGCACCGAAGCCACGCTTGCGATTTCCCCGTCTTCCATAAAGGATTCGAAGGCGGGCTTGCATTCAGTTCTGCGAGGATTCGCTACAACCCAGGCCGCAAGGCTCCTTGCCGCCTCAGACGGCGAGCTCCCTTCGAGACGAGAGATCTGTCCCTTGTCGATGAACTCCTTCAGTCGCCGCAGACTGCTCTGCAGTCGCCTCCCCCTTGACCAATCGTCATAGGCCTGGGTGAATATCGTGGTGAACCATTCCCCACTGAGCCAACGCGAAAGATCAAATCTCAGCGTAAGCAGTGCCATCCTGTTATTGGCGTCTGCGATCTCGTTGACCCAGATCGTTTCGCCTTCAGACCGGCTCAGCCACTCGCCTTGGCGGCCGGTGCGCCGATCCCGGCAAACCTTACAGGCATCCTGTACGGTGGGCTTGCTGCGGAACCGACAAACCGGACAGACATCCTCGTCCCTGCCGCTGGGTATCGGCAGCGGTGGTCCAGGTGCCAGCAAACGCTCGATCCGGTCTGGCGCGCCCGGCTGCTCGTTCTCCACCGACAGCACCGCCGCAACGCATGGCGCCGCGGCCAACTTCTCGCGGATGCGAATCTCCCGGGCGATGATCGTCAGAGTTCGCCTAGGCCGGCTCAGAGTGAAGAATGGCCAGAGTTCGTTGTCAGAAGCTTCGCGGACAGCGCGCACCAGTTCTGGGCCGGCTTCAGCCATCAGAGTTTCGGCAGTGTTCTGGTCGATCCCTGGGAACGTAAAGAACGCGCCGTTGAGATCCTTATAGAATAGATTTCCAACAGGGCAAGTCACCTCAAGCAAGCCGCCAAGCCGCTCCAGTGCAATGTCGATGATCTCTCGACGGCGCAGAATATCTGCCGCCTTCCGCCCACGCTGGAGGAAGGCTAGACCGTTCCAGCCGATTCCAAGAAGGCGCCATTGGACCTTGTCGTAGTCCCATCCCGTGCTCGTCTTCGGGCAGGGATCACTTCCAATGGCGATCGCGGCCAGGCAGGACTTATACAGTGAGGCCACACCCCAAGACTGTGCCCACAGCGTGACGTCATTTGCCGGCTCTCGCGTCTCGCCGAGGGCCAGCGACAGCCCAGGCCGTAAGACCTGAATCGCGCATTCCCGAAAACTGTCTATGGCCTTCTGACCACGCAGGTATTCGTTAAGCGCTCCTGCGAGGTCCTGGCTCATCTTCGTGCGAATGTTGTCAACTTCATCGGCGATGATCGGACGCACCCTGCGACCGAACGGTGTCGCGACCCGCATTGACGCGATCGACTGCTTGCGACGTACAACACCCTTTTCGTCGGCCGAAGTCATCCGGTGGCACGTGTTGAAGAGTCGCAACAGATGGGAGTCGGGCCCGGTTCCCTTGTATTTCCTGATGAAGTCGGTGAAATCACCTGCCAGCTTCTCATTCACCGCTCCGACCGTGAATGCGAAACGGTCGGTCAAAGTGTGCGTTTGCAGTAGTGGCGCGAAGCCACCAAGATGTTTCAGGTCTTGGTGGGAATCATCCTTTGGGTCTCCTTCCAGCGAATGGGCGCGAAGGAATTCAGAGGACGCCTTACCGAACATGTGGAGGAGGCCGCCGAACTCCCCAAGGAGAATCGCTTCCCGATGCTGCTCAAGAGAAGTCAGGAGGTCAGCCACGGCTTTCCTCCTTCAGCCCTGCCGCCAGCCTCGTTGCAAGGGCCGGAAGTTCGCTGATCTTCGCGAACTCGAATACGTGCGGGGGAGCTTGGCCCTGTTGCTGTGGGCTGACAAGCCTACGCGCCCATTCGGCGCCGTGAGCGTCGTACCAGGCGCGGAATCTCTTGTACTCCGTGAGCGTTCCCAAGCCTGCACCTGCCGTCTTGAACTCCTGGTTGCTCAGCCACTGTCCCGCCGGCTTCTTGAGAGCGGCGTGGGGCTGACCACGTTCGTCCATGAACTTCCGAAACGACTCCTCGGATTCGATAAACTGGTGTCTCGCTGCTGCTGCAGCCTTTTCAGCCGGCCACATCGCTCCCTTGGCCCCAAGCTTGCCGAAGAGAACACCGTCTTCGGCTACTCCCCATCCAGCCGTCTTCTTAGCGGAGAACCCGTAGTCCAGCAGCATTGCGGCGACAACGGAGGCAGCCGCCACAAGATCTTCCCCGATTTGGCGAGGATGCCATCCGGCACCTTTGGGCCTTGGGACGTAGAGAAGGATGAGCTTGCCTTCTTCAGCTGCTTGAACCACCTCGAATGAAACCGGACCACGCCCTGGAACAGGCGTGCGCGTGTCCCTCGATAGCGGAGTAGCCACTTCTTGCCCCGTCTGGTCGGCGAAGAACGTCGGAAAGAAGTGGAGTCGGCCGGACTGCCCTTCGGCGTTACCGCGCATAACACCAAATAGGCGATCCCGTACATGGCCATCCAGAGTTCTGGCTTCGCCGGCAAATCGAAGATGGCCTTTCCATGTCGTCGCGCGCACCATTGGCAAACCGGTAAGGTGGTCACGTACTATCGGGTTCTGGATCTCAAACCACTCCGTGGCGCCGTCCTTCTTGTCGACGACGCGCTCCTCCCAGGGGTGAAATTCGCTCTCCGCTTTGCTTGCGAACGGCCGAGACAAGCGAAAGTGAATCTGAAGTAACCAGGAACCGTCTGGCAGCGCAGTCAAGTCTTGTGGCGTCGGCAGAAATGAATGGAGCCACGGCGTCCATTCGCGGCCAGCCTGGCGTTGGGCATTCAGAATGCGGTTTGCGAGTTGGCGCCGCCGATCAGCCACACTACCGCTGTCGGCCGTAAGGTGAATATCGCAGATGCTCACGCGCCACCCTCCGAACCTGCCAGCAACTGCTCTACTGTTCCGGGAAACGGAGTGACCGCCACATCGGCGTTCCCGAGACTCAAAGCAGCGGCGATTTTCCTCTGGAGTTGTCCTTGGTCGCCCAACAGCGTTCGCATGTGTTGATCGGCGGCACCTCCTCCGCGCGGGATGAAGGCGAAAATCCGCATGCGCCAAGCATCATCGACGCGGTAGGCGTGTGTCACGAAGACGTCCGAAGCCTTGGTTCGGTCCCTCGGCTTCCCGTCCTTGATCTCCGGACGCGGGTCTCCCCACTGTTGAATTGTACCCATCAGGCGATGTCGGTCATTGGAAGGTATTGACGTCCCGCGCAGTTCGGCTCGTAGCATTGCCCTGATGACTGGCGCCGTTGGAGCCCATCTCGATGTAGACGAAAGTCCGAAGGCCTGCAAATCGCCATCCCGAACGGGAAGTGCCTTCCACCAGGCCGCCTGTGGGTGTGTGATGCTGATTGTCGCTCCTACAAGATCCCGAACATCTGGCATATTGGCTTGACTTCCAGCAGCGGCTTTCGCTGGCAAGGGCTTCAGGTCGGCTATCCATTCCGCCACCATTGGAGTCAATGGAAGATCCCCGAATCGGACCACACCCTGCCCCTGACTGGTCTTGGCGCCGAACGCTCCGAACCGCTCAATCAGAGCCAGCGTCAAACTCAGACCTCCCGTGTCCGTACCCTTGGGATACAGCGGAAGGATCTTCAGGGTGAACGGATTCGTTAACGATCTTGGCACCCGCCAGCCGCGATGATTTGCACCTCCGGGATTCTCTAACCGAACAGGAAGCAGCTCCCCGGGGCCACTTCGTCCTTCCACTTCCAGCCGGAATCGCCGAGAGTAACCCGTGCAGCCAAAGAGATGGCAGGCCAGACAGATGCCCTCCAGCCCTCGCTTGTCCTCATACACGCACGTGCCGGCGCTGGGGTCGCAAGCGTACAAGCCGCAACCCCGGAGGATCGCCTCGTACCACCAGCGAAGACTCCCAATCAGTCCCGTCTCCCGCGTGCGACCACCCTGGCCGCTCGCGTCACCAGTCCAAACCGGCGTGAGCGGTTCACATCGAATACGAATCGGCAGAGTTCGACGCGTCGGTTCCAAGGGTCAGCTCTCCTCAAATCCCGAGTTCTCGAACTTCAGCGTCCGGCAGTTTTCCGTCACCGTCCGCACCACGTTGTCCGGGGCGCCGGAAGGGATCTCGGCTTCGATGTCCAGCGTCACGGTCACTTTCGCGCCCAGCAGCCCGCTCAGGTGTTGCACAACCGCGCTGGCGATCTGGTCGACATCGCGCGAGAGGCGCGTGGCGTCGATTTTGACTGTACCGTGGAAGCGCCGTAGCACGGCCTTCTTTGGTTCCGCAACGCCACCAGAGGGCGATACCGTCGATCCGGCTTCCGCACCGTTGCCGGTCGCCGCCGTCGTGGTGCTCGTGGCCGTAGTGGTTCCGCTGGACCCGGCCGAAGCCGCGGCGGCCTCCTTCTCCTGCTGCGCGACCGCCGCTTCCGGCTTCACCACCACGCTGTGGCCGTCCAGCTGTACGGAGACCCTCCGGCCAGCCTCGAGGCCGCGATAACGGTCGGCCATCGCATCATAGTAATCCGCGTAAGCGAAGGTGTCCAGGCTCCAGGTGGTGCGGCTAATGCCGTCCTGGATCGCATCCAGGATTACCTGCGCGTTCTTTACTCGCGGGAGATACAAGTACTTCGCGAAATCGTCGACCAACTGCTTCACGCCGACGTGGTTTGCCCGCCAGAGCGGCACCTGGTCGATTTCCAACCTCAACCTCGTTCCGGCCATGCTCGTGATGAGCAACTCGGAGTCCTTCAATTTCTTCGAGGCCCGCTCCGCAAGCCCGCCTTCTCCCTTCAGACGATCCTCAGTCCACTCGATGGGCGGGAACGCCTGGCCTTGCTCCGGCCGCTTCTGGCCGGGAGTCAACAGCCAGCAGTACGTCTCGGGGATGCGCGAACGCACGGCCTGATCGGCCGACTTGAGCCTCTGCTCCACCTGGTTCACCTGGAAAGGCGTCAGATCCAGCGGCTCCTTCTGCTCTTCGATCGACTTCCACGCCATGTACAGGCGCACCGCCTTATCGAGATCCGCGAGGCGAGCTTTGTCGGCAGCCAGGAAAACCAGCATGTTCCCGCAATTGCGCCCTGCGCCGCCGCGGTCGAGTATCTGTGCGGCCGCCTGCCGGGCCGGGCTGTCCGGAGATTTCGCGCTGTGCGGATAATCCGGACCGAGAATCACCAGTTTCGCTTCCGGTTCATCAACCACCTCGCTGAAGCTCGCCGGGCACGGATGGACCTTGGCAAAATCGCCCCGCGACCTCGCCTCCCCCTGAAGCCGCTGCCGGATGTGCTCCACGACGTCTTCCGGGTGGTACCGCTCGGCGCGCTCATCCGCGAGCCGGTTCACGCTGGGCTGAGTGGAATACCAGTAGCGGCTACCATCGACGTACAAATAGGTTGCCTGATCGGCCAGCTTCCGCAAGGCATCGCCGAACGTTCCCGAAACTTCGCCTGGCTGGACGCAGCCCAGCTTGATCTGCCGGTCTTCAAGCCCTTTCTTAGCTGCGTCCTGTGTCGGAGCCGATCCCATATAGAGCGTTCGCGCCACGCGCCGACACGCCGAGTACCGGCCCAGCATCGGGTTCTCCCGATCAATCTGAAGCGGCAACGAATGCGGGCCATCGATGTCTTTCTCGATGATCGGCGACCAAGTGGGCGGCAAGTACCGGGTCAACTCGCTCTGCACGGCGGGCGCGTCCACTGGAACGCTTGCCGGCAGAATCAGCAACCCGCGATCCTCGCGCTCCCACAATGCGTGAATCACCGCCGCCATCAGACGCAGCACTCCGCGCGTGCGCTGGAACTTGTCGAGTGCGGACCAGTCGTTGTAAAGCCGGTCGAACAATTCCGGATGGATCGGGTAGGCGGCCTTCATGCGGCGCTCATAATCGCCCTTGCCGGCTTCCAGCGGGAACTCCTGGAGGTTCTTCCGGTACTCGTCGCTGAAAGCCCGAACCACCGTGTCCCGCGCGACAAAGAGGTCCGGATCGGTGATTGGCTGGAAGAGCCGCCGCCGCACGATTTCGAATCCCTCTTCCGCGCTCGCCGGCCGCCACGACGTCTCCACGCGCTCGATCACGTTCTTCAGCCGCTCCAAAGCCGCCTGGCCGCCTTCCCCGCCGATTTCGTTCTGCGATGCCGGGATGGCGACTACCAGCAGCGTTTTGCCCGCCAGCTTTGCCGATTCGCTCAGTGTCTGCGCGAACGTGAAGTGCGCATCGAAATCGCCGGCCGGGAGGTCGCTCTTGTTGTAGAGCTGGCGCGCGTACGCAACCCACTCGTCGATCAGGATCAGACACGGCTCGTACTTCCTGAAGAGCTGCCGTAGAGTATCGCCCGGGCTGACTCCTTTCTCGTCCGCCGTGCGGACCATTTCGTATCCTTCCTTGCCGCCAAGCTGCCATGCCAGCTCGCCCCACAGCGTCCGGGCTACAACGCCATCAGGTTTCTTATGGAGATCCGCGGGCGAAATGCGGTTCCCGACGAGGACCGCGCGTTTCACACGCGGCGGCTGTGACACGCCGGCCAACTGCGTCACCGCTTCGAAACCTGGAAGCTGACCGGCTGGCACTCCGGAAAACAGGTGGTACAGCGCGAGCATCGAATGCGTCTTGCCGCCGCCAAAATTCGTTTGCAGTTCGACGACGGGATCGCCGCCCTGTCCTGCCAGGCGAAGCAGCGCGTTCGACAGCAGCTTCTGGAGACCTTCCGTGATGAAGGTGCGCCGGAAGAACTCGATCGGATCGCGGTACTCGTCCGGGCCCTCCTTCAGAAACACCTGCCAGAGATCGGCTGCAAATTCGGCTTGCTGATATCGCCCGGAGGCGACATCCGGATGCGGTGTGACAATCTCCCGCCACGGCTTCAGGCCGGCCACTGGCTGACCCTTGACGGCGGCATCGGCTTCCTTGCGCTTCTGGCTGCGGACCTGCTCCTCGAACTTCACGCGCAGGATCTCGGCCTTCATCTGTTCGATGGTTTCCACATCGGCGCTCACGGCCGACATCAGCCGCGATACGCTGTCGATGGCGCGATAGGCGTCATCGGTCGAGAACGCCTTCTGGTGCGCCCAGCGGTTGCGCACGTCGCGCAGCTCGCTGACCAGGCTCCGCTCCGAAGGGCCGAGGATCTTCTTGAAGCAGTCGTTCCAAAGGTCCCACATCACAGACAACAGCGCCTGGGTGTCCCAGTTCAGGGACGCCGGCTTGCCCGTCTGCTGCCAGTTTGGGAAGCTCGGCCTGGCGGCGTCTACCCACTTATCTTTGTAGGTGGACTTCAGTTCGCGCTCGACGAAGGGCTGTAACCCGGCATTCAACTGTTCCAGTGCTTTGCCGACTCGTTCGTGATTCGTAATCGCCATCGTGAATTCCTATTGCTGCTGAAACAACTCCGGCACATTGGAAATGGCTGGCCAGGCGACCACAAGGCTGTTGTAGAAGCCCGCTTCTTCGGCCCAGCCCTTGCGCTCGCAGAGCGTGTAGAGACGGTAGGCCAGTTCGCGCGCCGTCTCGGCCAGGCCGCCGACTTTCGCTTTGAGTGCTGCCGTCTCCGTTTCGCCCCTCGTCTCGAGGCAATGGATCAGGTGCTGCGTCACCTCCCAGACCGTCAAGCGTCCGTCTGCCGTTGGGTCCCAGTCTGCGGACAGCTCATTGCGTCTGAGCAAGCGCACCTTGCCGGCGCGCGAGTGGACGATTCCGGCCTCGACAAGGCCGGAAATGGCGACCGCCTTCGCCGTGGCCAGTACTTCCGCCTGTCCGTAAAGGCCTTCGGAGAACTGGTTCTGCTCGAACCACGCCAGGGCCCAGCGCGTGTCGGGGTCGAAATCGCTTTCCTGTTCGGACAGAACCTCATCGAGCGTCTGGTTGATCAGGGCCAGTGCCGTGCGCACGCGCATCGGCGTGCCATCGCTTTCGAGGACCTTCTTGTAGCGGGAAAAGACCGCCATACCGGGACCGATCGCGGCCTGGGCGAGATCGACCGGCGCGATGTTGCCCTTCTGGAGATCGCGCAGCGCCTGCGGCAGCTCGCGCTGGAGCGCCGCGAGAAAGTCTCTGCGTGTGGTGATCGGGGCGGATTCCGGACGCGGCCGGCAGGCGAGGACGATGGAGGAAGCCAGCGCGTTGGTGCCAAGCGAAACCATCCGGCCTGAACGCTCGCTTCGCATGGGCCAAGTGGCGGTCACTTGGAAGTCAGCTCGCAGCAAGCCTTCGAGCATCGTCTCCCAGCCGGTGGAGGCGACCTGTCCGTTGCCGTCTTCGTCATCTTCCGATTCGGCTTGTTTGAAAGCGTAATACACGGTAAGGGGGAAGTCCGGGTGCTGGCATTGGCGGATGCGGGCGAAAGCTTTGCCGAAGCCTTCCTCGAAAAATTCCTGCGCCCGCTGTTTGCTGCCTTCGAAGCGGTATGGCGTGGCTACGAGCTCTTGCTTTTTTGGAACCAGCAGGGTGTTGAACAGGTCGGGGTAGAGCGGGGCAAGGCTGCACCGCAGCCAGATGTAGAAGAAGTCCGAGAGATCAGCGTAGCCGATGTTGTCGTAGTAGGGCGGATCAGTCGAAAACAGACATCCTTGAGCAATCTCCACTCTGGTTGCGTCAAGTTGGGTGGCCCGGTCGCACTTTGTTGCTGGTACGCCCTCAAGAGCCCTTTGGATCCACTCGACGCATGCATCGCCCCAATTGCCGCAGGAGCAGCTGAAGGGATTGGCTTCCGTAAAGTCCCATACCATCGGCAATGCTTGGCGGGCGAACGTGTTCCGAGTCGCTTCTACGGTCTGTCGCCAACTTACGAGCGAGGACCAAGCATCGGCTGCTCTGTCCACCGCCATCGCCAGATAAGTTGCGATGGCGTTGGCGCGATCGTGGCTGGCGCCGTCGGCGATGGCCTGCTGGCGCGCCTCGCCGACCAGCTCGCTGAAGGTGGTCAGGGCCACCAACTGCCGGGGGGTGAAGAGGTCGCGAAAGCGACGGAGTCCGTAAGGAATACACCACAAATTCCGCGGATCTTCGGCGAGTTGCTGTTCCGGCCCCCCAATCGGAGCTGTCTCGGCAGCGGCTTCATGCTCGGCCGACGGCGCCACATAGATTCGACCGGCCGCTCCTTCTGCCACTACAGCCATGAGCTGTTGGTGCATGCGGCCTGCCCATCCCTCATCCTTGATGTGCTGGTCGGAGGCCGTTTGCTGACAAACTGTGCACTTGAACTTTGCGCCTCTGCCGATCTTTGGTGGAGCTGGCGGTGCGCCCTCGCCCGTCCGCACTTCAAACCGCACGGCCTTCGCCACGTGGTCCACAATTGGCTCGACCCATGCCTTCTTCCCGGGCTTGCTCGACAGCACGAACGATCGCACCAGCGGCATCCGCGCGCCGCACGCCGGGTTCGGACACGGCACCGTCCGCGCCCACAGCCATGCGATCACGGTGGCTTCGCCGCCGCCGTGCTCCTTCGGCAGGTTCACCTTGGGATACAGATGCCCGATGCGCTCCCAAGCGCGATCCCGCATCCATTGGCCGTAATAGCGCACATCGTCGGCCAGCCCGCGAGCGCCAACCCACATTCCCGGCGCGCTCATCTTCTTCTTGGCCGCTGGATTCACCGGCGGCTGTCCGGCGAACTTCGGCGGGATCTCGATGAGTGCCTTCGTAATAAGGACCGCCACCGGATTCAAGTCGCTCGCGTGCGCTTCCAATCCGAGCCGCTGCGCTTCGAGCGGAATCGATCCGCCACCGCAGAACGGGTCGTATATCGGCGGCGGGTTGCCTCCGGTGGACTTCAGGATTTCTTTGTGCGCCGCATCCAGGACGGAGCGGTTATTTGAGTTCTCCCACTGGACCAACTCTTCCAGCAATCGGAACAGCCGCTGGCGTTCGCGATCCTGGTCCGCCTCGGCCGGGAATTCCTCAGGGTGGCTCGACGGGTCATCCACCAGGGATGCAAACAGCACGGCGCGGCAGGCCGCTAGCGGCCGGCGCGCCCACCAGAGGTGCAGTGTGGACGGGTGCCCGTGCCGGATCGACTTCTCTCGCGCCGCCTCCTTGTTGATCGCCTCCAGCGGCAGCGCGACTTCAATCAGCTTCTTCTTCATCCATTCTCACTCATGCCCTTTTGCACCCCGGTGCAAAGGATAGGGCGGCGTCTCGGTGCATATAACTTCATGTAAACAAAAGACCTGACAGCCCCGTTATGCTCCGTTTTGCACCAATGCCGGCGCATATTATCCCTGCCCTCCCGGATACCAGCGGCCTCCCCTCCTCGCTCCAGACAGGCGGATTTTGCCTTCCGCTCGAAGCTCCTGCAACAGGTTCTGCACCTGCCTCCGGGAAAGAGCCGGCAAGACCTGCTCCAGGTCGCGAAACGGACTTCCGTCTCCCTGATTCTCTTGAATATGCTTCAAGAGCAGCGCCTTGTTCGTTTCCCTGTCCAGGCCCTTGCGCCGGGTGTAGGCGCCTTGCTGGCCGAGGAAGGAGTGGAACTTGCGCGAGAGGATAAATCGCACACCGCGCCCGCGGCCGATCCGCTCGATGATGCCCTCATCCAGGAGGTGCGGGACGCGTTCCTTGAGGTCGTCCGGCAACGGCTCCTCCCGCTGGATTGCATCCAGGACGAGAATGTCCTTGGTGCTGAAAGAGGCCAAACGCTCCGCGCCGATTTTCTGAAGGAAGCCGAGGAAGGCGGGGTTCTGAATCTCGCCACGAAGCGTCAACTCCACCTGGTAGTCGTCGGTTCCTGTGAAGTCCGGCTTCGGTTTGCCCTCTTTGATCGACTCCTCGAACATGCGGTTGGCGCCCTGGCCGGACCGCTCGACAAGGCCGCACTTCGCACACGCGTCGGCAATGCGCCGGTTCCGCGGCGACTGCCGCCAGAGCATGTTGGCGGCGGTGATGCCGGGCGGGAAGCCGCCAGGGCTGACGATCTCCAGCCGCCTGGGAAACTGCCGGACGAAGATGGATCCGGGCAGCCGGTAGTCGCGGTGGGCCAGCGCATTGAGAACGCCTTCGCGCACCACAGCCTCGTTGAACGCCGGGATGTCACCGACGAAGAATCCTTCGCGGTATTGAAGCACCTCGTTACGAAGATTGATGGTGTTCCACAGTTCGTCCAGGTAGCCCAGGAAGCCGTAACGGAATTCGATTCGCTGCTGGTACGGAATCGAAGCCTCGCTGCTCCGGTACTCGAACACCAGTTCCGCCTGCGCCAGGCGCCTTCCCAGGGCGGGCCTGGTTCCCAGCAGCACCAGCGCGGCATGGGTCACCTTGTCACCAACCACGAGTTCTGCATCCTCCAAGAGTTGCCGCGAAGTGATGCCGGCCAACGCACCGTTGCCCGACTTGCGCATCCACATCTCGCGGAAGCGTTCGATGAGCGCCGGGTCCAAATCGTCAATCGTAGCTTCCGGATGCAGTTCTGCCGAGAAATCCGGCCCGGCTTCCTGGAAAATCCTGAGCAGCCGGTCCGGAGAAAGCGGCCGCAGTTCGTCGCCTGCTCGTGACCAGAACACGCCGTCGTACTGGATGGGAACGCCCACAGGCCGGGGTGGGACGTGGAACACCAACACCCGGCCGCCGGGATGCTGGATCTCCTCGGACGTGACCTGGATCGCAAGCCGGCTCACCAGGCTGGCTACGGTCCTGCCGGGCTCCGCGAACGCTATAGAACCGACGACGCGCCTGGGGCGCTTGTCGGTCACGCCGAAGATGATCTTGCCGCCGCCCTCATTGGCGAGCGCCGCGCAATACTTCGCAAGCGTTTCAAAGTGAAACTTGTTCTTGGCCTCCTTGAACTCCAGGCGTTCCGCCTCGGGTTCGGAAAGCCAGATTTCGAGTTCCTCGACGGTGGCGCTCATGCGGGCGCCTCCCCGCGGTTCAGGAGTTCCGCCAGATTGTAGTTAACACTCTCAACGCCGAAGTCCGGATCTCGCTGGAAGGGCTTCCGAACGTAGCGGAGATCCTTCTGGTCGCCATCGATCTGGGCCACGGCGAGGATGAAATCGTCCGGCTTGTTCAGGCCCGTCAGAATCTCGTTTCGCGTGACCGTGACCGTGGCGGCGCCGGCGGCCCGGCCTTTCACTTCAATGAAACGCAAGCGCCCGGAACCCGGAATGCGGGACTCGATATCGTAGCCGCATTTTTCCGCGCTGACGTCCCGCGGTTCGAAGCCGAGCCGTCTTTCGGCTTCCATGACCATCTGAATGGCCGTGAGCTCGATCCTCCGCCGGTTCTCCGCGTCCTGCCCATCGACGGACAGCGGCAACGCCGGCTGCAATTTCAGCAGCAGGCCGGCTGGAACCACTAACGCACCGCCAATTGCAACCGGTGGTAACGGCGAGATTTGCCGCTCCTGTTCCAGCTCCGCCATGCGACTTTGGAGGCGGGCCTGAAGCTCGTCGGCGCGCTGGCGGGCCTTCCCCGAGTTGATCCGGGCATTGACCTTGCCGGCGAGTTCCTGGTCCTTCAGTTGGTTGGCGCGGTGGTCCCAGTAGTTGATCTCTTTGGTGAGCCTATCCTTGACGGCCGCCATGGTACGGGTAACAAGGTCTTCGCGGCGCGCCCGAATCTCCTCAACATGTTTCGGAACCAGCGACGCGATCGCGTGGCCGACAGCGCTGGATTCGAGATCGCCTTTCAGCCAGGTTTCCGATTCGAGAGCCGAAGTGAGCAGGGCCAGTTCCTCCGGCGTTGCCGGGCGATAATCCAGATACGGGGCGTAGCCCGCGTTTCTGGCAGCGCCGGTCGAATCGATTTCTACGAACTGGAGCTGGCGGGAAATCACACGCCGGTTCCCTGCTTTGTCTACCCGGCCATCCTGGATGGTGTGCTCCAGATAGAACAGGGCGCGTACGGACTCGCCCGCGTCGGCAGGGTCCACCAGCACCGTGCCGCGCTTGAGCAGGTCCCGGTTGCGCTCCAGGATCAGATCGATGGTTGCTTCGAGCAGAGGCTGGCCGGGACAAACGAAGGTTGCCAGCGGCAGGCCGGGAACCGCGCGCAGGGATTTTTCGAACGTGATTCGCTCGTATTTGGCCAGCACGGGCTCTCCGGTTCCGATGAGCCGGTCGCGCTGGCGAATCAGGGCCGGCACGTGCAGAACTTCGTACCGGCGCGGTTCGCGTTCTCTTATGGACCCGCCAAGAGTGCGGAAGGCCTCCAGGAAGAACGACTCAATGAAGTGCGGCTGAAGCCGGCGCGCCTCGGCGCGTTCCATATCCTCCCGGATCTTCCGCACCTGGGAGGCATCCATGCTGTCCTTCGCCAGCGCGCGTTCTTCGAGAAGCTCCTGACAGCGTTGCCGGTCCGTCAGGTTGTCAACGATCTGGTGGAGTCTGGCCCTCACCTCGGGCCGGTCGCCGTAGCGGATCGCTTCGATGAGGAGATCGCGAAGACGCTGCTCGCGGAAGAGCTGGCCGAGGATGTCGAACACGCCGCCACCGAGCGCTTCCCGCTCCTGCTCGATCTTCTCCAGGAGCCGCTTGTAGACATCGCCTTCGCGGGTCTCCTCTGCTAACAGATTCCACAGATGGCAAACCTCGGTCTGGCCGATGCGGTGAATGCGGCCGAAGCGCTGCTCCAGCCGGTTGGGATTCCAGGGGAGATCGTAGTTCACCATCAGGTGAGCACGCTGGAGATTGATGCCCTCGCCGGCGGCATCGGTGGCGAGCAGGATGAGAACATCCTTGTCTTGCGTGAAGGCTTCCCGCGCCTTGGTCCGTTCTTCACGTCCCATTCCACCGTGGATCGTGACCACCGACTCGCGCGTACCCATTAGGGCCCGCAATTTCTCGCCGAGGTAGTTCAGCGTATCCCGATGCTCGGTGAACAGCACCAGCTTGCGCCGGTGGCCGTGCGCGTCGAACATTTCTGCCTGGTTCTGCAACAGAGCGGATAGCTCTTCCCACTTCTTGTCCGTCCCGCTGCGCCGTACATTCAACGCCAGGTTCTCCAAATTCCGCAGAATGGCGATTTCGGCTTCGAGCTCGGCGATGGTCCTGGCGGCCGTTGCCTGATCGACCACCGTTTCCTCGGCCTGTTCGATTTCGGAATCCGGTGCGTCGTCGAGTTCGTCGAGATCTTCTTCCGTAAGGGTAGGGATGGTCTCAAAGACTTCATCCTGAACGGCTGCACCGCGCTTGAGGATCTGCTGCTCTCGCAACCGGCGCTCCAGCCGTTCCCGGCGGCGGCGCAAGGATTGATAGATCGCCTCTGGGGATGAGGCCAGGCGGCGCTGAAGGATAGTCAGCGCGAAGCCGACCGTGCCTTTCCGCCCTTCGCTTTCGAGCGCGTCGGCGCGGTTGAACTCTTCGCGAACGTAGTCTGTAACGCTCTTGTACAGGGCCGCCTCTGGGTCGGAGAGCTTGTAACTGACGGTATACGCGCGCCGCTCCGGGAATAACGGCCTTCCGTCGAATTTCAGAAGCTGCTCTTTCACAAGCCGCCGCATCAGGTCCGATGCTTCGACGGAATGGACGCCATCGCGAAAACGGCCTTCGAAGCGGTCGCCGTCGAGAAGCGCCAGGAATAGTTGGAAATCTTCCGGCTTGCCGTTGTGGGGCGTGGCGGTCATCAACAGCAGGTGGCGGGTAATGCCACCCAGGAGCTGTCCCAGCCGGTAGCGTTTCGTATATTTGACCTCGCCTCCGAAATACGTGGCCGACATCTTGTGGGCCTCGTCGCAGACAACCAGGTCCCAATAGGTGCTGCCCAGCTTGGCCTGTACATCCTCGTTCCTGCTGAGCTTGTCCATGCGCGCGATCGCGAGCGGATTCTCGGCGAACCAGTTTCCGGTGCGCGCCGCCTCCAGTTTGTCGTTCGTCAGGATCTCAAACGGGAGTTGGAACCGCTGATACAACTCGTCCTGCCACTGCTCGACCAGATTGCCAGGGCAGACGATGAGGCAGCGGTGCAGGTCGCCGCGAATCAGGAGTTCCTTGATGAGCAGCCCGGCCATGATGGTCTTGCCGGCGCCGGGATCGTCGGCGAGAAGGAACCGGAGGGGCTGCCGTGGCAGCATGTCGCCATAAACAGCGATGATCTGGTGGGGGAGGGGATCGACGATCGACGTGTGAATCGCGAGAAGGGGATCAAAAAGGTAGGCGAGGTGAATCCGCTGCGCCTCGGACACCAGGCGGAAGAGCTTCCCGTCGCCGTCGAAGCTCCACGGCCGGCCGGCTTCAACGATTTCGAGTGAGGGTTCGCGATCGCGGTACAGGAGGACCACCCCCGGCTTCCCGGCGGGATCTTTGTAGGTAAGTTCGATTGCGGCCGAGCCGTACCATTTGACGTCGACCACTGTGACCAGGCAGTCCGCCAAGATGCCCTTGACAGCAGACCCGCGTTTGAGATCCTCCAGTTTCGCCATAGCTCTGCCGCATCAAGCGCTTACGCTCTGAGATCGGTCCAGGTTCGGCCGTCATTTGGAGCTGAATACCAATTCTATAACCGTGTGGATCAATACGGTTGAACACTTCTGGTCTGATTTTTGCGGAGTCTACTGAATGGTCGACGTCACGAGTTTAAGCTCCGCCGGATGCGGTGCTGTCCCAGGTGCGGGAGGCGCCGGCGGGGGTTGATCTATGATCGCTGGCTGCTTCGGCGCGGCTGTTGCCAGCCTCTCCTGAATCCGCCGCGTCAGTTCGTTCTGCCGCTCGGGCGCCACGAACGTGTACTCGCCGGTCATCTCCAGGTCGGCGTGGCCGGCGATCTTGCTGGCCTCAATGGCGCTGCCGCCGACTTCCTGGCGCCAGGTGATGTTGGCCCGGCGGAAGGAGTGCGGGCCCAGGCCGGGAAAGTCGCAGCCCTCGGCGGCGGCCGCCTGATGCAGGGCGTCGCGGACGCCGGAGTCCCACATCGGGTGGGTCTTGTCGCGCCTCTGGTGGAACACCCAGAAATCCGGCTTTGCGCGATCCTCCACGAGCTTCTGCCGGAAACGGTCAACCAGATTGCCGATGCCCAGGACGCGGCGGCTGTCCTCGCTTTTCGGGCGGCCCACATCCTGATGCCAGACGCGCTGCTCGATCTTGATCGTCGCCGCGTCCAAGTTGACGTGCTTCCACTTGAGGCCAAGGACCTCCGAGATCCTGGCGCCGGTGGCAATGCAGGTTTCGACAATCAGTTTGTTCGGCTCCTCCAGGCGGGCGAGCACACGCGCGGTTTCATCGAAGGTCAGAATTCGGCGCTCGTACTTGTGGCGCTTCTTGCCGAGCTTCGCCTTGCTCGCCGGGCTGCGCTTCCCTTCCTCCCACAGGCCGTGGCCTTCGGCGTAGTAGAAGACGCGGCTCATAATCGCGCGCACGCCGTGCATGGTCCACCAGGAGTCGAACGTGGTGTGCAGCCAGTCCTCGACGGCCTTGGGCTTGATCTCGTTCAGGCGCATCTTGCCCCACTTCGGTACGATGTACTGCTTCAGGAAGAACGTCTCCTTCACGCGCGTCGGCTTGGCGATCTGGTTTTCGCGGCCGAGGTAGCCTTCCTCGTACATCTTGGCAACTTCGCCGAAAAGCGCCGCGCCCGTGCTCACCGCCTGCTGTACCGCCTGTTCAACCGTTGGGCTGTTTAGCTTCAAAAGGAACTCGTCGCGCTTGCACTCGGCCTCTTTGCGCGGGATCTTGCTGTCGCCGCGACTGGGTGCGATCCAGTGCCGTTTCCGGACGGTGCGGACGGTGCCGTCAGCGGAGAACTCGTCCTCCCAATAGCGGATGAACCACCACCAGCCCTCCTGGCGGCTCCTCAACGCCTCGTGCACTTTCGGGTGCTGCACTCTCGGTTTCACTCGCAAGCCTCCGGTCAGCAGCCGGAGGGTACCTTCGAGGGCCATAAGCTATCAAGTCAAATCGTATGAATCACTTAAGCGTTGATCGAGGCGGCCATCGCCGAGGCCTTCTCGGCGATGTACAGCACCTCGCGCGCCCGGGTCATGCCCACGTAGAACGTCCGGATCACGGCGTCGCGCGGCGGTCCGAAGCGCTGGTAGGCTGCATCGCCGGCCTGGCTCAAGTCCGGAAACAGGAACACCACATCCGCCTCGCCGCCCTTGACGGAATGGATCGTGCCGACGATCACGCGCGGCGGATCGACGAGCGCCTGCGGCCCATGGGAGGCGGCAACCCGCGAGGGGTATTCGGCGCGCTTCTGCACATCGGCGGTTAAGTGCTGGCGCCACCAACCAAGCAACTCCTTCCAGTCGCCCTCGAAGGTTGCCAGCAACTCCTCGAGCGCGCCAGCCTCGAAGACCTCGTCGAGATCTGCGATGGTTACCGGCTGGTCCGGCGGCGCCGCCGCCAGCCGCTTCTTTGCGCCTTGCTTCAGGATGCCCTTCGAGTACAGCCACTCCGCCCATAGAGCCAAATCGGCTCCGGTCCAAACGCGCTGTGGTTCGCCCAGACCGGGATGCGCAGCAAGCAACGCGAGAATCCGGTTCGCAGTCGAGCCGCGCCGGCCAATCCGCAGCGGGTTCCAGAAACCGTTCGACTTCCGGTAGGGATTGTGGAAGGGAATGCCTTCCTTGCGCAGCACATGGACTAAAGGGGCGAGCATGTAAGAGCAGCTCGCCAGGAACATCACGGTTTGGCCGCGTTCGAGATGTGCAATCGCGGCCTTGAGAATGGCGTACTCCGTTGACCGCCAGGTTCCGCATGCGAGGCCGTACACGCCGTCAGCGGGCCGTGGCAGATACAGCTTTTCCTGCCTGCGCGTGACCTGGCGGATGAGTTTGTCTGCGGCAACGTGCACGGCCCGCGGGACACGATAACTCTGCTTCAGGATGATCTTGTGGCTTTCGGGTATGTCGGGGTCGAGGACCGCGTCCGGCGAGGCGCCCGTGAACGTCATGATGGCCTGGTCGTCGTCGGCTGCCAGGATGAAGTAGTTTGCGCGCTCGCCCCATCGGCGGATCAGAGTCAACTGCATCCGGTTCAGATCCTGGGCCTCGTCGGCGAAAATCACCGCCGGGCGTTTGGGTGCGAACGGTATATCCCGCAGTGAGACTTCAATCAGGTCGCAGAAGTCCACCAGGCCGTGCGCATCCTTGTACTGGTTCCATCTCGCTGAAAACTCCCGGACGTTCGCTGGCCACCACTCCGGCGGGATCATCATTCCGCGGTAACGGTTCAACTGCTGGAGCCAGACATCACCCTCCTTCTCCTGACCGTCATCGCCCTCGACGGCGTCCTCACCATCGAGCCGGCCGTGTTTCTTGACTGGCGTGATTTGAAGGTGCGCGTTCTCGCGATTCCATTCTCCGACGTTCGCCTCGGCGATCTCGGGTGCTCCGAGCGCGCGGTAGCAGTGTGAGTGCAACGTGCCGATGCGATCCGGACTGATCGGCAGATCTCGCCCGGCGAGTTCCGCCGCTGCCGTCCGTGAGAAGCTCGTGACCAAAACAGAGTCCGGTCCGAAGCGCTCGACCGCACGGCGGATCTGCCGCGTCAAGTTTGTGGTCTTGCCCGTCCCCGGCGGCCCAAAGATACGGTACTCTGCCGTGATGGAATGGTCCTGGGCGCCGATGCCATCGAGCGCGCCCGTCGCGGCCTCCTGCATCTCAATCGGAAGCGGCATTGCTGGACTCCTTGGGCGGGATCGCGTAATCGGCTGGATTGAACTCATCCGTGGGAAGCAGCCACCGGCCCTGCTCCCGGTTCTTTGCGGTACGCACCCGAATATTGGTCGCGCCGATCGCCGCCAGCATCGATGCGACTGCCTTGACGGACGCGTTCTGAAGGAACGTCTTGTTGATGAAGAGCTGGAGGTCGGCGGAATTGACCGCGATTTGGCCATCGATCACCATGGGCCGGCGGACCGCGTTCGAAGGCTGTCCCTCGATCGCCGGAATGAAGGCGACATCGGTCAAATACTGTTCCAGATACATGCGCGCCGCGCCTTCGAGTTGCGTTTCCGGACCGCCCTCCTCCTCTATGAGGGCGTCCAGTATGCACTGGGCGAGCTGGTCCCACTGCTTGGGCTTGAGGCGTTTCGTCAGCTTGTTGGTCGCGGTGGCGATCGCCATGCGCAGGCTGTTCTGATCAAGCAGCCTGCCGACATTCGCAAGCTCGATCTTCGCGTTCTCCAGAACGAGCTGATACGTGGGTTCCTTGCCGGTGACCTTCACGATGCGCAGAATACGGATCCCGAGGACATCCGAGACGTACTCGCACATCGCTGCCTTTCGAGCCATGGGGTCCATTGCCGGCGGCGCTTGTTCCGGCGGCTGGTTGCCGGGCGGTTGCGGCGGCGCCGGCTGAGGGTTGGCCGGGATGTCGTGCGGGGCCGCCGGCGCAGGTGCGGCGGCGGTGGCCGGAGGCGGCGGAAGGGCGCCATTCCCGTTGCTGTGCTCGGCCGCTTTCGCGAGCGTGCGCTCGAAATAGTCCGCGCGCGTGCGCTGCTTCTGCCCGTGCATTCGCCGGTGCTGGATGATCAGATCGACGATCTGCTGCGCGCTCAACCCGGCGTCCATTCCGAAATCAGCGAGGGCGAGATCGTACCCGCTCTGGCTCTGGTCTTTAAGGTCATGGCGCTGCCGGAACCAAGTGTTCCGGAACCGCATGTCTACATCGGTCCAGCGCTTGATCAGCTCCTCTGGAAACTCCGCCTTCAGATTGATGACGATCGATGAATCTGCAGCCTGCGCCGCCGTTGCGGCGGCCTTCTGCTCATTGGTTCCTTGTTTCGGTATGCCCAGCTGATTGAGGTAATCCTCCAGGTCCGAGAGGTTGTAGCGGCGGCCTGTGACCTGATGGACCGTCACCGGCTTGGGATGGGCAGGATCTTTATGATTGAGCGTTCCGGGAACACGGAGAACCCGGGCGAGATCGGCCAGGCGGTCGAAGGCCCAGCCCCGGTTGGCGGCGTTGAAGCGCAAAAGAGTTTGCCAGCGCAGGACCACCGAAGCGGCCCAAGCGCGCTCGCGCTCCATGTCGAATAGGTATGGCTCCTTCAGTAGCCACCATGCGTGCGCCCCATTCCCGGTGGCCACGACTATGCTGGGTGGCATCTCCGGCGGTAATACAGAGAGCGCTTGATCGATACTGGGCGGCAGCGATTTCTTAGAGTGCGCGTCGGAAAGCACGTCGAGATCCGCCCAGGCGGCAGTCAGGCCGGCAACCTGATCTGCCGGACAGCGCTGGGATGGGCCGTAATCCCGCCTGGCGAGACCGACTCCGACGTACACATCACGCCCGGCGAGCGCCTCCACCGCAGCAGCCGCCGGCGCAACTTCGCGGAACCAACGTGAACGCTTCTCCGGCAACGTCCAGATGAGCATGTACAGCTCTTCCGGCTTGCCGGCGAACAGTTCGTTCAGGAACCATTGCGGGCTACCCTGCTCGGCCATCTTCGTCCTCCGAACCGAACAACGATGCCGTAATCGCGCGATGCGAGCGCACCTTGCGAGGCTGCGCGGGCTTCGATTCCGACGAGGACACTGGCGGTGTGTCGCGCGGCGCCTCGCGAAATGCCTCGACAGGTTGTGAGGCGAGCCACTTCTCCCAGCTCACGAACGCTTCGCCGTTCCAGCATCCGAGGACGATGCCCTCCTCCATCGGCGCGTCCGGCGGGATGTCCTTGAGCGTGAGAGGCGCTTTGGGCGCGCCCGTCGTTGCTTGCGCTTTGCGGCGGCGGTATTCACGGAGGGCCTCGAGGCTGTACGGCGCTGCGCTCATCGATACCCTCCCACGCCGCTGACGATCCGCAGCGCGTCCTCGACCGAGCGCGCCACGCCGGCCAGCGCTCTGGCGGCCGTCCACTGGCGCAGCCGCGCCGCCTGGAGCGGAGTGGGTGCGTCACCGCCTGGCCGTTTGACTTCGATTTCAAAGTGGCGGCCGTTCACGGCGCCGTACAGGTCCGGGTCGCCGGCCACGCCCCAGGCGCTGCCATGACGCTTGCGTAC
>Ga0272446_1000499_pt1 | contig 62012 bp, 58 predicted proteins | sample YNPCB0061_FD_194587 | JGI IMG/M metagenome (GOLD analysis project Ga0272446, IMG submission 194587) | Hot spring microbial mat communities from Yellowstone National Park, WY, United States - YNP-CB-006-1 | ecosystem: Environmental > Aquatic > Thermal springs > Hot (42-90C) > Sediment | place...
GGCCGTCGATCCCAACGCAGGTCGCGCCTTGCTCCGCCAGCGTGTCGAATCGGGCACCCAGTATCAGCACCGCATCTCTGTCGGAAAGGCCCGCCCGTGAGCCATCGCTATCCGATCACTGATGCACACTCGACCGGAGGCGCATCCCGTCCGCACTGGATTTTTCCAAGAGATGCGGAGAGGCACCCCGCTTGCTTGAGCAAGCGAGCCATGGCTCGGGTCGACGCGCGCTACGCGCTCGCGCTCCTGCACGCGGCACCGCTCTCGTCGGTGGTGCGCGCCGCGATCGTGCGCGCGCGCGACGCGACGTTGCGCCCGTTGCGCAGGCTCGCCCCGACCCGGCGCGGCCGTTCGCGCGGCGAGCTCGCGCGCATCGTCGACGCGCTGGCTCGGGCGCCGCGGTTGTTCGCGCGCGTGCCCGCGGCGGCGCTCGCGGAGAGCTACGTGCGCGAGTTTCCCGTCGAGCACGCTGCGCTCCTCGAGGAGGCGGAGCGTGCGCTCGCGGGCGAGCGCGTCCTCTTCGGACGGCGGCTGGCGCCGGGCGAGCCGCTGCGCCTCCTCGGCGACGACCCGAAGGCGGCGTGGGAGGAGGCGCGCGCGGCCGACCTCCTCTGTGTCGCCGCGGCGGCGCGGGTCGAGCCGATGCTGCGCGCGCGCGCGCGCCAGCACGCCGCCGCGCGCGTCGAAAAATTGCTAGACGAGTATGCGGTCGGGAGCCCGGCGCACGACGGCGCGCCTCTCGAGGTGGCGGTGCGCGCGCTGCACCTCCTCGGGACGCTCGAGCTCCTCGACGGGCCGCGCGCCCTCCCGCCCGCGCTCGCCGCGCGCCTGGCGGGGGCGCTCGTCGACGAGCGCGCGTGGCTCGCCGCGTCCCTCGAGGACGGCGGCGCCTGCCCGGCGAACCACCTCCTCGGGCAGCGGGTGGCGATCTACGTGCTCGACCTCGCGCTCGGCGACGCGCGCGCGGCGCGACGGACGGGGCGCGCGGTGGTGCGCGAGGCGCTCCGCCAGGTGCTCCCCGACGGGGCGCACTTCGAGGCGTCGAGCGGCTATCACCGCTTCGCGCTCGAGCTGATCCTGACCGCGTGGCGCGCCTCGCGCGGCGCCGACGACGCGGTGGCGGCGACGGGCGACGAGACCGCGGCTGCGCTCGGGCCGATCGTCCATCGGATGGCGCACGCGCTCGCGGTCTGGCTGCTCCCCGACGGGACCGAGCCGGCCTTCGGCGACGGCGACGACGCGCGCGTGCTGCCGCTCCACACGAGGCCGCTGCGCGCGCACGACGACCTCGTGTCGAGCTGCGCGGTGCTGTTCGACGATCCGGCGCTGCGGCTCCCGGGCGCGACGCTCCCCGACGAGGCGCTGTGGATCGCGGGGCCGCGCGCGCTCGAGCGCTGGGCGGCCCTCGCGCCGACGCCGCGCCCGCCGGTCGCCTGCCTCCCCGACGGTGGGCTGGCCATCGCGCGCGGCGAGCGGCTGTACGTCGCGCTCCGCGCCGGCTCGACGGGGCAGCGCGGCGTCGGCGGGCACGGGCACAACGACCAGCTCTCGCTCGTCGTGTGGGCGGGCCGGCCGATCGTGCGCGAGGCGGGGACCGGCAGCTACACCGGCGATCCGCTGCTCCGCGATCGGCTGCGCGGGACGGCGGCGCACGCGACGCTGGTCATCGAAGGGCGCGAGCAGAACCCGATCTTCGACGGGCGCCCCTTCGCGCTGCCGGATCGCGCGCGCGGATCGCTGCGCGGCGCCATCGGGCGCGACGGGCGGGCGCGCCTCGCGGCCGGCCATCAGGGCTACCGCGCGCTCGGCGTGGAGCACGAGCGCGTCGTGGAGATCGATCACGCGCGCCGCCTCCTCTTCGTCGAGGATCGGCTGCATGATCACCGCCGGGACGGCGCGCGGGCGCCGGTGGGGGTCGAGGCGCGCTTCCCCGTCGTCGACGCGCCGCGGCCGCTCACGCCAGCGCTGCGCGCGCGGCTGATGGCGGCGGGGGTGCGCGCGGACGCGCCGGCGATCGCGCTCGGGGAGGATGTCGCGGTGGCGTTGGTCGCGGCGACGGGCGCGATGCGCGCGCGCGTCCTGTCGCAGCCAGCGTCGGCGGTGTATGGCGCCGTCGCCTCGGCGCCGGTTGTGTCGTTCTCGGGGCGACTTAGAGTCCCGGGGTTTTGCCTGTTCGTGTGGGCCTTGCCAGCGAGTGAGAGTGAGAGTGTGACGTGAGCGAACGAGAGACGACGACGATGTCCGAGGGAGAAGGGGACTACGCGGAGCTGATGCGGCCGCTGTGGATCGAGCTGTGGGACACGCGCCACCAGATCGGCCGCGCGTTCGGAGTGGCGCCGAAGCTGGGCGCGCCGCTCGTCGACGCAGGGCTGAGCGCGTCGCAGGCGGTGCGGCTGGTGCTCGACGGAGGGCGCGCCCTCGGCGAGCTCTCGGCCGCCGACGGGAGGTTGACGCGCGAGGAGGCGCGCGGCTTCGCGCTGCGCGTCGAGGACGCGGCGGTGCAGGTGGCCGCCGCCGTCGAGGAGGAGCGGCGCCGTCGGCGGCAGTCGTTCCTGTCGTACCTCGTGCACGAGCTGAAGAATCCGCTCAACACGATCATCAACGCGCTCTGGCTGATTCGCGAGAAGGGGAGCGATCCGGCGCAGGCCGCGCGCTTCCTCGAACTCGCCGAGAAGGCGGTGCGGCGGCTGGAGTCGCGCGCCAAGGACGTGCGCGAGCTCGACGAGCAGCTGCTCAAGCCGCCGCCCGGATGGCAGGCGCAGATCGGCGCTCGCCGCCCCGAAGTCTAGCCGCAGCGACGGGATCGCGGGCCGGACGTCACGGCCTCGCGATTGCACCCTCCTCGTCGCAGGAGGTGACCGATGCTGTGGGTGATCTCGGTCCTGCTGTTGGTTCTCTGGCTACTCGGCCTCGTCAGCGGCTACACCGTCGGGGCCTGGATCCACATCCTCCTCGTCCTCGCGGTGATCGCGCTCGCCATCGGGCTCATCCGTCGCGGGACGAGCGCCGTGTGACGCCGCCCAGGCGGCGAGGGCGAAGAAGGGCGCGCTGACGAGGAGGAGGCGCGCGGGGCGGCTGGCCACGAGCGCGGCGAGCGCGTCGACGAGGGCCGCGGCGACGAGGCCGAGCGCGAGCGTGAGCGCGAGCCCGGCGGTGAGGGCGAGGAGCGCGCGGCGGCCGGTCTGGCGGGCGGCCGCGCGGAGCTGGACGGCGGCGAGCTCGAGGCGCGCGCTCACCAGCCGGACGACGAGCTCGGCCGCGCGCTCGACGAGCGCGATGACGTCGGGCGGGCGCCCTGGCATGCGCTGGTCCTCGGCACGCCGCGCGCGCGGCGCAACCGCGCTCAGAACCCGAGCGGGGCCACGAGCCAGTTTCCGTCTACGAGAAAGAGAGCTCGCTGGCGTCGCCGCGGTCGAGGCGGAGCCCGTCGCAGGGGGCGGCCGGGGGAGCGCGCGGCGGTGGCGCCTTTCGGCGTACGGTGAAGGGGTGCGCGTGCTCGTCGCGGTCGCGGTCGCCCTCGTCGGGGCGGTGACGTGGCCGGACGCGCAGGCGAGACCGCGGAGGGATCGCACGATGAGCGGACGGCCCGCGTCGACGGCGGCGGAGGTGGTCGCGGCGTTCCGCCGCTTCTGGCGCGCGGAGCTGATGAAGCCGGGCGGGCCGCGCGGCGCGGCGGAGGCGGACGCGCTGGTGTCGAACCAGTCCCCGTCGGTGAAGCGGGTCGCGCTGCGCGCCCACCGCGCGCTCGTGCGCAATCGCCTGGGGACGCGCGACGCGGCGATCCTGTATGGCGCCGCGCGCGCGCTCGACCGCGACGGCGACGGGTGGGAGCTGATCTGGGACGGGCTACTCGGGCCGGGGCTGGCCGCGTGCGTCGATGCGAGCGACGGGCGGGTGCTGCTGGTCTGGCGCACCCCCGAGGGCTGAGCGCTCGCGGAAGAAGTCGGCGAGGCGGCGCCTCCCGACGGGGGGCGCGACGCAGTCGGTGACCGAGACCGCGGCGACGAACTCGAAGAGCTGGCCGCGGCGGCGATCGACGAGGCCGATGAGCCAGGCGGCGAAGCGCAGGAGGATCGCCGGGGCGCGCAGGAGGCGCGGGCGCTTGCCGACGGCCTCGAAGGCGAGGAGCGCGATCTCCTTGCGGCTGAGGACGTCGGGGCCGCCGACGGGGAGCTCGAGCGCGCGGTCGTCGGACTCGATGGCCCGCACGCAGGCCTCGGCGACGTCGGCCTGGTGCACCGGATTGGTGCGCGCCGCCCCGTCGCCGACGAGGGGCACGCGCCCGCGCGCGGCCATGGTGACGAAGTCCGACAGCGCGCCGAAGATCCCCGTCGGGCGCACCACGGCGAAGGCGAGGCCGCTCTCGCGGAGCGCGCGCACGACCTCCTCGTGCGCCTGCACGTAGGCGGTGTCGCGGTAGCCCGGCTCGACGTGCGCGGCGACGTAGACGAAGCGGCGCACGCCCGCGCGCTGCGCCTCGGTGAGGAGGTTCACGTTGGCGGCGAGGTCGAGCTCGCGGTAGCCGCGGCGATCGGCGTGCTGCATCGCCACCGCGGCGCCGACGGCGGAGAAGACGACGTCGATCCCGTCGCACACGCCGGTCAGCGTGGCGGCGTCGGTGGCGTCGCCGACGCGCACGTCGTCGGCGAGCGCGCGCAGCGCCTCGGCGTTGGCCGGCGTGCGCGAGAGCGTGCGCACGACGTGGCCCTTTCCGCGCAAGAGCGCGACCACCTCGCGTCCCACCAGGCCGGACGCTCCAGCGACGAGGATCTTCATCGTTTGCCTCCCTGTCGAGTCGATGGCGGCTGGAGCCCGATGAGCTGCAGCGCGATCGCGCGATCGAGCTGCGCGAGCGCGGTGGCCTGCGTGAGGCCGGCGGCGCCGGACATCCAGAGGATCAGGAAGAAGTAGTGCAGGGCGAACGCCGTCGTCGCCGCCTCGAGCGGCGTGAAGTGCGCGCCCAGCTCGCCGCGCGCCTGCCCGTCGGCGTAGATGACGGCGATGGCGGCGACGAGGCCGAAGGTGCGCGCGGCGCGCTCGGCGGCCTCGGGGTCGCCGCCGAAGCCGAGCTCCTTGAAGATGACGCGCGCGGTGGCGAGGTCGCGGCCGTGGTGGGCGTAGATGCGGCGGAAGACGAAGCGGAGGCGCGTCTGCACGTCGGCGGCGCGCGGCTCCTCGGCGAAGATGCGGGCGGCGACGCGGGCCATGTCGTCCTTCGAGATGAGGTCGAGGAGGTGGCTCTTGTCGCGCACGTACGCGTACACGGTGCCGAGGCCGATGTCGGCGGCGGCGGCGATCTCGCGGATGGTGGTCGCCTCGACGCCCTTTCGCTTGAAGAGGCGGCGCGCGGCGGCGAGGAGGCGCCGCTGCTTGTCGTCCTTGTTGCGCTCGCGGCGCCCGGCGGGTCGAGTGGGAATGGACATCGAACGCGTTCGAAATCGAACGCGTTCGATTCGTAACGAAGGGGCGGCCCGCGCGCAAGGGGCGTGCGGCTCAGCGAGGCGGAGGCGGGGGCGGCGGGCGGTCGAGGAGGGCGACGACGGTCCAGTACGCGAGCAGGGCCGGCAGGACGAACAGCGCCCACAGGCGCAGCGCGAGCATCACCGCCCCGGCGCCGGCGAGGCCGACGTCGATCGAGCCCGAGGGCGTGATGAGGCCCGCCTCCGAGCGGCCGAGGAGGAGGCGCAGCGCGAGGTAGATCGCCAGCGTGACGGCGACGGAGATCGCGCGGCGGCGCAGGCGGCGCGGGGGGCGCAGGCTCATGGCGCGCGCTCCGGGCCGGAGGTGAGCATGGCGAGGAGCAGCGCGTTCCCGATGGCGCCGCCGGTGGCGAAGCGCGTGCGGTCGCCGCGCGCGATCGGGACGCCGAAGAGCGCGGTCGTGCGATAGAGCCGCGTGAAGAGGTCGCGCCGCCCGAGCGCGCGCGCCGGGGCCAGCGCGAACCCCGTCGCCGCGACGGAGACGCCGAGGAGGACCGGCCCGCTGTCGACGTCGCCCGCGCCCGACCAGCCGGCGGCGTACTCGCGGATCGCGCCGAAGCCGCCGAGGGTCCGCTCGTGGGCGAAGAGCGCCTCGGCGAGCTGGTCGGCGACGGCGCGATCGGCGAACCCGGCGAAGTAGGCGGCCAGCCCCGTCCCCGAGCCGCGCGGGGCGTCGTGCCATTTCTTGTCTAGCGCGCCCATCCGCTGCACGACGAGGCCGCTTTTTCTGTCTATCTGGATTGTGCGTACGCGCTCGGCCCAGCGCGCCAGCACCGCGCGGTGGTCGCGGCCCGTGGCGCGGCCGTGCACCGCGATGGCGGCGGCGACGGCGGCCACGTCGGTCGGGTAGGCCTCGTGCGGGTAGGTCTCGATGAGCCCCGTCGGGGACGCGAGGAGGCGCCGCTCGTAGGCGGCGATGAGCGCGTCGTGGCGCGCCGCCACCGACGGCGGGAAGGCGGGATCGAGGAGCCGCGCCATCCCCAGGGCCAGCGCCGCGTAGGCGAGGTAGGCGTGGCCGTGCGGCCCATCGAGCGAGGCGAGCGCGTCCTCGCCGTGCCAGGCGCGCGTCCCGAAGTCGCGCATCTCGGGCGCGAAGGACTTCACCGCCGCCTTCGTCACGACGGGCACGTAGCGCGCGCGCCACTCGGGGTGCTGAAGGCAGAGCTGCGCGAGGCCGAGCGCGGTCATCTGGTGCGTGACCAGCGCCCACTCGCCCTCGAAGCGGTCGGCCTTGGGGCGCGCGCGCACGCGATCGTCCTCGGCCTCGAAGCGCACCAGCTCCTCGGCGAGCGCGCGCTGCGTGGCGGCCTCCCCGTCGAGCCAGGCCCCCGCCTCGCGCCCGCACCACCACGACGGCGCCACGCGCAGGACGGCGATCGCCAGCGCGACTGCGACGAGCCGGATCAGCCAGTGGCGCATCAGGAGAGAAATACGGGATCGCGCGGCGCTTTTCGCCCCGCGCGGTACGATGACAGGATGATCACCGACGCCCTGACGCTGCGCGCTCACGGGGACACGGAGCTGTTCACGCAGCTCCTCGGCGAGTACGAGGTCAAGCGGTGCGTCGAGGCGATCGCGCGCGCCGGCGAGTCACACGCGCGCCGCAGCCTGCTCGCCACCATGCTGCGCCTCTCGCCGAAGGTGGCGCCGGAGACCTACGCGCTCGTCGAGCGCTGCGCCAAGACGCTCGGCCTGACCACGCCGTTCGAGCTTTACATCTATCCCGACACCTCGTTCAACGCCGGCTGCATGAAGCCCGAGCGCGGGCGCGTGATGGTGCTCTTCTCGTCGGCGCTCTACGAAGCGTTCGACGCCGACGAGCTCGCCTTCGTCGTCGGGCACGAGCTCGGCCACCACCTCTACGGACACCACGATCTGCCGTCGCACGCGCTGCTCGCCGGAGATCACGCCGTCGGAGGCGCGCTCGCGCTACGGGTCTTCGCCTGGTCGCGCATGGCCGAGATCTCCGCCGACCGCGCCGGCTTCGTCTGCGGCGGCAGCCTCGACGTGGCGACGCGCGCGCTCTGGAAGCTGGCCTCCGGGCTGCGCACGAGCGGCAAGGTTCGAGTCGACGTCGAGGATCTCGTCACGCAGGCGACCGAGATCCAGCTCGAGGACGCGGGCGCGGGCCGGGCGGGCGAGGCGAGCCGCCACGACTGGTTCGACACCCACCCGTTCAGCCCGCTGCGCGTGAAGGCGCTGCAGCTCTTCGCGGGCTCCGATCTCGTCGTCGAGGGCGGGATGGCGCGCGCGCAGCTCGAGAGCGAGATCGCCGCGCTGCTCGCGATCATGGACCCCAGCTACCTCACCGAGAAGAGCGACGCCGCCGAGGCGATGCGGCGGCTCCTGTTCGCCGCGGGGGTGCTGGTGGCCGACGCCACGGAGGGCATCTCGGAGGCGGAGGTGAAGGCGCTCGAGAAGCTGCTCGGGCCTGGCGCCGTCGAGAACGCGCGCCCCGCGGCGCTGCGCGAGGATCTCCCGCGCCGCATCAGCGCGGTCAACGAGGAGGTCCCGCCGCTGCGGCGCGCACAGCTCATCCGCGACCTGTGCGTGATCGCGCTCGCCGACGGGCGCGTGGCGCCGGAGGAGGAGCGCGTCGTCCAGGACGTCGCCGCGGCCATCGGCGTCGACGCGGCGCTCGTCACGCGCAGCCTGGCGGCGCCGCCGCGCCTCGACTGAGGGCGGACCTCATGCGCCTCACGGCGCGCTAGACTCGGAGAGAGGTCGGGGGCGAGACGATGCCGATCACGTTTCAGGATGGCGAGGCCGCGGTGGTCGCCGACGATCGCCACGCGCCGATCTACATGAGCACCTGGTACGGCGCCGCGACCGAGCAGGTCGTCGTCGACTTCTTCGCCTACAACCGCCGGGTCATCGACGACAACATGCGCGCGCAGCGCCCGTTCGTGATCATCACCGACGCCACCGACGCCGCGCGCCCCGCGCCGAAGGTGCGGAGCCTGATCACCGAAGAGACCGACGGCAGCCCCGACCCCGGCGCGCTCATGGTGGGGAACTACCTCGTGCTGTCGAACGCGCTCGTCCGTGGCGCCTTTACCGCGATGCAGTGGCTGAGCCGCCGTCGCTGGCCGACGATCGTCGTCGCGACGCCAGCCGAGGCGCTCCGCCGCGCGCTGGTCGACTTGGCCCGCGCCGGAGCACGCGCGCCGTCGGTCGACCCCGCGGCCTACGTGCGCCCGTCGCTGCCGAAGGCCGGCTGACGACGATCGGCCGCTCAGTCGATCGCGAGACGCAGCGTGTAGAGCGTGCTGTCGGCGACGCGCTGGATCGACGGCGATCCGCCGTGCGCCTTGGCCACCTGGCGCGCGACGATCAGCTGCGCGCCCCCCGCGCCGGTGAACGAGAAGATGCGCGCCAGCGCCTCGGCCGCGCGCCCCGCCCCGCCGCGCACGCGCAGCTCGGCGTACCCATCGCGCGGCGCGACGAGCTCGACCTCGACGCGCCCGCCGCGCGCGCTCCCGGCGACGGCGTCGCCGATCAGCGTCCCCAGCGCGTCGACCATCGCCGCGCGATCGATCGCCCACGGCGCGGCGCCCCCGTCGGCGCCCGGCGCCACTCGCACCTCGACGCGCACCTCGGCCGCGGCCGCCGCCTCGCGCGCGCGCGCCACCGCCTCCTCGACGAGCTGCGCCGGCGCGGTCGCGGTGCGCTCGGGCTCCTCGGGGCCGACCATCTCGAGGTAGCCCTCGAGGATGCGATCGATGCGGTCGATCTCCCCCGCCATCGTCGCGATCGAGCGCTCGATGGCCGCGCGCTCGTCGGCGGGGAGCGCCGCGCCCAGCCGCTCGAGCCGCGTAGACAATAAATCGCCGTGGATGGCCAGCGAGTTGAGCGGGTTGCGCACCTCGTGCGCCATCGCCGCCGCCAGCTGCGCGCGCGCGTCGACATTCAGCGGGACGCGCGGCCCCGCGTCGCCCTCGCCCTCACCCTCGTCCTCGCCACCGTCGTCTTCGTCGTCGCGATCGTTCACGCCGCCGCCCACGCTCATGCCCTCTTCCCGTCGAGGCCGTACTCGGCCAATTTGTTGTATAGCGACCGCCGCGAGATCCCCAGCACCTCGGCGGTGATCTTCTTGTTGCCCTTCTTCGCCTCGAGCGTCCGAAGGATGATCTCCTTCTCGGCGTCGCGCATGCTGGCCCCGAGCGGGATGCGGATCACGTCCTCCGACGGCGACGCGCGGTAGATCATCTGCGGCAGGAGCTCGGGGTCGAGCGTCTGGCCGCGCGCCAGTAGCACCGCCTGCTCGATCACGTTGCGCAGCTCGCGGATGTTCCCCGGCCAGTGGTAGCTCTCGAGGAGCCGCTGCGTCTCCGCCGGCACGACCTGCACCGGCTTGCGGTACTGCTCGGCGAAGGTGCCCATGAACTCCGTCGCCAGGAGCGCGATGTCCTCGCGCCGCTCGCGCAGCGGCGGCAGCGTGATCTGGAGGATGTTCAGCCGGTAGTAGAGGTCCTCGCGGAAGGCGCCCTCCTCGGACATCTTGAGGAGGTCGCGGTTGGTCGCGGCGACGACGCGCACGTCGGCCTGGCGCTCCTTCTTGCCGCCGATGCGCATGTAGGAGAACGACTCGAGCACGCGCAGGAGGTTGATCTGCGTGCGCTCGTCCATCGTCGAGATCTCGTCGAGGAAGATGGTGCCGCCCTCGGCGAGCTCGAACTTGCCCTCCTTGCGATCGACGGCGCCGGTGAAGCTGCCGCGCTCGTGGCCGAAGAGCTCGGAGGCGATGAGCTCGCGCGGGATGGCGCCGGTGTGCACCGCGATGAAGGGGCCCTGCGCGCGCCGGCTGCGCTGGTGGATGGCGCGGGCGACCAGCTCCTTGCCGGTCCCCGACTCGCCGGTGATGAGCACCGTCGCGTCCGACTGCGCCGCCAATTTGATCTTCTCGAAGACGTTCAGCATGACGCGCGAGCGCGCCAGCATCCCCTCGAACGACACCACGCCCGAGCGGGCGGTGGCGAGGAGCTTGTTCGGCAGGTAGTCGGGCCGGCTCTCGAGGAGCGCCTCGACGCGCTCGCGGAGCTTTTTCGGATTGACAGGTTTTCGGATGTAGTCGCTGGCGCCGCGCTTGAGCGCGGAGACGGCCGTCTTCACCGTCGCGTGGCCGGTGACGAGCACGATGGCCGTCGCCGGCGCGGCGTCGTGGATGATCTTGGTCAGCTCGACGCCCGACTTCCCCGGCAGGAGGAGGTCGGTGACGAGGAGGTGATACGTCACGACGGCGAAGCGCTCGATCGCCTCCTCGGCCGAGCCGGCCACGTCGACGGCGAGGTTGCCGTCGGCGGTGAGGATGTCGCGCAGCGCCGCCGCGGTCTCCGGATCGTCGTCGACCACCAGCACCCGCCGCGGCGCCGTCGACGACGGCGCGGGCACAGCCTGCAACCGTGGCTCCATCTCGCCCATGCGCGGGATTTAACCACCGGGTCGATCGTTGCAAGTCAGAAAGTGCACATCGCGCGAGTGCATAAGGTGCACGGCGGCGCTGGAGGGCCGTGCTCGAGGCGACGACGACGGCACGACTCTTGGACCTACGCGGCGGGATGATGCAGCCGAAGGCCGAGCCGGCACGGCTCAACGAGGTCGTCGAGGAGACGCGCGCCGAGCTGCGCTCGACGTTGGGTGCGCTCCGCGGCGCCGTCGGTGAGTCCCTCGATTGGCGCGCGTTCGTGCGCCGCCACCCGATGGCGGTGCTGGTCGCGAGCGCCTGGATTGGCCTGCGCCTCGGGCGTGGGCGGTGGACGTGAGCGGGCACAAAGGAGAACCGATGCGACCAGATGAGGGAACCGAGGAGGAGCTGACCGAGCAGGTCTCGCAGGTGCGCGAGACCATCGCCGCGTTCGTCGACGAACACCCGCTGGCCGCGGTGGGGCTCGCGTTCGGCGCGGGGTACGTCGTCGCCGGCGGGCTGGTCTCGAGGACGACCGGGCGGCTGTTCAAGCTCGGGACGCGGCTCGCGCTGGGCGCGGTGGTGCGGCAGGCGCTCATGCAGCTCCCGGCGATGCTGCTGGCCGAGCGCGAGGGGGCGCCGCAGCACGAGCGCCAGCAGCAGCAGCCACCGCAGCCGGAGCGGCCGCAGCAGCACTGACGACGACGACGACACCGAGACGACGAAAAGGCCGCCCTCGCACGCGACGGGCGGCCTTTGCTGTCTAGCGAGAATCGAGGCTAGTAGGGCGACGGCGTCTGGTTCGGGTTCTGCCCGACGTGGACCCCGCGCTCCTCGAGCTCGTGCTTGCCGCGCTGGAAGAGGTTCCGTCCGCGCTCGGCGATATCGCCGCGCAGCTCGCGTCCGCTCTTCGGCGCGAGCAGCATGCTGACCGCCGCACCGACGAGGCAGCCGACGCCGAAGCCGGCGAGCGCCACCGGGATCCACCCCTTCTCCTCCTCGATGCCGAGGGCGTCGAGGACCTGCTCCTTCGTGAAGTTCATGTCCACCTCCTGTGTTGGTCGATCGATCGACGAGCGAGCTAGCTGCGCAGCATGCGTCCGACGAGGAAGCCGGCGCCGAGGGCGATGGCGATCGCCGCTCCGGGGCGCTCGCGCACGAAGTGAGACAGCCGATCGCCGAGGTCGCCCATGCGCTCCTGCAGCTCGCCGAGGCGCTCCTCGGCCATGTGCTGAACGTCCTTCATCCGATTCCCCTGGCCGCCGTTCGTCGACGGTCCCCCGGCGTTCTCGCGGTTCTCCATCGTGGTGTCCTCCTCGCAGTCCGATGTACGACCTACAAGGCGCGTGCCGTCGGTGGCGTCCGTACGCCTGCCCGTCACGGGAACGCCCGGTGCGTCTTTGGGACAGGCAAGGGCCTTGCGGAGAGACACGGCGCGCAAAAAACCGCTCTATGCCTGAATCGTTGAACGTGCTGCTCGTCGATGACGACGCGGACAACCGCGAGTACCTCGGCGTGCTGCTGCAGGCGATCGGGTACGCGCCCGAGGCGGTCGCCGACGGCTCGGCCGCCCTCGAGCGGCTCGCGCGCGACACGCCGCCCGACGTGGTGATCCTCGACGTGATCATGCCGGGGATCGACGGGCTCGAGACCCTGCGCCGCTATCGCGCCGCCGGCGGGCGCGTGCCGGTCGTCATGTGCTCGGCGCTCGACGAGAGCGACATGGTGGTGCGCTGCATGCGCGCGGGCGCCAGCGACTACATCACCAAGCCCTTCAACACCGACGAGCTGCGCGAGGTGCTCGAGCGCGCCGCCGCCGACGGGGCGCGGCCGCGCGCGCTGTCGGTCGCGCCGGCGCCGCCCGCGCCCAAGGCGGGCGCGCAGGCGGCCTCGCGCCTCGGGGTGAGCGCGGCGATGCGGCGGGTCGACGAGCTGATCGGGCGCATCGCCGACGCCGACGTGCCGGTCCTCATCACCGGCGAGTCGGGGGTGGGCAAGGACGTCGTCGCGCGCGAGATCCACGCGCGCTCGAACCGCGCCGGGAAGGTGTTCGTGAAGATCAACTGCGCGGCGCTGCCGGGCGAGCTCCTCGAGAGCGAGCTCTTCGGCCACGAGCGCGGCAGCTTCACGGGCGCGCAGCGGACCAAGCCGGGGCAGTTCGAGCTGGCCGACGGCGGGACGCTGTTCCTCGACGAGATCGGCGAGATGCCGGTGGCGCTGCAGGCCAAGCTCCTGCAGGCGCTGCAGGACGGCGAGTTCTATCGCGTCGGCGGGCAGAAGAAGATCAAGGTCGACGCGCGCGTGATCGTCGCCACCAACGTCGACCTCGGGAAGGCGATGGCGGCGGGGACCTTCCGCGAGGATCTCTACTACCGACTGAACGTGGTTCAGGTGTCGATCCCGCCGCTGCGCGAGCGGCGCGAGGACATCCCGCGCCTCCTCGATCACTTCGTCGAGAAGTACGGCAAGCGGTATGGGCGCACGCTGGCGGAGCTCCCGGCGGACCTCATCGATCGCTTCCTGCGCTACGACTACCCGGGGAACATCCGCGAGCTCGAGAACCTGGTGCGGCGCCTCATGGTGCTGCGCGACTCGCGGTACGTGCTGGAGGAGCTCGATCGCGACGGGCTGCGCGCGGCGGCGCCGTCGCCGACGGTGGGCGCGCCGGTCGCGACGCTGGCGCAGCCGCCGACGAGCGTGCCGCCGACGGTGGCGCCGCTGGTCCCGCCGTCGGTGAGCGCGCCGCCGCCGGTGGCGACGGTGGGCGCGCCGATCGCGCTGCCGGCGATCCCGCCGCCGCCGCTGCAGCCGGCCGTCGTCGGCTACACCGGCTCGTCGGCGGCGCTCTTGTCGCCGTTCAACTCGCCGAGCCCGCTGCCGCCGCCGACGATCCCGCCGCCGCCGCTCTATCGCACGGCGGCCTCGATCGCCGACGCGGCGGGCGCGGAGGTGGCGGCGCAGGCGGCGCTCGAGGACGACTACCGCATCGACCTGAAGGAGCTCGGGAAGAAGGCGGCGCACGCGGCCGAGCGCGAGGCGATCATCATCATGCTCGGCCACACCGGCGGGAACAAACGCGACGCCGCCGCGCGCCTCGGCATCAGCTACAAGGCCATCCTGTACAAGATCCGCGAGTTCGGGATCGGCCGCCCACGGACGGTGCGGCCCAAGCCGGCGCCCGTCGCGCAGGCGCCCGCCGAAGAGAGCCCCGCCGTCGTCGTCGAGCCGACGCCGGACGTCTGGACCGCCGAAGAGCCGGTCGAATCTGTCTAGCGGAAAACGCCCGCGGATCGTTCCGAGCCCGAGCCCGAGCCCGAGCCCGAGCCCGAGTCATCAATCGGGTCGTCGGGCACGGGCACGGGCTCGGGCTCGGGCACGGGTTGTGATCCCTCCACCCCGCAGGAGGGAATCGTCATGTGGAAGACGATCGTGAAGAGCGCCGCGCTGTTCCTCGCCGCGGTCCTCGTCTTCGCGGCGGCCGCGCGTTGGGTGCGCCCGACGCTGGCCCCGATCCTCACCAGCCTCGTGTTGTGCTGCGTGGGCGCCGCGCTGATCTGGCTGGCCCCCGCCGCGGAGGCGCCCCGTCTCGAGTAACACAAACTCACCCCGTCTTCCTCCGTTCGCCACCACACCGACCTGAACTGAGAAGCGCAGTTCGCACTCTCGCCCGGCGAGCAGGCGCTCCCGCGTGGCACGAGCGCTGCTCTTGGTCCCCCGCAACAACGACCTGTGACGCGGGGTGCTTGGATGAACCTTCGAGCTACGTTTGTGCTGGTGGTCGCCGCCGCTTCGCTCGGGGCGGGGTGCGCGCACGAGACCACGCCGCCGCCGTCGGTGCCGCGCGCGGAGTACGTGATCGGCAAGGAGGACGTCGTCGCCGTCGAGGTCTGGAAGGACCCGACGCTCTCCACCAAGGTCCCGGTGCGGCCGGACGGGAAGATCTCGGTGCCGATGATCGGCGACGTCGTCGCCGAGGGGAAGACGGCCGAGGCGCTGCGCGTCGAGATCACCGAGCGGCTCAAGCCCTTCGTCGCCGAGCCGGTCGTCGGCGTGATGGTGACGGAGGTCAACGCCACGCGCTTCTACGTGCTCGGTGAGGTCGCGCACCCCGGCGCCTTCCCGGTGCGCGGGCCGGTGAGCGTGATCCAGGCGCTGGCGCTGGCGGGCGGCCCGACGGAGTTCGCCAACGACCGCCGCGTGGTGGTGATCCGCCCGGGGCGCGACGGCGCGACCGAGACGCGCTTCAAGGTCGACACGCGCGAGGTGCTCGCCGGCAACGCCAAGGCGCTGACCGTGATGCCGGGCGACACCGTCTGGGTGCCGTGACGAGGGCCATCGAGGAGACGCGGGATGCGCGCTAGACAGAAATTCGCCGGGGTCGCGGTCGTGCCGCTGGTGGCGCTCGCGCTGGCGGCGGGGCGGGCGGCGGCGGCGCCGATCAACGAGCTCTCGGTGGCGGCCGGGATCGACAGCTCCTACGACGGCAACGTCTACAACGGGCGCGGCCCCGACTACGTGAACCGCATCTCGCCGCGCGCGTCGTGGAGGCTGCGCGATCCGCGCATCGTCGTCGACACCAGCTACCTGTTCAGCTACTGGAACTACGCGCTCGGGAAGGCGGAGGCGAGCCTCAACCACCGCGCGCAGCTCGCCGTCGACTGGAAGCTCTCGCGGCGGGTGACGGTGCAGGTCACCGACGAGCTGGTGCGCGCCGAGGACCCGGGGTTCATCTCAACCCGCCGTCGGCAGCGTGAAGCGGAACGTCGTGCCCGCGCCGACCGTGCTCTCGACGGAGATGGCGCCGCCGTGCGCCTCGACGAGCTCCTTCACGATGGTCAGGCCGAGCCCCGCCGACCCGCTCTTCTTGCCGGGGACCCGGTAGAAGCGGTCGAAGAGGTGCTCGAGGTGCTCGGCCGGGATGCCCTCACCGCTGTCGCGCACCTCGAAGCGCACCGCGCCGTCGGCCTCATCGGCTGCGAGCTCGACGCGCCCGCCGGGCGGCGTGTGGCGGAGGGCGTTGGTGATGAGGTTGTCGAGGATGAGCGCCGCCCGCGCCTCGTCGACGCGCACGGTGCGCGCCGTCGCGTCGGGCCGCACCGACAGGGTGACCGTGCGGTCGAGCGCCTCGGCGTGGTGGGCGCCGGCCGCGCGCTCGAGGAGCTCGTTGGCCGCGACGTCGTGCAGCGCCAGCTCGACGCGCCCCGCCTGGATGCGCGACAGATCGAGGAGATCGTCGACGATCAGCTGCAGCCGCTCGCAGTCCTGCCGCGCCGCCTGCAGGAGGTCGGCCTGCTTCGGCGTGAGCGGCCCGACGATCTCCTCGAGGCACAGGTGGATCGCCATGGGCAGCGACGTGAGCGGCGTGCGGAACTCGTGCGCCACCGTCGCCACCAGGTCGTTCTTCAGCTCGTCGAGTCGGCGCAGCTTGGTGACGTCCTGCAGGATCACCGTCGCCCCCTCGAGCGCCCCCTCGTCGGCGAGGAGCGGCGCGGCCCGCCCGAGGAGGGCGCGCGGCCCGCTCGGCGTCGTCGCGGTGAAGGCCTCCTCGAGCCCGCGCGGCGACACCGCCCCGCGCCCGCCGAGCACGTGCTCGCGCAGCCGCGCGATCGCCTCGCGAACCGGCGCGTCGGCGTCGGCCAGCGGATCGGGGAGCTCGACCGACGCGCCGAAGAGCTCGGTCGCCGCGCGGTTGACGGTGGTGATCGTCCCGTCGAGCGAAAAGACCACCACCGGATCGGGCAGCCCATCGATGGTCGCCTGCGACGCGCGCTGCGCCTGTAGCAGCTCCCCCAGCGAGCTGCGCCGATATTCCGCCAAGCGCGAAACCAGCGCGTTCAGCTCGCGCGCCACCTCGGCGGTCTCGTCGCGGCCGGGGATCTTCACCTGGACCTCCAGGTCCCCCGTCGAGATGCGCCGCACCGCCTGCGCCAGCACCGCCAGCGGCCGCGTCAGCCGCGCGGTCAGCCACAGCCCCGCCAGCAGCGCCGCCGCGAACGACACCAGCGTCGTCGCCACCAGGATCTGGTTGAGCCGCGCCGCCGTCCCGCGCGCCTCCTCGCTCTTGCGCACCATCGCCTCGTGGTTGAGCGACAGGATCTCGCCGAGCGCCTCGTGCAGGCCGTCGTACGCCGTCAGCAGCGCGCGCTCTCCCGTCGCTGCGTCGAGCCGCGCCCAGGCCGCTCGCAGCCGCTTCGTCGCCTCCGCCTCGCCCGCCTCGGTGATGTTCCCCTCCTGGAACGCCAGCGCCGCCTCGAAGCGCCGCGTCGCCTCGCTCGCCGCCTCGCCCGCCGCGCCGTCGAGCCGCGCGCGCACCAGCGCCCGCGCCGCGCGGTCCATCCGCTCGGCGGCGAGCACGCTGGCGTGGTTGTCGCGGAGGATGCGCTGCGCGCTGGCGTCGAGCTCGGCGAGGGTCAGGCGCGACACCGCCGCGACGGCGACGAGCGCCAGCGCCAGCGGGATCTGCGCCAGCAGCAGCTTGCGCCGCAGCGTCACTTCAGCCCCTCCTCGCGATCGAACGACACGATGTGCAGATCGAAGTCGGCCGCCTCGCGCACGAGGCGCAGCGGCACCGACCGCCCGAGGAGCTGCCGCCACCAGGGCTGGTGCGATCGCCCGATCATGATGTGCCCGACGCCGTGCGCGCGCGCGAAGTCGATCAGCGCAGCGACGGGATCCGAGCCCTTCACGCGGACGAACTCGGCGCCGAGCTCGCGCGCCAGCTCCATGTTCTTGATGAGGTGGCGCTGCGCCTCGGCGTCGATGCGGTGGGCCGCCTCGCGCGGGGTCTCGACGTAGACGACGAACCAGTCGGTCGACAGGCGCCCCGCCATGCGGCTCCCGCGGCGGAGCAGCGTCGCCGCGTGCGGCGGGTACGACGAGAGGCAGACCATCACGCGCGCGCCGCGGGGGGCCGCCGGCTCGGCACCGCCGCTCTTGCGTCGCTCCGTCGAGCGCTCGAGGCTCTCCGCCACCTCGCGCAGCGACAGCTCGCGCAGCGTCGCCAGGTTGTGGTCGCGGAAGAAGTGGGCCAGGGCCCACTCCACCTTCTCCGACGGGTAGATCTTCCCCGCCTTGAGCCGCTCGACCAGATCCTCGACGGAGAGGTTGATGCTGACCACCTGATCCGCCTGCTTGAGGAAGCTGTCCGGCACCGTCTCGCGCACGGTCACGCCCGCGTTGCGCGACACCAGATCGTTCAGCGACTCGAGGTGCTGGATGTTGAAGGCGCCGATCACGTTGATGCCCGCGTCGAGGAGCTCGACCACGTCCTGATAGCGCTTCTTGTTCTTCGACCCGGGGACGTTGGTGTGCGCCAGCTCGTCGACGATGGCCACCTTCGGGCGGCGCGCCAGGATGGCGTCGACGTCCAGCTCCTCGACGGTGACGCCGCGGTACTCGAAGCGGCGCCGCGGCACCGCCTCCAGCCCGTCGCAGAGCGCGATGGTCTCCTGCCGATCGTGCGGCTCGATGAAGCCGAGCACGACGTCGACCCCGCGGCGGCGCAGCGCGTGCGCCTCTTCGAGCATGCGGTACGTCTTGCCGACGCCGGCCGCGAAGCCGATGTAGAGCTTCAGCCGCCCGCGCTCGGCGCGCTGGACCAGCGACAGGAAGTCTTGCGCGCGCTCGCTCGTTCCCACGGCGACCCCGCCCGATCTAGAGCACGAGTCGTGCCGCGCCGATAGCCGCAGCCGCGCGCGGCCGCTCAGCGACGGGGATTGCAGGATGCAACCGGGCGCCGGCGGGCGGGTTGCGCGGTGCAGGGGCCGGGGACGGCGCGGCGCGGGGTTGGCGGTGGCCCGCCCGATGCTGTGGCTGACCGCCATGACGTTCGACTACGTGCTCGGGCTCGCCGCGGCGATCGGGGTGACCGCCTACCTGGTCTATGCGCTCGTCCGGCCGGAGCGGTTCTGACCATGACGCTCGTCGGTTGGCTCCAAATCGTCGTCTTCTTCGGGCTGGTCGTCGCTACCACGAAGCCGATCGGGCTCTACCTGTTCCGAGTCTTCGAGGGCGACCGGCCGCTCCTTCCGCGCCTCGAGCGCGCGCTCTTCCGCCTGCTCGGAGTTGATGTCAAGCAGGAACAGAGCTGGCGCGGCTACGCCGAGGCGCTGCTCGCCTTCAGCGCCGTCAGCGTCGCCGTCACCTACGCCATCCAGCGGCTGCAGCACCACCTGCCGCTCGACCCGCAGGGCTTTGGCCCCGTCGAGCCGGCGCTCGCCTTCGACACCGCGGTCAGCTTCGTGACCAACACGAACTGGCAGTCGTACTCGGGCGAGTCGACCATGAGCCACTTCACGCAGATGGCCGCGCTCGCCGTGCAGAACTTCGCATCGGCGGCGGCCGGCATCGGCGTCGCGCTCGCGGTCGCGCGCGGCCTCACCCGGCGCGGCAGCGACGGCGCCGGCGGGCTCGGCAACTTCTGGGTCGATCTCGTGCGCGGGACGATCTACGTGCTCCTGCCGGCGTCGTTCGTCTTCGCGCTGCTGTTCGTCGCGATGGGCGTGCCGCAGACGCTGGCCGGCTCCGTCGACGTGACCACGCTCGAGGGGCTCAAGCAGACGATCATGCTCGGCCCCGTCGCCTCGCAGGAGGCGATCAAGATGCTGGGCACCAACGGCGGCGGCTTCTTCAACGCCAACAGCGCCCACCCCTTCGAGAACCCGACGGCGCTATCGAACCTGATTCAACTGTGGCTGATCTTCGCGGTGAGCGCGGGGCTCACCTACACGTTCGGCAAGATGGCGCGCGACACGCGGCAGGGCTGGGCCCTCTTCGCGGCGATGTCGCTCCTCTTCTTCGCCGGCGTCACCGTCGCCTACTGGGCCGAGGCGCGGCACAACCCCGCGGTCGCGGCGATCGGCGCCAACCTCGAGGGGAAGGAGACGCGCTTCGGGGTCGCCGCCTCGGCGCTCTTCGCCACCGTCACCACCGACGCGTCGTGCGGCGCGGTCAACGCGATGCACGACTCCTTCAGCCCGCTCGGTGGTCTCGTGCCGCTCGTCAACATCCAGCTCGGCGAGATCATCTTCGGCGGCGTCGGCGCCGGGCTCTACGGAATCCTTGTCTACGTCTTATTGACCGTCTTCATCGCCGGGCTGATGGTCGGGCGGACCCCCGAGTACCTCGGCAAGAAGATCGAGGGGCGCGAGCTCAAGCTCGCCATGCTCTACATCCTCGTCTTCCCGCTGGCGATCCTCGTCCCGTCGGCGTGGGCGGCGGTCGCCAGCTACGGCGTCTCGTCGCTGAACAACGGCGGCCCGCACGGCTTGACAGAAATTCTCTACGCCTTCTCGAGCGGCGCCGCCAACAACGGGTCGGCGTTTGCCGGGCTCAACGCGAACACGCCCTTTTACAACGTGGTCCTCGGGCTCGTGATGCTGGCGGGGCGCTTCCTCATGATCGTCCCGATCCTCGGGATCGCCGGCGCGATGGCGGGCAAGAAGATCGTTCCGGCCGGGCCGGGGACCTTCCCGACGAACGGCGCGACCTTCGTGGTGCTGCTCGTCGGCGTCATCGTCATCGTCGGCGCGCTGACCTTCTTCCCGGCGCTCTCGCTCGGGCCGCTCGTCGAGCACTTCCAGGCGCTCTCCGGAAAGGCGTACTGATCATGACGCACCCCACCTCGCACCAGAAGTCGCGCTCGCTGTTCGAGGGCGCGATCGTCCGCGCGGCGCTCGGCGACAGCTTCCGCAAGCTCGCGCCGCGCACGCTGGCGAAGAACCCGGTGATGCTCGTCGTCGCCGTCGGGAGCCTCATCACGACGATCCTCGTGGCGCGCGATCTCGCGCTGGGGCCGGCCGGCCACCCGCCGTTCGGCTTCACCATCGGCGTGACGCTGTGGCTGTGGTTCACGGTGCTGTTCGCCAACTTCGCCGAGGCCATCGCCGAGGGGCGCGGCAAGGCGCAGGCGGCGGCGCTGCGGAAGATGCGGAAGGACACCGTCGCGCGGCGGCTCGTCGACGGCGGCGAGGGCCCGCCCTATCGCTCGGCCGAGCAGCAGGTGTCGGCGTCGCAGCTCCGGAAGGGCGACCTCGTCGTCTGCGAGCCGGGCGACGTCATCCCCGGCGACGGCGAGGTGGTCGAGGGCATCGCGTCCGTCGACGAGTCGGCGATCACCGGCGAGTCGGCGCCGGTCATCCGCGAGTCGGGCGGCGATCGCTCGGCGGTCACGGGCGGGACGCGCGTCCTGTCGGATCGCATCGTGGTGCGCATCGCCGCCGATCCCGGGCAGTCGTTCCTCGATCGGATGATCGCGCTCGTCGAGGGGGCGGCGCGGCAGAAGACGCCGAACGAGATCGCGCTGCACATCCTCCTCGTCGGGCTGACGATCGTGTTCCTGTTCGCCTGCGTGACGCTGGTGCCGCTGGCGCTGTACGGCGGCGTGCGGCTCTCGGCGACGGTGATCGTGGCGCTCCTCGTGTGCTTGATCCCGACGACGATCGGCGGGCTGCTCTCGGCGATCGGGATCGCGGGGATGGATCGGCTGCTGGCGAAGAACGTGATCGCGACCAGCGGCCGCGCCGTCGAGGCGGCGGGCGACGTCGACGTCCTGTTGCTCGACAAGACCGGCACCATCACGCACGGCAACCGCATGGCGCACGAGCTGCTCCCCGTCGGCGGCGTGCGCCTCGCCGAGCTGGCGCAGGCGGCGCAGCTCGCCAGCCTCGCCGACGAGACGCCGGAGGGGCGCTCGATCCTGGCGCTGTGCGAGAAGCAGCTCGGCGCGGCGTCGCGGCCGGCGGGCGCGACCTTCATCGCCTTCTCGGCCAACACGCGCATGTCGGGCTGCGATCTCTCCGACGGGCGCGCGATCAGGAAGGGCGCCGTCGACGCGGTGATCGCGCACGTGCGCGCGCTCGGCGGCGCCATCCCCGACGAGCTCGCGGCGCGGGCGGGCGCGATCGGCGATCAGGGCGGGACGCCGCTCGCCGTCAGCGACGGGGCGCGGCTCGTCGGGATCATCCACCTGAAGGACGTCGTCAAAGCCGGCATCAAGGATCGCTTCGCGCGCTTCCGCGCGATGGGGATCCGCACCGTGATGATCACCGGCGACAACCCGCGCACGGCGAAGGCCATCGCCACCGAGGCGGGCGTCGACGACTTCCTCGCCGAGGCGACGCCCGAGACCAAGATGCGGAAGATCCGCGGCGAGCAGGAGGCGGGGCACCTCGTCGCCATGACCGGCGACGGGACCAACGACGCGCCGGCGCTGGCGCAGGCCGACGTCGGCGTGGCGATGGCGTCGGGGACGCAGGCGGCGAAGGAGGCCGGCAACATGGTCGACCTCGACAGCGACCCGACGAAGCTGCTGGAGGTCGTCGAGGTCGGCAAGCAGCTCCTCATGACGCGCGGGGCGCTGACGACGTTCTCGATCGCCAACGACGTCGCCAAGTACTTCGCGATCTTGCCCGCGCTCTTCGTCGGGGTCTTCCCACAGATCGCGCCGATGAACGTGATGCGCCTCAGCTCGCCGGAGAGCGCCATCCTCTCGGCGGTCATCTTCAACGCGATCATCATCATCCTGCTCATCCCGCTCGCGCTGCGCGGGGTGAAGTACCGGCCGATCGGCGCGGCGCCGCTGCTCCGGCGGTCGCTGCTCGTCTACGGCGTCGGCGGCGTCGTCGCGCCGTTCGTCGGCATCAAGCTGATCGACCTCCTGCTCGTCGCGCTGCGGCTGGCCTGAAGGAGCCCATCATGACCCGCGAGATCCTCACCTCGGCCCGCGTCGCGCTGTTCTTCCTCGTCGTCTGCGGGCTCGCCTATCCCTTCGCCGTCACCGGCGCGGCGCAGGCGTTCCTTCGACGCCAGGCCGACGGGAGTCTCGTGCTTGACGAAAAAGGCACGAGGGTCGGCTCCGAGCTGATCGGCCAGCCGTTCGCGAAGGCGGCCTATCTCCAGCCGCGCCCCTCGGCGGCGGGGGACAAGGGGTACGACCCCAAGGCGTCGGGCGGGTCGAACCTCGGCGTGACGGCGCAGAAGCTCCGCGATCGCGTGGCAGCCGACACCAAGCGGCTGCTTGACGAAAATCCGGCGCAGCGGGAGTCCCCGATCCCGCTCGACCTCCTGACGGCGTCGGCGAGCGGCCTCGATCCGCACCTCTCGCCCGAGGCCGCCGAATGGCAGGCGCCGCGCATCGCCGCCGCGCGCCACGTCGGGGTCGACCGCGTGCGCGCGATCATCGCCGCCCACGTCGAGCAGCGCGAGCTCGGCTTCCTCGGCGAGCCGCGCGTCAACGTCCTCCTCGTGAACCTCGCGCTCGACCGACAGCTCGGCCGCCCCGAGTAGCGCAACTCGCAAGCCACCCCGTCGCCGCGATCCTTCAAACCGCAACCTCCCCGTCTCGAACCCCGCGGCCGGCGCGGGCGAATCCATGGCACCGCCGATGCTCTAGCGAGAGGCATGCGCAGCCATCAGACGAGCCCCTATCGGAAGCCGCCGACGCGCGCCGAGGTCGAGGCCGGCTTTGCCGAGCTCGAAGCCGAGGCGGCGGCGTTCCAGGCGCGCCTCGATGCCGCCGAGGGAGTCCGGCTGGGATGGCGCAGCGCCACCGTCCTCGGATTGCTGACGCTCTTTGGAGGAGCCGGCCATGCGTGCCTCGTTCGCCACCGCCCCGATCGTCTTTCTGCTCGCGACTGCGCTGCCTGCGTCGGCGCAGCCCATCTCCAACCTGTCGGAAGGGACCACGCGCACGACGTCGCGCGCGAGCCTCCAGATCGGCGGGTACGCGGAGCTGTTCTACCAATGGAACTTCAACGAGCCCTCCAATGGCCTCACCGCCCTGCGCGGCTTTGACAACCACCACAACACCTTCACGATCGCCAACGCCGTCCTCGACGCCGCCGGCAAGCTCGGCCCGGTGAGCGCGCGCGTCGCGCTGCAGGTCGGCCACACGCCGGACACCTACTACCTCGCCGAGCCGACGGTGCCCGGCTCGTCGAGCGTCAACGCCTCCGGGCCGAACCTCTGGAAGTACATCCAGCAGGCGTGGGTGGCGTACACGATCCCCGTCGGGAAGGGGCTGCTCGTCGACGCGGGGATCTTCCTGTCGCCGATCGGCCCGGAGGGGATGGCGGTGAAGGACCAGTGGAACTGGTCGCGCTCCGACCTCTTCTTCGGGCTGCCATTTTACCACACCGGAATCCGGTTGACCTATGGATTCACCGACCGAATCACGCTGTCGGCGCAGGTCTATAACGGCTGGAACAGTGTCGTCGACAACAACCCGGAGAAATCGATGGCGTTGCAGTTCACCTACGCCATTCCGGATAAGCTGACCTATCAATTCATCTATTTCACTGGCGTGGAGCGACCGGTGGGTGCGCCCGAGGGGAGGGCCTGGCGCCACCTGTTCGATACCTACCTCGCAGCCTATCCGCTGAAGTGGCTGTCGCTGCTGGCGCACGCCAACGGAGGCTTCGAGCCGAACGCCTTCGGGACGAGCGGCTGGGCGGCGGGCGCGCTGTACGTGCGTTTCCTGCCGCTGCGCTGGCTGAGCATCGCGCTGCGCGGCGATCTCTTCTGGGAGCACGTCGCGGCGAACGCCAGCGGGCGGGCGGCGCCGATCCTCTGGCCCGTCGAGTGGGTCTCCAGCGCGACCGGCACGCTCGACCTCCACCCCGTCGACAACCTCTCGGTGCGCCTCGAGTACCGCCACGATCACGCCGCCGGCGACGCCTACTTCAAGGGCGCCGTCGCGACCGACCTCGCCGGCGCCTTCGTGGCCAACGCGCGCGCGCAGGACACGCTCACCGTCGGGATGACCACCTGGTTCTAGAAGCGCAGCGTCCAGAAGAGGTCGAGCGCGCCGACGGCGGCGTCGCCGAAGAGCGTGTTGATCGACAGGCCGTGCCCGACGTTGTACTGCACCGCGCCCTCGTTCGAGTTGCGGCGCCGGATGCCGGTGGTGACGCCGAACTGGTGGATGTAGCTGACGTAGACGCGGTCGCCGATCCACTTGCCGACCTCGAGGCGCGTCGAGCCGAAGCCGTCCGGGCCGGTGTCGACCTTGAGGACGTCGATGGGCAGCCCGGGCAGCACCTGGTCGCGCAGCTTCGAGATGATGAGGCCCGACAGCGCCCCGACGGCGCGATCCTCCGCGCGCGACTGATCGCGCGGCGTGCGCGCGTCGGGATCGCCGCCGAGGACGATGGCCAGCACCTGCGACGAGTCGTAGATCGGCGGATCGGAGCTCAGCGTGATCGTCGGCTGCGACAGCGTCCCCTGCACCGCGACGACGACGCGCGTCGTCGGGAGCTGGCGCGCGAGCCGCAGATCGAGCGCGGGGTTCGGCGGCGTGGCGCCGGTGAAGGCGACGCGCGCGCGCTCGATCACGTAGCGGCGCCCGAGGAGCTCGAAGGTCCCCTCCTGCGCCTCGGCCGAGCCGCCCAGCTTGAGGCGCCCCGCGCCGTCGACGACGAGCTCGATCGTGCCCTGCAGATCGGCGTTGAGCTCGGGGGCGCGCACGCGGAACGGCCCGGGGATGCGCGCGACTAGGGTCGCCTTCGGGCCGCCGGTCGCCTCGCGCGCCTGCTTCGCCGCCTTGCGCTTCGCCTCGGCGTCGACGAAGACCACGTCGTCGAGCGCGCCGGTCGACTGCAGCTTCTTCCCGGTCGACAGCTTCGGCAGGCGCGCGCTGCCCTGCTCGACGGTGATGGTGCCGGTGAGCCCCTCGGCGCTGCGCGCGCCGCGGAGGGCGACGCGCGCGTCGAGCTCGGCCGCGACACCGCTCTGGATGATGGGGAGCCGCTTCGCCTCGAGGGTGGCCTCGACCGTCGTCGGCCGCATCCCGTCGAGCGACGCGCGGCCGCGCGCGGTTACCCGCCCGTCGCCGCCCGAGGCGAAGGCCAGCTCCGAGAGGACCAGCGCGTCGCCGGCGAGCTCGACCCGCAGGCGCCCGTCGTGGAGCGGCCGCCCGAGCGCCGCGATCGCCAGGCCGAGGTCGCGCCCCGCGAGCCGCCCGCGCACGATCGGGCGCTCGCGCGTCCCGGTGAGCGTGAGCTCGCCGTCGACGACGCCGGAGGCGCGGGCGCTCGCGCCGGTCTCGTCGCGGTGGCGGCTCGGCGCGCCGCGCACCCCGCCCCAGGAGAAGGCGAACCCCGTCGCACGCAGCGTCGCGTCGAGCGCGCCCGTCGCGTCGCCGAGCGGGACGCGCGCGCTCACCGCCAGCCGCCCCGGCGTGGACCCCGCCGGCCGCGCCACCGAGCGCGCCTCGAGCGCCACCGTCGCGAGCGCGCGATCGGCCCGGCCCTCGACGGTAACGAGCGGCAGCAGGAGCTCGCCCGCGCGCACCCGATCGCCGCGCGCGTTCAGCGTCACCGTCGGAGCGGCGAGCGTCCCGCGACCGTTCGCCACCGCCGTCACGACGCCGCTCATCCCAGCGCCGAGACGCGCCAGATCGAACGACGGCACGCGCGCGTCGACGGAGAGGGCCACCGCCTCACGCGCGAGCGGCGCGCCGCCGAGGGCCCGCGCGAACGGCGCGCGCAGCGTCGCGTCGACGGTGACGAGCGGGGCGTCGCCGTAGCGCGCGGCGGCCCAGACCGCGAGCGCGTCGGCCCGCCCCTGCAGTCGCGCGACGAGATCGAGCTCGTCGGCGCGCCCGCGCACGGGCGGCCCGAGCCCCGCGCGCGACAGCGTCACGTCTCCGGTCAGCGTCGGCGCATCGACCCGCCCGCTCAGCCGGAGGCGCGCCTCGGCGCGTCCGCGCAGCGCGCGCAGCGACGGTGGCAAGAGCGCCGTGAAGCGCTCGAGTACCACGTTCTCGACGGTGAGCCGCGCCGCGATCGCCCCGGCCCCGTCGTAACGAGCGCCCCGCCGCCGCGCGCCCCCCATCATCGCCCGCGGCCCGTCCACGTCCGCCTCGACGCGCGCGCCGCGATCGACCACCACCACGCTCCCGCGCACCCGCGCCGCGTCGAGCTCCCCCCGCGCATCGATCGACAGGCACGTCGCCGGCAGCTCTCCGACCACCCCCGCAAACGCCGCCACCCGCGCCAGATCGATCCCCCGCGCCCGCACCTCCCCCGAGATGCCACGGGCCGATCCGCGCGCCGCGCGCGTCACCTCCACGTCGAGCTCCTGCACCCCGCTGCGCAGCGCGATCGCGCCGTCGACGACGCCCTCCTCGACGCGCAGTCGCCCCGGCCGCGCCGCGCGCCACCGCTGCCCGTTGCGCGCGATCGCCAGCCGCCCGATGGTGAGCGCGACCCCGCGCGGCCGCAGCACGCCCTCGTCGACGGCGCGCCCGATCCGCGCCATCGCGCCAGGCGCGCACCGCCGCGCCTCCCCGTCGCGGTAGATCGGCCGCCCGTTCACCGCCAGCCCGACGGCGAGCCCGCGCGGCCCGCGCGCGTCGACGGTCGCCGCCACCGCGCACCCATCCCCGCTCGCCGCCAGCGCCACCTCGTCGAGGCGCAACGCCGCGCCAGCGACGATCCCCCGCGCGCGCCCGATCACCCGCAGCCCCGCCTCGTCGAGCGCCACGCGCGCGCTCGCCCCGCCGACGCGCGTCGCGCCCGCGCGCAGCCGCTCCCCCTCGAGCCTCGCGTCGACGGTGAGCGCGCCCTCCGCCCAGCGCCCCTCGGCCCGCGCCGTCGCGCGCCCGCCGAGCTCCGGCGGGACGTGCACCCCCGGGAAGCGCAGCGCCGCCAGCTCCGCGACGTCGATGGTGATCGCGCCCTCCGCCGCCGGCCGCGCCCCGAACGCCACGCGCCCCGTCGCCTCCGCGCGCGCGCCCGTCACCGCCACGCGCAGCCGCTCGACGCGCGCCTCGCCCGCGCCGTCGCGCCCCTCGCCGCGCGCCGCGAACGCCAGCACCGCGCGCGGCGCCCCCGCGAACGCCGCCGCCGGATCGAGGCCGCTCCCGACGACGCGCCCGCGCCACCCCAGCCCCGCCCGCCCGCGCGCCACGCTCCCCGTCGCCGTGATCCCCCCGCGCGGCGCCACCACCCGCGCCGCCACCGACAGCGCCTCGAGCCTCCCGTCGGCGCGCGCCCGCACCGCCCACGCCCCCCGCAGCCGCGCGCCCCACGCCGCACCAAACGCACGCCCCACCTCCGCGCCGTCGACGGCGACGCGCGCCTCGACCCCGCGCAGCGCCACGCGCCCGCCGACCACGTCGACGCCGCCCGCGACCGCCACCTGCCCCCGCGCCGGCTGCGCCACGTCGGCGGTCAATTGCTTGACATCAATCGACAGCCGCTCGCCCTCGCGCGCGATCGCCGCCTCGCCCGCGAAGGCCACCGCCGCGCCGCGCCCGAGCGGCCCGCGCGCGAGCCGCGCCCACTCGTCGACCTCCACCAGCGCACGCCCGATCACCGCCAGCCGATCGACGCGCACCGCCACCCCCAACGACGACGGCGCCCCCGACGGCGCCGGCGGCCGCCGGATCAGCTCGACGAGATCGAGCCGCCCCTCGGCGTCGATCCGCCCGCGCGCGCGCACGCCCGTCACCACCACCCTGAGGACATGCACCTCGCGCCGCAACAGCGCCCGCACGTCCAGCTCCGCCGCGATCCGCTCGACGGTGACGCGCGGCCGCCCTGCGTCGTCGGAGAGCGCCACCTCCTCGAGCACGAGGAACCGCGGCAGCGCCCCCGACACGCGCCCCACCGACAGCCGCGCCCCCAGCTTCTCCCCGACGAGCGGCACGAGGTACGCCTTCACCGACGGCGGCAGCGCCTGCTGCGCCCGCGCACCCCCCGCGCTCGCGAGCAGCAGCACCACCACCATCACCGCGACGCCGATCGCGCGCGCCATCAGAACGCCTCCCCGATCGACAGGTGCACCGCGAACCGCGATCCCGGATCGGGGTTGGGTGTCCCGTCGGGCTCCACGGCCCCCAGCCGGTTGAGCCGCACCCCCAGATCGACGCGCACCGTCCCGATCACGGTCTTCAGCCGCAGCCCGCCCCCCGTCGCCACGTGCAGATCGGCGTAGTCGATCGACGTCCGCCCCAGCGTCGTCGGGCACGACGCGATCCCGCAGACCGGCGCCGCCACGTCCCCCGCGTCGAGGAACCCGACCAGCGACAGCCAGTTCCCGCTGATCCGGAAGAGGTCCATGCGCAGCTCCACCTGGAACAGCGCCATCTGATCGCCGCCAATCGGGATCGGCGGCACCCCCGGCAGCCCCGACGGCACCTGCTGCGAGAGTCGGTTGTAGTTGAACCCGCGGTGCGACGACGGCCCGCCGAGATAGAAGCGCCGCGTGATGGGGCTGCCGAACTCGCCCTGCGTCCAGATCCAGCCGAGCTGCGCGCGCGCCGCGAGCACCACGCGCCGCCCGAGCGGCACGTACACGCGCGCGTCGGGCGAGACCTTCTCGTAGGTGAACTGCCCGCCGGTGTAGACGCCGCCCTGCTCGCCGCTGAGCGCGAGATAGGCGCCGCGCCGCGTGTCGAGGGGCTTGTCGCGCACGTCGAGGATCAGGTCCTCGCTGACCCACCCGAGCCGATAGGGATCGACGTACCCGTACAGCTGCCCGGCGAGCGCCGGGTCGGCGAGGATCGTCGGGTCGGTGTTGAAGAAGTCGAGGAACTGGAAGCCGTAGGTCGCGCGGATCTGCAGGCGCCGCGACCAGAAGCCCTGCGACCACCCGAGCTGCGTGCGCGGCCCGTGCGCCTGATAGGCGTACTCGAGGAAGACGTCGTACCCGACGGTGGTGGAGAGCTCGCTCTCGCGCCACGGCGTGTCGGGGTGGGTGAGGCTCGCCTCAAAGGTGCCGGCCGGTCCGATGCGCTGCACGTCCCAGAACGCGGGCACCGCGGCGATGCCCGCGTCGAGCCGCAGCCGCAGCGTGCGCAGCCCGCCACGGAAGTCGTAGCGCGTGTAGATCGCCGAGGCGTGCACGTCGGTGCGCTGCGACTCGAGCCCCACGCCGAGGCCCAGCCGCAGCTCGTTGCGCCGCCCCTCGCGCACGGTCACCAGCACCTCGACCAGCGACGGGTCGCCCTCCTTCGGCTCGAAGCGCATCGACACCGACGAGAAGACGCCCAGGTTCCAGAGGCGCCCGCGCGCGGTGTCGAGCGCCGCCGGGTCAAAGCGCGCCCCCTCGCGCAGCCCGGTGCGGATCGCCACCCGTCGCGGGTCGACGCGCTCGGTGCCGAAGACGTGCACGTGGGCGAGGTGCGCGATCGGCCCCGGCGCGACGCGGAGCACGATGCGCGCGACGCGCGCGTCGCGGTCGACCTCCACCCGCCCGTCGACGGTGGCGAAGGCGTGCCCCTCGTCGAGGAGGTGCTTCTCGACGCGCGCCTTCGCCTCGAGGTAGCGGGCGTGCACCAGCACCGTGCCGGTCTGCAGCCGCCGCGTGATCGTCCGCTGTAGCCGTCGCTGCTCGGCGGCCGGCAGCCCCTCGGCGCCCTCGAGCCGCGCCTCGGCGATGCGCGTCGGCTCGCCCTCCTCGACGGCGAAGAGGACGTCGACGGAGGTGTGCTCGTCGTCGCGCGGCACCGCGTCGGCGCGCGTGACGCGGGCGTCGAAGTAGCCGCTCGCGCGGTAGAAGGCCTCGACGCGCGCGCGGTCGAGCTCGAGCGTGAAGGGGTCGAGGTAGCGCTTGCGACCGAACGAGACGAGCGGCGTCTTCTCGACGGAGATCCGCTCGGCGATCGCCTTCGGCGGGACCGCGTGCACGCCCTCCCAGCGCAGGTCGTGCACCCACGGGCGCCCCGCCGCCTTCTCCCCCGCGCACCCCGCAGCGACGGCGGCGACCATCGCGATCGCCGCTCGCGCGGCCGGCGTCATCTCGATCGCGCGACGGACTCGGCGCGGCGGAGGACGTCGCGCACGCGCGGCGAGGCGGCGCGGAAGCGCGCGGCGACCTCCTCGGGCGCGCTCGACGTCGCCAGCAGATCCACCAGCGCGTCGACGGCGGCCGCGCGCACCGCCGCCTCGCTGTCGGCGGCGAGCGGCAGGAGGATGTCCTCGACGAGCCCCGGGTAGACGTCGCTGAACCAGGGCAGCGCCTGCGCACAGGCGGCGCGCAGCGCGACGCGCGGATCGGTGGCGAGCTGTTGCAGGAGGCGCAGCGCTGCGTAGGGGACGCTCTCGCGGAGCTGCGGCAGCGACGCGAACAGCTCGTCGACGAGGCGCAGCGACGCGCGCCCCGTCAGCGCGAGCGTGTGGCCGAGCTCGGCGGCGTACAGCGCGTCGACGAGCGGGTCGGGCTCGGGCGGCGGACGACGTTCGAAGGCGGCGGCGCGCATGCTCCACAGCGGAGCAAGCGCCGTGCTAGCGCGGCGGCGGCAGCGTCGGTGCCGGCGTGGCCGGCCTCAGCGCGGGAGGAGCGACGGCGGGACCTGAATGACCTCGACCTTCTGCGTCTTGGTCGATTCGCGTGGCGGCTTCTCGCGCGGCGGCGCGGCGAGCTCCACCGGGTCGACGGGCTGCGTGGGGCCGCCGCACTGGCGACATCGCTCGTCGACGGGAGCACCTCCCGGATCGGCGGCGCGCGCTTCGAACGAGAAGCGGCACCGATCACAGCGCCGAAGGGCAAACGGCATGGCACCTCCACCCCCAAGCGTTTCGTTTGGACGGATGGCTGTCAAGGAGACGCCGTCGGAGCGGCGGCGTCGAGGTAGGTGAGCAGCGCACGTAGATCGATCGGCTTCGAGAAGACGCGTTCCACTCCCGAGGCAGCCAGCGGGAGCATCGAGGGATCGCGCGCGGCGTCGAGACCGGTGACGATGGCGACGTGCACATCCGGCGCACGGCTGCGCAACGCCGCCGCGAGCTCGAGCCCGCTCACCCCGGGCATCGCCAGATCGACGAGCGCCGCGCGCGGGGCGCCGCGGGCGAGCGAGGCCATCGCCTCCTCGGCCGAGCCGGCGGTGTCGACGCAGAAGCCGGCGCCGCGCAGCACCTCGGCGAGGACCTCGCGGTTGCCCTCGTCGTCGTCGACGACCAGCACGTGGCGCGCGGCGTTCGGTCCGCTGGCCGCGAGCACCGGCGCCGCCACCGTCGGGGTCGGCGCGACCACCGCCGGCGCGCGCTCGATCGGCGCCGCCGCCGTCGGGGCCGCGACCAGCTCGAGCCGCGCCGCCAGCGTCCCGTCGTCGCGCCGCGACACCGTCAGCGTCGCCCCCGCGCGCCGCGCGAGCTCGCGATCGGCGGCCAGCTCCTCGTCCATCGCGCTCGCGTCGGTCATGAGGCGCCCGCGCAGCGAGACCTCGATGGCGATGCCCGCGCGCCGCGTCCGCACCGCCACCGTCGAGATCGCGTTCGTCCGATAGAGCACGAGGAGGTTGCAGAGCAGCGCCTCCAGCTCCCGCGGCGCCGCCAGCGCCGCGCCCACGCCGCCCGCGCGCACGTCGAAGATCGCCGCGCGCCCGATCGCCGTCGAGAGCTCGGGCCGCACCAGCCCGAGCGCGCGCTCGACCAGCTCGTCGACGTCGATGGGCCGCGACGGCTCCGGCGGCCGCCGCGCCGCCACCTCGTCGAGCCGCCGCACCGCCTCGGCCGCGCGCCGCACCGCCGCGTGCGCGCGCTCGAGCGAGGCCGTCTGCGCCGTCGGCTGCTCGCGCTCGACGAGCGACAGCTCGAGCATCAGCGTGTTGAGCTCGTTGTTCACCGCCAGCGCCGTGCGCCCCGCGAGCTCGCCGAGCGATCGCTCGCGCCCGAGCCGCAAGAGCCGCGCGTGCAGCGCCGCCAGCTTCGCCGCGCGCGCCTCGCGATCGCGCTCCGCCGCGCGCGCCGCCGTGCGATCGTCGACGACGAGCAGCGCCCGCCCCTCGCCGAGCGGGGCCGCCCGCACCGCCAGCTCACGCGCGCCGCCGTCGAGCGAGACGCGCGCCTCGCCCGGACGCCCCGCGATCGCCCCCCGCGCCAGCTCGCGCCAGCGCAACGGCGTCACGCGCTCGAGCCCCGCCAGCCCCTCCTCCTCGAGCGCGCGCAGCACCGTCGCGGGCAGCGCCGCGCGCGCCGGCTCGCTCATCCAGCGCAGCCGCCCCGCCTCGTCGACGACGATGACGCCCTCGTGCACGCGCGCCAGCGCCACCCGCGCCTCGCCGCGCTCCGCCTCCGCGCTCGCCCGCCCCGCGCGCGTCGCGAACCCGGCGCCGAGGCCCACGCCCGCCGCCGCCGCGCGCGCACCGATCGCGGCGCGCTCCGCGTCGCTCGACGCCTCCTCCTCGGCCACCTCGACGGCGATCTGGAGCGCGGCGCGCGCCTCGGCCCGCGTGAGCCCCGTGTCGACGAGGCGCGCCCCCACCGCCTCCGCCAGCACCTCGATCGCGCCGGCGTGCTCGCCTACGAGCGCGCGCGAGAGCGGCGTCACCGCTTCGTCGGCCGCGCGCAGCTCCGCTCGCGCCAGCCGCCGCGACACGCGCTCCTCGAGCCGCACCCGCGCCGCGACGGGCGCCCGCTTCATCGCCGTCTCGCTCCGCTGATCATGATCGCAGCGCGCCCGCCGAGATCTCCCACTCCTCTCGGTTCGCCGGGTGCGTGTCGTCGGGCAGGTGCGGGAAGCGCAAGAGCCCCTGCGACTCCAGCGTCTCGACGAGCTGCTCCGCCTCCATGTCCGAGCAGCGCAGCTCCGCCTCGACGGCGTCACGGAGGATCGACTTCCCCTCGAGGTAGCTCGCCGAGAAGCGCTTGCCGAACCGCCGCCCGAGCGCGCTCGCCAGCGCCTCGAGATCGATCGCGTCGACGTCGATCGGCCGCATCGCTCAGCTCGCCGTCGCCATGCGGTCGCCGCCGCGCCGCAGACCGTCCTCGATCGGCTGCACGATCTCGCCGCGCGGCCCGAGCGCCGCGAGGCACAACCCATAGAGGAGGTGCAGCGGCACGAGCACCGCGCCGAGCCCCGGCACGTCGCTGGCGAGCAGCCCCAGCCCGACGAGCGGCGCGTACACCACCATCGCCACCGCCCACAGCCCGAGGCCGAACAGCGCGCCGCGCCCCAGCGACGGGCGCTTCGCCCCGACGGCGAACAGCCCGCCCGCGAGGCACCCGTAGCCGAGGTGGGCGATGAACAGCAGCCCCGCGTACGCCGGGTGCCCCGCCGCGCTCGCGAGCACGTCGCCCGCCGCCGCGGTGACGCGCGCCCCACCGAGGCGCGGCGCCACGAAGGCCGCGCACGTCATGACGAGCGTCGCCGCGAGCCCCGCGGCCATTCCGTCGATGAGTCGCTGCCGATTGCGCTCGAAGACCGCATCCATGCGTGGACCTCGAAGCAATCACCGATCCACCCGCGCGTCCGACCGCCTCAGTGCAACGGCGCCGCCTCCTGCCGCACGCCCCCCATCTCCGACGGCAGCTTCGCCGCGTCGAGCAGCACGCGCAGCTCCTCGCCCTCGAGCACCTCGCGCTCGCGCAGCCGCGCCGCCAACCGCAAGAGCGGCTCGCGGTTGTGCCCGAGCAGCTGCACCGCGCGCTCCAGCGCCAGCGACAAGAGCGCCGCCACCTCGCCGTCGATCACCCGCTGCGTCTCCTCCGACCAGGCCCGCCCGCCGTCGAGCGTGACGCCCGGCAGGAAGCGCGGCTCGGCGACGTCGAGCGGCGCCAGCGACTGCGGCCCGATGACCTGCGACATCCCGAACTGCGAAACCATCCGCCTCGCCAGCTCCGTCGCGCGTCGCAGATCGTCGGTGGCGCCGGTCGACACCTCGCCGAAGATGACCTGCTCCGACGCGCGCCCGCCCAGCATCACCGTCAGCTTGTCGACGAGCTCCTCGCGCGTCATGAGGTAGCGATCCTCGAGCGGCAGCTGCATCGTGTAGCCGAGCGCCGCCACCCCGCGCGGGATCATCGACACCTTGTGCACGCGGTCCGTCGTCGGCAGCACCTCGGCGCACAGCGCGTGCCCGCTCTCGTGCACCGACACGATGTCGCGCTCGCGCGCGTTCATCACGCGGCTCTTCTTCGCCAGCCCCGCGATCGTCCGCTCGATGGCCTCGTCGAGCTCGGCGCGCCCCACCTCGCTCTTCCCGCGCCGCGCCGCGAGCAGCGCCGCCTCGTTGACGAGGTTCGCCAGATCGGCGCCCACCATCCCCGGCGTCAGCGACGCCACCCGTCGCAGATCGACGTCGCTGCCGAAGCGCACGTCCTTCGCGTGCACCCGCAAGATGGCCTCGCGCCCGACGACATCGGGGCGATCGACCAGCACCTGCCGATCGAAGCGCCCCGGCCGCATCAGCGCCGGATCCAGGATCTCCGGCCGGTTCGTCGCCGCCATGATCATGAGCCCGCGCCGCGGATCGAACCCGTCCATCTCGGCGAGGAGCTGGTTCAGCGTCTGCTCGCGCTCGTCGTGCCCGGCGAACGACCCCGCCCCGCGGCTCTTGCCGACGGCGTCGAGCTCGTCGATGAACACGATGCAGGGCGCCTTCGCCGCCGCCTGGGTGAAGAGGTCGCGCACGCGCGCCGCCCCCACGCCGACGAACATCTCGACGAAGTCCGACCCGGTCAGCGAAAAGAAGGGCACCCGCGCCTCGCCCGCCACCGCGCGCGCCAGCAGCGTCTTGCCCGTCCCCGGCGGCCCGACGAGCAGCACCCCCTTCGGGATGCGCGCCCCCAGCGCCCGGAACTTCTCGGGGCTAGACAAAAAATCGACGATCTCGCGCAGCTCGTCGACCGCCTCGTCGACGCCGGCCACGTCGGCGAAGGTCACGCCCGTCCCCTCCTCGGGCGCCATCTTCGTCCGCGCGCGCCCGATGGCCATCACCCCCGCCCCCGGCCGCATGCGCCGCATGACCAGCAGCCAGAAGCCGCCGAAGAGCAGCATCGGCAGCACCCAGACGAACAGCACCGACGACAGCCAGTCCGACTCGCGCCCGGCCGAGAACTGTACCCCGCGCTGCTCGAGCTCCCTCGTGAGACCCTCGTCCTCGACGCGCCCGACGACGTACGGCTTGGCGCCCTCTCCCTTCGGGGTCACCTTGAGCTGCTCGCGCGTCACCTCGACCGACGCGACCTGCCCCGACGCGAGCCGCTGCTTGAACTCGCTGTAGGGGACGCGGCCCCCGTCGCCGCCGGCGCGCGGCAGCAGCATCGCCGCCAGCACCCCGAGGAGGAGATAGACGAGCATGCGCCCCGAGGACATCGGCGTCGGGGCCGTCGGTGGGCGGCGCCCCGAAGTGGGCGGCGTGGCAGGTGGCATCTGGCGGGCTCTCCTCCGGCGCTTAGGCAGCTCTCTTGATCGGCCTGCCTTTGAGCTCAAGCGAGAGCCGTGCCCGGTGACGACCGCTGCAGAGGGGAGTGGACCCGTGAAGACGATCTTCGTACTCGATGACGATCCCGATCAGGCCGAGATGCTCGCCCAGGCGCTGTCAGGCCGAGGCCGTCGCGTGCGCGCCTTCTCCGATCCCATCCGCGCGCTGGCGGCGCTGTCGAAGGAGGGCGCCGATCTGCTGATCGCCGATCTCTCGATGCCGTGGATCGACGGAAAGGACGTGGTCGCGTCGGCGCACCTCCGGGTGCCCGAGCTCCACGTGTTCCTCGTCTCCGGCTACCCGCGCGGCGCCGAGATCGCGGCGGAGCAGGGCGTGCCGTTCTTCTCGAAGCCCATCGACCTCGAGGCGCTGCGCGGCGCCGTCGAGCGCGCCCTCGTCGGTGGCGAGGTGGCGCGGCCCGCGTAGCGCTCCGCCCGTCGCGTCGGCAGCCCCTCCCAGCGCCACGCCATCATCCCTCCGACGAGGGTGTGGACGCGATCGAAGCCGAGGTCCCACAGCAGGTCGCCGGCGAGCGCCGCCCGCCCGAACGAACGACAGACGACGACGAGCTCGACGTCGCGACGCCACCCGCTCGCCACGCGCGCGAGCTCGGCGAGCGGCACGTGGATCGCCTGCTCGATGCGGCCGAGCGGCCCGTCGAGCTCGGGTGCGTCGCGGACGTCGATGAGGTGAACGGCGGGGAGCTTCGCGAAGACCTCGGAGGGAGAGAGGGCGGCCATGCGTGCCCTCTTCGCAACCGGCGTGCCGGCGCGCCGCCGACCTCAACCGCGCGAATTGATTGAGGTGCGCGCCGGCACAGACACGCCGGCTGTGTCAGCCCGAGCCGCGCGCGCGCTCCTCGCGGTGCTCGGCGCCGTTGTGGTTGGCGCCACCGGAGGTGTCGATGCCGTAGATCGCCAGCTTGTTGTAGATCGAGCGACGGCTGATCCCGAGCACCTCGGCCGTCGCCGTCTTGTTGCCGTCGTTGGCCTCGAGCGTCCGCAGGATCACCTCGCGCTCGATCTGGTCCATCGCCGTCCCGATCGGGATCTTGAGGACCTCCTGCCGCCCCGGCCCGCGGTGGAGCATCTGTGGCAGCAGCACCGGATCGAGCTCGCTCATCCGCGACAGCAGCACCGCCTGCTCGATCACGTTGCGCAGCTCGCGGACGTTGCCGGGCCACGAGTAGCCGCTGAGCAGCCGCTGTGTCTCCGCCGGGATGCTGTGCACTGGTTTCCCATAGCGCTCCGCCAGCTCGCGCAGGAACTCCGCCGCGAGGAGCGGGATGTCCTCGGTGCGGTCGCGCAGCGGCGGGACGGTGATGGTGGTCGCCGCCAGACGGAAGAAGAGGTCGTTGCGCAGCGCCGTCTTGAGCTGCGACAGCTCCTTCGACGTCGCCACCACCACGCGCACCGTCGGGCGATCCCGACGCTCGTCGCTGACGAGGTCCAGGAGGCGCTCCTGTCCCTTCTCGTCGAGCGCGCTCACCTCGTCGATGAACAGCGCGCCGCCGTCGAGCTCGTCGAGCTGCTCGCGCCCCATCGCGCTCGCCTCGGCGGCGCTGACCGACACGAACAGCCCCGCGCCCTGCGGCGACCGCTGGTGGATCGAGCGCGCGACGAGCGACTTGCCGGTGCCGCTCTCGCCGAGGACGAGCACCGGCGACGTCGCGCCGGCCACCGCCTTCACGCGCTCGAAGACGTCGCGCATCGGCGCCGAGCGCGCGTGCATCCCGTCGAAGGTGGTCGCCTCGCGCCGCTCGCCGGCGAGGAGCCGGTTGGTCAGGTAGGCGGGCACGTTCTGCGAGAAGGCGGCCAGCATCGCCAGCAGCCGCCGCGGCTTGATGGGCTTCTGCACGTACTCGACGGCGCCGCGCTTGAGCGCGGTGACCGCCGTCCGCGTCGAGCCGTGCGCCGTGATGAGGACACACTTCGTCTCGGGGCATGCCTCGCTGATCGTCTTGATCAGGCTGATGCCGTTCCGCCCCGGGAGCTGCAGGTCGGTCAGCACGAGGTGGAAGGTCTGCTCGCGGAGACGATCGAGCGCCTCCTCCGCCGAGTGCGCCACCGTCGTCTCGTACCCCGCCTGGGTGAGGAGCTCGTGCAACGCCCTCCCGAGATGCACGTCGTCATCGACCACCAGGATCCGCGTCGCCATGTGAGGCTCCCTTCTGGCGTGGTTCGTCGCCATCGTCACGTGCGCCGAGACTCAGCACGAAGCGCGCCAAGCCCCGCGCGCGAGGGCTCTCCGACGGAGAGAGCGGGCGCCGCGACGGGCGCCCGAGTGAAAAGTGCACACTCTGTGCACACTGCCTCGATCGAGTGTGCAAAAACGATAACCAGATGGTGCGCGCCTTCGCGGCACGCCTCTCGCAACGCAAGTGCGCATGGCCTTCCCGCGCCCCCACGCCAGCGACGACGGCCTCGCCGGGCCCCTGTCGGCGTACCTCGCCCGCATCGATCAGTACGACCTGCTGACTCCCGACGAGGAGCGTCGCCTGGCGCTCCGCTGGCGCCGCTTCCACGACAACGCCGCGGCCTCGCGGCTCGTGCTGTCGAACCTGCGCTTCGTCGTCAAGATCGCCTTCGAGTACCGCACCTACGGGATCCGGCTGCTCGATCTCATTCAGGAGGGGAACCTCGGCCTCCTCGTCGCCGTCGACCGCTTCGAGCCCGAGCGCGGCGTCCGTCTGACGACCTACGCGGTGTGGTGGATCCGGGCGTACATCCAGGAGCACATCCGGCGTCAGTGGTCGCTCGTGCGCTTCGGGACGACGCGCGCCGAGCAGCGCTGCTTCTATCGGCTGCGGCGCGAGCGCCAGCGCCTCGAGCGCAGCGGGCAGAAGGCCGATCCCGAGCGGCTGGCGGCGGCGCTCGGCGTGCGACCCGAGGAGCTGGAGGCGATCGAGGCGCGCATCACCCGGCGCGACATGTCGCTCGACGACCCGGCGTACACCGACACCGACGAGACGCGTGGCGATCGCATCCCCGACGACTCCCCCAGCCCCGACCTCTCGCCGCGGCCCGCCACCCTCAAGCAGCTCGGGCAGGCGTTCGGCATCTCGCGCGAGCGCGTCCGCCAGCTCGAGGCCCGCGCTAAATCCAAGCTGCGCACCGCCCTCGAAGGCCTCTGGGACGACTGATCGCGGCCGCGGTGCGCGCGCGCGACGCTTCCTTTTACAGGGAGGAGGGGAGGAGGGGAGCTCTGAGGGAGGGGATTTTTGTTTGACACGAAAAGCTCCTCCATCCGATCTCCCCTCCTCCCCTCCTCCCCGTAAAACGGAAGCGCTACGAATCCACGCCGGCGATCGCCTCGAGCAAGGCCAGCGCGCCATCGACGCCGTCGACGACAAACGACGCCGCCGTCGGCCGCGCGGGCTCACGCAGATCGGCCACTTTGACTCCGCGGCCGCCCCAGGCCTCGAGGGCGCGGAAGCCGTCCTCGTCGGTGACGTCGTCGCCGAGGAAGAGCGCGGCGGTGGTGTCGGGGGAGCGCCGCTCGGCCTCGAGGAGCATGAGGATGTCGTCGCCCTTGTGCGGGGCGCCGCGCGGGCGCGTCTCGATCACCTGCTTGCCGGCGAAGCGCTCGAGGGCGGGCTCGGTGTCGGCGAGCGCCGCGGCCTCGGCCTCGAGCGCGGCGCGCAGGCGCTCGTCGGCGACCTTGCGGGTGTGGAAGCTGAGCGAGATCCCCTTCTGCTCGAGGACGACGCCGGGGTCGCGCGCGGCGACCTCCGCCAGGCGCGCGCCGAGCCGCTCGACGGCGGGGCGGGCCGCGGTGGCGATGGGGTGCTCCCAGCGCGCGCCGCCCGGCAGGACGCGCTCCATCCCGTGATTGCCGACGAGCGCCACGCGACGGCGCAGGTCGGGCGCCAGCGGCCCGAGCGCCTTGTCGGCCAGCGCGGCGACGGGGCGGCCGCTGACGATGGCCACCTCGGTCCGCGGGCGCGCGACGACGGCGGCGAGCGCCCGCGCCGCGCGATCGGACATCACCGTGTCGTGCGGCGACGGGAAGATGGGGACGAGCGTGCCGTCGAAGTCGCAGAAGAGCGCGAGATGATTTTTGCTAGACAGGTAGTGGAGGAGCTCCCGCACCCGATCAGAGTACTTCGGGTTTAGGGGAGGGTGACGTAGAGGGCGCCCTCGCCGCGCTGGATGCGGACCAGGTGCCCGCCGGTCCGCTGCCCCTGCAGCGCCTTCACGGCGTCGTCGGCGTTCGCCACCGGCCGGCGATCGACCTCGACCACCACGTCGCCCTGCCGCAGCCCCGCCTCCTGCGCCGGGCTGCCCTCGCGCACCGACGTGATCACCGCGCCCTTCAGGCCGCGCCCGACGCCGAGCTGCTCGGCGAGGTCGGGCGTCAGCGACTGCAGCGCGATCCCCAGCTTGGCCTTCGGCGACTCCTTGTCGCGCCCGCCCGCCGGGCCGCCCTTGCCGCCACCCGTGTCGTCGGGCAGCTCGCTGGTCGTCGCCGCGAGCGTGACCTGCTTGCCGTCGCGCCACACGGCCACGTCGATCTTCTGCCCGATCTTCTTGGTCAGCACCGTGCGCTGCACCGCCTTCGACCCGTCGACCGGCTTGCCGTCGACGGAGACGATGACGTCACCGGCCTTCACGCCCGCCTTGTCGGCCGGCGACCCGGGCTGGATGTTGCTGACGAGCGCGCCCTTCTCCGGCGCCTTGCCCATCGACTTCGACAGCTCCGGCGTGAGGTCCTGCATGAGGATCCCGAGGTAGGGGCGGCGCACCTTGCCGTTCGCGATGAGCTGCTCGGCGATCGGCTTGGCCATCGACGTCGGCACCGCGAACCCGATGCCGATGTTGCCGCCCGGCCCGAGGATGGCGGTGTTGATGCCGATCACCTCGCCGTCGACGTTGACCAGCGGCCCGCCCGAGTTGCCGGGGTTGATCGACGCGTCGGTCTGGAGGAAGTCCTCGTACTGCGTCTTGCCGAGGCCGCCGCGGTTCTTCGCCGACAGCACCCCGACGGTGACGGTGTGATCGAGCCCGAACGGGTTGCCGATCGCCATGACCCACTCACCGACCTGGAGCTTGTCGGAGTCGCCGAGCGTCGCCGCCTTCAGCGTGTAGCTGCCCGGGTCGACCTTGATGATCGCGAGATCGGTGCGCGGGTCGGTGCCGACGACCTTGGCGGGCAGCGTCTTGCCGTCCTGGAACGTGACCTTGAGCTCGTCGGCGTCGCCGGCGACGTGGTTGTTGGTGAGGATGAAGCCTTTTGTGTCAATCACGACGCCCGAGCCGGTGCCGCGCGCCTTGCGCCCCGGCATCGACGTCCCCTCGTCGTCCCCGTCGTCGTCGCCGAACGGCGACATCCCGCCGCCGCCCCCGCCCGGACCGCCGGGCCCGAAGAAGAAGCGGAACGGGTTGTTCCCCCCGCGCGGCATCTTCTCGACCTTCGCCGTCGAGATGCGGACCACCGACGGCCCCACCTGCGACGCGACCTGCGCGAACGTGCGCCCCAGCATGCGCGCGTCCGAGAGCTGCGCCGGCGACGGCGGCGGCAGCGCGCTCTTCGCCTCCGCCGCCACGACGCCCGCGGCCGGCGACGCGTTCGCCGCGGGACCCCAGCTGACCTTGAGATGCGTCGCCGCGAACGTGCCCGCCGCACCCAACGCGACGAGCGTGACTCCCCCGAGAACCTTCCGACTTGTCATGTTGGACCCTCAGCCTCAGCGCAAACGTGGCTTACGCCCTTGTAACGTGCTCGATCGGTTGGACATTCCGTCCGCCCCTGCGGTTGCAAGACATCCGCCTCCGCGTGTAGAGGTGCCTATAACCACTGGCCTTTCCGGAGGCAACACGGTGCTATCGTGAGACCGGCGCGCCCATGAAGATCCGAACCAAGCTCGTGCTGCTCCTGTCCGCGGCGCTGGTGGTGACGCTGGTGGCGTCGACCCTCCTGCGCATCCGCTGGACGCGCACGCGCCTCGAGGATCAGCTGAAGGAGTCGGCGCGCTCGACGGCGGAGGTGGTGGCGGCCGATCTCCTGCGCCGCCTGACGCCCGACAAGGACGGCGACGACGTCGCCGAGGAGCTGCAGAGGGTCAAGCTGCGCCACCCGGTCGTGGCCGACCTCCAGCTCACCCTCGACACCGACGAGGACACGACCGCCACCTTCTCGCTCGCCCCGGAGACCGACGAGCCCAAGGTCGCCCGCCGCCCCCGCGCGACGAAGCGCCCGCTCGCCGCCCGTCGCGAGGACGCCCGTCGCGCGCTCCTCGATCACGGCGAGTCGAGCCGCCGCCCCGGCGCGCGCGTCGTCGAGCCGCTGTGGTGGACCGCCGACAAGCCCGCCCCGTCGATGTGGCCGCCGCGCACCGTCGGCGCCGGCCCGCCCGCCGCGCCACCGCCGAAGGTCGCGCGCACCTTCCGCGAGGGCGAGCGCGGCGCGCGCCCGGTGTTCGAGGTGAAGATCCCCATCGACCCCGACGGGCCGCGCCACGGCGAGCTGGTGCTGTCGGTGTCGCGCGAGCCCATCTACAGCCTCGAGCGCATCGAGATGACCTACTCGCTCATCATCACCGGCGGGGCGGTCTTGATCCTCATGCTGCTGACGACGCTCATCATCGACCGCGTCGTCGGCAAGCCCGTGAGCGATCTCGAGGGCGCGATGAAGCGCGTCTCGGGCGGTGCGCTCGACGCGCGCGTCGAGACGCGGCGCGAGGACGAGATCGGCCACCTGACCACCGGCTTCAACCAGATGCTGGCGCGCATCGCCGAGGCCGATCAGGAGATCCGCGAGTTCAACCGCCGCCTCGCCGACGAGGTGCAGGCGGCGACCACCGATCTCGAGCGCAAGAACAACGCCCTCGCGCAGCTCAACCGACTGCTCTTCGAGGCGCGCCGCGAGCTCGGCGACAAGGAGCGGATGGCCGCGCTCGGGCAGCTCGCCGCGCAGCTCGCGCACGAGATCGGGACGCCGCTCGCGTCGGTGTCGGGCCACCTCCAGCTCGCGCTCCACGGCTCGGGCGGGCGCGATCTGCCGCCGGCGCTGAAGGAGCGCCTCCAGGTCGCGACGAGCGAGCTCGGCCGCATCTCGAAGATCGTGCGCGACTACCTCGACTCGACGCGCGCGGTGCAGCCGGAGCGCGTGCGCGTCGAGCTCGGGCGCGTCGTCGAGGAGGCGATCGATCTCGTCAGCGGTCTCGGCCGCGCGCGCGCGTCGTTCCACACCGATCTCTCGCGCGTGACCGGGCCGCTCTTCACCGACCCGGGCCTCCTGCGACAAATCCTCGTCAATCTGTTGACCAACGCCGCCGACGCCGTCGGTCCCGACGGCCACGTGGCGGTGATCGCCGAGGTCGAGGAGGCGCAGGACCAGACCGGGCCGCGCGTCCGGCTGGCGGTGAAGGACGACGGCGTCGGCATCGCGCCCGAGGACGCCGCGCGCATCTTCGAGCCCTTCTACACGACGAAGGGGCGCGGCAAGGGCACCGGCCTCGGCCTCGCCATCTGCCGCGAGCTCGCCACCGCGCTCGGCGGGCGCATCTCCGTCGTCAGCGAGCCGGGCGTGGGCTCGACCTTCACCGTCACCTTGCCGCACGCGCTGCCCGCGCCTGCTACGGTAGAGAGAGCGTCATGACCAGCGAAGCGGTGCGCGGAGCGAGATTCCGATGACCCGAGCTCGAGTCCTCGTCGTCGAAGACGATCGCGTCGCGCGCGAGCTGCTCGAGGAGATCCTGCGCGCCGAGGGGCACGAGGTCGAGGCGCTGGCCTCGGGCGACGACGCGGTGGCGCGGGCGGGCGTCGGGCGGCCCTACGATCTCGTGATCAGCGACATCCGCATGGGCGACGGCGCCGACGGGATGGAGGTGCTGCAGGCCTTCCAGTCGAAGGCGCCGCAGACGCCGGTCATCCTGATCACCGCCTTCGGCGACGTGACCGGGGCGATGGCCGCGATCCAGAAGGGCGCGCACGACTACGTGTCCAAGCCCTTCGACGTCGCCGAGCTGACGACGACGGTGCGACGCGCGCTCGAGCGCTCGCGGCTGCTCGAAGAGAGTAGACAAAAAAAGAAGGGCGACGGCGCCGAGCGGCCGAAGGCGCTGGCCGAGATCGTCGGCAAGTCGCCGCCGATGCTCGACGTCTACAAGATGGTCGCGCGCGTCGCCTCGACGCAGTCGACCATCCTGGTCATCGGCGAGAGCGGCACCGGCAAGGAGCTCGTCGCGCGCGCCATCCACAACCACTCGCCGCGCGCCAGCGGGCCCTTCGTGGCGGTCAACTGCACCGCGCTCGCCGAGGGGCTCCTCGAGAGCGAGCTCTTCGGCCACCAGAAGGGCGCCTTCACCGGCGCGGTCGCGTCGAAGCGCGGCCTCTTCGAGGAGGCGCAGGGCGGGACACTGTTCCTCGACGAGATCGGCGACGTCGGCCCCAAGATGCAGGCGCAGCTCCTGCGCGTCTTGCAGGAGGGCGAGATCCGCCGCGTCGGCGGCGGCGAGCCGGTCAAGGTCGACGTGCGCGTCGTCGCGGCGACGAACCGCGAGCTGGAGGACGAGGTCAAGGCGGGGCGCTTCCGCGAGGACCTCTACTTCCGCATCAACGTCGTGACCATCCGCCTGCCGCCGCTCCGCGAGCGGCCCAGCGACATCCCACTTCTTGTCAATCACTTTTTGGCCAAGTACGCGGCGCGCGAGCGGCGCACCGACGCGGGCGTGGCCTCGCAGGCGATGGCGGTCCTCGAGCGCTACGCCTGGCCGGGCAACGTGCGCGAGCTGGAGAACGTGATCGAGCGCGCGCTCGCACTGTCGAAGGACGGCGTCATCCTCCCGTCGGATCTGCCGCCGGAGGTGAGCGGCGTGCACGCGCCCGGGCCGGCCGGCTCGACGCTGTACGACGATCGTCCCACGCTCGCCGAGCTCGAGCGCCGCTACATCGAGCTCATCTTGCGCGAGACCGGCGGCAACAAGAAGCGCGCGGCCGAGATCCTCGGCATCGACCGTCGCACGCTCTACCGCACGCTCGAGCGCGAAGGCGGCCGCCAGCTCGGCGACGGCCCCGCAGACGAGCCCGACTGAATTTTTAGCGCGGGGAGACCGAAGCGAAGCGCAGGTCGAGCGCGCGCGGGGTTCGGGGGCGAAGCCCCCGACGACAACGGAATAGAGCGTCGCCGACGCGTGTCTTCTTCTTCGAACGACCGTGACGCGACCGCGGCTCGACAGCCGCATTCGCCGTCCATAGTTCGATCCCATGCACGGACCCTTCATCGGAGTCCTCGTGGCGCTGCTCGTCGCCGGTCTGGGCGTGCCGCTCCCCGAGGACGTGAGCCTCGTCTCGGCCGGGTACCTCGTGTACCTCGGCCACGAGCCGCTGTGGGTCGTGCTGATCGGCTGCTTCGTGGCGCTCGTCGCCGGCGACAGCGCGCTCTACGCGCTCGGGCGCCGCTTCGGCCCGAGCATCACGAAGCACAAGCTCCTCCGCCACCGCCTCACCCCCGCCCGCCTCGATCGGGTCGAGCGCCACTTCCGCAAGCACGGCGCGAAGACCGTCTTCCTCGGCCGCTTCGTCGTCGGTGCGCGCGCGCTGTTCTTCCTCACCGCGGGCGCGATGCGGATGAGCTACTGGAAGTTCATCTTCTGGGACGGGATCGGCTGCGTGCTGTCGACGATCGGCTGGGTCCTCGTCGGCTACTTCGGCGGCGCGCAGATCGACCGCGTGCGCGGGATGGTGAAGAGCGCGCAGCACATCGGGGTCCTCGTGATCGCGCTCGTGCTGGTGACCTGGCTGGCGACGCGTCTCCTCAGGCGCCGCGTGGCCGGGCCGCCGATCGAGGAGCCGAGGACGACCGAGGGTCCGCCGTGAGCGCGCGCAGCCGCTGCAGCGCGCCGCGCACCGCCGCCATCGCGCACTCGCCGCGCTCCGCCTCGGCGATGCGCTGATCGAGATCGTAGAGCGCCGCCCGCAGCCGCAGGCGCAGGCAGGGGCCGGCCGCCGCCGCGCGCGCCTCCCAGACGCGGAGGATCCACGCCCACGCGGCGCGCCGATCGATCGCGATCGTCTGTGCTGTGCCCATCCCCGGCTCGGGATCCAAGGAATGCGCCAACCGTCACCGGGCGTACGAAGGCGGCGCGGGGCGCGCGGGCATGTGTAGGTCTTGTCATTGGGGTGTGGATTCGATTTGCACATGGGGAGACGCCCCGAGTGCACACGGTGCCCGCGGTCCCGACGGCACGGCGCTCGCTACCCCCTGTGAAGGTGCGCTCCCGCCGCCGCCCTCGCGCGTTCCTCCAGACGCTCGTCACGCTCACCCGTCGCGGCCGCACCGCGCACGCGCCCGAGCCGTCGCGGCGGCGCGCGCTGCTCCTCCAGATCGACGGGCTGTCGTCGCGGCGGCTGCGCGAGGCGCTGGCGCGCGGGGAGATGCCCCATCTGAAGGCGCTGCTCGACGAGGGCTCCCATCACCTCAGGTCGATCCGCGCCGCCACGCCGACCTCGACGCCAGTGTTCACCGCCGGGCTCCTCTACGGCGAGCGCGGCGGCGTCCCCGGCTTCGGCTGGTTCGATCGGCGCCTCGGGCGCGTGGTGCGCATGGACCTCGAGGCGGACGTGAGCGCGCTCGAGGCGGAGATCATCGGGCGCGCCGACGGGCCGCCGCTGGTCCGCGACGGCGTCACCTACGGGACCATCTGGGCGGGGAGCGCGCGCGAGGCCTTCTTCAACGTCGTGCGCTTTCTGTACGGCGCGGCGAACCCGCGCGCGATCGTGCACGACATCTGGGACGTCGCCTCGACGAGCGTGGCGGCGTCGCACATCGCCGGGCGCCTGCTGGCGCGCTTCGCCCTCGAGCTCGGCGTGGGAATTCATGATTTACAGAGATGGGTCCGGCGCGTCGGGACCTCGCGCTTCGAGTGGCGCTTTTTGATGATGCGCCTCTTCGTGTCGGTGGTGATGCGCGACCTCTCGACGCAGGGGGCGATCCTCGACCTGTGCCGCGGCGTGCCGGTCGTCTACATCGACTTCCTCGGCTACGACGAGTACGCGCACCGTCGCGGGCCCGACTCGCATATGGCGCTCTACAACCTGCGCGGCATCGATCACTGCATCGGGCGGCTGGTGCGCACGGCGCGCGCGGTGCCGGAGTACCGCTACGACGTCTGGGTCTTCTCCGACCACGGGCAGTCGGCGACGCAGCCGTTCGAGCGCGTGATGGGCGAGGACCTCCTGTCGTTCGTGCTGGGGCGCGCGGCGCGCGATCGCGCGCTCGACGTCGACGGGGAGGCGCTCGCGGAGCTCTCGGCGCTGCGGCAGGAGAAGATGCTGACGCGGTCGCTGTGGCGGCCGCTGCGCCCCATCGCCCACGCGCGCGCGGCGCTGCGGCGGTGGCGCCTCGAGCGGCGGCTGGGGCCGGTCGAGCGGACGCCGCTCGATCACGTCGAGGTGGTCACCGGCGGCTCGATCGCGCACGTCTACTTCGGGCGCCACCGCAGCGACGGGCCGGGGCCCACGCTCGAGGAGCTGCGGGCGCGCTGGCCGGGCGTCCTCGACGCGCTCGCGGGGTGCCGCGCGATCGGGCTGGCGGTGGCGCGCACCGACGACGGCGGGGTGGCGGTGGCCTGGCGCGGGCGCTGGTCCTCGCTCGACGATCGCGCGCTCGACGCGCTGCCGCCCTTCGTCGCCGTCGGGCCGGAGCTGTTGCGGCGGCACCTCACGCGCGCGGCGCTCGGGCGGCGCTCGGGCGACGTCGTCGTCTATGGCGCGTTCGCCGAGGCGGGGAACGTCGCCTTCGACTTCGAGTTCGGCTCGCACGGGGGCGTGGCGCCCGAGGAGCTCGATCAGTTCCTGATGGTGCCGCGCGGGGTCGACTGCGCGCTCGACGGCGAGGTGGCGGCGGAGGAGTTCTATCGGCTGTTCTCGTCGGCGTACGGCGCCCGGCGACGCAAGGGGACCCGTCGCGCGGCATGACCCTCCTCACCGGCGGGACGCGCCTCCGGGTGGTGAGCTGGAACGTGCACGGGTGCGTGGGGACCGATCGCGTCTTCGCGCCCGAGCGGATCGCGGCGTGGCTGCGCGCGCTCGCGCCGGACATCGTGCTCTTGCAGGAGGTGGGCGACATCCGCGGCGTGCACCCGCCCGTCGACCAGGCGTCGACGATCGCCGACGCGCTGGGCTTCTCCTGCGCCGTCGGGATCACCGTGCGCACCGGGCCCTACGGGTACGGCAACGCGACGCTCACGCGCTTCACCGTCGTCGATTCGGAGAGCATCGACCTCTCGGTGTGGGGGCGCGAGCCGCGCCTCGCGCTGCGCGCCGTCGTCGGGCACGACGAGCTCAAGATCATCACGCTCAACGTGCACCTCGGGCTCGGCCCCGAGGAGCGACGCACGCAGCTCCGGCGGCTGCTCCCGGCGCTCGACTCGCAGCTCGGGCAGGAGGCGGTGTTGATGGGCGGCGACTTCAACGACTTCCCGCCGGGGCCGGTGACGCTGACGCTGCGCCACCGCATGGTCGACGCCGCGGCGCGCATCAAGAAGAGCCGCACCTTCCCGTCGCGGCGGCCGCTCCTGCGGCTCGATCGCCTCTACGTCGGGCCGGGGGCGCGGGTGGCGGCGGCGCGGGTGGTCTCCGAGGGAGACATCCGCGTGGCGTCGGATCACCTGCCGGTGCTGGTCGACTTCGTGGTGCCCGAGCGGCGCGTGAACCTGCGCGGCGATCCGCCCTAGCAGCGTCCGCGGTACGATGGGGCGAGGTCCGGCCCTTGCTACCCGTTCGCGCGATGCGTCGTGCTCTGTGGATGTCGGTCGCCCTCGCGGCGGCCTGCTTGTCGTCGGGCGGCGAGGGGCTGCCCGACCTCGGCGCGGGTGGGGGCGCGGACCTCGCCGGCGTCGATCTCGGTGGCGGCGGCGGCGACGTCGACGGCGGCGGCGGGGGAGGGGCGCCCGATCTGGCGGCGGCACCGACGGAGGCGCTGGGGTACGTCGGCTCGTACGGGAACGGCATCACGCTGGTGCGGCTCGATCTGGCGACGGGCGCGCTGGAGAAGCGGACGGCCTACACGAACGTGAGCGGGTCGCCGTCGTTCCTGGCGCGCTCCAGCGACGGGCGGTTCCTGTACGCGGTGCGCGAGGGATCGAGCCAGGCGAGCGCGTTCGCGGTCGCCAGCGACGGGACGCTGACCGCGCTCAACGACGTCTCGTCGGGCGGGTCGGGGCCGGCGCACCTCGCGCTGTCGCCGTCGGGGCGGCACCTCCTCGTGGCCAACTACGGCGATGGCAAGCTGGCGGTGATCGCGGTCGGGGCGAGCGACGGGCGGCTGGGCGCGGCGACGCAGAACCTCGCCGGCTGCGCCAACGCGCACGAGCTGGTCCCCGATGGGCGGACGGGCGCGGTCTACGTGCCCTGCAAGGGGGAAGATTCTGTCAAGCAATATAGCCTGAGCGCCTCGGGGACGCTGAGCGCGCTCGGGACGGGCGTGTGGGCGGCGATGGCCGGGGCGGGGCCGCGCCACGCGGCGCTCCACCCGACGCTGCGCGTGCTGTACGTGCTGGGCGAGAACGACAGCGCGGTGGTGGCGCTGCCGCTCGACGCCAGCGGCCTCGTCTCGTCGCCGTCGCTGGGGCGGCTGTCGACGATCCCGGCGAGCTTCACCGCGACCAACACCGGCGCCGAGATCGCCGTCCACCCGTCGGGGCGGTGGCTGTACGCGTCGAACCGCGGGCACGACAGCGTCGCGCGCTTCACGCTCGCCGGCGACGGGCGCATGACCGCCGCGGGGCAGACGTCGACGGGCGGGCAGACGCCGCGCCACTTCTCGCTCGATCCGACGGGGCGCTGGCTCGTCGTCGCCAACCAGACGAGCGGGACGCTGGTGGTGTTCGCCATCGACCAGACGACCGGCGCGCTGACGCAGGTCGGCAACGCCGTCGCGACGCCCGCGCCGGCGTTCGTCGGCGCCTGGGTCGCGCGGTAGCGACGACGCGCGCGGTCATTGCCGCGACTCCCCGGTCTGGGGAGCGGACCCCCAGGGGGACGGGAGCGCGCGCGTCGGAAGTACGCGGAAGTGCGCTGGTGACGAGCGCGGCAGCGTTGGCCGGGAAGTTGCTCGAACGCGCGTGGGAGGCGGGAGAGCGAGATGAACCCCTTGGCGCAGCTGCAGAGCCCTTCGACGTTGGCCGAACGCTTCTGGTCGCTCGCGAAGAGCCGCCCGCGTCGCGCGCTGGGCGATGCGCCGCCGGAGCCCGTCGAGGTGGTGCGCTCGGTGCTCGAGATCCTCGACGCGCTGGAGGCGGGCGCCAAGGGCGAGGGGCTGTCGCAGGCGACGATCTCGTTCCTCACGCTGCTCCGGCAGGAGGAGCTCGCCGGCGACCTCTCGTACTGCTCGCCGGAGCAGGCGCGCGGCGAGTCGATCGACGAGCGGTCGCTGGTCTTCTCCGTCGGGGTGCTGCTGTTCGAGGAGCTCACCGGGCGCCACCCCTTCGGCGCGCAGCCGAGCGGGCGGCGGGTGGCGCGCATCCAGAAGGGCGAGCTCGGATCGGGCGTGCAGTACTTCCCGCAGCTGCCGGGCGCGCTGCGGTCGATGCTGGTGAAGGCGATGGGGCCGTTCCCCGAGGAGCGCTATCGGTCGCTGGCCGAGCTGCGCGTCGAGCTCGAGCGCTTCACGCGCGGCGAGGAGCCGGCGCGGCCGGCGGCGCCGGCTGTTTCGCTGCGCGGGCTGCCAGGCGGCGCGGAGCTCATGCTGCGCGCGGCGCAGGGGCTCGAGGTCGGCGACGAGAACGCCAAGACGACGGTGCGCAAGCGGCCGCAGCGGTCGGCGTCGGCGTCGGCGCCGTCGCGGCGGCGGGCGATGACGCTCTCGCAGGCGGGGAGCCTCGCGGGCGACGCGACGACGCCGTTCGTGCGGCAGCCGCCGAGCGGCAAGGTGGTGTCGCTGCTGCCGCCGTCGCCGGCGGGGGCGCCGGTCGCTGACGACGACGAGGACGAGGCGCCGCGGGTGCGGCCGCGGATGCCGTCGTGGGCGATCCGCGCGCTCGAGCGGCTGGCGTTCGTCGCCGTGGGCGCGGCGGTCGCCGTCGCGGCGGTGGCGGTCGGGCAGCGCTCGTCGGCGCCCGCGCCCGTCGCGGCGGTCGCGGCTGCGCCGGTGAGCGCGGCACCCGCCCCGTCGCTGCGCGAGCCGAGCGCCGTCGCGGCGGCGGCGTCGGCGACCGCCTCGGCCTCGCTGGCCGCGCCGGCCGCGCCGACCCTCGTCGACGGCGTGGCGCTCGGGGTCGAGGGCGCGCTCGCCGCGCTGGCCGCTCCACCGTCGCCGTCGGCGTCTGCCGAAGCCGCCGCGCCGTCGGCGGAAAAAGCGCTAGACGAAAACTTCGACCCGGCCGTCGCCGGCAAGAGCGCCGCCGAGCAGGCGCGCGGCTGCTTCCAGCCGCTCACGAAGACGGTCAGCTTCGGCGCCGGCCTCCTCTTCGCGCCCGGCGCCGCGACCGCGCGCCGCCTCTTCCTCTCGCCGAGCGAGCCGCTCTCCGCCGACGAGCGCCGCTGCGTCTCGGAGGCGCTCCTCCGCGCCACCGCCGGCGGCCCGCCGCCCAAGCGCGCCATCGTCGAGGTCCGCCTCCGCCTGCGCCCCGACGCCGCTCGCGACGAGGTCCGCGCCACGCTCGCCCCCTGACCGGGTCGCGCGTGCGCGAGTGATCGCGAGATTTGCGAATCAGGTACGATTCGCAAATGCCGCATCTCCTCGTGCTCGGCGACTCGATCCTCTGGGGACAAGGCCTCGAAGAGCGGTACAAGCCGACCCGACTGCTCGCGGACGCGTGGGCGAGTGCGGCGAGTGCCGCTGTCACGATCTCTCGGTTCGCGCATAGCGGCGCGATGATCTGGCGGGAGGATCCACCACACGGAGCCAATGGCTGTCCCCCCGAGCTGATGAGCGCTCCGCCGCCCTTCGCGGCGACGCTGCCCGTCGGCGACGACGAGGTCCGCGCCACGCTAGGGTGCGGCGCACCCGACGACCGCGATCGCGATGGAGAGATCCCGCGCTCCGAGCCCTACATCCTGCGCCAGATTCTCGACGCACGTCGCGAGCTCACGACAGATCCCGACCTCGTGTTGGTGGACTGCGGGATCAACGACACTCGCCTCTACAACCTCGTCCTGCCTGGCAAGGACACGGCTGCAGTCGTCGCCCGCGCGCGGTCGCTCCGTCCGTTCATGCGGTTTGCGCTCCGCAGCGTGACGGACGCCTTCGAGAACGCTCGCGTCATCGTCACTGGCTACTATCCCGTCGTGGCCGGCGGAAGCCGACACCGAAAGCTCTATCACTTCGGAGTCGATGTCTTGCGCGCTGCGGGGCAGGTCGTCGCCGACTCGATCGCAAACGCATTGCACCCCGACCACATCATCGCCGTCTCGCAGCACGACACGATTGTTCGCATCCCAACGTACAATCCGGTGAAGCACTACTTCGACGAGCTGGTCGAGCGCAACGCGAGCTGGGTGACCGCGATTCACGACACCATTCACTCGGTCATCGGTGAGCTCGGCCTCGGTGGCCGGATCGGCCTCGCGATCCCGCGGTTCGGCGACGACGAGGTGCTGTTCGGACGCGACACGCTCTTGTGGGGCGGAACCGATGACCAGGTTCGCGACGAGCGCGACCGAATTGCCGCCACGTCTACGGAGTTGACGCCGTACGACCGGCTCGTCACGCGCGTCGCGTCGGTGGGACACCCGAATGTCCGCGGCGCGAAGCGGTACGCCGAGGCTGTGATCCGGGCGGCGGGGGACCTCGAGGTGTTCTAACGCGCTCGCTCTGTCGCCCGGCCAGGCGCGAGCCGGTCGGCGGCGGCGAGGAGGGCGGCGGCGATGGCGAGGATGGGCGCGACCACGATCGCGGCGAAGTGGAGGACCACGTAGGCGCAGCCGAGCGCGCTCGCGGCGAGCGGCGGCAGCGACGAGGGCGGCGACGAGCCGGAGAGGATCGTCGTCAGCGGGCGGAGCCCCGCGAGGTGCGCGACGCCGTACGCGGCGACGAGGAGCGCGGCGCGCAGTGCGAGCGTCCGCGGCAGCGATCGACGACGGGGCGTCATCGCGCGCGCTCCCACGCCGGGCCGACGCTGAGGGCGTAGGCGATGGCGGCGTCGCCGACCTGGTTCGACGCGGCGAAGCGCAAACGCCCGTCGCGGTCGCGCATCGGGAAGGCGGCGAGCTCGAGCGTGGCGGTGAGCGCGCGCAGCGTCTCGTCGTCGCCGACGGTCGCCGCCGCGAGGAACATGAGGCCGCTCGAGCCGGGGCTCACGTCGAGGAGCGGGATCACCGGCCCCGAGTCGATGTCGACGGCGTCGCGCTTGCCGGCCGGCCACTCGCCCGCCCAGCCGAAGCCGAGGAAGCGATGGCCGAGCGCCGCCTTCGCCCGCGCGTACTGATCGCGCGCCAGCGGCGCGTCGACGAGCGCGAGGCAGTGGATGGTCATCCAGATGGTCGACCCCTCGGCGCCGTCGCGCGCGCGCCCGTCGCGGCCGAAGCTCGACACGAGCAGGCCCGTGGTACCGTCGACGAGCTCGCGCTTCATGCGCGCCAGCGTGGCCGCGATCACCGCCGCGTGGGCGTCGCGCCCGTCGCCGCGGCCGTCGACGCGGTCGGCGATGCGCAGCGCGGCCAGCGCCACCGCGTGGTCGAACGTCCAGCACTCGTCGGGGTAGCTCTCCGCCCAGGCCGCGCCGCCGAGCGCCTTCGACACCCGCTCGACGCGCTCGCGGTGCGCGGCCTGCCAGCGCGCGTCGTCGGCGATGAGCCGCCGCAGCCCGATCATGAGGGCGAGCTCGGAGTCGACGAACAGCGAGCGCGGCGGATTGGCGGCGAAGCTCCCCGCGTGCGCGTAGGGCAGGAGGAACACGAACGGCCCGCCGCGCGCGTCGTCGGCCAGCGTCTCGTCGAGGAGGCGATCGATGGCCGCGAGGTGCGTCGCGCGCGCGCTGGTGTCGGCGAGCGCGCGGTTCGCTAGCGCACCGACGAGGAACAGCCGCCCCATGAGGTCCCACTCGGGGTTCGTCCGCCGCATCCGCGCGCGCTCCGCCCCGCCGTCGTCGGCGAGCTGCGCCGCCACCAGCGGCCCGGCGAGTTCGCGCGGCGACCGCCCGTAGAACAGGTGCAGCGCCGGCAGCCACAGCGCGGCAGCGACGACGATGGCGACGAGAGCCCGAAGCACGGTGATCGTCATACGTCGCGCCCACGCCCGCCATTCCCGCGGCATACTCGATCGCGCGATGCCGTCGACGCTGCGCCTCGAGATCGTCCCGCACCCCGAGACGAAGGGCTTCGCGGTGCGCCCGCTCGTCGATGGCGCCGAGCCCGCAATCATCGCCGTTGCCGTCGGCGCCGACCCCGACGACCTCCTCTGGCCGCCCGAGGCCCCCGCGCTCGCCGCGACCGACGTCCCGCGCGCGGTCGTCGTCGCGATCTGCGACTGCGGCGTGCGCGGCTGCGGCGACGTCTCCGTCGAGATCGCCCGCCGCGGCGCCACCGTCGAGTGGCGCGCCGCCGACGGCACCGTGCTCACCTTCGACGCCGCCGCCTACGACGCCGAGGTCGCGCGCGCCGCCGCCGACCGTCGCTGGGAGAGCCCCGACCGCACCGCCGCGCGCCTCGTCCGCGCCGCGCTCCCCGTCGAGCACCTGACGCGCTGGCGCCTCGCCTTCGAGTGGGCCTCGGTGCACCTCCGCCCGGCGACGTTCACCATCGCCTTCACGCTCGAGGGCGACTCCTTCCAGCTCTTCCTGCACGTCCCCTGGCCCGAGGGCGCTCCCGTCGACGACGTCGTGGCCCGCGCGCTGGCGCTCCTCGCGACGGCGCCGCGAGACTGGCCCGACGTCGAGTACAGCGCGATGCGCACCGGCCGCGTCGCCCCGCCGCGCCTCGCCGGCCCCGGCTGGCGCCCCTACTCGACGCGCACGCAGCGGCCGTAGATCGCGCCCGGCCCGATCCAGCCGTTGATCCCGCCGCGATTGTTGCCTATCAAAAATCGCGGCCCCGTCGCCTGGATCGCCTTCACGAGGTGCAGATACTCGGCGCCGCGCACCTTGCACAGCACGATGTCTCCGACGGCGAGCGCGGCCACGTCGTCGATCGGCTCGATGGTGCAGAGCTGCCCCGACTCGATCTTGCCCTTCATCGAGCTCCCGCGCGGCCGGCACTGCACCGCCTCGCCCGCGCGCAGCCGCTTGATGTGCCCCGTCGCCCAGCCCATCGCGTCGGCTACGGCGCCGTCAGCCAGGCGAGCGCCTCGCCCTCGTCGAGGAAGATGCCCGGCACGGTCCGGTCCTCGCGCGTCAGCCGCGAAACCTGAAGCCGCCCCGCCGCCGTCCGCACGAGGATCGCGACGCGCGTGAACAGCGTCGCGAGCGCCCGCCGCGAATCGGCGCCGGCGCGCTCGAACTCCGGGTCGTTGCGCCCCGGCGGCCCGCTGCGCAGATCGAGCAGCAGCCGCGGCTCGCGCGGCGATCGGGCCAGCAGCACCTGCGCGACCGCGTCGTCGGAGCGCTTCAGATCGGCGAGATCGTCGAACGGGCGCGCCGTCCGCGCGAGGCGCAGCAGCCCGGGCTCGACGCGCAGCTCGTACCAGTCGTTCTTGAAGAGCAGCGCCACGCGTCGAGCATACCACCTACATGCGCTCGAGCACCTCGATGCCGAGGAGGTCGAGCCCCCGCTTGAGCGTCTCGGCCGTCTGCGCGCACAGCGTCAGGCGCCCGTCGCGCACCGACGGCTCCGCCTTCAGCACCGGGCACTCATTGAAGAAGGTCGAGAAGGCCTGCGACAGATCGAACAGGTACTCGGCGAGGAGGTGCGGCCGCGTGGTCCGCGCGACTTGCTCGACGGCCTCGTCGAACCCGAGCAGCTTCGAGGCCAGCGCGCGCTCGGCCGGCGCCAGCGCGCCGATCGGCCCCGGCTTCGCCCCCGCCTCGGTTTCCGCTTTACGCAAAATCGAGCGCGTGCGGGCGTACGCGTACTGCAGATAGGGCGCGGTGTTCCCTTGCAGCGACAGCGCCTTGTCCCAGGTGAAGGTCACCAGCGTCTGCCGGTCCTTCGACAGGTCGTTGTACTTCACCGCCCCCATGCCGACGACGCGTGCCACCTCGCGCAGCTCCGCCTCCGACAGCGGCGCCTCGCCGCCCTCGGCGCGCTCGGCGTTCTTCTCGGTCGCCAGCGCCAGCGCGCGCCGCTCCGCCTCGTCGAGCAGGGCCTCGAGGCCGATGACGTTCCCGTCGCGCGTCGAGAAGGTCCCCTCGGGGAGCCGCATGAGGCCGAACCAGATGTGCTCCTGCGAGGCCTTCACCCCGAGGCGCCGCGCCACCGCGAAGAGCTGCCGGAAGTGGAGCTGCTGCCGCTCGTCGGTGACGATGAGGATGCGCGTCGGGCTCCAGCGCTCCATCCGGTACAGCACGCCCGCCACGTCGGTGGTCCCGTAGTTGAACCCGCCGTCGGCCTTGCGGATGAGGAACGGCGGCATCTCCTCGCCGTCGCGCTCCTTGGTGAAGAAGACCACCATCGCGCCCTTCGACTCCTCGGCGATGCCGCGCTCGACCAGCAGCTGCACCGTCGCCGGGAGGCGATCGTTGTAGAAGCTCTCGCCGAGCGTGACGTCGAACGAGACGCCGAGGCGCTGGTAGACGCGGTCGAACTCGCGCATCGAGACGTCGACGAACTGCTTCCAGAGCGCGACGTTCTCGGGGTCGCCCGCCTGGAGCTTGACCAGCTCGGCGCGCGCCTCGGCGAGGAGCGGCGTCGCCGCCTTGGGCGTGCCGTCGTCGTCGGTCTCCTCGGCCTCGCCGCCCTTCGCGCCGAGCGCCTTCTGCTGCGCCTTCTCCTCGTCGGTGTACTTGATGTAGATGCGCTGCAGCTCGTCGACGGGCGAGCGCTGGTAGGCGTCGGCGTCGAGCCAGCGACGCCAGGCGACGATGAGCTTGCCGAACTGCGTCCCCCAGTCGCCTAGGTGGTTGTCGCCGATGACCTCGTACCCGACGGCGCGCAGGACCCGCTTGATGGCCTCGCCGATGATGGTCGAGCGGATGTGGCCGATGTGCATCGGCTTGGCGACGTTCGGCGACGAGTAGTCGATGACCACGCGCTGCCCGGCGCCGATCGGGCGCAGCTCGGCGCCGCGCGTCGCCGCCTCCGCCAGCCAGCCGTCCTTGAGGTGGACGTTCACGAAGCCGGGGCCGGCGATCTCGACGCGCGCGACGGCGGGGTCCTCCCCGACGGCGGTGGCGATGGTCGCGGCGAGGTCGCGCGGCTTCTGCCCCAGCGCCTTTCCGAGCTGGAGCGCGGCCGAGCACTGGAGGTCGCCGAACTCCGGCTTGCCGGCGCGCACGACGACCAGCTCCTCGGGAATCTTGTCTAGCGAATTCGGGAACGCGGCGCGGAGGGCGTCGGCGGCCCGCCGTCCGAGCGCGGACATGAGGTCGAGCATGATGGCGGCGAACCCTAGCACAGCTGGTATGATGAAGCGTGCGCTCTCTCGTCGCTGCCGTCGCCCTCGCCGGCGCCCTCGCCACCCCGGCCGCCGCCGCCGAGGACCCCCTCAACCCCTTCCTCCGCATGGCCGTCCGGCCGCTGTGGGACGCCAGCTGCAAGCTCCCGCCGGGGACACGCGTCATCGTCCCGCCGGCGCTCCCCGACGGCCGGCGCGACCCGGCCCACCCGGTCGCCCGCCTCGTCGGTGAGCTGCGCAACCTCGTCACGACCTGGTACGGCGGTCTCATCCGCGCGCACGATGGCCAGGAGAACCCCTGGTCGTGGGTCGGCGGCCTCTGCGTCGGGCTCTACGACGACGTCGACAAGAACGGCCGCCCCGACCCCAACGCCTTCGCCACCAACGACCGCCAGATCGTCGTCGGGCGGCACGCCCTCGCGCGCGCGGCGTCACCGGGCGGCTTCGCGGGCGGCGAGCCGGCGGCGCTCCTCTACACGCTCGCGCACGAGTTCGGCCACCACCTCCAGTTCCAGAACGGCCTCACGTTCCACTACGAGGCGACGGTGCGCCCGCGCGAGCTCCAGGCCGACTGCATCGCCGGGTACCTCCTCGCGCTGACGCTGTCGAAGCGCAGCAACGAGGCGGCCTTCGTGAACCGCGTCTACGCCGAGGCGCGCGCCATCGGCGACGCCTTCGTGATGCACCCGCAGCACCACGGCACCAGCGCCGAGCGCGAGGCGGCGGTGCGCATGGGCTGGACGATGGGCTACGCCGCCTTCATTACGAACCTCATGAAGGGCAAGCAGGACCAGAGCGCCACTGCCGCCTCGAGCCGCGCGGCGATCATCGCCTGCAACGCCTACCCGTCGGATCAGCAGCGAGCGGGCACCTTTCGGTAGCGGTCGCGGTCACGAGCGAAACCGGCCAGCCGGGTCGGTCGTATAGTCGACACCATGGGGATTCCGGGGCTGGGGCGCTTCGCGCGGTGGCTGCACACGGGCTGGCCGGCAGGCACCGTCGAGAAGCTGCCCGAGGTGGGCGAGGACGGGCGCACGGCGGTGCCGGGCGTCTTCGTCGTCGGGGATTTGACAGGAATTCCGCTGCTGAAGTTCTCGGCGGACACGGGCGCGAAGGCGGTGCGGACGATCGTCGCCGAGCCGGGCTTCCAGCGCGGCGCGCCCGACGACGCGGTGCTCGATCTGGTCATCGTCGGCGGCGGGGTCGCGGGGATCGCCGCGGCGCTCGAGGCCAAGCGGAGCGACCTCCGCTTCACGATCTTCGAAGCGGCCGAGCCCTACAACACCATCGTCAACTTCCCGAAGGCGAAGCCCATCTACACCTACCCGACGGAGATGGAGCCGGCCGGCGAGCTGCGCTTCACCGCGTCGGTGAAGGAGGCGCTCCTCGAGGAGCTCGAGGCGCAGCGCACGCGCGCCGGGATCGAGCCCGAGCGCGCCCACGTCGAGCGCGTCGAGCGGCGCGGCGGCGAGCTCCTGGTCCACGTCGCCAAGCGCGCCGAGCCGGTGCGCGCGCGGCGGGTGATCATCGCCATCGGCCGGAGCGGCAACTACCGCACGCTCGGCGTCCGCGGCGAGCACCGCGACAAGGTCTATCACCGCCTGTACGACCCGCGCGACTACGACGGGCAGAACGTCCTCGTCGTCGGCGGCGGCGACTCGGCGATCGAGAGCGCGATCGCGCTGGCCATGGCCGGCGCGCACGTGACGCTGTCCTATCGCAAGAAGGAGCTCTCGCGGCCCAAGCCCGAGAACGTCGAGCGCCTCGAGGCGCTGCGGCGCGACCCGATGGCCGAGGTGCAGGTCGAGAACCCGGTGTCCGAGCGCGTCTCGGCGTCGATGACGGTGAACCTCCGCCAGACCGCGCACCTCGGGTCGATCGCGCTCATGCTCGGGTCGCGGATCGACGAGATCGGCGAGCGCGACGTCCGCATCACCGACGCCGAGGGCAGGGCGGTGACGCTGCCCAACGACGTGGTGTTCGCGATGATCGGGCGCGAGGCGCCGCTCGACTTCTTCCGTCGCTCGGGGATCCCGATCCGCGGCGAGTGGCGGCTGCCGACGTGGACGTCGTTCGCGGCGTTCTTTCTCTTCTGTATTTTTGTCTACACCTGGAAGTCGGGCGGCGCGGTGACCGCGTACTTCCGCGAGCACGGCTGGTTCCCCTTCAACCTGCCGGAGTCGTTGCCCAGCGCGCTCGGGAAGACCGTCGCCATCACGCTGCGCGAGCCCGGTTTCTATTATTCGCTGGCCTACACGGTGTGCGTGGTGCTGTTCGGCGCGGCGCGCATTCGTCGACGGAAGACGCCCTACATCAAGCGCCAGACGCTGGCGCTGATGGCGTTCCAGGTGCTGCCGCTGTTTTTGTTGCCCTATTTCATCCTGCCCTGGGCGGGGCACGCGGGGGCCTTCGATTCCGGATTCGCCAAGACCGTCGCCGACAACCTCTTTCCGACGGCGGGATATGGCCACGGGCGCGAATATTGGCGCGCCTTCGGCTTCATTTTGGCGTGGCCGCTCTTCATCTGGAACTTCTTCACGTCGAAGCCGATGACCTGGTGGCTGGTGATCGGCGCGGTGCAGACGTTCGTGATCATCCCGCTCATCGTCCGTCGCTGGGGCAAGGGCGCCTACTGCGGCTGGGTCTGCTCGTGCGGCGCGCTGGCCGAGACGCTGGGCGATACGCACCGCCAGAAAATGCCGCACGGGCCCATTTGGAATCGGGTCAATTTCGTCGGGCAGGCGGTGCTGGGGTTCGCGACGCTGCTCTTCGTCACGCGGGTGATTGGTTGGAGCTCCAACGGAAAGGCGGGCGAGCTGGCGCGCGCCTTCTACGACCGGATGCTGTCGAACAACAGCGTCCTCGGCGTCTCGCTCGACTACTACCACCTCGTCGACATCTTCCTCGCCGGCATCGTCGGCGTCGGGCTCTACTTCTGGTTCTCGGGGCGCGTGTGGTGCCGCTTCGCCTGCCCGCTGGCGGCGCTCATGCACATCTATGCGCGCTTCACGCGCTTCCGAATTTTCGCTGACAAGAAAAAGTGCATCAGCTGCAACGTGTGCACGTCGGTGTGCCACCAGGGCATCGACGTGATGGGCTTCGCCAACAAGGGGCTCCCGATGCAGGACCCCGAGTGCGTGCGCTGCTCGGCCTGCGTGCAGAGCTGCCCGACGGGGACGCTGACCTTCGGGCGCGTCGGCGCCGACGGGGCGGCGGTCTACGACGCGGTCGCGGCCTCGCCGGTGCAGCTCCGCGAGGGCAAGACGAAGCTCCGCGTGGTCAATTAGCGGCTAAGCTCGCCCGCATGGCGAGCGCCGACGTCCTCAAGAAGCTCCACGAAGCCTTCCACGCGATCGAGACGGAGGGCGAGGCGGCGGTCGCGCGCCTCGAGCCGCTCTACGACGAGAACGTCTTCTTCCAGGATCCCATCCAGACGCTGACCGGGCTGCCGGCGTTCGTCGAGATGAACCGCCGCCTCGCGCGCCGCGCCAAGACGTTGCGCTTCGAGGTGCACGACAGCGCCGCCGAGGGCGAGAACCTCTTCCTCACCTGGAAGATGCACTTCCAGCCGAAGGCCGGGCCGATGCTCACCTTCGAGGGCACCACCCACGCCCGCGTGCGCGACGGAAAAATTGTCTATCACCGCGACTACTGGGACCTCATCGGCTCCGTCGCCGACGCCATGCCCTTCGTCGCGCCGCTCTACCGCACGCTCATCGCCAAGCTCGGCTGATTCACTTCGGCAGCGACGGCAGGACCGAGATGGTCGACGCCACGTGGTCGGCGGTGGCGATGTCGAGGACGCCGTCGCCGTCGAGGTCGGCGATGGTGAGCGCGATGGTGCCGCCGCCGGCCGCCTGCTTCTGCGTCGGCTCGAAGGTGCCGTCGCCGCGTCCCCAGAGGAGCTGGACCGCGCCGCCCGCGCGGCTCGCGACGACCAGATCGGCGCGCCCGTCGCCGTCGAGGTCGGCGGCGGCGACGTCGGTGGGATCGCGCCCCGCGGGCACCGCGCGCGGATCGTCGAAGCGGCCGCCGCGGTTCATCGCCACGTAGACCGCGTTCGACACGCTCGACGCCGCCACGAGATCCGGGCGCCCGTCGCCGTCGAGATCGACCGCCGCGACCCCGCGCGGCCCCGGGACCGGCAGCACCTGCGCGCTCCGGCGGAGCTCGCCGTTGCCCGCGTTGAGGAGGATGGTCACCTCGTTGCCGTCGAGCGCGGCCACCGCGAGATCGAGGCGCCCGTCGCCGTTCCAGTCGGCCACCGCGATCGACACCGGGACGTGCCCGACGGGGACCTGCACGTCGGGCGAGGCCAGCTCGTCGGCGCCGCCGGCGCGCGCGAACAGCCCGCCCTTCCGCGCGCCGTACCACACGCTCACGAGATCGCCCTCGAGGTCGGCCGCCGCGAGGTCGAGCTTGCCGTCGCTGTCGAGATCGGCGATCGCCACCGCCGCCGGCCCCGGCCCACCGACGAGCGGCCGCCCGGCGGCGAACGACCCACCGCCGCGCCCGTGGAACAGGAAGACCTGGTTCGAGCCGCGCGCCGCGA
>Ga0272446_1000500_pt1 | contig 61901 bp, 66 predicted proteins | sample YNPCB0061_FD_194587 | JGI IMG/M metagenome (GOLD analysis project Ga0272446, IMG submission 194587) | Hot spring microbial mat communities from Yellowstone National Park, WY, United States - YNP-CB-006-1 | ecosystem: Environmental > Aquatic > Thermal springs > Hot (42-90C) > Sediment | place...
CGAGCAAGCAGGGGATCATCAGTACGCCGAACCAGCCGATGTATAGGCGGTTTTCGGTGGAGGTGATCCACTGGCAGAAGCGCTCCCAAAGGCTACCGCTACTGCGGCGCTCTATTGCGATCGTCATGGTTTTGTTTCCTTAAATAAATAATTGTTTAGATGAAATTGCGCTTTTTATGACGCAGAATCAACATATAACGAATTGTTACAAACTGTCAAGAAAATTTATGAAGGAAAAGTTAAATCTATCGGTGGGGGGACTGGGGTTTACGATCGCCCACGATACCGATGGGGGTGATTTTTTGCTGGCTACGCAGGGCTTCTAACTTGGCTAATTCCTGAAAAGTGACCCAACTGATGCAATCCACGGGGCAGGTGTCGATCGCTTCTTGGATCACTTCTAACTGGTCTGCATCCTGAGCAATTACTCGCGCCCTACCGTATTCCGCTTCTAGGATAAAAGTGTTGCGGGCGGTAAAGGCACAGTGCCCACAGCCTATGCAAACGGTCTCATCTACAAACACCGCATCTTGCCGTAGCGCACCCCCTAACTCTGGCTCAAAGCCCGATCGATCCTCAGCCATGCCAGCGTTGTAATACTACTTTGACAGAACCATCCGCCTGTTGGGTTTGCTCAGCTACGCTAAAACCTTGCTCTTGGGAAGCGCTGAGTACCGCATTCACCGCATATTTTTGGGTGACTTTTTGTAGGAAACTTTCCACAGACCAGGGCATTTGCCAATACTGCATATCCGCCACCAACTCGTAGCTAGTACCATTCCAGCGAAACCCAATGTCATAGCCGTTATTTTGGGGAATGACCACTTCGGCGGTGGTGTGATTACCCTGATAGCCTCGTACAGTTTGATTGTCAGCCTGCCAAGGCACACCCAGATCGGTCAGGGCAGATTGCAGAGAGGTTAGGTCACGGATTTGGGTTTTCAGTTGGCTAAAGTGGGACATAGTTATTTTCCTTAATGAGAATTACTAGCAGAAATTTTACCATTCCCCTGTATTGACGATCGTTTGGGAGTTAGGGTTGGTCTGGGTCTGAAACGCTTCACTGGTAAGAGTGCGCTCCACTACTTTGCCCAACTTTGCCTCGATCGAGCTAGTCACTACCTCACAGGCAGAACCAACTATACCGACTACTTTTTCTTCTACACGACCATCGGGGTAAATGATAAATTCAATTGTTTCCATATTACAAAAAACTATATTGTCTGCATTGCCCACTCAGATATATTTAGGCGCTCAAATACTTACATACTAAAGGCTGGAACCAGCCATACCCCCAGCCATTTCTTAATAAATCTTTATTTATTCACAAAGACATGTGGGACAAAGTTACCGTGCAGTCCATAGGGCACATGGTGGGGCAGATGTAGAATGGCTTGGGTAGTCAGGTCTGTGCCGTTGAGGATCACTACATCTGAGGCATTTCTTGCCGCATTGAAAGTGAGTAGTAACACCCAGCCGTCATCTTCCAGTTCGCCATTAGGGCGGGGCACAAATACAGGTTCACTGACAAAACCTCTGGGGGCAAAATTGTGAATTTGGTGCTGGGCGGTGTGGGTATCCACCTTGACGATCGCCTGCAGGGGAGCATTGGTATCGGGGGGCGTGGCAGGGTCAATCATCGCCAAGTAGAGGTAGCGGTGGGGTCGTCCTGTATGGTTGGGATTGAGGCGGGGAAACTCACAGGAGCGATCGAGGAGGGTGGTTTTTCGCACTGCCTTGGTGCTTAGGTTCAGGCAAAAGCGGGTGAGATGACCGGGGATCACCTTGCTAAAATCCACTTCCCGAAAATCGCTATTTGCCTCTAGTTTGGGATAGTCGGCGTAGGTAACCGCATCCAGAATCAACTCATCCCCCGATCGATAGGCATTGCCGTGATGAAACACAAAACAAGGCTCGGTGTCGATCGTTTGCAAATTCCCTTGGCGATCGAGGAGTAAAAACTGGGAGGGGGCATTGGGCTTTAACTCTAAGCAAGCGCCCGCCGTCTGCAGTCCGAAAATGAAGGGGAAGGGATTAAATTGGATAGGATTTTGAATGAAAATGCAGTAATCGGGAGTCCAAGCAAAATCATGGAGAAAACAAAACCCCGGTACTTTGACTTGGTGGACTATTTGCAAATCGCCTGTAGTGCTCAATTTATAGATACTGATTTTAGAACGGAAACTAGGCTCTACCCCAAAACCCCACAGATCATTAGTGGCAGGATCAAGGCGGGGATGGGCACTAAACACAGAACCGGGGGTTAACTTGTCCTGAAAGGACTCAATGCCAAGGGTCTGCAAAGTGTAGGGATCGAGGGCGTAGGGACGATCGGCTTCCCACATGGCAAAAAGTTTCCCCCCGTGATAGGTAACATTAGTGTTGGCGATATTTTTGCGGCGCATGTCAAACAAGTTGCCCAGCACTCCCCCCGCTTTCTGGGTGCCAAACACGCCCCGATAGAGAATTTTCCCAGCCTTTTGCTCAGCTAGGTATTCGGGGGTTTTCACAAAACTGTTGGCAAAATGGGCTTTGCTATCCTGAAAAGAAATGCGACAGATCATGCCGTCCCCATCAAAGGGATGCCCATACTTTTCCCCATTCACATCCAATAGCCCAGGTCCATTGCGGAACAGCGTCCCCTGTAATTCTGGAGGAATTGCGCCAGTTATGTCAGACACCCAATAGCTATATTCCTGTTTCAGGGAACGATAACCAGCTAACCAATCCTGTCGATCGAATAGTTTAGGGGGAGTTTGCGAAAGCATGGGTAACTCTGGGGATAGACAATTACTTAACCAACTGTAACATATCTTAAACAAAAACCATAGGCGATAAATTCTGTTATGATGGGATACCCTAGTCAATGATTTAGGTTTGCGGGTGTAGTTTAGTGGTAAAACCATTGCCTTCCAAGCAATTGTTGTCGGTTCGATTCCGTCCACCCGCTTTTATGCAGTAATTAAATGCTCCAGATCACCCATAATGATGGAGGGGAATTATTTTGCGCCCTGCTGAACTTTATGCGATTTAAGTTTGCCATTGCCTCTGACCTGCATATTACTTTGCCCCACACGGTCTTTGATCATCCAGGGCGCTTTCATTTAGTGGAGTACAGTATTCCCGCCTTTGAGGTGGTGTTAGAAGGGTTGAGTCATACTGATATTGATTTTTTACTTTTGCCAGGGGATTTGACCCAGCACGGGGAGCCAGAGAACCATCAGTGGTTGAGCGATCGATTGCAACGGTTACCCTATCCTGTATTTGTCATTCCCGGTAATCACGATGTGCCCACACCCCAGAGTATGGAACTATTCCCCAGCTATTACTCCCACTGCGGTTATGGGCATAAAAATAGGCTCTATTACAGTTATCAGTTAATGCCTGAAGTGCGTTTGTTGGCAATGAATTCTAATTGGTTTGATGCAGAAGGGAATCAACGGGGCAGGGTAGATGACCAACAACTAGATTGGTTAGAGCAGGAATTGGCCCACAAGCACTATCCTGTGAATCTAGTGATGATTCACCATAACTTACTCAACCATGTACCAGGGCAGAATCGGAACCCGATCGGGCAGAGGTACATTCTGGAAAATGCGGCGGCGGTGTGTGAGATTTTGCATAAATACGGGGTTCAGCTAGTTTTTACAGGACATTTACATGTGCAAGATATTGCCTATGACCCCACCTATGCCCTCTATGACATTACCACTGGCTCTCTGGTGAGTTATCCCCATCCCTATCGCTTGTTAGAATTTGCACAGGCAAATCATACATATAAACTAGACATCATTTCTCCCAGAGTGAGTTCCATTCCTGAACAGTCAGATTTACTCAATTTCTCCCGGGAATGGATGGCTAATCGATCGAGTCCTTTTGTGCGCCGACTATTGATGCAACCGCCCTTGAATCTATCTTCGGCACTGGTGGATCAGGTGTTACCCCACTTGCGTTATTTTTGGTCAGCCATCGCCGATGGGGATGCGGTGTTCACATTTCCCGACTTGCCTGAACCTGCCCGCAGTTTTTTGGAGGATTTTAGTGATCGTCCTCCCGCCGACAATCAGGTGAGTTTGACCCTGCCCCTCTGAGGGGAGGATCACTGGGAAAAAGAACTTTCCTACTCCTTTCCCACTCTCACCCCCAACTGGGAGTTAGTACAGTGAAAGCAAGTTGTCTGTTCCGATACTGGGAAGGCAGTAGAATTTCCCATTAGCTCAGGTAAGTGTAACTGTCTAGGCTGTGTTCATAGTTTTGCAAAAAGAGGCGGGCTTCGGCGAGGGTAATTTGCTTAGCGTGGAGTGCCCGTTCGGTTTCCCTGCGCATATTTTCCAGCAAACCTTCCCGACTGTATTGCACATAGGCAAGCACTTCGGTCATGGAATCTCCTTTAATCACATGTTCTACCCGATAGCCCCCAGAGGTGATGTGAATGTGTACGGCATCCGTATCCCCAAATAGGTTGTGCAAATCCCCCAAAATCTCTTGATAGGAACCCGCCAAAAACAGACCCAGATAATAAGGCTCCCCTGGGATATATTCATGCAATTCTAATACTGACTTCACATCCTTGAGGTCAATAAATTTATCAATTTTGCCATCACTATCACAGGTCATATCCGCTAGAGTGCCGCGACAGGTGGGTTCTTGATTGAGGCGATGAATAGGCATGATGGGAAACAATTGATCGATCGCCCAACTGTCAGGGGCAGATTGAAACACAGAGAAGTTACAGTAATAGGTTTTGGCGAGAATGCGTTCCAAATCTTCTAAATCATCCGGTACATATTCCTGTTGGCGCACAATTTGCAGGATGCGTTGACAACATTCCCAATGGATGCGTTCTACCCGCGCCCGCTCCTGTAGGGACAGATAGCCCAAGGTAAAGAGACTGATGGCTTCTTCTTTGAACTGTTGAGCGTCGTGATAAATCTCTTGATAGTTGTTTTCATTGATGTTTTCCAGCGCTTCATAGATGTTGCGAATCACCATGTGTTCATCTGGTTGCAGGGGCGCAATGTCATGGGGTGGAGCACTACTGGCATTCAATACTTCAAAGACAAGGACTGATTGATGGGAAGCGATCGCCCGCCCGCTCTCACTGATGATTACAGGTACAGGGACATTTTTCACTATACAGGCATCTTTGATGGCGGCGACCACATCGTAGGCGTAGTTTTGCGTGCTGTAGTTTTTAGAAGCATAAAAATTGGTTTTGGAACCGTCGTAATCCACCCCTAGACCACCCCCCACATCTAGGTATTGCATATTTGCCCCCAATAAATATAACTGCACGAAAACCTGTGAGGCTTCCTTCAGGGCATCTTTGACCGTGGAAATGGAACTAATTTGGGAACCGATGTGAAAGTGCAATAATTGCAGAGAGGAGAGTAAATCAGCGGCTTTGAGGCGCTCCACCACTTCTAAAATTTCCCAGACCGTCAGACCGAATTTGGCTTTTTCCCCGGTGGAATCTTCCCAGTGTCCCTTGCCTTTGGTGTTTAATTTCACCCGCACCCCCACGATCGGGGTAATGCCCAGCTTAGCCACTGCCCGAATCACCAAGTCCACTTCTTCTAATTGTTCTAAGACAATGATGGTATTTCTGCCCAATTTGCGGGATAAGAGCGCCGTTTCAATAAATTCCGCATCTTTGTAGCCATTGCAAATAAGGAGTGCCTCTGGGTCTTTGAGGCTGGCAAGGGCAATCAACAACTCAGGTTTAGAACCTGCTTCCAGTCCAAAATGATGGGGTCTGCCATATTCCACCAATTCTTCAATCAATTGGCGCTGTTGATTTACTTTCACGGGATAGACCCCCCGATACACATTGTTATAGTTATATCGGGCGATGGCTTTGGCGAAGGCGGCATTCAATCTCTCGATGCGATCGGCGAGGATGTCAGAAAATCTCAGTAGGATGGGCAAACGCAGATTTCTTTGTTTCAAATCCAGAATCAAGTTATACAGGTCAATGCACCCGCCCCGATCGCCCATGGGGGACACCGTCACATGACCAGCTTCATTGATACTAAAATAGGGAGCGCCCCACCCTTCAATGCGATAAAGAGCTTCACTGTCTTGAATTGTCCAGTTATCTGCCCTCGATCGTTTCGCCAGTGCTGTTTCCATTTGCCCCGTCAGTGCCCCTGTAGATTTTGTCAATTTGATTATCTTAGCAAAAAAGTCTAGCAACCTATGCCCGTGTAATTAAACCCCGCCTGTTCCATGATTGGTCGATCGAGATAATTGCGACAGTCAATAAATACGCCATTGTGCATTAACGACCGTAGTTTGCCATAGTCCAACTGTTGAAATTGCGCCCATTCCGTCACCAAAACCAAGGCATCACAGCCATCTGCTAGGCGTTCCACATCAGTTTCCACAATCACATGGGAGAGTCCATCCCGCATACCTGACTGGGAAACGATGGGGTCGTAGGCTTTTACCTTTGCGCCCAAGCGATTCAAGTGCTCGATCAGGGTCAGGGCGGGGGCATCCCGCAAATCATCCGTATCAGGCTTAAAAGTCAATCCCAATAAGCCAATGGTCTTGCCTTTGAGAATTTTCAGATTTTTTTGTAATTTTTCAATCACCAATAGCCGTTGTTGTCTATTCACCTTGACGCAGGCATTTAATAGCTCTGTATGATAACCGTAGTCCTCTGCGGTGTGGATCAGGGCGGCAAGATCTTTGCCAAAACAGGAACCGCCCCAGCCAATCCCCGCCTGTAAAAAACGGGTGCCAATGCGGGAATCTAGTCCCATGCCCCGGGCCACTTCTTTCACATTGGCTCCTACGCGATCGCAGATGTTGGCAATTTCATTGATAAAGCTAATTTTGGTTGCCAGAAAGGCATTGGCGGCATATTTGATCATCTCGGCGGAATTTAAGTCCGTAATCACCACTGGGACAGGGTCTGGGGACACGGCATAGGCACAGTGGCGATAAATAATATCGTGGTACAGCTTTTGCATAATTTCTATAGCCCTGGGACTGCTACTGCCCAACACGATACGATCGGGATTAAAGGTGTCATAGACGGCTGACCCTTCCCGCAAAAACTCAGGATTACTGACCACATCAAATTCGTGGCTGAGGGCGCTATTTTCCTCCAGCATCAACATACGCACCCAGTCTCCCGAACCAATGGGCACGGTGGATTTATTGACAATTACCTTGTACCCCCCTTCCAGACAGGCACCAATACCTTTGGCTACCGCTTCCACATAGCGGGTGTCGCTTTGTCCGTCCGCCAGTGGCGGAGTGCCTACGGCAATAAATAGCACTTCCCCGTGCTGTACCCCCTGGCGAATGTCCGAGGTGAAAGAGATGCGCCCCTGCTCGATCGTCTCTTGCAAAATTTCGGGCAGATTGGGTTCATAGATGGGAGATTGCCCCGCTTTGAGTAAAGCTATCTTGGCTTGGTTATTATCGACACAGACCACCTCATGACCGATATGGGCAAGGCACGCCCCAGTTACCAACCCCACATAACCTGTCCCAATCACACAGACTTTCATATTTGCAACACTGCGCCAAATTTTTTGCTATTCTCCCACATTTATGCCCTTGTCTAAGGCGGTCCTAGGAGGGAGAAAAAGTGGTGTATACTGCTATAGCAAAAATCCCCCCAAGCCCCAATGGTCATTTATCAAGTGGTTCTGGAACTGTCTCCTCGCCGATTCCATGTGGTGGGTGAATTTGCTTCTCCAGAAGCGGCATTAGATAAATATATGGAAATTGTGAATATGAATCACGGCTCACCCCAGACCCCCAAAGGCAAATATACTATTCGCAAACACCATAGGGAAGGCTGATCATGCATATCTACGAATGCTACCGCGTGCTTGGTCTGCCCCGTAATGCCAGTAGTGATGACATCAAAACGGCGTACCGCCGCCTTGCCCGCAAATATCATCCCGACATGAATGCCAATGACCCCGTGATGGCGGAAAAATTTCGGGAGGTGCAGGAGGCTTATCGCATTCTCAAGGAACTGGGGGATCAGCCAGCCACCAGAACTGCTTATCAAGAGCAGAAAGTGCAAGTGCGGGTGGAAACCCCCCCACCCCCCCCCAAGGTGGCGGTCAAACCCCAACCCACTCCACCAGTCAGGAAGGAAGACCCAGAGCAAAAGCTGAAATTGGATTTACTCAAGCGGGTGAAAGAATTATTACTACAAAAGAAAATTGTGGCGACCATCCCGATCGTGGAAGGTTTACGGGAAAGATACCCCAACGCGCCAGAGGTGATCCACTGGCAAGCCATTGCCTATTATCGTTGGGGCAGTGAGTTACTCATGCAAGGCAAACTGCGGGAGGCAGAAATTTATCTGAAAAAAGTATTGACCACCGATCCCAGTAATCGGGAGTTGTGTTTTGAGGCAAAGCGCGACTTAGAAAGAATTGGGGAACGGATTAGTTAAGGGGATAATGAAAGAGTACCTCTTGCTTGGGAAAAACTATGTTACCTCACCCCTTGGTTCTCAGAGAAATGCTCACCCAGTGGCTCAAGGAAGATTGGGGGCGGGGCGATCGTACCACCCATGCCCTATTCCCCGATTCTGCGCCCCTCGGTAAAGCGGTGTGGTTTGCCAAACGATCGGGGGTAATTGCGGGATTGCCCATCGCCCAACAGGTATTTACCCTAGTTAATCCCCAAGCCCAGTTTACAGCGCTAGTGCCAGAAGGGGGAGCCTGTGCCCGTCACCAACCCATTGCCACGATCGAGACAGACATGGCTAGTTTACTGATGGCAGAACGGGTGGCTCTAAATATCACCATGCGCCTATCGGGGATCAGCACGGTCACCGCTGAATATGTACAGAAAATCAAACATACCAAAATCCAATTACTGGACACCCGTAAACTCACCCCCGGTCTGCGCCTCCTCGAAAAATATGCCACCCAAGTTGGTGGGGCAGTCAATCACCGTTACGGCTTGGATGAATGGGCAATGATTAAGGACAATCACATTAGCGCCTGCGGCGGCATTGGGCCTGCGGTAAACCGCCTGCGCCAGCACCTGCCCTGTTTGACCCCCATTCAAGTAGAAGTGGAAAATCTCGCCCAAGTACAAGCGGTAATTCCTTTGGCTGTGGCGGGAATTTTACTAGACAATATGTCTATTGCTGAGATGGCAGAGGCGATCGCCCTGATCCGTACCCACAGCCCCCACACCAAAATTGAAGCCTCAGGGGGGATTACCCTAGACAATATCAGCGACATTGCCCAACTTGACCTAGACTACATCTCCACCAGCGCCATGATTACTCGATCGAGTTGGCTAGATATAAGCATGGAAATCCAGCCCCTTGCCCATTAGTGCGCCATGCCCAAATTTACTAGCACTCACCTAGCGATCGGGGTTTTACTGGTTCTGGCATTTGTACCCCGTTTCTGGAATTTGCACGGCTTGGCAGATGTGGTGTTTGATGAAGTTTACTACCCTGAATTTGCCCAGAAATACCTGATAGGGGGGCAATTTTTTGATGCCCACCCGCCCCTCGGCAAATACCTGATCGCCCTAGGCATACAACTATTTGGCTATCATCCGTGGGGCTATCGCTGGATGTCCGCGTTGGCAGGCGCTTTGGTGCCGATCGTGGTCTATAGTCTAGTGCACAAGTGGAGTCGCCGTCCCCAGTTAGCATGGTTAGCGGCCATATTTACCTGTTGTGATGGCTTGTTGTTGGTGGAATCCCGCTATGGATTGATCAACATTTTTTTAGTTTTATTTGGGCTGATAAGTCAATGGAGTTTATGGTCCGCCCTGTTTGCGCCCCAACCCCAAAGTCGTTGGCTGTGGGTAATGGCTACAGGATTGTTTTTGGGAGCCAGTATCAGTGTGAAATGGACTGGTTTGGGCTATTGGTTAGCCAGCCTTAGTTTATTGCTGTGGACGCTAGTTTACTGCCATCGATCGTTGCCCTGGTATCAAATTCTGGTAGGTCTGGGGATTATCCCCGCTATTTTTTATCTGGGGCAATGGCTACCCCACCTACGGATTGCCACCGCCGCTTCTTTAATAGAACTACACCAGCAGATGTGGTCATTTCATCAAAATCTGGGCACAGGGGAACCCCTGCTGTCCCATCCCTACTGTTCCCAATGGTGGACATGGTCCCTCAATATCCGCCCCGTGGCTTACTTTTATGATTTTCGGGATTTGGGCATTGCCCATGTGCTAGCTATGGGGAACCCGCTCCTCTATTGGTTCAGTACTGGAGCAGTTCTTTACGCTATGGTCAGGGGCAAATTGCATCGCCTCACCCATGGTTTAGCTGGCTATGCTTGTAGTAGTTGGCTGGTCAATCTCTTACCCTGGGCACTGACCCCAAGATGTACTTTCATTTATCACTATATGCCAGCTTCCATATTTGCGTTTATCTGTCTGGCGATCGTGGCAGATTTATGTCTGAAAAATTCCCATCTGTTGACTGCGGGCATTATCATCTGTGCAGGGGTGAGTGTCGCCTTTGTCCTGTGGCTACCTATTTATATCGGTTTACCGATCCCACCCATTTATTGGCGTATGCTAATCTGGTTTCCAACTTGGCTATAGGGGAATATGCAAAACTTCCGCAACTATTACGACATTTTGGGTGTTTCACGCAATGCCGATGCAGAAGAGATTAAACGGGCGTACCGCCGTCTTGCCCGTCAGTATCACCCTGACCTGAATCCGGGGGATAAGGTCGCCGAAGAAAAGTTTAAGGATATTGGAGAAGCCTATGAGGTGTTGTCCGACGACACCAAACGCAGGCAGTACGATCAGTTTGGACAGTACTGGAAGCAGGGCGGATTCCAAAGCCCAAAAAGTCGTCAGGACTGGACTACAGATTTCGATGGAGATTTTGGCAGTGAAGTAGATTTTAGTCAATACAGTGATTTCCAAGAGTTTGTAGATCAACTATTGGGCAGATTCCGCACAGGTGTAGATACAGAGCGTACCTATCGCCAACCACCGCGCCCCTCTGCCCCAAGGGACAGTGAAGCCATCCTAGAATTGCCCCTAGAACGAGCCTATCTGGGCGGCAGAGAACGCATTAGATTAGATGATGGTCGATCGTTAGAGGTAAATTTGCCTGCGGGGGTGTTGTCTGGTCAGCGCATCCGCCTCAAGGGACAGGCGGCATCGGGAGGCGACCTATACCTAAAAATTATTCTCAAAAACCATCCCTTCTTTACCCTAGACGGGGCAGATGTGCGATGCCAATTGCCCATTTCTCCCAGCGAGGCGGTATTGGGGGTACAGGTGGAAGTGCCCACCCTCAGCGGCTCGGTGAAATTAAATATCCCGCCTGGGGTCAAATCGGGACAACAACTGCGGTTGGCGGGCAAAGGCTTCCCCAAAGATAATCGCACCTACGGGGATCAATATGCCGAAGTGGTGATTGTGGTTCCCAAAAATCCTTCCCTCAAGGAAAAAGAACTCTATGAGCAACTGTTACGGGTGCAATCCTTTGATCCACGGGAAAGTCTGCATAGGTTGAAAAGATAAATAGCAATTTATTGTTCAGGGGAAGACGGGAGCAAACCAGTGATAGTATCTAAGGTGATTTCCGCTGGTACATCCACAACAATCACATAGCCTGTCAGGTCGGGATCACTGTATTGGGCTAGCACTTGGAGAATTTTCGGCATATGGGCTTGGACTAATCTGCCCCGATCGTCATAAACTTCTAGGGCAGACAGACAACCTAGGGTAGGATTCCAAGGCAGGCGCTGGGGACGGTGAAAATAGTTGGGGTCTTCGCCGCTACCGTGAATCCGAAAATAGGAACGACCAATTTTGCCCGCCCAGTAGGTTTGTTGTAAAGGGAAATAGTTGCGCCATGACTCTGGCAAAAGCTGTTGATAGCTGGATAAATCCCCCGTAAATCTGCCCCCTTGGGTTGGTAAAAATTCTTTCACTCCCTGCTCAAACGGAACAAACAATTTAACTAGGGGAAACTGCCCGTAGGCACGAAACTCGGTGGTATCGGGTTGGGGCACTGTCCCTTCTAGGCGATAGATGCCTTGGGGCGTAGCGCCGTTAAAAAATTGCCAGCCCAGACTGTGAATGGATTCCAAGAGCAGGGGCACTGACCAGATTTGTCCATTCTCCCGCACAAACTGTCCCGATCGATCCTTTAATAAGCTAAAACACAGTCGGCGGGAAGCTTTGGGACAAAATACGAACAACTGGGGCTGAGCAGGGGCAATTTGCCAATTTAATAAATCTGTCAGGGGGGGCAGGGGAGAGGGTTTGGTATCGTATGCCAGTTGGGTCAGGGTCGCCGATAAAAATGGATTGATCGACCACAGGGGAAGCCGTTGGCGGATCGATCGAGTGATGGACTGCAATTCTTGGGGGTCTGCCCCCCCTTGCTGGAGGCTAGCCAATGCCATACTTGTCCATTGGGGATTGGTACTATACTTGGCTATGGCGTGAAACCGCTGTGCCAAAGAGCCGTAAAACTGGGGACGATGCACATACAGTTGATGGCTGACCTGTAGGGCACTGAGGACGATCGTCTGTTGGGCAGGGGTGAGGTCGGGGATCAACGCCATGTCTAACATTTGTTCTAGGGTGGACTTGACTAGGGCTGTTTCAGGCTCAAAAATTGCCACAGTCCACCACACCTGCCGCCAATGGTGCAAGTGTCGATCGATCGGGGGATAAGTGCCTAGATCAAAGTTGGCGGGGTTTAATTTCTGCCGTTGTTGCTCCACATAGATTTGTCGCTGGAAAGCGGTAGCTTCGGGCAGGGGATCAGCGCTGGCGGTCAAGGGCCAAGCCAGTACCAAAACCAGTTGCCAGCCAGTTAAGCGCACAGTTCCGTATCTAAAGGTAAGGGCTGAATATCGGGGTTAGGGTTAAGGGGTAGGGGGGAAACCGCAGGTTTGGGGCTAGGATTTACTGGGGCAGATTTGTGCAAAAGACAACAATTTACTTCATCAATGCATACTTTGCCCCATTGCAACGCCCACAGCACTAGGGCGACACGATTTTCCGTGCGGGTTTTTTTGAGGATATTACTGACATGATTGTCGACGGTGCGTTTGCTGATCTCCAATGTCGCCGCAATATCTTGGTTAGTTAATCCTGCCGCCACTAACTCTATAACCTGTAGTTCTCGATCGGACAAAGTGGAACCATTATTTATAAAGCTGTGGGTATCGGGGGAGCTAGTCATGGCGCATCTAACCTGAGACAGAAATTTGTAAAAAAAGTTAAATTGACTATCCCTAAGATAAGTAAATCTTGGGAAAAGTTAAGTGGGGCATCACTAAACTTAATCTAAGTATAAGTTCTTATCAGCCATCCTGTCAAATACTATTTTGGCGGGGATCACTGTTGGTTGGGGACGGGGATCAGCCCTGTTGTTTATGCTCGATCGAGGGTGGGGCAAGGTTTATGGTTAACCTAATGCCTCTGCCCCAAGGGGAAAACAATTTTATTTATCAAGTTTATTAAGTATTTATTACTGGTGCAATAAGTTGTTACGATCCCAACAGGTGCTGGCAAAATTATCTGCCAAAATCTGTTCTAGGTATTGCAGGACATGGGCTGTGCCCTCTGGTCGATCGGGTTGTCCAGATTCTAAAAGTACCGCAGGACAAAATTTACTAAAAGCATTGATCAGCAGGGGGGCACTGACGCGGGGCGGGTAATAAAGCACGATCGAGCTAAAGGGGCGGGCAAGGTCGAGGAAGGGGGGATCAAGACAACTGAGGCAGGAGTAGTAGGGATTTCTACCCGTATTATTGTGAATATCAATGCAGGCAAACAGGGCACGCTTAGTCATTTCTGCCATGACCCCACGGGCAATGACCGCTTCCACCGCCTGACAATTTTTGTCCCAAATGCGATTCAAGTCGGTCTGACTATCCAAACGACGCAGTCTGTGGCGGGCACTGACCACATTGCCGATAAATAGGGAGATAGATCGCGGCAGGGGCGCATTACCGTAATGGCGCAATAGTTGGCGTACAGCTAGCCAACCCGTAGTCTCGTTGCCATGCAGGAGTACAGAAATAAATAAAACCGATTTGTTTAACCCTGTTAAGTGAATCAAGGCGGGTTGGGGTAATATCTGCCACAGTTCTTGGGCCTCCAGATCGAGTAAACCTTGGGGTAAATGATCCAGAACTGTCAGCACTGCTAGAGAATTTGTTTCAGGGGTTTCCAACTGATCGATCGAGCGGTGGCGACCTCTACGACAATTTTTACCCGACTATCTTGGCTGGGGATTTCCCCCAGTACCGCCAATTCTTCTCTGGATAAGTACTTGCCTTCGGCTAACCACAGCACCAGACCTTTGTGGTTGGGGGGCAAAGCACTCAAACGATAGGACACGATCGGGGGAATAAAGTAGGTGCGCAGATTGGATTTACCCAAGTGGGGCGGGCGCACCCCATGTACTCCTGTCAAATAGCTGGAAATGTCTCCCAATCCCCGGGCGGACATGGAAATTACTTCGTAGCCACAGTTGCGCAGACGACGCAGGTAGCGACCCTCATACCCACCTTCAGGGGGAACGAACATGGCAAGTGCCCCAGCTTGGGCTAGGTCTTCGGCAATTCCATTGGCGGCAATCAGTGGCATAGTTCACCTTAAACTTAATTTTGTGATCTCAACCCCTGATCTTAGCGTGCAATTTAGCAAACTGGGAGTACAATGCGGGCGAGATTAGAGATTTTGCTATGCTATCCCATCTAATTACGGCGATCGTCATTGCTCAAACGCCAATCACGGGCACTACCATTCAACTCAATGGACAAACCTGGTCTGGGAAATGGCTCAATCGATCGGGGGAAATTTGGGTAGATACTAAATGGGCAGTCAATGGGCTGGGTTTTAACCTGTTGGACAACCAAACTCCGCAACTGCGGTTGAAATGGTTCTCTAGTCCTTTCTTTTTGCCCCTGTTTACCCCCGCCCCTGCTACAGATAAATATGTGCCCCTGACCCCTTGGCGCAGTAGTTGGCGCATCAATAGCACGGGCAAGACTTTGCAGATCAATACTCCCACGGTGAAAATTCAAGCCCTGCGGGCGACTGCGGAACTAAATCGGGTTGTCCTCGAACTGAGTGATGCCACCCCTTATCAATGGCGGATAGAAAATGGACGCACGATCGTGGTGGTGCATGGGCAGGCTACCCCTGCGGTCATGAGCCGTAAGTTGACAGGCATTGCTTTGCGCCCCCAAGGCAGGCAGACCGTGCTTACCATCGATAATCAAGCGGTGAAAGTAGATACCCAAGACCAGCCCAAACGCCTTGTGCTCGATTTTCCCCCTAAACCTGCTACAACTCCTGTCCCGACCCAAGCCCCACCAATCCAAGTGATCGATCGAGTGATTGCCTTACCTAATAATCCTGCTAAATTTGCGGTCAAGGGGTTAATTATCAATCTGGGGCAGGGGCTAACCATGCGTCCCATCTGGAGTAATCCCGCAGGGATGCAGGGCACTGGCTCTTTGGTGGAAATTGCCCAAGTCGCCCAAGCCACAGCGGCCATCAATGCTGGTTTTTTTAATCGAGACCGCCGCCTACCTGTGGGGGCAATCCGTAGGGATGGGGTGTGGTGGGCAGGCTCAGCTTTAACCAGGGGCACGATCGCTTGGAATGATGCAGGAGAGATATTCCTCGATCGCTTGACCTACACGGAAGAACTATCTATCAATGGACAAAAAATTCCCCTGACCAATCTCAACAGTGGTTTTGTGCAAAGGGGCATTGCCCGTTATACCAGTGCATGGGGTGAGAACTATATTACTATTACCGATAATGAGATATTAGTATTAGTAGAACAGGATCAGGTGGTGGGGCAATTTCAGGGTAGTTTGGCGGGGCAGTCCCAACTTCCGATCCCCAAGAATGGTTATCTATTGGTGTTGCGGGGTGTGCCTGATCAGTTGAGTAGTTTACCCGTGGGGGCAAGGGTGACTCTTACATCGCAAATCCAAAATCCCCAGTTTGAGAATTTTCCCCATTTACTCAGTGCAGGCCCCCTATTATTGAAAGACGGACAAGTGGTGCTGAATCCGCCTGCGGAAGGTTTTAGTAGAACCTTTGCTGAACAGACCGCCCCCCGCAGTGTCATTGCCACTACCAAGACCCCCAGACAAATTCTGTTGGTGACCATTAACGCCGTGCCAGACCATAGTTTGCCCACCTTGACCCAGACCGCCCTAATTATGCAGAAACTGTCAGCCGTGTCCGCCCTCAACCTAGATGGGGGCAGTTCCACGGGGCTGTACTATCAGGGGAAATTGATCAATCGGGAAACCAGTCCCACCGTCCACAGTGCCCTAGCCATCTTTGGCGGCCCTTAGAAGTGCTACAATCCCTCCAGAGTTTGCCCTACCCATGACCACTGCCATCGATCCAGTTGCCGAAAGCACGGATGAGAGTGATATTTCGGATATTGACCCCGATTTGGAACTCTATCCCTCCAATGAACCCGAACCGGGGAGTCCCCCCGGCACTTTAATTATTGATGAAGAGAGTGGGATTCCCAAGATCTTTGTGATTGATTACACCCCCCAAGAAGCTACAGGGAAATTATTAGCTACTCCTGAAGAGTGTCAGCCCTATCTAGTGAGTGATGCCGTTTCGTGGATTGATGTGCAGGGACTGGGTTCTGAGGAAGTTTTACAAAGATTGGGTAAGGTTTTTGACCTCCATCCCCTCATGTTGGAAGATGTGGTAAATATCCCCCAGCGCGCCAAAGTAGAAGAATATCCCGATCGATTATTTCTGATTCTGCACATGGTAACTCCCAAACCTGATGGCAAAGGTTTTCGTTCAGAACAGGTGAGTTTCATTTTGACTAATCGCTACCTGTTGACGGTGCAAGAAGAACCTGAAATAGATGTATTTGAGCCAGTGCGCCAACGCATTCACAAAAATAAAGGCATAATTCGCTGACAGCCTGTGGATTACCTCACCTATGCTTTAATTGACTCGATCGTGGATGGATTCTTTCCTGTCTTAGAAGACTATGGGGAACGGTTGGAAGTTCTGCAAGATGAAGTGGTAGAAAATCCCACTCCCAAAACGCTGGATAAAATTCACAAAATCAAGCGGGAATTGCTCTTACTCAGACGCACCATTTGGCCGCAACGGGATGCCATTTCTACCCTAATTAGAGAGGAAAATTTATTCTTATCTAATCAAGTACGCCTCTAGCTCAGGGATTGCTATGACCACACGGTACAGGCGATGGACATGGTAGAAACCTATCGGGAGCTATCCGCCAGTTTAATGGAAGTGTATCTATCTTCCATCAATAATAATATCAATGAAGCCATGCGTTTCCTCACGGTGATTTCCACTGTATTCATTCCTTTGACATTTATCGTAGGAGTGTATGGGATGAACTTTGACCCAGACATTATCGGCAATATGCCCGAATTGAAAATGCCCTTTGCTGACTTTATCTGTTGGGCGGGCATGGCAGGGATTGCGGGGGGATTGTTAGTATTTTTTGGGCGCAAAGGGTGGCTGGCGGGCTTCACCAACATTTGACCCAGCAGTTCTTAGGGTGAATATCGCTCAATCCTCAACGGCAGAAGTAAACCTTCCCCCATATAAATGACACAAACCCCTTTGGGTAGTTTTCACAAATTCCAAAAATAACTGCACCTCTGGATATTGACATAAATCAGGGTCTTGCTCGATTACCTCGATCGCCTGTAAACGGTTCAAGTGCTGACGATAAAAAATCCGAAATACCTGTTTGAGCCTGCGTCTGGCAGGGGAATCAAAACCTCTGCGTCTTAGTCCTACACTATTTAAGCCAATTACTGCATTTGTATCTACAGCCATACAGTAGGGCGGTACATCTACACTAAGGCGGGTTTGTCCGCGAATCATGGCATACTGACCGATGCGGATGTGTTGGTGTAGTACCGCGTCGCCCCCAATCAAGGCATAGTCCCCCACCTGCACATAACCCGCCAGCAATACATTATTGACAAGGGTGACATGGTTGCCCACTTGGGCATTGTGTCCCACATGACAGCCAGTTAACAGAAAATTATCATTACCGATGCGGGTCACCGAATCTGCTTTAGTGCCCCGATTCACGGTCACATATTCCCTGAGGATATTACGATCGCCGATTTCTACCCAACTCTTTGTCCCCTGAAAAGATACATCTTGGGGTTCAGAGCCGATAATCGCTCCATAGCCAATTTGATTATGATTGCCGATGCGGGTGTGCCCCGTGATGATTGCCCTTGCCCGAATTTCGCAGTTCTGCCCGATCGATACATTTGCATCAATGATGACATCTGCTCCGACGGTAGTACCTTCGCCGATCTGTGCTGAAGGATGAATCAGGGCGCGGGGATGTATGGATGAGGACATCGGACTTAGAGAGAGCCAAGCAAAAAGACTTTTCAATTATGCTACATATTAGAACCACCGCAGAAGTAATGAATAACTCATCAAAATTTGCTCCCCTCGCCCTAGGGGAGAGGGGTCGGGGGTGAGGGCAGTTACTAAATTGACAGCCTAACTCCCTTCTTGGAGGAACTTTTCCACCAGTGCCACATTATCTGGGCTACCAATAAATAGGGGAGTGCGCATATGCAGTCGATCGGGAATCACTTCTAACACCCTTTGACTGCCAGTGATGGCTCTACCGCCCGCCTGCTCAATCAACATAGCTAAGGGTGCATTTTCATACAATAATCTCAATTTACCTTCAGGATGTTTAACCGTACCGGGATAGAGAAATACCCCGCCTTGGAAAAGAATACGGTGAAAGTCTGCCACCAAAGCCCCTGAGTATCGGGCAGAGTAACCAGGTTGCAGGTGAATGTGGCGGATATAGGAACGCATATTTTCCTGCCACTGCCAAAAATTGCCTTCATTGATACTATAGGTCTCCCCGTGATAGGGCACTTGAATATGGGACTGGGACAAAATAAATTCCCCCAAACTGGGGTCGAGGGTAAACCCATGTACACCCTTGCCCACCGTATAAACCAGCATGGTACTGGAACCATAGAGGATATAACCTGCACACACCTGTCGATCGCCCGCCTGCAGTAGGCAGTCTTCATCCCCCTCAGCTTCACGACGGACAGCAAAAATGGAACCCACCGCCAAATTGGCATCGATATTGCCCGAACCATCGATGGGATCAAACACAAGGGTATAGCGCCCGATGGGACAATTTTCGGGGATGTAGTAGGGTTGCTCCATTTCTTCCGAAGCAATGCGACAGACCAAACCACTTTGCTCAAAGGCACGGATAAACGCCCGATTGGCAAACTGATCCATCTTTTTTACCGATTCTCCCTGCACATTGATTTCCCCGGTTACCCCCAACACATCTGCCAATAAGCCCGCCCGACTCAGGTGTAAGGAGATTAACTTGCCTGCCAAGCCAATGCGGGTGAGGATAGCGCTCAGGTCATAGGCTGTGGGCGAAAAACTGCCAAACTGGCTCAGGGCATGTTGTCCTAGGGTAGTAAAGTCGCGGCTTAGCTCGGATTCCTGTCGATCGTTCAGTGCATTCATGGCTTGCTCCTTGATGTTGATGAGGTGAACCTTTCAGCCCAATGGAATTGCAGATTTGTCCCTAGACTAACACTTTAGGGATGCACCTGTGCCAAAATTGCCCGCAGGCGATCGTAGTCATCCTTCAGTAATACCCCCAAGTGGCGGGAGGCTTGTACTAGCCACGGTCGATCGCATTGCCGTAGTTGATATACATTTCTTAATACAGCCGATAGGAGTTCATCCACAGGTGCCCCCGCTATGTGCAGGAGATTGCGCCAAAAATGCACCTCCTCCGTAAACTGGATTACTTCTTGGGGACTGCACAAATGGACTGCCTGATGGATTTGGGGCGGTTGGGGCGGTAAATGTTGATAGAGTCGATCGCCCATGCCATAACCCAAAATGACTACCCGCAATTCACTGCGAAACATGGCAAAAATTTGGGGCTGTTGTTCTTGCAACTCCTTTAGAGACATACCGAGAGCCACAGCCCGATGCACCGTATCGATCGAGGTGGTGCTGGCAAAGCTGACAACCCCATAAACAGTAGTGTCAGTAGAAGCAAAACTCTGGGTCTTAACCCAACTGCCCAAAGCTGGCACTTGCGGAAAATTCAGATCAGGCGGGGGCAAACATTCGGCGGTAAACTCTGTGGTACTGCTAGATACCACCTCCGCAATATGACTGGCTGTCGACCTGCCCACAGGGCTGGAAAAAGGTAAACGCATTATTCCGCCGCCAATACATCAATTAGGGCATCGGCTTGCAATACCGCCACCCTTGCCTTTTGATAATCGTCCTCAAACTCTAAATTAGCCACAGTCAAACCCTGCATGATCATAATCGCAAAGTATTCCCGCTTGGTTAGCCCCGGTACCAACACATCCTGATCCTTGTTGTAGCTGGTGGCAAAGGCACTATCATAGCGGCGGGTAGGCATGGCGTTCATAGATTTTTCCCAAATGAATGATTTTTAGGTGCATAAATTATTCTCTTAGGCTTCTATAATAAGGGATACGATGTCGCACAACACAATATGGCTTGGGCAGAGGGACAAAGTCTTTACGGCGGTAGGTACAGGATAGCTAAAGTGTTGGGGTTAGGGGGTTTTGGCATTGCCTACCTCGCCTATGACCTCAGCGGCAGACCTGTGGTGATCAAAACCTTGAAGGATGAAGTGTTCCTCGATCAGAAACAAAAGTATTTTTGCGATCGATTCAAGGAAGAAGCCCTGAGATTGGCGGTGTGTCGCCATACCCACATTGTCACGATCGAGAATTTTTTTGAAGAGCCTTACATGGTGAAAGTAGGGCATAAAAAGCTGGAGGTGAATGTTTTTTGTCTAGTGATGGAATTTATTGACGGGGAGACCCTAGTGGACTTGGTGCGCAGGCGCGGTCCATTACCCGAAAATGAAGCCTTAACTTACATCCGCCAGATCGCCAGTGCCTTGTCCGCTGTGCATAAATTGGGGGTACTGCATCGGGACATTAAGCCCAGCAATATCATGGTTCGCTCTGGTAAACCTGAGGCAGTTTTGATTGACTTTGGTCTGGCACGGAACTTTGTCCCCGATGCGGAGCGCAACTACACGGTGGCAATGACCCACGGTTATGCGCCCCCTGAACAGTACAGCAGTAAAGCGGTCGCCTCTGAGGCAATGGATGTGTACGCCCTCTCGGCTACTCTGTATTTTGCCCTGACTAGACAAATCCCTGCTCCCGCCATGGATCGTATGTTGTCTTCCCCTTTGATCCCGCCCGAAAAATTTAATCCCAACCTCAGTGAAGCGGTAGTTACAGCCATCTATCGGGGCATGGAACTGAAACTGGAACAACGATCGCCGTCTATGGCTAAGTGGTTAGAACTGTTACCTGAGCCTACAGGGTTTACGGTTGCGCCGCCCCCCCCACCTCTTCCCCGCAAGGTATCAGCGGTGGCTAGTGTACCCTCCCCCAAGACCAATTCCCTGAGAACTTTATCCCAGCACCATTCCAGATACTACTCCAAACCTAAGCCGCGCACCATTACCATTGATTTACAAAAGCTCGATCAACTCCTTGCCCATCAGGAATGGCAAAAGGCTGACCTAGAAACAGCCCACATTATTCAAACCCTCGCCCATCGTGAAGCGGAAGGGTGGCTGAGTGTGGACTCCATTAAATCTATTCCCTCCCAAACCCTATTTACCCTCGATCGACTGTGGAATAAGTACAGTGGCGGTAAATTTGGCTTTCGTGTCCAAAAACAAATCTGGGAAAGTGTGGGGGGCGGTTGGGGGGTATCCGAGTATGAAGTCGCCAAAAAGTTTGGCGATCGTGTGGGTTGGACTAGCAAAACGGACAAGGAAGAGTGGTTACCCTACTCTGAGCTATCATTTTTAATCACGGCTCCCCAAGGGCATTTACCATCTTGGCGATGTGGCGGACAAAAGGTGGCGGGGTGGGTGGCGGGCAGGCTAGGTTTTTTTCTGGCACGCTGGCGCTAGTAATAATTTAAGTTAAAAATTTATTTTTTGTCCTATGGAACAGGATTGGTTAATCAACATATTTTTTATAGTTGCGCTCATTTTTTTGGGAATAGTCACGATCGGGGTAGGTTATTTAACCATCATTGATTGGAGAGAAAAACAGGCAATTCAGGGCCAGTCCCGCAAAGGAAAAGGGTAAAATACCCTTGTTGGCACTCCCCCACAATTTATGGAACTGGCACTTTCTTGGACTGAACTGGGCAGAAACCGTTCCTACACCATCACCAGCGATCGGCACAGCCTTCGCCCCGTCAAAATAGGCAGAGACCCCCTCAGGGTAGAGTTGGTAATCAATAATCCCACCGTATCTGGATTACAGGCACAGATTCACTACGACCCAACCACTAAGCAGTTCCTCATCGAGAGTTTGCGGGAGACTAACCCCGTCCTAGTGGATGGACAAAAATTAACCCAAGGGGCAAAACCCCTGAAAGATAAAGGGCGCTTGCAGATGGGCAACTTAACTATCAAGTGGGTAGTGCAACAACCCACCACTACCAACCCTGTGGTGCAATATGGACTCAAGTGTCCCAATCCCAAATGTGGCAAAATTTCCCCCTACGACTCCTTAAAACTGGTGTGCCCTTGGTGTGGCACTTCCCTCGCTTCTGCCCAGAGTATGATTCTGCCCCACGACCATTAAGCCATAAATTGCATCAGCAGTTGCCATGGGCTACTCCCCTGAATTTTGGTTTTATTCTGGTTTTTTACTCCTTTTCCACTCTCAAATTGGCAGTTTTCCCCTCACCCCCAACCCCTCTCCCAAAGGGCGAGGGGAGTTAGTGCAGTGAAAACAATTTGTCTGTTCCTACACTGATAAGGGAGTAGCAAATGTAGCCCTTAATTTTGTGTTTTTAACAACTCCTCTTTAGCTTAATCGGCGGGAGAGCAACGCACTGTATTTGTGCTCCGAAGGTGGCGTAAGCCATGTTGTGTTTACTCAACGAAGATGAGTGTCGGGAGTCGTTCACTTTCTGATCTGTCCGTCGGGCATGGTGGTTCCTGCAAAAATTGTTTCGGTAAAGTTGGTACTACTGATTTCGGCACGATTCAAGAGGGCACGGGATAGGTCGGCTTTAGTCAGGTTGGTACGGGCAAGATAAGCCTCAATTAAATTTGCCCCCCGTAGATTGACCCCCGTCATGTCCGATCGACTCAGGTCGGCGCGAATCAGGTTGACATTAGCGAGGTTGGCCCCTTGCCATTGGCTACGGCTGGCTTTGACATCGGGCAATACAGAGTCCGTGAGATTTACCCCCTGCAATTCCGCATCTACCAACAGGGCGCGTTCTGCTTTCACATTGGTCATTACCGCTCCCGTAAATGTGCCATAACTCAGGTTGGCTTCCGTAAAAAAGGTATTGTCCATGAGCGCCCCCTGTAGTTTGACCTCCCGCAGGTCAGCGCCTACAAATATGGCATTGGTCAAGTCCGCCCAACGCAGGTCAGCCCGATACAGGTTTGCCCCCGTGAAGTTGGCTCCCCGTAAATCTGCTTTGCACAAAATCGCATTGGTCAAGTTGGCAGGTCGGGGGCGGGTGGGATTACCTGTACCTTCCCCCACGCGATCGATGCGTAAATTTGCCCCATACAGACAAGCCGCTGTCAGGTTGGCACTGGTCAGGTCAACGCCCCTTAAATCTGTACTCAATAAATTGGCATCTACCAATACCGCCCAGCTTAAATTTGCCTGAAATAATTGCGCCTCTTGCAGAGTAGCCCCATGCAAGTCAGAGTTACGAAAATTGCCATGACTCAAGTTGGCTTGATTTAGATTTGCGCCCCACAGTCTGGTGTCCACCATAGTTACCTTGCGCAGATTCGCCCGAAGCAAACAGGCAAAGGCGAGGGAACTGTGGTTAAGATAGCCCTCACTCAAATTCACATTTAACAAGTCCGCCTGATCCAACACCGCTCCATGTAATCTCAGTCCCTGCAAGTCCATGCCACTAAAATCCCGCTCCCCTGCGGTGTATCGTTCAATCAGTTCGGTGGCATCTATACTCGCCATGGGGTTTACACGGGGCGTGATTTGGGCAGTTCTAAGCGGCGACTGTTGTGGGATAAACGGTCAATATCTTCATTTTTGCCCATCACCCCGATAATTGTGCCTTCTTTTAACTTTACTTTGGGATCGGGACTAATATCAAATTTATCCTTGCCATTGCTGATCCACAATACATTTATACCGTAAGTTTGTCTGAGATTTAATTCTAAAATACTTTTGTTGTGAAATTCGTGGGGCACAAATACCCCAGCAATGCTGTATTCCGTATTCAAGCGAATAAATACGCCCCCCTCACTATATTCCGTATTCAGTTCCAGTTTTTCTATAATGCCCCCTGTAGTCAGTTCCCATGCCAAGGAAATGCCCATCTGTTGTTCAGGAAAGACTACTTTGTCTGCGCCTACTTTTTTCAGGAGGGTGCGATGCACTTCCGAGGATGCCTTGGCTACCACATATTTTGCACCCCCTTCCTTGAGGTTGAGGGTGGTAATGATACTCTCTTCGATGTAATTGCCGATCGCCACTACCACCGTATGAAATTCGGTCACCCCCGCTTCTTTCAAGGCGTGGGCTTTGGTGGAATCTAATTGGAGGCAGTGGGAGGCGAGTTTATCCACCGTGGCTTGGGCAACCAATTCCCCATCTTTATCAATGCCCATCACTTCACAGCCAAACTTGGTGAGGGTCTGACATACCGATCGACCAAAGCGCCCCAGTCCAATCACCGCAAACTGTTTATTTTCGGGGGCGGAGGCATTGAAAATTTGTAAAAGACTCATAGGGCGCTAACTCAATCCTTAACCTAATATCCCCTGATGGGGCGGATGGGGGCGGGGTCAGGGCGGGGGGTGGGGGGGGTGGGGGCGGGGGGTGGGGCGTTGAGATAGAGGGATTGGGAACGGTCTTCCCTGACTAGACTGCCTGTGTATCTTTGTAAATTAGCTACCATTTCATTCTCAAAGGTCTCGATCGCCGCCGATAGTTTGCGTTCTTGCCGTTTCAATAACTGTAATTTTTGGTATTCCCGATTCCACTGGGCTTGGGTGTGGACAGACCACCCATATACCGCTAGCAGTGTACCCACCAATACTAGGGCACTGAGAATGGTTAAATTTTGGGTAACCATTAAACCTTTGAGCCACAGGGGATCAGGCAAGTCCCGATACATGGGGGCAGGTGATCGATCGGGTCTTCTGGTCTGAGGGGAACGGGATTTGGGCTGACTAGCAGTCATATGGCTGTAGGCGATTTCAGAACAGGGGTCTCAAGCTTAAAATAGCATACTTTCCTGTACCGCAAATCCTTCTATAATCTAAGAGCAGACATTCTGGCGCTTGTCCTATGCCTACCTATTCCGGAATTTCCAGTGAAGCATTTCGTCATCCCCTCGATCGACAGGCAGAACAGGCTCTGCGCAGTGTGCCCGGCTTTGATTTGGTCGCCACTAAGTTTGTGGAATTTATCTATGAGCGCCCCCAGATTATCTACCATATGGGCAACTCTATTCAGGTAGGGCCCAGACAGTATGCCACCATCTACCGCCTGTTTCGGGAGTGTGTACGGGACTTGGATGTGTATCCTGAACCCAGTCTGTTCATCAGTCAAAATCCCTATGTAAATAGTTATTCTCTGGGTAAAGACCAACCCTACATTGTGTTGCATGCGGGGGCGCTGGATTTACTCTCGGAAGCCCAGTTACGATCGATCCTTGCCCATGAGTTAGGGCATATCAAGTGTGGGCATACCATTCTAATTCAGATGGCAATGTGGGCGATGAGTGTGGTATCGGCGGTGAGTGAAATGACCTTTGGCTTGGGGGGTGTGGTCAGTAGTGGCTTGATTTATGCTTTTTTTGAATGGCGACGCAAGGCGGAACTATCCAGCGATCGAGCGGCCCTATTGGTGACCGATGATTTGGATACGGTGCTAGAAACCATGATGCAGGTGAGCGGTGGCAGTAAAAATTTTGCCCATGAATTGAGTTTGGCAGAATTTGTGAAACAGTCCCAGTCCTATCAAGACCTCGATCGACAGAACTTGAATCAAATCTATAAATTTTTGCTCTACAACGGCTACGGATCGGGTTCTCTCCTCAGCCATCCTTTTCCTGTAGAACGGGTGCAGTATCTCCAAGAGTGGGCTAGGTCTGGGGAATATGCCGAAATTAAACGGGGGAATTATGCCCGTGCTGATGCCACTGGGGCGGTGGATGTGCCCCCTACACCCCCTGCAGAAAGTGAAGCTGACCGTCTGCGCCGCCAAATTGAAGAACTCCAAGCCCAGATCGATCGATTAAAAGGGCAGTAAATTAGCCATCAACTGTTTTAGCTCCCCTTGCCTTTTGGGAGAGGGGCTAAGGGGAATGTTAATTTGTCCTCAAAATAAAAAGTTGAAAAGTATTTTTATGGTTACAGCCCTAGGCGCACAGGCTCCCCAATCGATCGATGGCAAACAGGGGCTGAGTACACTTACGACTAAATTCTTTGGGGGTATGGTATGTCCAATCCCGTGCCCCACCATATACCTTGGGTGGAAGAATAGTGATCCCGTTCTTTTTGCGGGTATGTAATGACAAGTTACTCATCAGCATAAAAATTTCCCCCTAGCCAAGCAAAAATCTTTGATTAAACCCGTTTTTATTCTAGGGGAAATTGAGAAATTTGTAACTCTTGCTACGGTTTTTCTGGTGATTTTCACAATTTGTTACGGCGGGGGTACGCCATACTCCCTACTACTTCTTTCCCACTCTCAAATTGGCAGTTTTCCCCTCACCCCCAACCCCTGGGAAGGGAGTAACTCCTCTTTTTCTGAGGGTGAGGGTTCCATAAAGCCTCTCTACTTCTCCATAAAAAAAGGGTGGTAAACCACCCCAGAACTTTTATAGATGCTCAAATAACCCTAGACAGCTACAGCTTGCTTATTGACAGTCTGGGTCAGTTCACCCTTCTTGTAGCGGGTAGCATACACATCAAGGGTGGCGGGCTTGATCTTGCTGGCATTTCCTGCCGAACCAAAGGCAATGTATCGATCGGCACACACTTTTTGTACAGCCTTGATGGAGGGTTTGAGGAAGTGGCGGGGGTCAAATTCCGAAGGGGCTTTAGCCAGAGCTTCCCGCACTACACCAGTGATTGCCAACCGCAGGTCGGTGTCAATGTTCACCTTGCGCACCCCGTTTTTAATCCCCCGTTGAATTTCTTCCACAGGTACACCATAGGTTTCACGGATTTCCCCACCATACTGATTGATCAGTTGCAGTAATTCTTCGGGCACAGAGGAAGAACCATGCATCACTAGGTGAGTGTTGGGCAGGCGGCGATGAATTTCGGCAATGCGGTCCATGGCAAGAATTTCGCCAGTGGGTTTGCGGGTAAATTTGTAGGCACCATGACTGGTTCCGATCGCCACCGCCAAGGCATCTACTTGAGTCCGCTCCACAAAGTCCATAGCTTGGTCAGGATCGGTGAGCAGTTGATCATGGCTTAAGGAACCTTCAAAACCGTGACCATCTTCCTTGTCGCCTTTACCAGTTTCCAAAGAGCCTAAGCAACCCAGCTCTCCTTCCACACTGACCCCAATACTGTGGGCAACCTTCACCACTTCAGCGGTCACCGCCACATTATATTCATAGGAAGCAGGGGTCTTGGCATCTTCTTCAAGGGAACCATCCATCATGACACTGGTAAAACCATTGCGCATGGCAGAGTAGCAGGTGCTGGGGGAGTTGCCATGATCCTGGTGCATGGCTATGGGAATGTCGGGATAGGTCTCAACAGCGGCAATAATCAGGTGCTTGAGAAAGATGTCTCCAGCATAATTACGGGCACCACGGGAAGCTTGAAGGATTACGGGGCTATCGGTCTCAGCCGCCGCTTGCATAATTGCTTTTACTTGTTCCAGATTGTTCACATTGTAGGCAGGAATGCCATAGTCGTTTTCAGCCGCATGGTCTAGCAACTGACGCATGGGTACAAGAGCCATATTATATCTCCCTAAATTTGGTTGTTTGAGATGGTGGATTATTTCAATCTTAAAACAATTTTAAGGTTTTAGCGCACTGAAAGTTAATGTCATCCATTAGCGATCGCAATCATTCTCAGGTGCCCAAAATCTAGGTAGGTCTGCTATAGTTTGTCCATAGACTGAAGTAAATTCAAAAAGCATTTACCATAAATTTTAGTCTATAAAAAGATATTATCAATTTCCCATACTTTACTTATCAGGAGGCAATATGGCTTCACGCAGGCATTTTCTTGGCTTGATGGGCACTACGGCGGCGAGTTCCATTGTGTTGCAGGGATGTTTAGGCAATCCCCCCAGTGATGCGCCAACGGCTAGTACCCCCATGAATAATGCTCCCGCCACCGATCAACCCAAACCCGAAGTTACGAAAATTCAACTGGGTTATATCCCGATCGTGGAATCTGCGCCAATTATCATTGCCCAAGAGAAGGGCTTTTTTGCCAAGTACGGCATGACGGAGGTGGCAGTTTCCAAGCAGGCGAGTTGGGGTGCGGCGCGGGACAATGTGGTGATTGGCTCCCAAGGGGGCGGCATTGACGGGGGATTGTGGCAGATGCCCATGCCCTATTTCATTACCGAGGGGCGCATTACCACCAATAATCAGAAAGTGCCGATGTATGTACTGATGCAGTTGATTACTCAAGGTAACGGCATTGCGATCGCCGGGAAGCACAAAGGCAAGGGACTAAGTACTAAGTTTGAGGGTGGAGCTAAGGCGTTATTTTCCAACCTCAAATCGGCAGGAACCAAGTTCAAGGCGGCTTATACCTTCCCCGGAGCCAATCAGGAACTCTGGATTCGCTACTGGTTGGCGGCAAATGGCATCAACCCTGACACCGATGTGGAGCTATTGACCGTGCCTGCGGCGCAGACGGTGGCAAACATGAAAACGGGAACCATGGATGCCTTCAGCACGGGCGACCCTTGGCCCTATCGCATCGTCAAGGATGGCATTGGTTTTATGGCAACCCTCACTGCCGAAATTTGGAAGAATCACCCCGAAGAATATCTCGCTATTCGTCAGGACTGGGTGGACAGCCACCCCATCGCCACCAAAGCCATTATGAAAGCCATTATGGAGGCACAGCAGTGGTGTGATGACTTCAACAATCGCCCTGAATTAGCGAAAATTCTCTCCAGTAAGAACTACTTCGGTGTGCCTGAAAATGTTTTGCTGGAGCCGTTCTTAGGCAAGTACGACATGGGGGATGGACGGGTGATTGAGGATAAATCCATGGCGGCACTCTATTGGAAGGATGAGCGGGGCAGTGTGTCCTATCCCTACCGCAGTCATGATTTGTGGTTCTTGGTGGAATGCGTGCGCTGGGGCATTTTGCCCAAAGCAGAACTAGGGAACTTCAATGCTCTGATTGCTAAAGTGAATCGGGAAGACCTGTGGCGCGAGTCAGCGAAGGAATTGGGTATTCCTGACAGTGATATTCCCACTGCCACTTCACGGGGTGTGGAGAAGTTCTTTGATGGGGTGGAGTTCAATCCCGAAAATCCCCAAGCCTACCTAGACAGTTTACAAATCAAGAAAATCTAAGGAGGAAAAAAGATGGTTGCAACCACTCGCAATAACGGCAGTAGTAACGGTTTGACTAGATTTTTGCGTAAAAATGGGCAGTACATTCTGCCCCCGATCGTGGGCTTTTTAGCATTTTTTACAGTTTGGCAGGTGTTGTCCAGCACAGGGGTAATCAAACTGCCTGGACCACTGGATATTTTGGGCGATAAGGATTCCCAGACCTTAATTTTCTATCCCTTTTATGATCGGGGGGGATTGGATAAGGGGCTATTTTGGCAGACCTTTGCCAGTTTCCAAAGGGTGATGATTGGCTACACCTGTGCCGCTTTCGTAGGAATTGGTATGGGCATATGGGTGGGAACAACCCCGATCGTCAATCGTGCCCTTGATCCTTTATTCCAATTTTTACGGACAGTCCCACCCTTGGCATGGGTGCCCATTTCCCTTGCGGCTTTGCAACAGAATGAACCAGCGGCTCTGTTTGTGATTTTCATTACGGCGGTGTGGCCCATCCTGATCAATACCACGGTGGGCGTTCAGCAGATTCCCCAAGATTATCAAAATGTGGCGAAGGTTCTGCAATTATCCCGCCAAAAGTACTTCTTTAAGATTCTGTTTCCCTCGGCTCTGCCCTATATCTTTACGGGTTTGCGCATTGCCATCGGATTGGCATGGCTGGCAATCATTGCCGCCGAGATCGTCATGTCGAGCATTGTGGGGATTGGTTTCTTTATCTGGGATGCCTATAACAACGGCTATGTCAATGAGGTGATCATCTCGCTGGTTTACATTGGTGCGGTGGGCTTGCTTTTGGATAAATTTATGGCATGGCTCCAAACCAAACTTTTACCTAATAACTAAATACCTATAAGGAGCATACAATCATGACGGTTTATGTGGCGATCGAGCAGATGGGAAAGACCTTTCCCCTGGCGGGTGGGAAGGAATACATTGCCCTCAAAGGAATTGATCTGGAAATTAGGAGAGGGGAATTTATCTCACTCATTGGGCATTCGGGTTGTGGCAAATCCACTCTTTTGAATCTGATTGCGGGATTAGATCGGGCTACGGAAGGATTGGTTGTCCTTGAGGGGCAGTACATCCGTAAGCCCAGCCCTGAGCGGATGGTAGTCTTCCAAAACTATTCCCTCTTACCATGGCTGACAGTGCATGACAATGTGGCATTGGCGGTGGATGAGGTGTTGGGAAAACTGCCCTCCAAAGAGCGGGAGGATTTAATCAAACATTACATTCACATGGTAGGTCTAGATCATGCCCTAGATAAACTGCCCGTCCAGCTTTCGGGGGGGATGAAACAACGGGTGGCGATCGCCCGTGCCCTTGCGGTCAGACCCAAATTGCTCCTGCTAGATGAACCTTTTGGGGCGTTGGATGCCCTCACACGGGGAAATCTGCAAGAGAAGTTAATCGCCATCTGCGAAGAAACTCAAACTACGGCGGTGATGGTTACCCATGATGTGGATGAGGCGGTATTTATGAGTGATCGCATTGTGATGCTGACCAATGGTCCCGCTTCCAATATCGGCGGCATTTTGACGGTGGATATTCCTCGCCCACGCCATCGTTTGGAAGTGATTAAACATCCCAGCTACTACAGTTTGCGCAGTGAAATTCTCTACTTCCTCAATCAACAAAAACGGGTGAAGAAACTCAGAGCCAGAAAAGTAGCAGTGGTTTCCCGTCACGGCTTAGAAAAGGTGAATCTGGAAATCGGTTTTGTGCCGCTCACCGCTTGCGCTCCCCTAGCAGTTGCCAAAGAAAAAGGCTTCTTCCAAAAGCACGGATTGGATGAAGTGAATCTGGTGCGCGAAACCAGTTGGCGGGGGATTGCCGATGGGTTACAGTATGGCTACTTGGATGGAGCACAAATGCCCTCTGGAATGCCCATGTGGCTGACCTTAGGCGGGATGGGGAAAAACTTGCCTACCGTTACCGCCCTCACCATGACCCGCAACGGCAATGCCATCACCCTATCGCGGAAGCTCTATGAGAAAGGCGTGTATTCCCTAGCCGACTTTGCCCGCTACCTCAAAGAAACTCCCGAAAAGCACCGCATGGGGGTCGTTCACCCCGCTTCCATGCACAACCTGCTACTCCGCTACTGGCTGGCTTCTGGCGGTATTGACCCCGATCGGGATGTGGAACTCAAAATCATTCCCCCCGCGCAAATGGTAGTGGATTTGAAGGCGGGCAGTATTGATGGTTTTTGCGTAGGCGAACCGTGGAACTTCCGTGCCGCCTATGAAGGAGTGGGTTTTACGGTAGCCACCGATCGAGAAATCTGGGATGGACACCCTGGCAAGGTTCTGGGGGTGCGGGAAGATTGGGCTGTATCCTATCCCAATACCCACATCGCCCTAGTGAAGGCACTTTTAGAGGCTTGCGTCTATTGCGCTGATCCTAAGAATGCTGAGGAAATTAGGGAATTGATTGCCCGTAAGGAATTTGTGGGGACGCGGAAAGATTACATTCAACTGGGCAGTCCTGAACTCAATTCCTGCAATTTGGAAACTCCCATGCGGGAATATGCCCATCACCAGTTTTTTGGCATGAATGTCAATCGCCCCAGTCGCACCGAGCATTTGTGGCAAGCCGCCCAGATGGCACGGTGGGGGGATGTGCCGTTCCCTCGCAACTGGGTGGAGGTGGCGGAAAAGGTCTGTCAGGTGGGTGTATTTAGTACGGCGGCGCGGGAAATTGGATTATCGGAAATCACCTATAGCAGGGGAGCGATTCAATTATTTGATGGAGCTTCTTTCTCCTCGGAGAATCCCATTGAGTATCTGCACAGCTTGAAGATTGAGCGGAACTTTACCCTTGCGGAAATTCCTTTAGCGGTTAGATAACATCACCCTAACCCCTCGCCCTCTGGGAGACAGGGAAAATAAATTCTTTTCTACTCTCACTTTTTGTACTTTATCAATCGAGGAATCTACTATGACCACAGCGACTTTTCACGATACGGGCTATGCGATCGCTCCCCAACCCCAGCCACCCATACTCACCATAGAGAATGTCACCAAAATCTATCCCACTAAAAAGGGAGCAAATGTGGTGCTCGATGGAGTGAACTTGACTGTACAAGCAGGGGAGTTTATCTGTGTGATTGGACATTCAGGCTGTGGCAAATCCACTCTGCTAAATATGGTGTCAGGCTTCACTCAGCCCACCTCTGGGGAAGTCAGGCTCAAGGGGCAGTTGATTAAAAAACCAGGACCCGATCGCATGGTGGTCTTCCAAAATTATTCTCTGCTCCCGTGGCTGACGGTCTATGAGAATGTCTATTTGGCAGTGGAAGCGGTGTATCCCAAATATGACCGAGTTAAGAAAAGGGATATTGTGATGCACCACTTGAGTATGGTAGGTCTGGTGGAAGCCGCCGACAAGAAACCACCGCAAATATCGGGCGGCATGCGGCAAAGGGTGGCGATCGCCCGTGCCTTGGCAGTAAGACCAGAGCTATTGATTCTCGATGAACCGTTTGGAGCCTTAGATGCGATTACTAAAGAGGAACTACAGGAAGAACTACTGAAAATCTGGTGGGAGCAAAAATGCACAGTACTGATGATTACCCACGATATTGACGAGGCACTGTTTTTGTGCGATCGCCTCGTCCTGATGACCAATGGTCCCTCAGCCAAAATCGGTGAAATTCTAAAAATTCCCTTTGAACATCCCAGAGACCGTGATCACATCCTCGAAGACCCCCAGTATTACGATCTCAGAAACTATGTCCTAGATTATCTCTTTGGCAAAATGAGCCATGAGGAATAGGGAGAGTGAATTTTAGCCATATTCAGTAATTCTAAGTTGTAGAAGAGAATAGAGCATAGAAAAATCAACTTGAACAGTAGGAAATACTTATCCGCCTCAACGATACTCTTGTACTTCTTGAGAAAGGCGATATATCATTACACGGCTTTCTCGTCAGCACGGGTTAGTTGTGGGTTTATACTTGTTTGAACAGCGGTTTGACAATGTCAGGGAATGAGAGTACCATAGAATTATTATTAGTTTCTAAGGGACTAGCCTACAGAAATTTACCCATTGCAACCGTTCCATTACCTATCTACTAGCCATGGTGCCAGACCAACCCCAGCCTCCTGAAAACCTGATGAACCACATGGCACAAATCGTGCAAATGAATGACAAGATGATTGAAGGCATGATCCAACTGCAAGGGGGAATGCAAAGTCTAGCCACTATCTCCCTGAGCCAGTGCCAAAACCTAGAAAAGTTGTTGAACATTGCTACCCAACAGCAAGACAGCCTACAACAATTTATTGGTATATTGCGGGAGCAGGCCCTTGCCATTACGGAATTGTCTCGATCGTTGCGCGAATCTTTAGACTCGTCCCGACAACTGGCACGCACGATCGATGCTTCTGCCGCCCTTGCCAAAGCCAATCAAATTACCATCAAGGCGCTATTGGAAGAATTGAAGCAAGCCAAGTTGAATTAGTGCCACTCTTAACTAAATCTTTTCACTTCTGCCCCATTCACCCGCAAAATTAGTTCTATATTCAAGGAAGAGGCGGTAAAAATTGGCTCCTTAGCCACCGCTTGAATTTCAAATGGTTCTTTGTATTCCCCTACTACTTGTAATAATTCTTTAATTGCCGTGGGAGAAAAACTGCCCACCTTGCCAGTGATGGGATCAGACAGTACCCCTTCCCTACGGGCACGAAAACTAGCCAATAAGAATAATTGTTCCACCCTAGATTCCAACTCGTTGGGGGGTAAACTGGGGCGAAAAGTCAGGGAAGCGATCACATCCCCTTTATTAAAAATTTGGCGATTAACGGTAATGTCCGCCGTCACCAAAATGGAGGTTTCCCGCCTCAGGTAGTTGCTCCCCGACAAAATCCGAATCACATAACTGCGCCCATCCCGCATCCGATCAACCAAGCTATCGATCTGGGCTTCACTGACCTTGATCACGGCTTGCTTGGGTTCTGTACCGGGTAAAAAATCCAAGAGGGTGCGGGCATTGCGGTCTGCCTGTTGTAACAGTTGGACGATCGCCGCTTTAAGCTCACTACTGCTGAGGTTGGGTCGCACCACGCCCATGGCTAGTAATTGGTCTGCCAAAATTGCCACATTCCCCTGCCGCAGTGCCTGAATACTAGCCACCAACTGTTCCCGATTGGCTTGCAGGATATTGACATCGGCAATTAAATTATTGCGTTGATTTTCTAAATCCGCCAGACGGCTCTGGGACTCGGCGACGGTGGCTTTCAGGGCGGACTGCTCAGCACTGATCCTGATTAGGTCTTGATTGAGGCGATCGCGCTCTGCCTGTAGTTTCTCCGTCTCTGCCAAAAATCGCTGTTGATCTGTGGTCAGGGTAGTAATGCGTTCCCGCAAAGCCTGCTCCTGTGCCTGAATTTTGGCTAATTCTGCCTGTGCCTCTATGAATTTTGCCCCGACAATTTTCAACTGGGCTTGGGTTTCCGTTTGCCGAATCAGTGCTAGGGATAGGGAACGATTGATCCGATCGAGGCGCTGTTGGGCGGCATTTTGTTCGGTGCGGGCTTCTAGGAGTTCCGCCTCAATTTTTTGTTTTTCTGCTTGGGTGGCTCCCAGCTCTGCCCGAATGGTTTCCAACTGGAACAGCCCATCCCTCAACTGACTACTGGTGGCGATTAAAATTCCCAAGGTCAAAGCCGCAATCAATGCCCCAGTGACCACCGTCACCAAAGTAGCTGTGGTTCGTGGTCGCAGATTGAAAATACTCAGCCTTGCTTTGCCCACCCGTGAACCGAGACGATCGCCGATGGTGGCAATCAACCCGCCCAAAATTAAGATGGCAAAGATTAGGGTGTATCCCATCCGTGTTCACACTCACATAATCCCCATCATACAAGACCTATGCTGAGTTAAATTGGGTCAGAGTTTAACAAAGTACAACCCAGTCCTCCCCTGTTTGATACTCCCCTCGCCCTGTGGGAGAGGGTCAAACCCCAGAGGATGGAGGGTATTTCCATCCGCCTATCTAATGATATAGTTCCTGTGCTTAATTCATTCCATAGAACTCCTGCACAGATTCTATCCTCTGAAGCAAACTCACCACTGGGGGAATGATTACGCTCATCCTCAGTGCCGTATTTGTGGCTTGATACAGTGGTTCTAATCTTCCAGTTCCACCAGCGCCATGCACTCCCACACCTGTCGGTGGATAACCTGAAAATTGACAATTTCTTTGATTAACTTACCTTCATATTCACTACCGGGCAGAGAATTGAGCCACTGCACAATCTGCAAAGACGAATTTTGTCGCCAAATTTTTCCCTCTGATTCGGGGGGATAGGTGTTGCCATTAGCGTAAAGCACCCTACGCGCCATAAGTAACTAAAATCTATAAAACTACTAGGTATAAATACTACGGCGGTATCAGAGAATACAGAGGTTTATTAAGGATAATTACAGATTCTTACCAGAGTTTATGGAGTTAAGCGGATTCTGGCTGAAGCAGGGCGGTGGGATGGTGAATAATTTCCGCAGTGGAGAGTTTCTCTACCATTTCATAGGTGATAGTGCATTTGCCCACATCTTTGCGGGAGGGTATCTCATACATGATGTCTAGCATCAACTGCTCCACAATTCCCCGCAAAGCCCTTGCCCCAGTCTTGCGGCGGTATGCCTCCTGCGCGATCGCTCTAATGGCTTGCGGCTCAAACTCTAACTGTACATTGTCCATTCTCAACAGTTTTTGATATTGTTTAATCAAGGCATTGCGGGGTTCAGTTAAAATTGCCATGAGTGCCGACTCATCCAATGGACTCACCACAGCGGTCACGGGTACTCTGCCAATAAATTCGGGAATCATGCCAAAGCGCACTAAATCCTCTGGTTGTAGCTGTTTGAGGATGTCTGCCGTCCTGCGTTCCTTGGGTTGATTATCCCCCTGCTGAATGAACCCGATCGATTTTCTACCGATGCGTTGCTCAATTACTTTTTCTAAGCCGACAAAAGCTCCCCCACAGATAAACAGGATATTTTTCGTATCAATCTGAATACAATCTTGGTAGGGATGTTTCCTGCCACCTTGGGGCGGCACATTGGCGATCGTGCCTTCTAACATTTTCAGTAGTGCCTGCTGGACACCTTCCCCAGATACATCTCTGGTAATGGAAGTATTTTCACTCTTGCGGGCAATTTTATCAATTTCATCAATATAGATAATGCCCCGCTGGGCGTTTTCCACATCCAAGTCTGCCACCTGGAGCAGTCGCAGTAAGATATTTTCCACATCTTCCCCCACATAGCCCGCCTCCGTGAGGGTAGTGGCATCCGCCACCGCAAAGGGCACATCCAGCATTTCCGCTAGGGTCTGGGCCAATAGGGTCTTACCGCAACCCGTAGGACCAATCAGGAGAATGTTGGATTTTTGCAGTTCTACTTGGTCATCTGCCTTCTTGCCAGCCTGGAGAAAGCTGAGGCGCTTGTAATGATTGTAAACCGCCACTGATAAAACCTTTTTTGCCTCATCCTGCCCCACCACATGGTCATCTAGGTATTGTTTGATGTCTTTGGGTTTGGGAATTTGCTGAAAGTTGAAGGCAGGAGCGCTGGATTTGCGCCGTTTATCGGCACTGCTCTCCCGCCCTTGTCCAGCCGCACTAAAACCCTTGGGGGCGTTAAACAGTTCTTCGTCTAGGATTTCATTACATAAATCCACACATTCATCACAAATGTAAACCCCAGGTCCAGCAATTAACTTGCGCACTTGCTCTTGGGATTTGCCACAAAAGGAACACTTGAGATGATTGTCATATTTGGCTGGCATAGGCGTTAGGTAAGAAATAACAATGTCAGGGCGGTGAAACTACTGGGAATTGGCGATCGCTGGGGCAGGGGTCTGGGGTCTGGTGAGTACCCGATCAATTAGTCCATATTCTACCGCTTCTTGGGGAGACATAAAAAAGTCTCGATCGGTATCTTGTTCAATTTTAGACAGGGGTTGTCCCGTGTGTTCCGCCAGTAGTTGGTTGAGGCTCTTTTTCAGGAATAAAATTTCTTTGGCTTGGATTTCAATATCCACCGCTTGCCCCCTTGCGCCCCCTAGGGGTTGGTGGATCATGATTCTGGCGTTGGGCAGTGCCATGCGTTTGCCTTTTGCCCCCGCCGATAGGAGAAATGCCCCCATACTGGCGGCTAAACCCATACAGATAGTGCATACATCGGGGCGCACATGGCGCATGGTGTCATAGATTGCCATGCCCGCCGTCACTGACCCTCCGGGGGAGTTGATGTACAGATAAATGTCTTTTTCGGGGTCCTCTGCTTCTAAAAATAGCAGTTGGGACATGATCACATTGGCGGTGTTGTCATCCACTTGGGAGCCGAGAAAGACTATGCGTTCCCGGAGTAGGCGAGAGAAAATGTCAAATGCCCTTTCCCCCCTCCCAGATTGTTCTATGACGATCGGGACAATGTCGCTCACGGTGTTCTCCTAGTTGATCTTTGCATTACTGTATTCTAACTTACGGTTTCCGCTTCTGGGGCCTCAGGAGTGCTAGGTTCTGGTGCATCTTTCTGTTGCTCATCCATCACCACGATCGTGGAATGCTCCTTGAGAAATTGCACTACTTGTTTTTGGGCGAGTTCCACAGCAATGGCATTCTTTACTTGATCAGGATTTTTGGGTTTTGTACCGCTGAGTTCTAGGAATTTTTGATACTCTTTCTCCACTAATTCATTGGGCACGGCAATTTGTTCTAGCTTCGCAATTTCTAAGAGCGCTAACTTGATTTTTTCGGAAAAGATGGCATCGGGTCTGGTTAAGGCGATGAGCTGTTCTCGCACGGTTGGGTCTTGCACCGCCGCCCTGATGGAGCGGGGATCAAAATTTTGGGCTATATCTTGCAGACGGGCATTCACCAGCCTCTCGATCGCCTCTTCCACCATAGATTCGGGCAGTTCTATTTCCGCTTGGTCGATGATGGCTTTCATCAGGGCTTCCGTAATTTTGGCTTCAGTCTGGGCTTGGGCTTCGGCAATTTCTACCCCTTCTAAATACTGCCGTAGTTCTGCCATGGTCTGTTTACTACTGATGGAGCGGGCAAATTCATCATCCAAGGGGGGCAGTTCCCTGTGTTTAATGTCTTTGATGGTAATGACCAAACGCATGGCATTCTGAACGGGGAATTTGGCAGAAGGCTCAATTCTTGCCTCCACCATGTCCCCCACTTTGGCTCCCAATATAGCTTGGGTCATTTCAGGCAGACTGGTGTTTTCATCTAGGTCATAATCCCAGTCCTCTTGACGCATTTCGGGAATTTCAGTGTTGGTCTCCACATCAAAGGCTTCTACATCAATGATCACCACATCCCCCAACTGGGCGGGACGGTCTTCGATCGGCACCAGGGTAGATTTATTTACCTGATATTGACGGAGGCGTTGATCTATAGAAGCAAAGTCGGGCTGGGTCTTGTTTACCTTTAGGGTAAATCCTTTGTATTGCCCCAATTTTACCTCTGGTTGCACATCTGCCAATATCTGGTAGGTGAAGTCGGAATCTAAGTTAAACCGCCCTACTATATCGGTCTCCTTTTCCGTACGCAGATTGCCGATAATTTTCAGCTCGGGATATTGTTTGAGGGCTTGGGAAAATGAATCTTCCAAAACTTGCTGGAATACCGCTTCTTGAATTTTCTGAGTCCCCGCATAGCGCAGGGCTAATTCTTTGGGGGCTTTGCCCTTGCGAAATCCAGGTACTTGTACCGTGCGGAAAACTTCTCTAGTGATTTTGTCGTAGGTGGCTTTAATGTCATCCGCAGGCACTTCGATGGTGAATCGGACGGCACTGGCAGGCACTTTTTCGTAGGTAATTTTCATGGTGGATAAATGGAAAGTAGAGAGTTACTTACCTCTAGGCGGAAACATCAGAGTAGCTCTATCGGGTTTGGGCAGGGGTGGGATGGCAAAGGGATCACCCACCGTATCCTTTTTAGCCAAAGGCTCTGGGGCACGATCGTCAATGCGAATTTGCAGTTTTGGTCCTGTGGTGGCAAGGCGGATAATCATACCATCGACTACCTGCATTTTGTCGATCGGTTTGCCATCCACAAAAGTACCATTGGCACCGTTATTGATCACTTCCCAGTATAGGGGCTGGCGCTGAATGGTTAAATGTCGGCGGGATACCACTGAACTGTAGAGAATCACATGGTTGTCATTAGCCCGCCCAATGTAAATCTCTGGCTCGGAAGTAAAATTCCAGCTCTGGACGGGGACTAACTCGATCGGGTGTAGGAGGTTGAGGGTGATCACAGGGATATTTCTAGGTATGCCTACTTCTGAAAGTTTATCATTTTCTCGAAAATTTAGCGTAGGGTGGTGGACATTTTCCCCTAAAGCATCAAGGACTGCCAATGCACCCCTGCTTTCATGGCACTCAATACCCCGATCGCTTCCAGATAGTTAGCTACTTGGATCAGTTGGGGTGGCACAATACCTACCGCTTGGGGCGGTACAGCCATGGCGGTCTGGTTGTCGGCAATAGCAATGATTTGCACTTGGGGCAAACTGGCAAGGGACAATAGACCACTGCCACCACAGGCGGATAGGGGCGTAATTACAGCTTGCACTTGGTGTCGATCGATCCCCCCTTGACAGACAATTTGAGGGGCGCGACTCAGTCCCACTAGGACACAGGGCAAAAAGGTAAATCCCAATTCTTCGGCACAGCTACGATCGGCCACAGTGGGGTCAAGGGGTAGGGGTGGCAAGGCGGGGGCATGGGCACAGGGAATGCGCAGTTCGCGGGTGACCAAATGACTGATGACCGCTTCTACCCCCGCCAGGGGATCAATGGCTTGGGCTTGGCGGTATTTCTGGATTTGGGCTTGCCAATGGGGATTATCACTGGGAAACCAAGACACCACCGCGATCGCCTGCGCCCCCTGCTGGATTAAAGTTTGGGCAGTTGCCAAAAGCATTTGGGGATGGGCAATTGTGCCCCAACTGGCGGATGAACTCCCCGCCTGTAAATGTACCCCTAACCCCTCGGGGGTCACCACAGGTTCCAAGATATTCAGCCCAAGGGTGGCCCGAGCCGCCCCAATCACTTGCCGATGCCTGAGTTGTAAATCTGGGGGAATATCTCGATCGAGAATCACTCCAATCCGATTGGTCAACACTGGTTGAATTTGCCATGTCCCCTCAGCCCATCGATCGAGGGCATAACCTTCCACATAGAGGATATTCGGGCATGACCAGTATAAATTTGCCCCATTCAGCACATTGGGGTGGGTAATCAGGCAATCTACCACAGTGCTAAGCGCCCTAGCTACTGGGAGGGCATCCCCCGCAAAACCACCGATACGAGCACCAATACCAGTGGGGATCAATAGAACTGCGGTAAAGGCGGACGGGGCTAACTGCAACTGACGGGTGTACCTTTATCTACGGGAGTGGCAAAGGAAGTGCCACAGCTACAGGACTTGACCGCATTGGGATTACGGAAGCGAAAACCGCCCCCCATTAAATCTTCCGTATAGTCCAGCTCTAATCCTTGTAATTGCAGGAGATTTTCGTCATTGACCACAATTTTTACCCCATTGCAGTCGTACTCCTGATCCCCTGCCTGTAGTTGCTCGGCAAATTCCATCACATAGGAAAGACCAGAACAGCCCCCCTTTTTGATCCCCACCTTGAGGGGTGCGGAGGTCGATCGTTGGGTTTGCAGAGCTTTAACCCTGTTGATGGCGGAATCAGTTAGTGTAATCATTGGCAGTTCCTCCTGTAGTTGGTTGATCTTTTCCTTAGTCCTCTAGTAGCACCAAGGCAATACTGGCAAGGGCTACATTGGTGTAACCTGCCACTTTAACTGCTTTGTACACGGGCTTAGTGAGGGGACAGCGATGCACTCCCAACAGGCGCACCCCCTTGTCTAGGATTAAACCAGTCTTGAAATGAAAGTTACGGTGAAATCTAATGGCTTTGGCGAGATTGGACTTGATTGGACACATGGACTTCATTTGGATAAAGAATTGGCTCTATAGTGATACACTCCCGCCCCTTATGCTGAGGCATAGAGTGCGGGCTTCACGCTTCATCGGGTCAGCCACTGCAAGAACCCTCTGCGTGCAGACACGGCGTATCCGTCCGCGTAGCTATACCAAATTCCAGCAATGCCGTTTTGTATAGCCACCTTTATTATCACACAAACTCCACCTTTTATCCTGCCCCTGACCCTACAGAAGGCGGGGATTCTCGGCGGTTTAGCTAAACATAGCACCTGAGTTTTCCTAATGCTAGACCTGATCACTAGTTGGGTGGTAAGCCATAGCCTCTGGTGATATATTTATAGGAGTAACAAAACTTAAAACCGTCCCCCTAGCTATTGTTAGACTGCCATGAAGCCAACAGGGGAATTGCCCCAATGAACTGGGCCGCCACAGGGGGGATTAGTTTGTTCCAGTGGGAGGTCACTGTGTGCCACAGTTTGGGTAAATCTAGTTCGGGGCTGAGTAACCGCCACAGGCGCTGTACTTCTTCTAGGTGTAATCGATCGTCCTCAGTCAGCGCCAACAGAATCCGCCGACGGATAAATTCCCCTTCGGGAGACAGCAGATACTGTAAACCCATCTGGGCGGTGGGAATTAAATTAAATTCTCCGTCCGATCGAGCAATGTTAATTAGATTTTCTAGGCGATGCCACTGGAATCGATCGTTCTTAAACAAAATCTCTAATAAACGCCTGCGCAAACTCTCTGATTCATCAGTGAGTAGGCGTTTTGCCACATAGGGATAGGCAATTTGCACAATGCGAAAGTCGGGATTTAGGGTCAACGCCACCCCTTCTTGGGTTACCACCGAGCGAATGATTAGGGCAAACTTGGCAGGCAGACAGAAGGGATAGTCATACATGATGCGGGAGAAGCGATCGGTTACCACCTTAAAGTTAAAGTCCTTGACTTTTTCGGCCATGATGTCCCCTAAGACCATTTCCAACGCCCTAGTGATGGGCATCATATCCACATCAGGCTTGAGAAACCCCAACTTGACATAGATTTGCCCCAGTTGTTCATAGTCCCGATTGATGAGATGTACCACCGCATCCACCAATTGTTCTTTGGTTTCTAGGCTGAGTTGATCCATCATGCCAAAGTCGATGTATGCCATGCGCCCGTCATAGGTGGCAAACAGGTTGCCGGGGTGGGGATCGGCGTGGAAAAAGCCAAACTCTAGCAGTTGCCGCAGGCCTGCCATCACTCCCGTTTTTACCAAGTTGTCCGCGTCCAACCCCGCTGAGCGAATCCGTTCTACTTCATTCAATTTAATGCCATCAATCCATTCTAAAGTGAGTACCCTGCGACTGCTGTACTCCCAATAAATAGTCGGCACTTTGATTTTGGGGTCATCTTGGAAGTAGCGGGCAAACCGTTCCGCATTTTTTCCCTCGTTGATGTAGTCAATTTCTTCAAATAATTTAGTGCCAAATTCATCAATCACCGCCTCTAAGCTATTGCCTAAATTCAGGGGTAGTAAGTGCCCGAATTTACTGGCAAGGGTGCGCAAAATGTATAGGTCAAGGGTCAGGATCGGTATAAGGTCGGGGCGCTGTACTTTTATGGCTACCACTTCCCCCGATCGTAACTCGGCTTTGTAAACCTGTCCCAAACTTGCCGCCGCCACAGGGGTAGGGGAAATGTGGCGAAACATGGTGTCAATCTCCCTGCCCAACTCTTGACGAATGATGTCCATGGCTCGATCGGTGGGGAAGGGCGGTAACTGGTCTTGCAGTTTGGTTAATTCCTCTAGGTAATCTACCCGCACTAGGTCGGGGCGGGTGGACAGGGCTTGACCCACCTTAATATATGTAGGTCCTAATTGGGTAATGATTTCTCGTAGTTGGGCGGCGCGGTACTGCACTTGGGCTGGTGATTCGGGGCGGTTCCAGAGCCAATTCAGCAAATTGTCCCACTGGAGAGAGAGCCAAAATCCACAAAATGCGCTTATTATTTGTAAACAACGCCCCACAAATAAGAGGGGGCGACGACGATAATACTGCTCGATCGCTCGAAAATCGTACTCTTCCAGTGCCTGCATGGGATGGTCAGCCAAAAATATAAAAATTTGTGTTGTTAATTTAACTAACCATTAAAGTATATGCCAATTCTAGTGGCAAGATCAGGTACGGTTTCCCCTGGGATGTTTGCCATGCTGTCTGGTTTGTGATATTATGCCTTAATGCGCGGGTATAGTTTAGTGGTAAAATGAAAGCTTCCCAAGCTTTAGTTGCGGGTTCGATTCCCGCTACCCGCTTTTGTAAACGGGAATTTGAGGGGCGAGAATTACTCTTTTCCCTCACCCCCAGCCCCTCTCCCAAAGGGCGAGGGGAGTTAATGTAGCGAGTAAGCTCCAATTCCTGACTGCCTTTAGGCATGAGTTGAGTTTTGGAATTCTTCCATTGCCTCCACCACATGACTGGCATACATGAGAGAGGGGCCACCACCCATGGCGATCGCCACGCTCAAAGTTTCCATGATTTCGGCTGAGGTCGCCCCAGCTTGCAGGGCACCCCGTGTGTGGAAAGCAATACAACCATCGCAGTGGGAGGCAACCCCGATCGCCAATGCCATTAACTCTTTGGTTTTGGTGTCTAAAGCGCCTGGGGTGGAAGAGGAGCGACTCAGGGCATAAAAAGCCCGCATAGTTTCGGGGATTGCCTGAGCAATTTTAGCGGTGTAGGTTTTGATGTGCTCAATTTCTTGATTGTAGGAAGTCATAGCTCTGATGCCTAGATTTTTACTAGCGGATTAAATAATCACACAGTTATTAGATTAGCAAGCAGATGGGGGCTGGGGTGAACCCCCAATACAGTTTTAAGCAAAATTTAACTGGCGGTATCGGTGATGCGCCAGCTCAATTTCCAGTTAATCCAAAAATTCCACAGACTGACTACCCCGATCGAGATGAGGTTGGCGATGTATCGATCGATGAGTAAATAGTTGAATAAGAAATTCAGCAATACCACATTCAGGACTAAACCAGAGAGACAGATTACAGTAAATTTGATAAATCGTTTTAGAATTGCCCCCAACCCCCTTTGCTGTTGGGCGATGTCCCGAAAAGTCCACAGGTCATTCCACAGGAAATTATTGACTATACTGGCGGAGGCGGCAATAGTTTTACTGCGGGTGATGCCCCACCCCAAGCGACTGGGATCGCTCAACCAATAAAAAATGCACATATCCACCACCACGCCACTACAGCCCACGATGGCAAATTTGATAAACCGTTGTATGGGTATGGCGATGGGGGAGGAGCTGAGTTTGCCTGCACAGCGCAAACGCCACAGGTGTTGTAGGTATTCCAGATACTGGCGACTGGTTACTTTACTATTTCCTGCTTGGCGTTCTTGAAAAATGTAGCCCACTTCTTTGATCTGACGAATGTCGCCCCTGCCCAGCACTTCTAATAAAATTTTGTAACCAATGGGGTCGAGGACTCGATCGGCAATGGCTGACCGCCTGACTAGGAAATAACCACTCATGGGGTCAGATACTCTGCCTACCACTTTGGGGAGGATAATTAGCCCCAGCAATTGGGCACCCCGCGACAAAAAGCGCCTGATCAGTCCCCAATCACTGACTCCCCCTCCCTCGATGTGGCGACTGGCAACGGCGAGGTCGGTGTCCCTGTCCATAGCTTGGAGTAACTGCCCAAGAATTTCGGGCGGATGTTGTAAATCTCCATCAATTACGCCTAAAATTTGCCCTTTTCCTGCCTGCCAACCCCTGATAATCGCTGTGGCTAAACCCCGCTCCTGTTGGCGACGGATTACTTTTAGGTGGGGATAGTCGGGTTGTAGGTCTCTGGCTGTCTGCCAAGTCAAATCGGGACTGTCGTCATCTACCACAATTAGTTCATACCGCCCTTGGAGGTGTCGGTCCAGTAGATCGCTGAGGATTTTTACCATCGGGGGGATATTTTTGGCCTCGTTAAAGGTAGGAATCACCAAAGAGAGGACAATTAGGGGCGATGCGCCCTCCATGGAGACGATTAAATCTCCAGTGGGTGCGGGTAACAGGGGATAAGTCACGGTAAACCTATAAAAATGGACAGTGGGGTTATACTACATGGGCACGGCGGTTGCAGTTACCTTAGTTTTAGTTTTGCTGGTTTTGGCGCGGGGGGTTTTGCCATTATCTGCTTTTTTAGGCGTGGCTTTGTCCCCCACTAGCTCGATCGCCTGCGCCAAGGTCACGGTTTCCCAGTCCGTGTCTTTGGGTAGGGGAATGTTATGTTTGCCGTACTTGATATAGTTGCCATATTTGCCCTCACACAGGATTAGCTCGGTGTTGTCCGCAGGATGTACCCCCAGATTTTTCAGGATTTTGGCACTGCCAATGCGACTCACTTTGGGCTGGGCTAATAATTCTAAGGCTCGATCAAGGGTGATGGTGTAGGGACTGTCATCCCCCTTGAGGGAGCGATATTCTTTGCCCTCTTTGCCCTTGTCGTGGACAATGTAGGGGCCAAATTGACCGATATTTGCCTCAATTTTGCGCCCCGTGACGGGATGTTCCCCCAAAATGCGGGGTAGTTTGAGTAGATCGATCGCCATTTCCAGTGTCAAACTGTCGGGGTTCAGATTTTTGGGTAAAGAAGCCCTGCGGGGTTTGGGATTATCTTGGGTGACTGCCCCCAACTGCACATAGGGGCCATACTGTCCCGTCAGTAAAAAGATGGGTTCATTGGTCTCAGGATGAATGCCGATCTGGTCGGGCCCTTCTATTTTTTGCTTGAGCAATAGATCGATCTTTTCGGGCACTAGGTCGGCGGGGGTAAAGTCCATGGGGATATTGGCTTTGATTTGATTTTCCCCCTCCCCCGCTTGCAGGTAAGCACCGAATTTACCAATTTTTACCTTCACTGGTTGGGTGTCATCCAGCACGATCGTGCGGGCAGTTTCCCCGTCGATTAAATGTTCCTGTTGCTTAACTTTTTGATCTAGCCCCGCTTCTCCTAAATAAAACTCCTGCAGGTAGGGTAGCCACTCGGCTTGTCCCACGGAAATATCATCGAGGGTCTGCTCCATCTGGGAAGTGAAACCATTGTCCACCAATTCAGGAAAGTAGGTTTCCAAGAGGGCGGTGACGGCAAAGGCGGTAAAGGTGGGTACCAGAGCATTATTCTGGAATTTGATGTAACCCCGATCGCCGATCGTGCCAATAATACTGGCGTAGGTGCTGGGGCGACCAATGCCTTCCGCTTCTAAGGTTTTCACTAGGGTAGCTTCGGTGTAACGGGCGGGGGGCTGGGTATCGTGGCTCTGGGGCAATAGTTCACGGCACTGGGGATGATCCCCCACCTGCAATAGGGGCAATAATACTTCCTGCCCATCGATCGCTGATTCGGGGTCATCTGACCCTTCCACATAGGCACGAAAGAATCCGGGGAAGTCAATGCGTTTGCCCGAGGCACGAAACAGGGCGTTATCCACCTTAATTTGCACTACAGTTTGGGTCTGTTTGGCATCTGCCATCTGGGAAGCGATGGTGCGTTTCCAGATCAGGTCGTACAGGGCCAGTTCTTTGCCACTTAGTCCCGTAGCCTGAGGGGTACGAAAAGTTGCCCCTGCGGGGCGGATTGCCTCGTGTGCCTCTTGGGCATTTTGGGCTTTGGTGGCATATTGGCGGGGGCTGGGACTCAAATAATTTTCCCCGTACATGGTTCTGACGCAGTCGCGGGCGGCGGTGATTGCCTGTTGGGACAGGTGCACTGAGTCCGTACGCATATAAGTAATGTATCCCTGTTCATATAGGGACTGGGCAAGGCGCATGGTCTCCCGCGCCGAGAGGCGCAGTTTGCGGTTCGCTTCCTGTTGCAAAGTAGAGGTGGTAAAGGGGGGCGCTGGTTTGCGGGTGATGGGTTTTTCTTCCGTGTGGCTGACTGTCCACTCCCCTTGGCTTAGTTTTGCCTGTAAAGCGGTGGCACTATCTCGATCGAGCAGGAGGACTTTGCTATTGACCAATTTGCCCTTGCTATCAAAGTCCTTGCCGCTGGCGACGGGTTTGCCATCCACACTCACCAATTGGGCAGGAAAAGTTTGGTCAGGGGCATAGAGGACGGCTTTCAAGTCCCAGTAATTGGCAGAGCGAAACGCCAGCCGTTCCCGTTCCCGATTCACCACTAGGCGCACCGCCACCGACTGCACGCGCCCCGCCGACAAACCCCATTTGACTTTTTTCCACAATAGGGGCGATAGGGTATAGCCCACCAATCGATCGAGGATGCGTCTAGTTTCTTGGGCGTGCACCAGATTTTCATCCACTTGGCGACAGTTTGCCAGAGCTTTTTGGATGGCTTCGGGGGTAATTTCATGGAAGACCATGCGTTTGGTGGGGACTTTGGGCTGAAGCACCTGGGTCAAATGCCACGAAATACTCTCCCCTTCACGGTCTTCGTCCGTTGCCAAAATTAGTTCGTCTGCCTCCTTGAGGGCCGCCTTTAACTCCCGCACTACCTTTTTTTTGTCTTCGGGCACAATGTACAGGGGCGTAAAGCCATTGGTGACATCTACGCCAAAATTAGCCCACTCCAAGGATTTGTACTGGGGCGGAATGTCCTTGGCTGACTGGGGTAAATCCCGCACATGACCCATGGATGCCTCCACGCGGTAATCGGGGGGCAAAAAGTTGCGAATGGTACGGGCTTTGGTGGGGGACTCGACAATAACCAGTTTGGGCATGGCTCAGGAAAATTAAATGTCTATTAACCTAAAATACTATTTTTAGCAAAAAACCCCAAAAACATGGCTAGTTGAATTAGTCTAAATCTTCCGATCGAGTCCCCGAATAGACTACCCCTTTCTTGAAATTGATGGTCAGGGGTTCGCCGTCGCGAATATGGCTAGTAGCCTGTGCCACGCCCACCAATACAGGAATGCCCAACTTCCTGCCAATGACCACCGCGTGGGATGCCAAGTCCCCTTCTTCGGTGATCACCGCCCCCGCCTTGCGCATCACCTCCACAAATTCCGCATCGGTACGATCGACCACCAAAATTTCCCCCTGATGAAAATCCTGCACATCCAAGGGATGAAATGCCACCCGTGCCCGTCCGTGCACAATCCCCTGCCCAATGGGCAATCCCTGCCCCACCACCGCCGACACAAACATCACCTTAATCAAATCCGTCGAGCCTGCTACCCCCTGCAATGCCCCCGCGGTCATCACCACCAAATCCCCCGCCTTGAGTAACTTTTGCTCCTGGGCGAGGTTGAGGGCCGCCTCGAAATTTTGGCGCACTGTTGGTAAGGACAGGATCATCAAAGGCTGAACGCCCCACACCAGTTGTAATTGGCGGGCTACGCCCACATGGGGTGTCACGGCTAAAATGGGGGCTGAGGGACGAAATTTACTGACACTGCGGGCGGTTGCCCCTGTCTTGGTGAGGGTGACAATGGCACTGGCGGACAGTTGGCGGGAAATTTTCCCCACCGCCTGACTGATGGCATTGGGGACCGATCGACTCTTACTTTCCACCTTGCGGTCCCACTGGTAGTCCTGTTCCGTACGCAGGGCAATTTTGGCCATAGTTTCCACCGCCTGAATGGGATAGTCCCCCGTAGCGGTTTCATTGGAGAGCATGACCGCATCTGTGCCGTCTAGAATGGCATTAGCCACATCGGAAATTTCGGCGCGGGTGGCACGAGGGCTTTTGACCATACTATCCAGCATTTGCGTAGCAGTAATTACGGGAATCCCCAGATCATTGGCTGTCTTGATCAGCCGTTTTTGTAACATGGGTACATCTTCGGCGGGCACTTCTACCCCCAAATCGCCCCGGGCCACCATGACCCCATCACACACAGCCAAAATTTCTTGCATATTGGCAATGGCTTCGTGCTTCTCGATCTTGGCAATCACCCCCACACTGCGTCCACTCTGGGCAATGATCTCCTTTACTTCTAAAATGTCTTCGGGGCTACAGACAAAGCTAAGAGCTACCCAGTCCACCCCTTCTGCCAGTCCAAACTGTAAATCTTCCTTGTCCTTGTCCGTGACTGCCTTGACCGAGAGGTGTACATTGGGGAAATTTACCCCCTTGCGATCGGACAAATAGCCCCCTACCGTTACCACACAATGGAGTAAGCCTTTATCGGGTTCTACCTGCTCCACCCGCATTTCTACCCGTCCGTCATCCAATAGAATCAGAGCGCCCACGGGCACTTCCTGCGCCAGACGATCGTAGCTAATACAGCCGATCTCTTTGGTACAGGGCACTTGCTCACTGGTGAAGGTGTATCGATCGCCCTTATGGACAAAAACTTGTTTATCGGGGAATTTACCGAGACGGATTTTGGGACCCTGTAAATCCTGCAGGATACCGACGGGGATATTTAGTTCACAGGATACCTGGCGAATGTGGCAGATATTGCGATGGTGATCGGCGTGGGTACCATGGGAAAAATTCAGCCTAAAGGTGGTGGCTCCTGCCAAAATTAACTGACGGATTGCCTCGGGGGTACTGGTTTTGGGGCCGAGGGTAGCGACAATTTTTGTCCTGCGAAAGGAATTGGTGACGGTCATGCCCTGTTGCGTTGGATGGTCAGGTTATTTTAACCCATAGGGACTCCTACGCAAATTATGCCATCTTCCGTAAACTACTCCCAGCTAAAGCAGGGAGCTTTTAGTAGCCCTGTAGCTAGCAAGCCAACCACGAGCCTCTGGGGTGGTTTACAGCACCCCCAATCGACCGTTACCAGTGCCTTGAGCAAGCGTTTCTGGTGTCCGCAGTACAATTATAGCCTAAAACAACTAAAGTTGCTAAAGGAGCTTTCCTCCCCGCACTGAAGTACGGGGCTTCCAGCCCTACCCGATGTGAATGGTTTACACATTCTGCCCAGATTGGGGAAATAACAGAATTTCCTGCGGTTCAGCGGTTACCGCCACAGTGGTTCCCACAGGTAGGTGGGCATGGGCACTGGTCGATCGAGCAATTAGGGTGTGGCGGGCATGGGTTTGCAGGATATACATGACTTCCCTGCCTAAAAATAATCGATCGACAATGGTGGCAGTGCCTTGGGGATCGGGATGGAGATGGAGGGATTCGGGGCGGACTAACATTTCTACGGGCATTGCTTGGGGAATAGACAGGGGCAATGTGCCAATGATGGTTTCCCAACCCTGATCCCCATACTGTGCCCACAGGTTATTGGCTTGACAGACAAACTCTGCCACAAATGCGGTCTGGGGGTGTTCATAAATTCCTTGGGGCGTGTCCAACTGTTCAATTTTGCCCGCCCGCATTACCGCCACTCGATCGGCAATGTGTAGAGCTTCCTCCTGATCGTGGGTCACTAAAATGGCTGACTTGCCCGCACTTTTGAGAATCCGTCTCAGTTCGCTGCGCAACTGCCAGCGGATTTGGGCATCTAGGTTACTCAGGGGTTCATCCAGCAAAATCAGGGTGGGGTCGGGGGCGAGGGCACGGGCAAGGGCTAATCTCTGTTGTTGTCCCCCCGATAGTTGGTGGGGCAGTCGCTGGCGCAAATCCTGCAATCCCACCAGTTCCAGTACCTCCTGCACAATTTTTGGGCGCAGTTTGGGGGCTTTTTTGTGCAGACCAAAGGCGACATTTTGGGCGCAGGTGAGGTGGGGAAACAGGGCAAAATCCTGAAATACCATGCCAATTCCCCGCGCTTCGGGGGGTAGGTGGGTAATGGGTCGTCCTTCTAGGTAAATTTCCCCCCGATCGGGGGTTTCAAAGCCTGCAATCAACCGCAAAAGTGTAGTTTTACCACAGCCAGAGGGCCCGAGCAGGGCAATAATTTCTTGACTGGCTACTTGCAAATCAACCCCAAAAACCGCAGGGATAGTCTGTTGCGCATAACTTTTAGTAAGGTGCTGAACTGTGAGTAGGGCATTAGCAGATATGGGATCGGGCATGGTGTAAGCAATGGTTCTCGGTAAGAGAGGAGGATGTTTTGTCCTGAATTTTGTTTTATCTATAGTAGGATAATTTTTGTCCATAAATAGAAATTATTTTCATTAAATGCCCAAGAGATTGCCTACCTTGAACATCGGTCTATCGATCGTGGGTTTTGTCCTAGTAATTGGACTAATGGTTACCCCTGTGGTGGTGGTACTGGTGGGGGGGATATTCCGAGATGGGGGTGCCACTTGGCAACATTTGTGGGATACAGTTTTGGCGGATTATGTCTGGAATACCCTGTACTTGGTGGTAGGGGTAACTGGGGGTGTCATAATTTTGGGGACAGCTACCGCTTGGCTGGTGTCTGCCTGTGAGTTTTGGGGACGGCGCTGGCTGGAGTGGTTACTGGTTTTGCCCCTCGCCATGCCTGCCTACCTCCTTGCCTATCTGTACACCGACTTTTTGGAATACTACGGTCTCGCCCAGGTGTGGTTACGATCGATATTTGGCTGGCAGAGTGCCAGTGATTATTGGTTTCCCCCAGTGCGCAATTTATGGGGAGCGATTATTATGTTTAGCCTTGCCCTCTATCCCTATGTATATTTGGTGGTGCGGGTGGCATTTTTACAGCAGTCCGCCTGTATTTTAGAAGCCAGTCGGGCGTTGGGGTGCAATCCTTGGCAGGGCTTTGGGCGGGTGGCTGTGCCCCTTGCCCGTCCCGCCATCATTGGCGGCGCTACCCTTGCCATTATGGAAACCCTAAATGACTATGGCACAGTGCAGTATTTTGGGGTATCTACTTTTACCGCAGGCATTTACCGTACTTGGTTCGGTTTGGGTGACAAACCTGCGGCATTGCAGTTGGCGGCGGTGCTCACCTTGGTAGCTTTGGCTGTATTTGCCTTGGAGTTGTGGTCGCGTGGTAATCAACGGTTTGAGCATGTGCTAGGTAAACCGACAGCTAGATTTCGTCTCCATCCCCTGCAATCGATCGGGGCATGGGTGGTTTGTGGTCTGCCTGTGGGTTTGGGTTTCCTTTTGCCTGCGGGCTTGTTGATCCATCTGTGCCTGTCGGTGTGGGATGAAATGGATACGCAGGACTGGTGGCAACTGGCGCAAAATAGTTTTGGGGTCAGTGTGGTGGCGGCACTGATTGGCGGGCTGTGTGCTTTGGCGCTTGCCTATCTCCAGCGCACCTTCAGCAATCCTTTGACCCGGGGGGCAGTCAAGCTCAGTGCTATGGGCTATGGTATGCCAGGGGCAGTAATCGCTGTGGGCATTATGATCCCCTTGGGTTTTGTGGATCAAAAATTGGATGAATGGTTCGCCACTGGTTTATTCCTGAGCGGCACGATCGGGGCGCTGGTCTATGCCTATAACATTCGCTTTTTGGCAGTAGCCCTCAACTCGGTGGAGTCTAGCCTCAGCAAAGTCAAGCCCAACCTAGATGAAGCCTCCCGCAGTCTGGGGCAAGGTATTTGGGGTACTTTAGGCAAAATCCATGCACCCCTGATTCAGGGGGGGGTACTGGCAGGAATAATTTTCTTATTTGTGGATACCCTCAAGGAGTTGCCTGCCACGATCGTGATGCGTCCGTTTAATTTCGAAACCTTAGCCGTGCGTGTCTTTACCTATGCCGCCGATGAACGATTGAGGGAAGCCGCATTCCCCGCCCTTGCCATTTTGGCGGTGGGACTGTTACCCGTCGGCTGGTTAAGTTGGCAAATTAGTCGCAGTGGTAGGCGTTAAGCCCAGCTTATCCCTCACGAGGAGAGCAGAACAAAATACAAAAGGGTAGGAACAGCCCCGCCCCTTATGCCAGTTCTCCAGTTGAGGTAACTACTCGTAAACCCAAGGGGTCAACGCCGACTGCCAGCTAATCAACTCTTCGGGCTTAAACCACAGGGCAATTTCCCGCTGAGCCGTCTCGATCGCATCCGAACCGTGAATCAGGTTGCGACCGATATTTACGCCAAAATCGCCCCGAATTGTCCCCAGTTCGGCACTGAGGGGATTGGTTGCGCCAATGATTTTGCGGGCACTGGCAACTACCCCTTCTCCTTCCCACACCATGGCTACCACAGGGCTAGAAGTGATGAACTCCACCAGTCCATTGAAAAATGGTCGTTCCCGATGAACGCTGTAGTGCTCTTCCGCCAGCTCACGACTGACAGACATAAATTTCATGGCAATAAGGGTAAACCCTTTAGCCTCAAAACGGCGAATAATTTCACCCACCAGCCTGCGCTGTACCCCGTCGGGCTTAATGGCAATAAAAGTTTTTTCCATACGGTAATTTAGGCTTTCAATAAATTGCAATAAACTGCAAAAGTTCTACCCAAATTATTACAGGTGATGGGAATTTTAATAACGCCGATCGTGGCGACGATTGCCACCACCAAAACCACTCTCTTTGGGACGAGCCTTATTGACCCGCAGGTCGCGCCCCATCCACTCTGCCCCGTCCAGGGCGGCAATGGCGGCTTCCTCTTCGGCATCAGAACTCATTTCCACAAAGGCAAAGCCCCGTACCTTACCCGTTTCCCGATCGGTGGGCAGTTGTACCCGATTTACCGTACCGTACTCAGCAAAAGTTTGTTTGATGTCCTCTTGACTAACTTTATAGGACAAATTTCCGACATAGATTGACATGAATGATCTCCAGAATCACAGGTTGAGCGTAGAAGTATCAGATTCGGAGAAATGTTTGGCAAATAAAATCAAAATTTCGTTTCCGAAAACAGAACCTACGCCAAGACTATACCATATACTTCTGGTGATTATGTTAAGAAATATGTAAATTTGTTAAGGGCAATCCCAAAAACTTTCATAACTAAACCAAGCCCCCTGGGGGCAGGGGACTGGAGTGAGGTTACTAGATGATGCCTTCGGCGGCTTGCACTTTTTCCACTTGTTTTTTCTTGAGTACCAGCATCACCTGCATCACAATCACCGACGCAAAGAAAGCCAGCAACCACTGAATGCGACGGGGGTCTTGCAAAACGATTTCCCCATCCATTTGCCCAAACCCTCCCACATTGGGATTCACGGTCAGGGGACTACCCGCCGATACCGTATCCCCTACCTTGACAATCAGGTCGGGACCGATCGGTACAGTTTTGGTAGAAACCTTACCATCTGCACTGGTGATCTCGATCGATTTAGCCCCATAAAACCCTTCATCTTCATTGGCGGGAATGTCGGTGATGTTGGTAATTTTGCCCGCGGTAGGAGCGGTATAGAGGTTATTGTTGCTTTTTTCGCCATTGGGATAGACTTGACCCCTGCCCCGATTACCGCCCGCATGGACAGCATATTTAAGAAACTTCACACTCTTGTCTTGGTTGGGGTCAGGGGACAACACAGGGAAAACGATTTCAGGATAATCATCCCCAGACACGGGCCCCACCAACACGATATTTTCTTGGGTGTCGCTGTAGGGTTGGTAGTAGGTGTCGCCAATTTTTGCCTTCATCTCTTCGGGAATGCGGTCTTCGGGGGCAATCTTGAACCCTTCGGGCAACATCAGTACCGCCCCCACATTCAATCCCCCTTTACTGCCATCTCCTAGCACTTGCTGTTGGCTATGGTCATAGGGCAGTTTGACCACCGCTTCGAATACGGTATTGGGTAGCACCGCTTGGGGTAGTTCCAACTGAATCGGCTTGGCGGCAAGGTGACAATTGGCACAGACGATGCGCCCAGTGGCTTCACGGGGGGTTTGGTATGCCTCTTGGGCGTAGTAAGGATAGGCAAGGGCAGGGGCACTCTGGGTAAACAGCACCACCGCCACTAGAACGATCGACAGGAACAGATGTTTATATTTCATAACAGTATAAATTGCGTAAATTTCCACTCAGAAACAATCTAAGCCCACCAAGGCGCTTCATTGGTACGAAAATCTGTCTCTACCCATGGCACAAACTGCACTAGGTCATCATTCACTTGGGTATGCACCAAAGCCAAAGACAGGGGCGCAGGTCCCCGCACCACTTTGCCCGTGGCATCATATTGGGAACCGTGACAGGGACAGACAAATTTATTTTCGGCAACATTCCAAGGCACTACACAGCCCAAGTGGGTACACACGGCATTGAGTCCATAACTGGCAATTTCTTTGGTTTCGGTGACCACAATGTAGGTGGGATCACCCTTTAAGCCTTGGGCAAGTACTCGATCGCCGCTTTGATGACTAGCCAAAAATTCAGTAGCCTTGATGTCATTACCAAGGGAATCCTTGGCATTGACCCCGCCACCACTGCCACCTTTGGAGGGGGGGACGAAATAATTGACAAAAGGGTAGAGTGCCCCTAACACCACTACACCTGCTGAGCCTGCCGTCAGCAAACTCATAAATTGACGACGACCCATACTGGGTACTTCTGCGGAAATTGCTTGACTCATAGTTTAATTTGCTTGTGATGAAACGATATATGTGCTTGTTTAGGGCTGAGGTAAAAAACACAAAGAAACACAAAGGTATTTATGTCGTTTTGTATCCCTATGAGATGATCATAGCCATTTTGACAGGGTTTATGCCCCATTCTATGCTACGAAATGTTAAGCAAGGGCTACTCCTTTGCCAATCTCAAATTGGCAGTTTTTCCCTCACCCCCAGCCCCTCTCCCAGAGGGCGAGGGGAGTTCATCCAGTGTAAATAATTTGTCTGTGCCCACACTGGGAGGGCACATTAGGGCTGAAAATGGGCAAAACCCCGATCGAGCCTAATAAAATCCAAGTTGCCCTGATGGGGGGGCACAATTTCCCCAAGGATGTGCAGGCTGGGATCAAGGTCAATTAGGGCGGTGGCGATCGAGGGGTCAAGGGTGAGTACCAACTGAAAATCTTCTCCCCCATACAACACCCAATCGAGAGCCTGTTCTGGGGATAGTTTGGTCAGGGCGGGATGAATCGGTATCTGTTCCCAAGTAATATGGGCGCTGACCCCGCTGGCTGAGGTGATTTGCTGGAGGGCATCGGCTAGCCCATCACTAGAATCCATGCCCCCGCTCGATCGAGACAGGAGGGGCTGAAGTAAGGCAATCACATCCAAGCGCGGTTGGGGAAACTGGTGGGCTTTAATCAGGAGTTGGGTTTCGGGCGGTGTGAGGCGGTCTTGGAGGTGGGGATGCAAAAGTAGTTCCAATCCGCCTTTTGCCAATCCGTGCAGTCCTGAACACAGGATCAGGTCTCCTACTTGGGCACGGCTACGCTGGAGCGCCCGCTCAATCCGCACTTGTCCTATGGCAGTAATACTGATGGTGGCAATGGTCGATCGCACTAGGTCGCCCCCCACGATCGGGGTGTGATACTTACTGGCACAATCCCGCAATCCCTCATACACCTGTAGTAACCAGTCCAATTCTGTAGTGGGCGGTAGTCCCAAGCATACGGTTAAGCCCCAAGGTTGAGCGCCCATGGCCGCTATGTCTGATAGGTTTGCCGTCGCCGATCGCCAACCCACACTGTAGGGGGGGGTAGTTTGGGGGCTGAAATGTACTCCTTCCACCAACATATCGCTGGTGATGACCATGTCGTGGTCGGGCAGTAATTGCCCCATGATGGCGCAGTCATCCCCCACCCGCTGGTCGCAAAAGGGGGAAAGATATGCCAAAACTGCTTTTTCCCCCAGTTCCCTAATCTGCATCAACCGAGAAGTTGAATATCACTGAATTGAAAGGTGATGGTACGGGGTGGATTGTCTAGGAGAGAAGTAATGGTGCGATCGGTGAGGATGTGATACTTGCCCACTTGGGTGTAGTTATCCGTGTAATTGCTCTCATTTTTCACCTCCCCTGTTTGCGGGTCGCGGTAGATGGAATGATACTGGTGGGAGAGGTAGCCCTCAGGGGTTTGGTGACTGCTTTGGGTGTCGATGGTAACCACAATACCGTGAATGTGGCGATGTACCATACACACTTCGTTATGGCGAATTTTGTAGCGATCGCCAGCGGATTTACCGCCTACAATCAATTCCACCGCGCCTGTGGCATCCGTTTCACCGAAATTAAAAGTATTTTTGCCATGGGTATCGGCAAAACTGCGGCGGACACGGTGGATGGCAATTTCCTGTAGTTGCCCCAGCACTTCTTTTTTGATGGCACTGTCTTCTATATCAGTTTCTACACTCAAGTTGGCGTTGACCTTTACCTTGCCCCTGTAGGTCTGATCGCCAGTGGTGACCGTAATTTGGGCAGTGTAACCGGGGAAATGTTCATCCCAAGTGTAGCGATTTTCGTAGGCAGATTGCATTAACGATCGAGCTTCAGGGTTATCGATCGTGGTATCGAGGGGATTTGTAACAGTAGCAGTCATAGGGTTAATTGCGAAACTATGTCAATTGTACCATTTTAGGCTGACGGTTCAGGGATAGGGGTAATAATTGCTTATTACTTAAATTTAGTGTTAGTGGGAAACTGGGATATTGTATATTTTTTAGTTTGCTGGTTGTGAAATTGTGTATGCTCCCACCTCCTCTTCGGCAATTTATTAGGTTAAGCGCCAAAATTTCCCTGCCGTTCATAGTTGCCTTTGCCTATTTGACCCTCATGTTATTTTTGCCCATAGGGGCGGTGTGCCAAAAAGCTCTGACGGAGGATTGGGCGGACATTTGGCGGATTGCTACCGATAGGGTGGCTATTTCTGCCTATGAGGTGTCATTTGGCACTGCGTTGGTGGCTTCCTTGCTCAATGGCGTTTTTGGCACATTGTTGGCGTGGGTGTTGATCCGCCATGATTTTCCCCTACGGCGCATATTTGATGCCCTGATTGATATTCCCTTTGCCCTGCCGACGGCGGTGGCTGGTCTGACCCTATCTACGGTTTACAGTCCCCAAGGATGGATTGGCGCGCTATTTCCCTATGTGCAAATTTCCTTTAGTCGGCTTGGGGTAGGGGTTGCCATGGTGTTTGTGTCCCTGCCCTTTGTGGTGCGTACCGTGCAACCTGTGCTCATGGATTTAGAAAAGGACACAGAGGAGGCGGCGGCTTGTCTGGGTGCTGATCGATTCCAGATTTGTTTTCGGGTGATTTTGCCCGCCATTTTGCCTGCCATCCTCACGGGCATTGCTTTGGGTTTTTCTAGGGCGGTGGGGGAATACGGATCAACAGTGCTGATTGCCTCCAATTTGCCCTATAGAGATTTGATTGCGCCAGTTTTGATTATTCAACGATTAGAACAGTATGACTATGCGGGAGCCACTGTAATTGGGCTGGTACTGTTGTTATTTTCGTTTGTGTCCTTGCTGGTGATTAACTTGTTGCAGGTTTGGGGTCGGCGCTATGAAGCCTAAAAAATGGCAATGGGAAGTGTGGCTACTGAATTTTATAGCTCTGGGTTATCTGACGCTGGTGTTGCTGATTCCCATGGTGAATGTGTTTTATCAGGCATTTAAGGATGGATGGGCAGGGGTTTGGGCAACTTGGACGGATGAAAATTTTCGCAGTGCGGCACTTTTGACCTTGACTGCGTCGGCGATCGCCATCCCCTTGAATACGGTGTTTGGGCTGTGCACAGCGTGGATATTGGCACGGCATAAATTTCCTGGTAAGGCGGTGGTATTGAGTATTTTGGATTTGCCTTTTTCCATTTCCCCTGTGGTGGTGGGCCTAATGATTGTGCTGGTCTATGGCAGACAGGGTTGGTGGGGCGGTTGGCTGGCGGAACACAATCTGCGGGTAGTGTTTGCCTTTCCTTCGATCGCTTTAGCTTCGGCTTTTGTCAGTTTGCCATTTGTAGCAAGGGAAGTGATTCCTGTTTTAGAAGAGTTGGGTAAGGAGCAAGAGGAGGCGGCGAGAACTTTGGGCGCTAATAGTTGGCAGACTTTTGGGCGGGTAATTTTACCCAGCATTAAGTGGGGTTTGCTGTACGGCATTTTGCTGACTAACGCCAGAGCTATGGGAGAGTTTGGCGCGGTGTCGGTGGTTTCGGGCAACATCATTGGCTTTACCCAAACCTTACCCCTGTTTGTGGAAACGGCTTACAAGGAATACAACAGTCAGTCAGCCTATAGTGCTTCGGTGGCATTGGCTTTGCTGGCGATCGTCACTTTGGTATTTAAGGGGATTCTCGATCGAGTAGATAAACGACCAAAAAATTAGACTGCCTGTATTCGCCCTCACCCCCAGCCCCTCTCCCACAGGGCGAGGGGGGGCACAAGTTCCTCTGGTGGAAAATAAATTCTTTGGTACTTAACAGGATTCTCGATCGAGTAGATAAACGACCAAAAAATTAGACTGCCTATATTCGCCCTCACCCCCAGCCCATCTCCCACAGGGCGAGGGGAGTAGTAAAATTCTGTGAGGTGTATTTATTATTTCTATAATAAGTCAATTCTGGTCTGCCCATGCGTCGCCGCCATACCCTGTATCTTTCTCTCGGTCTTCTGGGCTGGGGCATCACTGCCTGCCATAATAGTCCTAGTCCAGAGAGTTCCCCCCTTGTTCAACCAGCGGGGGCTAAAGACATTACGATCAAGGGGGCGGGCGCTAGTTTTCCCGCTCGTCTCTACCAAAAGTGGGCTATGGAATTTAACAAAATTTATCCTCATATCCTCTGCCAGTATCAGCCTGTGGGTAGTAGGGCAGGCATTACCCAATTTATGGCAGGCTTGGTGGATTTTGGCGCTTCTGATGTACCCATGCTCGATCGAGAGGTGGCAAAGGTGGGGCGGGGGGCGTTAATGTTACCCATGACGGCGGGGGCGGTGGTCTTTGCTTACAATTTGGGTAGTATCACTAACCTGTATCTTTCGCGGGCTTCGTATATCAATATCTGGTTAGGGAAAATTACCCGCTGGAATGATCCAGCCATCCTTAAGGACAACCCTAATCTCAATTTGCCCGATTTAGAAATTACTTTATTTTATCGATCGGATGACAGTGGTACTACGGAAATTCTCACTAGACATTTATCGGCAATTAGCAAAGAGTGGCGGAATAGTTTGGGGACGGGCAGAAAGGTAGCGTGGCGCAGGGGCACGGGCGTTAGGGGTAATGAGGGTATATCGGCTGAGATTCAACGCAGGGTGGGATCGATCGGTTTCGTGGAGTATAGCTATGCCCTGCAAAATAAATTATCGATTGCTAAACTGCAAAACCGCGCTGGGGCAATGGTTACGGCGGACATGGACAGCCAAATCCATGCTCTGGCCCGCATCAGCCTAAAGGACAATTTGGTGGGCATTGAACCCGATCCGCTGGGGGATGACTCCTACCCGATCGTTGCCTACACATGGCTATTGGTATATCGCCAGTATCCCACCCCTGCCCAGGGTGCTGGGATGAAAACTTTTTTGCAATGGGCACTATCAACGGGGCAAACCTTTAGTTCTGACTTGGGTTATATTCCTGTGCCTAACAATGTAATTGGTCAAGTAAGCGCCTCGATCGAGCAAATTCAGGAGTAAATGCTTAGCGATCCCGTTGGACAATGTAATCTGCTAGGGCTTGGAGCGGTTTACCTCCATCACCATACTCATCTAACACAGCTTTGGCTTGGGTGATCAATTCTTTTGCTTTTTGTTGCGATCGTTCTAGCCCCCACAGTTTAGGGTAGGTGACCTTATTGTCCCGTATATCTTTACCCGCAGTTTTACCCAGCTTATCACTAGTGCTAGTCACATCCAAAATGTCATCCACAATCTGAAAAGCCAAGCCAATACTATCCGCATAAATAGTCAAATTAGTTAAATCCTGATCATTGCCCCCGCCTAAAATCCCTCCACTCAAAACACAGGCTTTGAGGAGCGCCCCCGTTTTGTGGGTATGGATGTAGTGCAAAACCTCTTCACCAGCATTGGGGTTGTCTTCCATCGCTAAATCTACCACCTGTCCCCCCACCAACCCCAGATGGGAAGCGCTGTGGGCAATTATCTCGATCGCTTTCAGGACTCGATCGGGGGGCACGGCTTTGGTTTCTCCTGCTATCAAACCAAAACTATAGGCAAGGAGGGCATCCCCCGCCAAGATCGCCATAGCTTCCCCAAACATTTTGTGATTAGTGGGTTTACCGCGCCGCAGGTCATCATTATCCATAGCGGGCAGATCATCATGGATTAAAGACATGGTGTGGATCATTTCTAGGGCACAAGCGGTAGGCATAGCCATAGGCACAGTACCGCCCACCAATTCGCAACTAGCCAAACATAAAATTGGTCTGAGTCTTTTGCCCCCCGCCAACAGGGAATAGCGCATGGCGGTCACAATTTCTGGGGGATAGACTTCGGGCACAGCATCGGATAGGGCTTGCTCTATCATCTGCCCTCGATCGAGCAGGTATTGGGAAAAGTTGAAGTTAGTCATCCCTTAAGCATAGCATTGGTCTTGTACTACTTAGGAATAATTTGGGAATAATTTTAGTTAGCAATTTAATCATCGGTGTAAGTGCA
>Ga0272446_1000501_pt1 | contig 61864 bp, 41 predicted proteins | sample YNPCB0061_FD_194587 | JGI IMG/M metagenome (GOLD analysis project Ga0272446, IMG submission 194587) | Hot spring microbial mat communities from Yellowstone National Park, WY, United States - YNP-CB-006-1 | ecosystem: Environmental > Aquatic > Thermal springs > Hot (42-90C) > Sediment | place...
CATGTACCTAAGGGATAATACCTTTACTACACATGACTTTAGCAGTGAGTGGACGCCAGCTATGTGCAAGAATTCACAATCTCAGCAAGCTCTCAGCAAACCTTCACCATTTTGACTTTTGTGGACGATTGACTATACTAATCATTGTAATTCGCCCCTATGGTGGAATTGGTATACACAGCAGGTTGAGGGCCTGTGCCCGGTTGGGCATCTCCGTTCGAGTCGGAGTAGGGGCACCACAAAACAAAGAGCCGATCTCGTGCGAGATCGGCTCTTTGTTTTGTGGAGATTAAGAGATTGGAGATCAAGAGATTGGGGGACTGAAAAGTTCGCGGTCACCCGCTACTCAATCTCCAATCTCTTAATCCCTTAATCCCTTAAATCGCCCAACCTCTTCTTACTTCCGCAGATACGGGAACGCCTGCAGACCAGGGAAGATGGCGGTGTCGCCCAGCTCTTCCTCGATGCGCAATAGCTGGTTGTACTTGGCGATGCGGTCACTGCGCGCCGGTGCACCCGTCTTGATCTGGCCGGTGTTGAAGGCGACGGCGATGTCGGCGATGGTGGCGTCTTCGGACTCCCCAGAACGGTGGCTGGTGACAACCGCCCACCCTGCGCGCTGGCTCATCTGGATCGCAGAAAAGGCTTCGGTCAGCGAGCCGATCTGGTTGACTTTCATCAGCAGCGCGTTGGCAACTTTTTCCTGGATGGCGCGCTTGATGAACTTGACGTTGGTCACCACCAGGTCATCGGCGACGAGCTGCACGCGATGACCCACACGCTGCGCCAGCATGCCCCAGCCTTCCCAGTCACTCTCCGCCATGCCGTCTTCCAGGCTGATGATCGGGAAACGGTTGAGCCAATCTTCCCACAGATCGACCATCTGCCCGCGATCGAGTTTGCGCCCCTCGATCTCCAGGGTGTAGAGACCGGTGGCTTCATCGTAGAGTTCGCTGGCAGCCGGGTCGAGCGCAATATAGACATCTTCACCCGGTCTGTAGCCAGCCTTCTCAATGGCTTTGAGGATCACCTCGATCGCCTTGACGTTGCCGCCCAGGCTCGGTGCAAAGCCGCCTTCATCGCCGACGTTGGTGGCAAACCCACCGTCGTGCAGCACTTTCTTCAGGCTCTGGTAGACCTCAGCGCCCCAACGCAGACACTCGGCAAAGGTCGGCGCACCGACTGGCATCACCATGAACTCCTGGAAGTCGGTGCTGTTCGCCGCGTGCTTGCCGCCGTTGAGGATGTTGAGCATCGGCACTGGCAGCGTGCGCGCATAGACGCCGCCAAGGTAACGATAGAGCGGCAGGTTGAGATCGCTTGCGGCCGCCTTAGCCACCGCCATGCTGACGGCAAGAATGGCGTTGGCGCCCAGCTTGCTCTTCGTCTCGGTGCCGTCGAGTTCGAGCATCATCTCGTCGATGGCGATCTGCTCGACCGGATCCATGCCAACCAGCTCTTCGGCGATCACCTCATTGACATTCTCAACCGCCTTGAGCACGCCTTTGCCGCCGTAGCGCTGCTTGTCGCCATCGCGCAATTCCAGCGCCTCGTTGGCGCCCGTGCTGGCGCCGCTCGGCACAATTGCCGTACCGATGACGCCGCTGTCCAGACCGACTTCGGCCTCCACTGTCGGGTTGCCGCGGCTGTCCAGCACCTCACGTGCATGCACATATACGATTTCGCTCATGGGAGTCCACTCCTTTTCGATTCAATCAAATCTGTATTTGAAGATAACCATATCACCGACCGCTGTTGTTCATGCAAGCGTACAGTGTAGTACGAAACCCGCATTTGTGCGAATAGACGTACCAGACAAAAAACGGGGCGACGCAGCCGCTGCCCCGTGATGAGTTCTTCACGCTCCTGTTATTCTTTGGTGCGCTCGCCCGCAAGTTCTTTGACCGGCGCTTCGGGCGTCTCTTTGCCCGCCTCGCGGCCTGGCGCTTCGGGGTCGGGCAGCACTTCGTACACCCAACGCACCGCGCGCTTCCACATGCTGCGGGCGGCGGCGGCGCTGTAGGTGGCCTGGCGGCGCGTATTCTTCCACCAGCCAGCCGCCTGCTTTTCGACCGGAGTCCGCCAGTCAATGGCGCATGAGGCCCACGTCAGGCCCGCGCCAAAACCGACAAAAACCACTTTGTAGCCAGGCTTGAGCTTGCCCGCTTCGATGGCTTCGCAGAGCGCAATCGGGATGCTGGCGGTGCTCGTATTGCCATATTTTTCCAGATTGACGAAGACCTTGTCAGCGGGGATTTTGAGCTGATTGAGCACGCTGTTCTGAATGATGCGAATGTTGGCCTGATGCGGCACCACCAGGTCCACCTCGTCGGTGGTGTAGCCGGCGCGCTCAAGCACCTTGCGCGTGGACGCCGCCATGACGCGCGTCGCAAAGCGGAAAACCGCCTTGCCATCCATCTTGAGGTAGTGCATGCCGCTGCTGACGGTCTCCAGGCTGGTGGACATGGCGCTGCCGCCGGCTGGCACTATCAGTGTGTTGCCGCCGGAGCCGTCGCTGCCCAGGTCGACGGCGACGATGCCGCCCGGCACCTCGCTCGCCGCAACAAGCACGGCGCCAGCGCCATCGCCAAAGAGGATGCAGGTCTCACGATCTGTCCAATCGACAATGCGGGAGAGGGTCTCGGCGCCGATGACCAGCACATACTCGGCGTCACCCGCCATGATCTGCCCGCGCGCCATTGCCAGGGCGTAGACAAAGCCAGAACAGGCCGCGCTTAAGTCGAAGGCGCCAGCGTTATCCGCACCAAGCGCATCCTGGATCACGCAGGCCGTGGCCGGAAAAGCGTACTCTGGCGTGGTGGTGGCGCAGATGATCAGATCGATCTTGCTTGCCGGCACGTCGGCCACTTCCAGCGCCTTGCGAGCGGCGATGACCGCCAGCGACGCCGACGTTTCTTTGGGATCGGCGGCAACGTGGCGTTCGGCGATGCCGGTGCGGCTGCGAATCCACTCGTCATTGGTGTCGACGATCTGCTCCAGGTCGTGGTTGGTGATCACCTTTTCGGGGACATGATACCCCCAGCCGACGATGTGGGCGTAGCGTGCGCGCGGCGCCAGCGCGTCGGCGACCGGGTGCTCCTTCACTGCAGCAGATTGGTTAGCGTCACTTTTGTGTGACCCGGCGCCGTTGCTCGCCGGTTCGTTTGCGACTGGGGTCTGTTTGATCTCAGGCATGTTGGTTGCCTCCTTGCTGAAGGCCTGCTCAGGCGTAGCGACGCAGGACAATGCAGGCGTTGTGCCCGCCAAAGCCAAAGCTATTGCTCAACGCGACTCGCACGTCACTTGCCACCGCCTGATTGGGCGTGTAGTTCAAGTCGCATTCCGGGTCCGGATTGTGCAGGTTGATCGTCGGCGGCACCATGCCGTGGTTGATCACCTGGGTGCAGATGATCGCCTCCAATGCGCCGGCCGCGCCAAGCAGATGGCCGGTCATGCTCTTGGTGCTGCTGATGCGCACATTGTAGGCCGCCTCGCCAAAGACCTGCTTGATCGCCAGCGTTTCCCCCAGATCGTTGAGCCGGGTCGCGGTGCCATGTGCGTTGATGTAGTCTACGTCGTTCAACGTCTCGCCATACGCAGCCGCTTTGCGCAGGGCGATGCGCATGGCATCGGCGGCGCCGCGCCCGGTTGCATGGGGGGCCGCCATGTGATAGGCGTCATTCGTGTTGCCGTACCCGATGACCTCGGCGTAAATGCGAGCGCCGCGCGCCAGGGCGTGCTCCAACGTCTCCATCACCAGGATGGCCGCGCCTTCGCTCATCACAAAGCCGTCGCGGTCGCTGTCAAAGGGACGGCAGGCGCCGGCAGGATCATCGACGCGCTGACTGAGCGCACCCATCACGTCGAAGGCGGCGACATTGATCGGGAGCAGCGCCGCCTCGGAGCCGCCCGCCAGCATCACGTCGGCGTCGCCGCGGCGCAAGATTTCGAACGCTTCGCCGCTGGCCGTCGTCCCACTGGCGCACGCGCTGACGACAGCGTGATTGGGTCCCTGCAGGTTGTGCTCGATGGCGATCTTGCCGCCGGGGCTATCCACCAACATATTCGGGATCATGAAGGGGCTGACCTTGCGCAGCCCTTTGGCCTGCACGACGTCGACATTTTCGCGGAAGGAGCCAATCCCACCGATGCCGCTGCCAACGATTACGCCGACGCGCACCGGGTCCTCCACGGTGAGATCAAGCGCGGCGTCAGCGATCGCCTGTTGCGCCGCCGCCAGCGCGTATTGAATGCACGGATCAAGCCGCCGCGCCTCTTTGCGATCCATGTAGGCGCCGGGGTCGAAGCCGCGCACCTCGCCTGCAAAGTTGACGCGCAGATCGGTGGTGTCGAACTTGGTAATGTAGTCGATGCCGCTGCGCCCGGCAAGCAAGTTTTGCCAGGTGGTTTCGACGCTGTGCCCCAAGGGGGTCAGTGCGCCCATGCCAGTGATGACCACGCGCGGGGGAGTCGTCCCATTGGTGCGTACTGCGTGCGTTTGCTCGTGATTTTCCCTGTTCATAACTCTTGACTCTAACTTTCACATGCTCAATTTACCGAACTTGATAACACGCGCTTTTGGCAAAAGTTGCGGCGCTGCCCAGCATGGCGCGCCCCAAAAGCACAAAAAAACAGACCCGGCGCGCGCCGGGTCTGTTGCAAGCTGTTGCCTGTGTCCGTGAGTTGGCGATCAGCGCAGCACAGGGGTGCGCTCCACCTCAACCGTGGCGCCAGGCGTCGAGGTCACGTCCGCCGCCTCGACGTTCCGCTCCCGGTCAGCAGGGGCCGCCGGTTCACCAGGGGCGGCGGGTGCGGCTGACAGCGTGGGCGCGGTGGGCGTAGCCGGGCGACGCAGTATCAGGTACGCGCCGGCGCCGATCAATGCCAGCGGCCACAGCCAGGCCAGTGAGCCGACGAAGGGCGTCACCACCACCACTCCCAACACCAGCAGAATCGCCGCCGGAATGTACGCCCAGCGCAAGTTCTGGCCGACGTAGGTCGAGAGCAGGCCCAGCACGCCAAAGGTTGCGCTGAGGCCGATGAAAAGCACGCTGGACGGGTTGATAAAGCGGAATGGCAGCGCATCGACGGCAGCCACGCCCGCCACCGAGAGCAGCGCGCCGCCTGGAATGAGCGCCCACCACTGGCGCGGATTGGTGAAGAAGACCGTCAGAAAACCGGCGCCGATCGCACCGAGGAAGATGGCGCCCGTCATGCCAGAAAGCATCGGCGGCGCAAAGCGCGAGTAGAAGACCGTCGCTGCCAACCCCAGCAGGGTGAAGCCGGGAATCGCCGCCCACCAACGCGTGTGCACCCCGGTGAAAAAGACATAGAGGAAGGCCGCCCCTGCCGCACCGAACGCCAGCGACCAGAATAGATCGCTCAACGCGCCAAGAATGCCGGACGCCTGCAACAGAAAAAAGCCACCGAGCGCAATCAGCAGCGCGCCCCACCACAGTTGTCTGTTTTCCCTTGTTAGCATTGTAGTCTCTCCTTGTGATCAAATTCGCTGTCCCATCGCTCAATACGGTGACGCCGGGCAGAAAGTTGCGTTGGGCGCAGCGCATTTTCTGGTATACTGCGCCTATGCATTTCGACACCTATCTCATCAACAGCGATTTGCGTTCGATGGCGACGCTGGCTGCCGCCATCGAACGCGCCGGCTTCGACGGCATCTGGACGGCGGAAACGCAGCACAATCCCTTTCTCCCGTTGACGCTGGCGGCGGAGCATACGCAGCGCGTCACGGTGGGCACAGCCATCGCCGTCGCCTTTGCACGCTCACCGACGACGCTGGCGCACATCGCCTGGGACTTGCAGCGTTACAGCCAGGGGCGCTTCCTGTTGGGGCTGGGCACGCAGGTCAAGGCGCACATCGTCCTGCGCTATGGGATGCGTTGGGAGAAGCCGGTGCGTCAGTTGCGCGAGACGATCGAGGCAATCCGCGCGGTGTGGGCGAGCTGGCGCAAGGGCGGGACATCGCTCAACTATCGCGGCGAGTTCTACACCTTGCGGCTGATGACGCCCTTCTTCGCCGAGCCGCCGCTGGAATATCCCGACCCGCCGATCTACATCTCGGCGGTCAATGAGCAGATGCTCAAGCTGGCGGGCAGTCTGTGCGAGGGCGTGCACATCCATCCGTTTCATTCCGTCAAGTACTTGCGCGAGGTGGCGTGGCCCTATCTGCGCGCCGGGATGCACGAGTCGGGTCGTTCGCGCATGAACTTCACCGCGGTGGCGGCGGTCTTTGCTATCCCCACCGATGGGAACAAGCCGGTGCGCGAATACGAACGCGCCGTGCGCGAACAACTCGCCTTTTACATGAGCACACCCGCCTATCGCGCCGTCGTCGATCTGCACGGCTGGAACGCGGCGGCGGAACGGCTCAGCGAGATGGCGCGCCGCGGGGAGTGGCAGGCGATGGGCGACGTGATCACCGACGACATGCTCGACGCCTTTGCTGTGACCGGGACGTGGGCCGCCCTGCCGGGCATCGTCAAGGCGCGCTACGCCGGGCGTCTGCTCGATCGCGTCGCCTACTACCTGCCCTATATCCCCGGTGAAGAAGATGCTGGCTGGGCGGCGACGCTAGCCGGGTTCAAGCCTGAGACAACACCCGCTCCCTGAAGGGGTGCATCTATCAACCATAGGCAGGAAGGACATGTCCGCCGCAATCACGTTACGCGCAGTCACCGCGATCGAGGAAGTCGAACATTTCCAGCAGTTGGAGCGGCTGATCTGGCAGTCGCCGCCGGAGGATGTCGTGCCGGTTCACGTGGCGATCACCGTCATCCGCAACGGTGGGGGGCTGATCGCCGCCTTCGACGAAGCCGGCCCGGCTGAAACCGGCGGCATGGTCGGCCTGACATTCTGGTTTCCAGGTTTGGGCATCCCCACGACGGGCGAAAGAGGGAAAGAGGAAAAAGGGGAAGAACGGGGAGGGGAAGACGAGAAGTTGCCCCCAATCCCACACTCACCCAATCTCCAATCTCCAGTCTCCCAATCTCCTACTCTCCCGATCTCCCCTCCCGCCCCTCGCCCCTCGCCCCTCCTCAAAATGTGCAGCCACATGGCGGGGGTGCTGCCGGCGTGGCAGGGACGCGGGCTAGGCGTGCGGCTCAAGCTGGCGCAGCGCGAGGCGATCCTGGCGCAGGGCATGACCGATTGGGTGACGTGGACCTACGATCCGCTCTTTCGCGTCAACGCCGTGCTCAACATTCACCGACTGGGCGCAGTCTGCAACACCTATCAACGCGACTGGTACGGCGTGATGAAGGATGGCCTCAACGCCGGCGTGCCGAGCGACCGCTGTCAGGTCGATTGGTGGCTGACCAGCGCGCGTGTGGAAGCGCGCGTCGCCAGCGGTGAAGGACGCCGTGAGCCTCGCAGCACACCGCCTGCTGACATGCAGCTTTTGCCAACGATCGCCTCCGGGTCGGGCTTTCGGGCGCCGGTGGATGTCGAACCGGTTCTGGATGGTCGCCCGGTTGCCGTGCCCATCCCCGATGACATCGCCGCCATTCGTCGCACCGACGCCGGGCTGGGGATGGCGTGGCGGCTCGCCATGCGCCACTATCTGGAGCAGGCCTTTGCCGCTGGCTACGTGATGACTGACTGCGTGCTCATCGACGGCGCGGGCTGGCACTACCTGCTGACCAATCGCGCCCGATTTCGAGCAGGCGTGGGCGCTTCAGAGACTCTGGATAGCCGCACGTAGACGGCGCACCCCTTCGCGCAGTTGCGCTTCTTCGTAAAAGGCAAAGCTCAGGCGGATGTAGTTGCGCAGCCCGCCGCAGCCGGAGAAGCGCACACCAGGGCGAAAGCTGACTTTGTGCACCGCCGCGCGCTGGAGCAAGGTCTCGCCATCGTATGCTGGCGGCAGTTGCAGCCAGAAGAAGTAGCCGCCCGTCGGCGTTGCGTAATGCACCACATCGCCGAGCTGCTCCTGAAGCGCCGCGTCCAGCGCGGCAATGCGCCGCCGGTAGTTGGCGTGCAGCGCATCCAGATGCGCATCCTGCCAGCCTTCCTCCAACACAACGCGCACCAGCGCCGACGTAAAGGGATTCAGCCCACCACCGCTGTCAAGCAAGCCCGACGTATAGAGGCGCGACATGTGCTGCGGCGCGGCCTGCACCCAGCCCAGCCGAAGCCCCGGCGCCAGAATCTTGGAAAAAGAGCCAAGTCCGAGCACCGTGCCGCTTTCCGCAAACGACGCCAGCGGCGGCGGTGGTGCAGCGGCGTAACTCAACAGGTGGTACACCTCGTCGGCCACGATCAGGAAATTGCGCCGCACACTCAATTCGACAAGCCGCCGCCGCCGTTCCAGCGACAATGTAGCGCCAGAGGGGTTTTGGTGCGTGGGGATGATGTAGAGCAGCGTCGGGCGTTGTTGCGCCAGCGCCGTCTCCAGCGCGTCAATGTCGAGCCCCTCCGCATCGGTGGCGATCGGGACTACCGTCAACCGGTGATCGGCGAAAATGCGCAGCGCTAGAAAGTAGGTCGGCTCCTCCACGAAGATCACGTCGCCGGGCTGCGTGTAAAGCGTGCAGATCAGATCGAGCGCCTGCGACGCGCCGCTGCTGACGAAGAGGTGATCCATCGTGACCGGCGTCGCGTAACGCTGGCTGAGAAACGCCGCCAACGCGTGGCGGAAGTAGCCGTCGCCTTGCTCCAGGCCGTACTGGAGCAGAGACGCGTCGGGTTGGCGCAGGCGCTGCGCCGCAGCGCGCTGCATGAGTCGCCGCGGCAGCAGCGCATCGCCCGGATGCCCGGCGCCGAAATCGATCACATCCGGGTCGGCGTGGGATTGGGTGGTTTGAAAGTGTGTGCTCATGGCGTCATTGTGCCCCAGGTCAGCCGGTTGCGCCAGAATTCCACATATTCGCAATCTCCTACCGGGCTGTTTTGCCGCGCCTGCGGTATACTATATCGCCACAGCAATTTGATTTAGGCTTACGCAGATTCCAGTGTGTCACCTTCCTGGAAGCTGAGAGCTTCCAGGAGGGTTATTGCCCTAAATGCGCAAGTCCTATTGTTGATCAACTCGCGACAGTGGGGAGGACGGAAGATGAGCAACCCAATCGATCTCCTGGCGCCGGTTTGGACGCACATGACGCAGGTGCAGCCGGTGCGCGGGGAGGGCGTCTATCTTTATGACGCCGCCGGACGTCGTTACACCGATTTTACATCAGGCATCGGCGTCACCAATACAGGGCACGCACACCCGCGCGTCGTGCAAGCGATTCAGCAGCAAGCCAGTGCGTTGATCTTTGGGCAGATGAACATTGTCATCACGCCGGCGGCATTGCAGCTTGCCGAAAAGCTCAATGAGGTCACACCCGCCGCAATCAACCAGTTCTTTTTCTCCAACAGTGGCGCCGAAGCCGTGGAAGCCTCAGTCAAACTGGCGCGCATGGCGACCGGACGCAAGAACATCATCGTGATGCAGGGCAGCTTTCACGGGCGCACGCATCAAACGATGGCGATGACGACCTCCAAATACATCTATCGCTACAACTATCAACCGCTGCCTGGCGGCGTCTTTGTCACACCGTTTCCCTACAGCTATTATTACGGCTGGAACGATGCCGAAACCACCGCCTTCTGTCTGCGTCAATTGGATCAGGTGTTGCACAGCCAGAGCGCCCCAGATGAAACCGCCGCCATCATCATCGAGCCAGTGTTGGGCGAGGGCGGTTATGTACCGGCGCCAGCAGCTTATCTCCAGGAATTGCGCCGCGTGTGCGATGCGCACGGAATCCTGCTCATCGCCGACGAAGTACAGAGCGGCTTCGGGCGCACCGGCAAATTCTTTGCCGTGGAGCATGCTGGCGTCACGCCCGATATCATGGTGATGGCGAAGGGGCTGGGCAGCGGCATGCCGATTTCAGCGATCGGGGCGCGCGCCGAGTTGATGGCGCACTGGAAGCCAGGCACACACGGCGGCACCTACGGCGGCGGCAACGCCATTGCCGCTGCGGCGGCCGTCGCCACCATCGACACGATCCGCGCAGAGCATCTGGTGGAGAATGCAGCGACTCAAGGCGCCCGCTTGCAGGACGGTCTGCGAGAGCTGCAGGCCGAATACCCCATCATCGGCGACGTGCGCGGGCTGGGCTTGATGGTGGGCGTTGAGTTCACCAACGCAGATCGCACTCCCGCCGCCGAGATGGCGACGCGCGTTCAGAAAGCGTGTCTGGCGCGTGACCTGCTGCTGCTGACCTGTGGCACCTACGGCAACGTCATTCGCTGGATTCCGCCGTTGGTCGTCACGTCGGCGCAGATCGACGCGGCGCTGGCAGTGTTCAACGAGGCGATGGCAGAGACGAGAGATTGAGAGATGACGAGATTGGAGATGAGAGGCTGTCGATGCGATGCCCTCATCCTCTCTGACGCCGCAGTCTGCCAATCTCGCAATCGCCCAATCTCTTGAATCGTATCTTCTCCCAATCTCGCATTCAACCGTTCACACTTCAGGAGGATTTGCATGAAAAAGTTGGGATTGCTCATTAGTGTACTGGCAATGCTGTTATTGGCGTTGAGCGCATGCACGACAGTGCCGCAGGCGTCCACCCCCGCCCCTGGCGGTGAAGCTGCCACCAGCGGTGAAGCTGCCGCCAGCGGGGAGGCTGCCGCCAGCGGGGAAACGGCAGCGGCGGGCGGCAAGCTGGCGGAGATCAAGGCGGCGGGGAAAATTGTCGTCGGCACCTCTGCAGACTACGCCCCCTACGAATCGATCGACGAGAACGGCAACTTCGTTGGCTTCGATATGGATCTGATTCGCGCCGTCGGCGAAAAGCTGGGCGTCGAGGTTGAAATTGTCGATATGCCCTTCGATTCGTTGATCGCCGCTGTGCAGCAAGGCAAGATCGACGCCGTCATCGCGGCGATGCAGGCCACCGCCGAACGCGACCAGCAGGTCGACTTCACGATTCCCTACCGCATGACCAAGGATGCCTTTGTCGCCGCCGGTGACTCCACATTGGTGATCGAGCAACCCGAAGACGCAGCAGGCTATCGCATTGGCGCCCAGACTGGCACCGTGCAAGAGGGCTGGATCCAGAAGAACCTGGTCGAAACCGGCCTGACCCCAGCCGACCAGGTCTTCAGCTACGAACGCGCCGATCAGGCCGCCCTCGACGTCGCCAGCGGGCGCATCGATCTGCTGCTGATGGACGCCGAACCATCGATTGCGCTGGCGGAAGAAACCGGCCTCAAGATTTTGCTCATCACCGAGCTGACTGCCGAAGGCGGCAAGAGCATCGCCATCCCTGACGGCGCCACCGACCTCAAAGCTGAACTCGACCGCATCATCCAGGAATTGATCGACGACGGCACTGTGCTCAAGATTCAGGAAGCGAACGGGCTGCCGTAACGCCAGCGATGCGGAGATTGGAGATTGGCGGTGCGCGTAAGACAGCGATGCGCCAATCTCCAATCTCTCTGCTCTGCTCTCTACAACTATGGAATTCTTCCAGGACCTGGTCACGACACTCAACTTCATCTTGCAAGGGCTGTGGGTCACCATCGGCGTCACCGTCGTGGCGCTGACGATCGGGCTGCTCTTTGGGGTGGTGACAGCGATGTTGCGCGTCTACGGCAACGCTTTCCTCAAACAGATTGCCACGGTTTACAGCGTCATTGTGCGCGCCGTGCCAGTGATTGTCATCATCTTCATCTTGTATTTTGTCATTGCGCGTTTCGTCAACCTCTCGCCCTTCTGGGCCGGCTCGCTGGCATTGGGCTTTGCCTCCGGCGCCTATCAGACCGAGATCTTCCGCGGCGCGTTTCAATCCGTGCCGCCGGGGCAGATGGTCGCCGCCCGCGCCATCGGCATGAGCCAGATGCAGGCGATCCAGAGCATCATTCTCCCACAGGCGGCGCGGTTAGCGCTGCCGGGCTGGGGCAACGAAGCCACGCTGGTTCTCAAGGATTCCACCCTGGTCTTCGTGGTGGGGGTGCCAGAGATTCTCCGCCGCGCCCAACAAGTCAGCGCCCGCACGCTTGAGCCATTTGTGGCCTACGCTGCGGCGTTGCTGCTCTATCTGGCGCTGACCTTGCTGACCACCCAGATTTTACAATGGCTCGAACGGCGCTATCGCCTGCAAATGTAAAGGGACACATATCAGCCATGACGACCGCGCCCATTCTGCGCATCGAGGATGTCTACAAATCATTTGGTGAGACGCGCGTGCTCAATGGCTTCTCACTGACGATCCAGCCACAGGAAGTTGTCGTGCTGGTGGGGCCAAGCGGCTCCGGCAAGAGCACCCTGCTGCGGTGCATCAACCTGCTGCACCCGCCCACCGCCGGGCGCATCTGGCTGGAGGAACAGGAGATCACCGCGCCCGGCGTCAACCAGGACAAAGTGCGCCAGCGCATCGGCATGGTCTTCCAGGATTTCAACCTCTTCACCCACCTGACAGCGCTTGGCAATGTGATGATCGGGCTGACAAAAGTGCGTAAGATGCACAAACAGGAAGCGCACGACCTGGCGATGCTCGAACTGGAACGCGTCGGACTGGTGGAGCGCGCCAATCACTATCCGGCGCAGCTCTCCGGCGGGCAAAAGCAGCGTGTGGCGATCGCGCGGGCGCTGGGCATGGATCCGCACATCATGCTTTTCGACGAACCCACCTCGGCGCTCGACCCGGAATTGACAGGCGAAGTGCTCGAAGTGATGCAGCAGCTTGCCAGGGAAGGGATGACGATGATCGTCGTCTCCCACGAAATGGGCTTTGCCCGGCAGGTCGCCAGCCGCGTCGTCTTCATGGAGGGCGGCATTGTCGTTGAGGAAGGACCGCCAGCGCAGATGTTCGAACAGCCGGTGCACGAGCGGACGCGCGCATTTCTGCGCAAGATTACCGATCTGGATGAGGGTGGCAAGTAGTGCTTGCCTGGATGTGAACGATGCAACAATTCCTTGAATTGCTGGGCAACGCCTTCCCCTACCTGGTCGCAGGCACAATCGAAACCCTGCGCATTGCTACGGGTGCGCTCCTGTTGGGCGTTGCAGTTGGGTTGCCAACGGGTGTGGGGCGCGTCTATGGCCCACCCTGGTTGCAGCGGGCGCTTGGCGCTTATGTCACCTTGTTTCAGGGCACACCGCTGCTGATTCAGCTTTTCTTCGTCTATTATGGGCTGCCATCCCTGGGCGTCACCTTTCCGCAATTCACTGCCGCCTTATTGACGCTTGGCCTCAATAGCGGCGCCTATCAGGCGGAATACCTGCGCGGCGCGCTACAATCGGTGAGCGCCGGCCAGATGACCGCCGCACGCGCCATTGGCATGAGCCAGAACCAGGCCATCCGCAGCATCATTTTGCCGCAGGCGTTGCGCCTGGTGTTGCCCGCGTGGTCGAACGAAGTCATCGCCATGCTCAAAAACACGGCGGTTGTCTTTGTCATCGCCATCCCCGATCTGATGGGACAGGCCAAGATTCTCGCCAGCAAATACTTTGCCCCGCTGCCCATTTATATGATCGTCGCCGGTTTCTACATTGTGCTGGTGGGCGTCACATATCTATTGCTGCGGCGCATCGAACGGCGCACGCAAATTCCAGGGCTGACAGGCGAAGGAGAATGAGCACGCAGCGTATGTTCATCCTGCGACAGCATGCGCCGCTGCCGCATCGGGGTTGTCGGTTCACTTTGCCAGCCTGACGCCGCTCAGCCGCAGCTGCGCCGTAAGCACTGGCGAGATGCAGCCGCTACTGCTTTCCAGGTTGACCGCCCTACTGTCACGAGTCACTTGTGACACATGACTCGTGACGCATGACGTGACGCATGAATTGTAAACCTGGCGAGCAATAACTCCACCTATACCGCTGGCAGCCAAGCACCGCCGCGCCGTGACCTGCTCCAACCTCACGCCGCCAGCGACGTACTGCACCAAACGCCCCCAACCTGGCGCACGCCAATGTATTTTTCAGCCTTCAGAACGCAACCCTATACATAGGGCGTATCTTTTCCCGGTGCGCTTCGTCTGGAACTAAGACGAAGAATATAGCGTAAATTACTTGATATTCTCTCCGGTGATGTAGTTTGCGGATCGAAATCGGTGTATTATACTAGTGCACCTTCGCCGAAGCCACGTTGTAGACGCTTCATCCCACTCTGCATCGCCGCCACACACAGCGTTTCGGGTTTGCGGTATGTTCCACCTTCAAGGTGGGAGGAGAACCCGCCATGAACAAAGTCAAGACTTTGTTTGCTCTGGCGCCGATGATCATTGCGTTTTTGCTTGCTGTTGCCGGGGTTGGCCTGGTTGCGTTGCCTGCCTTTGCGCAGGATGATCCCGCGTCGCCATCCCATCATGCTGCGCCGATCACTGAGGTGACGGTGCAGCCAGCGCAACTCAATGGCTGGACACTGACGGAAGAGGCGCCCACAGGCGCCGGCGCCTTCGTCACCGGCCCGGCGCAGCCACCCCTGGGCAAGGGCAGCGTTGAGTTCACCATCAGCGAGCGCGGCGCATACGGCGTCAGCACGTCAGCCTACGCCGGGCTGCAGTTGACGACGCTCAGCCAGCTCAGCTACGCCACCTATCGCAGCAGCGACGATCCCGAAGAGCACACGACCATCAACCTGCAATTCGATATCGACTATGACAGCACGGACGAGAACTCAGCGGCGCAGGGTCGCTTGATCTTCGAGCCGTACAAGACCAGCCAACCCAACGGCGGCGTCAAGTCGAATGTCTGGCAGACCTGGGATACACTGGCGTCAAATTCCGCCTGGTGGGCAACGGCGGAGCCTGGCGCCCGCTACTGCGAGCGGGAATCGCCGTGCACCTGGGAACAGGTGCTCAAGCTGTTTCCACGCGCCGCCATTGCCGCCGACGGACAGCTATGGCTGCGCGCCGGCAACTGGTGGGGACGCGCCGTCACCGCCAGCACCGACGCCCTGGTAGTCGGCGTGAACGGTGTGCAGACGCGCTACGATTTCGATCCGGAGCCGCTCTGCACCGACACCTGTTATGTCGATGGCGCGCTGGGCGACGACAGCTACGGTGGCGCCTCCCCGGCGCGCGCCAGGCGCACGCTGCAGGCGGCGCTGGCGCAGGTGGCGCCGCGCGGTCAGATCGTCGTCGCCGCCGGTGTGTACAGTGAGGCGCTGACCCTGACAAAGTCCGTGACGCTGCTGGGGCCGAATGCGGACGTATGCCCCCACGACCCGAAGACGATCACGCAGCCCAACCCTGACCGGCTGGCGGAGGCTGTGCTGGCGCCCATGAACGGCGTCGCCTTCACGCTGGTGGATGGCGTCGACAATATCACCATCGCCGGGTTCACTATTGCAGCGCCGGCAAAAGGCGGGATCGCCACCGTCGGCGCCAAAGGCAAGTTCGAGCACATCACAATTCGCAACAACCGCTTCGATCAAATCGACGGCGTGGCAGTTGCCAGTGACGCCAGCGCACTGGAAGAGTGGGAGTTCTCGTGCAATCGCAGTGAAGCTGCCACCGCCCCTGTTATCGTCATGACCGGCGGCGCAAACGACCGTGTGACGATCGCCGAGAACTATCTCCGCAGCGCGGCGCAGGCAGAGGCGATTTCCGCCATCGTGATCGAGAACGGGGTCGATGTCGCCGTGCGCAACAACACGATCAGCGGCTTTGGCGGCGCCGCCATTCAACTGGCGAGTCAGATGCTGCGCGCCTTGATTACCAACAATACACTGGACGCAGTCGGCGTCGGCGTGCGTCTCTTCGGGGTGGCAGGCGCGACGACCAACTGGCTGGAACAGGTCTACGTCGAGTACAACACAATCACCGACGTGACCACCGCCGCCGTGCTCGTCGATCACACCGAGGGTGAGGTCGCCGGCGTCGTTGCCGAGTTGTGCATCTGCGCCAACAGCATCCAGCAAGACGCCAGTCGGCTTGTGGAAGACGCGGCATTGATCGACCTGCGCTTGCGCGAAACCGCAGAAGACCCCTACGGGCGCATCACCGTGCGGGAGACAATGCTGACACTGCACGGCGAGAGAGGCGGAGGCTCTGTGCACGGTCTGCGTGTGCGCGGGGCGCTGCATCAGCTCGACGTGTACGACAACGTCTTCGCTGGCGGCAATGTTGGCGTCACCGCCGCCGTTGCCAACGCGGCGGCTGACACCGCCGCCGGGCAGCCGCCATCCAGCGGCGTCTACCTCCAGACCGATGACGCCGCCTATGGCGTGTTGCCACCAACTGCGCAGGTGTTGCTCACCAACAACATCATCACCGGCTTCGAGCAGGGTGTGACCATCTTTGACCCGCTGCGCGGCGTCTTTGGTGGGCTGCCGGAAGGCGCCAGCGTGCAACTCAGCAACAACCAGATTGCCGGCAACCGCCAGTTCGGGGTGCGCAACGGCGACGGCGTTGAGGTCGTTGCCCTCAACAACTGGTGGGGCGACGCACGCGGACCGGGTGGCGCCGGGCCGGGCGATGGCGATACGATCAGCGACAATATCGCCTACTGCACCTGGCTGAATGCACCGCCGCCAGAAGGCGCCGCCGCCGGCTTCGTCCACAACCTGGCCAGCGGGCGCGACTTCTGCACGATCAATGAAGCCGTGGCTGACGAAAGCACGCAAGACGGTGACACCTTGACGGCGGACGCACGCGTCTTCGTTGAGCAGGTCTCCGTCAGCAAATCGATTACCCTGACGGGCGCCGGTGTGGGCGCCAGCGTCATCCAGGCGCCGGCTTCGCTGACGCCCGCTATCGGCGCTGCTCTCCTCACGATTTCAGGTGACGGCGTCGTCGTCCACGTGAGCAATTTCACCTTCGCCGGCCCCGGGGATGGCGTGTGCGGCTCGCTGCGCGCGGGCATCGCTGTCCAGGGCGGCGCGCAGGCAGAAATCCACCACAACGAGATACGCGAGATGCGCAACGAACCGCTGCAAGCCTGCGCCCAGGGCGTTGGGATTGCGGTGGGCAACACCAGCCTGGCATCTCCCGGCGTGGCGACAATTGCCAATAACACCATCACCGGCTACCAAAAGGCGGGCGTGGTCGTCAGCGGAGTCGGCGCCCACGCGACATTGACCAACAACCGGATCGAGGGCGCCGGACCGACCAGCGTGCTCGTGCAGAATGGCGTGCAGGTCAGCTATGGCGCAACTGCCACCATCACTGGCAACACGATCACCGGACATGCCTTCACCCCCTTCAGCCTGGTGTCGACCGGCATCCTGCTGTATCGAGCCAACGCCGACACCGACGGCAACCTGCTCCGCGACAATCAGGTGGGCATCTACCTGGTGGATAGCTCCGGCATCCACGAACGCAACACGATCAGCGCGACAATGGCGACGCTGGCCTCGCCCGGCTACTGGGGCGTCATCGTCGATGCCCCGCCGCCAGGACGCAAGCCCCTGCTGGCGTTGGCGCCGCAGCGCGTCGAAGTTGCCGCCGCCAGCCTGCAGCAAACCGCCACGGCCGCTCCAGACGCCCCCGGTGTCCAGCAGGTCATCGTGCGCAACAACGCGTTCTTCAGCGATGGCGGCGGCGTCGGTCTCCAGGCAGATGGCGGCTACGGTGTGCTCGACATCGAACTGACAGCGACGAATAACGAGATTCGCGGCTGGAGTCGCGGCGTCAATCTAACGCAGTGCACGGGCAGTTGCAGCGGCGCCGGCTATCGCTCGGCCACGATCCGACACAACTTGATTGTCGAGAATGGCGCGGCCTTCGACAACAGCAGCGCTGGCGGCTTTGGCATCCAGGCAGAAGAAAACTGGTGGGGCGCGCCCAGCGGGCCCACCAGTGCGCGCAATCCTGGCGGCGCAGGCGGCGCCCTGGCAGGGGACGCCGACTTTGCGCCGTGGCTGTGCAGCGGCGTCGATGGCGACCCGGCGATTGGCTTCCAGCCAGAGGCCATCGCAGTGTGCGGGCTGGCGGAGCGGCTGGTGATCCTCACACAGCCGGTTGGAGGGCTGGAGGGCTTCCCGCTGCCACAACAACCGGTCGTGCGCATCGAAGATCGCGACGGCAACATTGCGATGAACTTCAATGGCCCGGTGACGATTGCGCCGGCGCCGGGCGCCTCCGCGGTCCTCGGCGGCGGCGTCACCGTCCACGCAGTGAATGGCATCGCCACTTTCAGCGATGTGCGCGTCGACAGCTACGGTGAGGGGCTGGTGCTGGCAATCGGCGCCCCTGGCTTGCCCACCGTCGCCAGCCACCCAATCGTGGTGACGCCGCAGACAGGCGATATCACCGTGCGCCTCGAGGTGAACGGCCAGCCGCCCACAGAAGAATGGCGCATCGACGGGCCAGCCGGGGTCGCAACGTTGCCACCTGGCGGCGGCGAACTCATGCTGACCGACTTGCACGCCAACGAGACCTACACCTTTGCGCTGGAGAATAAGGCAGGCTATACACTTGCTGCGGCCTGTGTGTCAGGCGCCAGTGGCGACGACAGCATCGCCGTGCCGCTGGCCTATCAGGCGCAAGTCACCTGCACCTTCGTCGCCACCGCCCAACCTGCGACGGTGACAATTCGCCAGAATGTCGTCGGCCAGACGCCTGCGATCGACTGGTCGTTCACCGGCGACTTTGGGGCGTTCACCTTGCCAGCGGCGGGCGGTGAAACGCAATTCAGCGTCCCAGCCGGCGTCTATTGGGTGCAGAGCGCGCCACGCGTCAGTTACAGCTCAGCGGCGGCCTGCACAGATGGCGCAGGCGGCGGCGCGCAGGCGTTGCTGACACTGGCGCCGGGCGCAACCGTGACCTGCACCTTCACCGCCACCGAGCGCGCCACTGCGCTTGTGCTGAGCAAGACAGTCGGGCTGGCGCCGGATCGCTGCGGCATCTCCAATGTCATCGGCGTGCCGGCGGGCACGGTGGTCTATTACTGTTACACCATTCTCAACACCGGCGAGGCGCCGCTTTCGCTGCACAACCTGGCGGATAGCGAGGCGGGCCCGGTGTTGGCGGACCTGGATTATGTGCTGGCGCCCGGTGCAACGATCGACACCGTGCGCCTGGGACGCATCCTCAGCGAGACCGTGTCAGCGACAACGGTCACGGACGGGGTGTGGACTGCCGCCACCGGCGAAGGGCCGGCGGCGCACGACCAGGCGACGGCTGCGGTCAACGTATTGCGCGCTGGCATCAGTGGTGTGCTGACAGTGGGCGCGGCGGGCGTGAACTGTGGCGGGCGCAGCGAGTTGGAAGTGGAACAGGGCGCAATCGTCAACTACTGCGTGACGCTGCTCAACACCGGCGAAGTCGCGCTGCAGACGCATCGCATCACGATCCCAGGGTTGGGCATCGATCAGTCGCTCAATCACCGGCTGGCGCCAGGCGCCTTCGTGCGGCTGACAGCAGCGGACATTCCGCAACTGGGCAACATCACGATCGACGCCACGCAACAGCAGACGCTCACCGTCGCCTCGACCAACCCACCGGCCGATCCGGTCGATGTCCCGCAATATCTGGTGGCGCCCGATCTCTTTACAGCGGCGAGCGAAAGCGTGGCAACAGTGCAGATGGCGGAAGTCATTGAGGAACCCGTCACGCAGAACTGGCTGTATCTGCCGAGCGTGCTGCGCTAATGTATCTTTCCTTCCAGTTGACTGCTCTAATGATAGAGAAGAGTCATCTGGGAGGAAAGCCTTATGTCCGAACGCAATCATCCAACTACTGCATGGCGCCGTGATGTTGTCATCATTGCAGCGGCGCTGGTTGTCCTCGGCGTCCTGTTGACGGGCGCCGCCTTGCTATTGGGCGTGCTCCCGGCGCTGGCGCAGGAAGCGCCCACCACCTATCTGCCCATCATCGTCCGCCCGGCGCCGACGCCGACGGCATTGCCAACTGCGACGCCGACGGCGCTGCCAACTGCGACACCAACGGCGCTGCCAACTGCGACGCCGGTCAACGACCGCGAGTACGTCGTGCTTGGGTGGAATGATCTGGGGATGCACTGCTACAACCGCGATTTTCAAGACCTGGCAGTGCTGCCACCCTACAACAATCTGTGGGCGCAAGTGATCAGGCGCGGCGACCCGCCGCAGATCATCACGGACACCGTCACCGTGGAATACGCCTTCCCCGACAATACGTATTCGGCTGGGAAATCGAATTTCTGGCAATACGACCAGCAGTTGTTTGGCGTGGACTTGCCGCTCAACGTGGGGTTGACCGGCAAGGGCATGGCGGGTGAAATGGACGCTGCGGCGACGCATTTCACCGCCGAGGGCATCCCGTTGACAGAGTTCACCGACAGCAACCCCGCGCAAGCCGATCCGTTCCAGTTGGCGCAAGTCGTGGTCAGGCTTGCCGATGGCAGCGAGGCCGCGCGCAGCACGGTCGTGGCGCCAGTTTCGACCGAGATGCGTTGCGACAACTGCCACTACGACGGTGGCGTCGAGGGCATCCGCACTGGCCGCATCGAGACAAACATCTTGACGCTGCACGATAAGGAAAACGCCGATGAATACCCGGCCGGGCATCAAGGGCGGCTAATGGATCGACGCCCGGTGCTCTGCGCCGAGTGCCATGCCTCCAATGCCCTGGGAGCGCCAGGGGTGGCTGGCTTGCCCAACCTCTCACGCGCCATGCACAAGAAACACGCTGGCAAAGTTCCCAATTCGACCGCCGGTTGCTATAACTGTCACCCTGGCCCATCGACCAAGTGCCTGCGCGATGTGATGTCCAGCCAGTTCAACATGGGCTGCACCGACTGCCACGGCGATATGCGCACGGTCGCCAACAACCCCCGTCCCTGGCTCAACGAACCGCGCTGCGACACCTGCCACACCGACCCCAAATACGCGCAGAACAACGCGCTCTTCCGCCTCTCGACCGGACACGGCGGCGTCTATTGTGAGGGCTGTCACGACAGCACGCACGCCATTGCACCCAGCTCACAAGGCCGGGATGCGATCAAATTTGTCGAATTGCAAGGACACGGCGGCCCGATTGACACCTGTACGGTCTGTCATGTCACCGCCCCGGCCGGCAGCAGCCCGCACGACACGCCGTGATCACGTGCTGCGGGTGAGGTGATCGCAGCCCCCCCGATCATCTCACCCAATTGCTCCCCGTCCCTGCGCGGTTTCCATACTTTCCCATGGCGATTGGTATAATTTCGTGGAACGTCTGATTCGGCTTTTCCACGAAAGGGATGCACCGACCGCTATGTTGATTGCGCGCATGACGCCGACTGAGTTTGGGGCTGTAGCACGCCTGATCGAGACGCAAAACGCCAACCCAGCGACCCAGTGCCTGCACAGTGGCGAGCATGCTGGCGAGATTGCAGCCGTGTTCCAGAAGCAGACCGCCCTGCACTACGTGATTGCCCAGGCGGACGGCGCTGTGGTCGGCGCGCTAGGGTGCGAGGTGGAGGACGGGCGTGGCTACCTTCAGGGGCCATTCGTCGACGGCGCCGATTTCGCCGCCACCGCGACCGCACTGTGGCATGCGCTGCAGAAGGAGGCGCCGTTGCCAGATCGTTGCGACGCCTTTCTGAACATCCAGAACAGTCGCGGCGCGGCATTCTACCTCAACCTCGGTTTCAAGCGCGGCCAGGGCGCCCAGGTCTATGTGCTGCCGGCGACAGCGCTGCCAGCATTGGATGGGCCGCCCGCCGCTCGCTTTACGCCGCAGTGCAGCGACGGCGTGCGCGCACTACACGCGCTCGCTTTTCCCGACAGCCCGCTGGCAATCGAAGCCTTCATGAATCCTGACGATGATGACCGTCGTCTCTTTGTGTGCGGCGACAACCAGCGCTGCGTCGGCTACGTAGCGGCATCGATCAACGACAGCCCGCGCGAAGGCTATATCGACTTGCTGGCTGTCGATGCCGCCGTGCGCAACCAGGGCTACGGTCGCCGCCTGTTGCTCACCGCCGCCCACTGGCTGATCACCGAAAAGGGCATGCCCCAGGTCGGACTGACCGTGCGGGACATGCGCGCCGATGCGCGGCGCCTCTACCAGCGCAGCGGATTTCAGTTGCTCTACACTGGGGTCGGCTATTCGCGCGAGAATGGGGTGGGCCGTCGAGGCGACCGCCAGCCATAGTCCATCAGTAACGAAACACTTACAATTCGCCAACGATATTCATATCTCCGCGTGCGATAATACCTCCAAATCAAACAGTTGACGACCACGTGCGCCGACAACCCGGGGATTTGTGCGCAACCTGGGTTGTCGGCGGCAATGAGCGCCATCTGACAATACCGGAGGGAGAATATTCATGCGATTCGATAAATTTACACAAAAGGCGCAGGCTGCCGTGCTCGAGGCGCAAAGCCTGGCCGAACAAAGCCGCGCCGCCACTGTCGAGCCAGAACATCTGCTGTACACATTGATTCACCAGGAAGGCGGCGTCGTGCCATCGGTGTTGGCGCGCATTGGCGTAGACGCTGAAAGCGTGAGCCGCTCCATCGACCAGGCGCTGGCGGCTTTGCCGCGCGCGCAGGGGGCGGCGGTGCAGGTCGGCTTCAGCCGCGCCCTGGCCGACATCCTGACCGATGCCCAGCAGATCGCCGGCAATATGAAGGACGAGTACACCTCGACCGAACATCTGTTGCTGGCGATGTTGTCGAGCAACCACAAAGTGAAACAATTGCTGGCGCGCCATGGCATCGACTACAACGGCGTCATCCAGGCGTTGGCGGCGGTGCGCGGCAATCAGCGCGTCACCAGCGACAACCCCGAAGGCCAGTACGAGGCGTTGCGCAAATATGGCCGCGATCTGACGGAGGAGGCGCGCAAAGGCAAACTCGACCCCGTTATCGGGCGCGATGAGGAGATTCGCCGCGTCATCCAGATTCTGAGCCGGCGCAGCAAGAACAACCCGGTGCTGATCGGCGAGCCAGGCGTTGGCAAGACGGCGATCGTCGAAGGGCTGGCGCAGCGCATCGTCAAGGGCGACGTGCCCACCACCCTGCGCGAGAAGCAGGTCGTGGCGCTGGACATGGGCGCACTCGTCGCTGGCGCCAAATATCGCGGCGAGTTTGAGGAGCGCCTCAAGGCGGTCCTGCAAGAGATCGCTAAGTCGGAAGGTCGCGTCATTCTCTTCATCGACGAGATGCACACGCTGGTTGGCGCCGGCGCAGCGGAAGGCGCTATGGACGCAGCCAACATGCTGAAGCCAATGCTGGCGCGCGGCGAATTGCACGCCATCGGCGCCACCACGCTCGACGAGTATCGCAAGCACATCGAGAAGGACGCTGCGCTGGAGCGGCGCTTCCAACCGGTCTTTGTGGGGGAGCCGAGCGTCGAGGACACGATCAGCATTCTGCGTGGGCTGAAAGAGCGCTACGAGGTGCATCATGGCGTGCGCATCACCGACAGCGCTGTGATTGCCGCCGCCACGCTGAGCCATCGCTACATCAGCGACCGCTTCCTGCCCGACAAGGCTATCGACCTGATCGACGAAGCGGCCAGCCGGTTGCGCATGCAGATCGACTCCAAACCACAGGAGCTTGACGTCATCGACCGCGAGATCATGCAGTTGGAAATCGAACGCGAGGCGCTGAAGAAGGAAAAAGACGACGCCAGCCGTGAGCGCTTGCAGCAATTGGAGAAGGAACTGGCCGATCTGCGCGAAACCAGCAACGACCTGACCACGCGCTGGCAGTCGGAGAAAGAGGCGATCCAGCAAGTGCAGGCGATCAAGGAGCAGATCGACCAGGTGCGCATCGAGATCGAACAGGCTGAGCGCGCCTACGATCTGCAGAAGGCGGCCGAGCTGCGCTATGGCAAGCTGCGCGGCCTGGAGGCGCAACTCGCCGGCGCCGAAGAGCGCGTGCGCGCCCTGCAGAAAAACGGCGCCCTGCTCAAGGAGGAGGTCGACTCGGAGGAGATCGCCGCCATCGTCAGCAAGTGGACGGGCATCCCCGTCGCCAAATTGCTGGAGGGCGAGCGCGAGAAGTTGCTGCGCATGGACGAGCATCTGCATCGCCGCGTTGTTGGGCAGGACGAAGCCGTGCGCGCCGTGGCAAACGCTATCCGCCGCAGCCGCGCCGGGTTGCAAGACCCGAATCGGCCGATCGGCAGCTTCATCTTCCTGGGGCCGACAGGCACCGGCAAGACCGAGCTGGCGCGCAGCCTGGCGGAATATCTCTTCGACGACGAGCATGCGCTGGTGCGCATCGACATGAGCGAATACCAGGAGCGTCACACTGTCGCCCGGCTGATCGGCGCCCCACCCGGCTACATCGGCTACGATGAAGGGGGGCAGTTGACCGAGGCTGTGCGCCGACGCCCCTACTCGGTGGTGCTCTTCGACGAGATCGAGAAGGCGCACCCGGAGGTCTTCAACGTGCTCTTGCAGGTGTTGGATGATGGCCGCCTGACCGACAGCCAGGGGCGCACCGTCGACTTCAAGAACACGGTCGTGATCATGACCAGCAACCTGGGCAGCCAGTACATTCTGGATGTGGCGACGGTGGACGAGGAAGTCGAACGGCGTGTGCGCGAGGTGCTGCGCAGCCACTTCCGGCCAGAGTTCCTCAACCGCATCGACGAGATCGTGGTCTTCCACGCGCTCAGCCGCGAACAGTTGAAGGCGATCATCGAGATTCAGCTCGAACGCCTGCGCAGGCTGCTGGCCGACCGCAAGATCACCATCGAGTTGAGCGACGCCGCCAAAGAGCTGATCGTCAGCGAAGGGTACGACCCGGCTTTTGGCGCCCGCCCGCTCAAGCGCGTGATCCAGCATCGCATCGCCGACCCGCTGGCGCTGGAGATCTTGCAGGGCAAGGTGCAGGAAGGCGACCACGTGCTGGTCGATGTGCGCAACGGCGAGCTGACCTTCACAGCGGTCGAAGTGGTGGCCGCGTGAAGCCTCGCCACGCCACGCGTGCGGTGCGGGTCAGCGCTGACCTGCACCGCACGTTGCAGCGACGCATCTCCACACTGCGCTGTGGCGTGAGGCGTCGCTGACCCCATGAGCGGCATTTCCCTGCGCCCGTTGGATCGTCGCGACGTGGTATGGGCTGGCGTGCTTGCGCTGGCGCATGCCACACTGGCGTTCGTCTACATCACCTGGTTCGAGGTCACGATCCTGGTTGACAGCAAGCTGAGCGACTGGGATTGGTTCATGCAGACGTTGCCGCTCGACGCCCTGCGCAGCGATCTCTGGCGCAGTCTCTGGTATTTGCACGCACAACCGCCGCTGCTAAACCTGGTGGGCGGTCTGCTGATCCAGCGCTTCTATCCCCACCACCTGGAGGCGCTGCATCTACTCAACATCCTGTTAGGCGCGCTGATCAGCGGCATGTTCTACGTGCTGGCGGCGCACTTTGTAACGCGGCGCTGGCTTGCGGTCGTGTGGGCGCTGCTCCTGGCTTTCAACCCTGCCCTCTATCTCTACGAAGCCTACGTGCTCTACGAGGTGATGACGGCGTTTCTGGTGATGGCGACGCTGACGTGCATCCTCTGGTATTGGCAGAGGCGGACAGCGACGGCGCTCTACGCCTTTCTCCTGGCGTTGAATCTGTTGATCCTCACGCGCAGCGTCTATCACATTGTCCTGCTGGCGCCGGCGCTGCTGATGGTCTGGTGGCTGGCGCCCAATCACAGGCGCCGCCGCATCCTGGCCGTGAGTGCGCTGATCTGCCTCTTGAGCCTCGGCTGGTACGCCAAGAACTATCTCCTGTTCGACACCTTCAGCGCCAGCAGTTGGTCGGGCATTGGATTGTGGAAGGCGGCGTCGCGCGGGGACAAACTGCCACAGTTGCCCGCGCTGGTCGAGGCGGGCATCCTCGACGCGCCAGTCGTAGCCGAGGGCGCGTTTGCTCCGCCATCTAACTTCGCGCGCTATGGATTCACAACCCAGACAGACATTGACGTGCTGGCAAACGATGATTTCAACAACATCAACGTACCGGCGATCAGCGCCCTGTACGGTCGCAACGCGCTGCGGCTGATCGCACATTCGCCTGCCGACTATGCCTGCACGGTCTACCTCAGCTATCTACAGTTCAGTCAACCGGCGACGCGCTTCAAACACCTTGCGCCAAATGCCGAAGAAATTCCCTGGCATGAGTCGCTCTACGCTGACTTCCTGCAAGGCGCAGCCGTGATGGGACGATACGGCACGTTGCAGTTTTTCTTGCTGCCGGTGGCGATCCTGCTGTATATCGTGCAAATCACCCGCCGCTGGGTTGCCGCGCGCGGCCGGTTGGGCGCCGTGGTGCGCAACGAGCCTGTCCTGTTCTGGTGTGCGCTGATCATCGTCTACACGCTGCTGGTTTCGATCACAATGGAGTACGGCGAGAACGATCGCTTCAAGTTCCTTGTGGAATATCCGATCTGGCTCTTCCTCCCGGTGGTGTTCAGCCGCCTGATGTTGTCCGGGACGCCCGCTCCGGCCACACCATTACCGTCACTGTATCCTGTCCGTCGGCGGTGAGCAGTCGCTGCCCAGTCACCGGATTGTATAAGCCAGCCACCAGGCGGTAACGCCCTGTTGCCAGCATCTCTGGCAACTTCAGCGGGTAGAGATCGGCCACGCTCTCGCCCACATCCCATTGGCTGGTAGGGTAGAAGCCATTTTCGGGCGCACGATCCTGCTGTGCGACGATCTGGCCGTTTTCGTCTAGCAGGTGGACAAAGACCGTGTAGTCGGCGCCTGGCGTCGCATCCGCCCGCCACACCAGGCGCAGGTCGAGGGTTGCGCCTGGATAAAGCGTAGCCGGCAGGTCGTCGCGCCCTACCAGCGTCATGCCATCCTGCCAGGCGGCATCCATGGATATCTTGGGTGGCGCAGGCGGCGGCCCGACCGTGAACCACTCGACGGCGACCGGCTCGCTCAGCAGCGCGCCATCTTCCACCCGGTAGGCGACCACGTCGATGCGATAGCGCCCCGGCGCCAGGTCGGTGGGCAGCAGCGGCTTCTTGACATCAGGCAGCACGACGCGGTCGAAGTCAAAGGTCGCCGTCATACCGCGTGCGGGTGGACCGTCGGCCTGGGTAATGGCCGTACCGTCGGCGGCGAAGACCTGCACCGAGGTGTTGATCTGGTCGTCGATGGCGCCCACCTTCTGCCACAACAGCGTCATCGGCAGCCGCCCCTCCGCAGTGAGTTCGCCACGTTCCCAACCGGCGAGCGCCAACAGTCCCATGACGACAGGTGGATCATAGCGTTGCGCCGCCACGACGGGCGGCGGTTCTTCCCAGCCTTCCGTCACCAACACGGCCACGCCCTCGGCATCGTAGACTTTGGTGAACTGCTCCACAATGACGCGTAGAAAGTCGTCCTCGAAACGCCGGCCCAGGCGTTCACTGTCGGTGATAATCCAGACGCGCGGCGCACGCTTAATAATCTCCACAAAATGCGCCGTCGTATTGAGTAGTTCAGCGCCAGACCAGCGATCCACCAGCTTGCCGTCGCGCGGGGTGACGTAGGTGTACCAGTTGCGCTGCGTCAGATAATAGTCGCAGGGCTCGCCCATGCCCCACGCGCAGGCAGGCGGCTGTGGCGACATTATCACGTCACCAGGCTGACGTTGTCTTGCGACAAAAGCCAGGGCTGGCTGGTAGCCTTCCGCTTCCTGATTGAGCGCATTGGCGGTTAGCGGCCACAGCCACCAGGCCAGCAGCAGCATGCCAGCGCCTGTCGTCAGCCAGCGCAGCCAGGCCGCCCGAAACGCCCGATCGACCAGCCAGACCAGCCCGGCGCCGCCCAACAACATCCAACACGGCTCCACGAACAGCAGATAACGCGAGTCGCGGTAATTGTTGCCGATCACGGTGAAGAAGAGCGCCAACACAAAGAAAAACTGCAGACCGAAAAACAGTGTAGCTTGATGAAAGTGCGGTAGCCGGGCAAGCATACGTCGATCATCGTTTGTGGCGCGTTTGGAGCGCGCCAGCTGCCACAGCGCCGCCAACGCTGCCAGCAGCGCCACCACTGCCAACACACTCCACGGCAGGCGGCGCGGATCGAGCAGGAGCCGGCCGTAAATATCCCAGGCGCCGGCGATGTCGTCGAAGAGGCGCAAGTAGGCCTTGTGCGTCTGCATCTCGCCAAAGTAGCCTGGCTGCCCGACCTGCTCGATCACAAAGCGCAGCGCCATCAATGCCAACGCCGTCGCCTGGGTCAGCAACGCCGCCGGCTGCAAGAAGTAGCGCCAGCCGCGCCAGAGCAGCAGCGCCAGCAAGATCGACGGATAGAGCATAATCGTCTGCTCCTGCGAAAAGAGCGCCAGCGCAAAGACGCCCACAAAGAGCAAGTGCAGCCGCCACTGCACGGGCGGAACGCCAGTCGCAACAAGGGGGAGCGGGCGCGTGAGCGCAAACGCCACCCACATCAGCAGCAGCGCAAAGAATACCAGCGGCGAATAAAAGCGCGCCCGGCTGCTCCACACTACCACTTCAGGCAGCAGCGTCAGGCCAATTGCCGCCACCCAGCCGACGCGCGCCGTCCATGCAAGGCGCCCAACGAGGAATACTGTCAGCACCGACGCCACGCCAAAGCCAATGCTGAGCATGCGCCCGACCAGTGGCGCGTCGCCGGCAAACATCTGCGCCAGCGCGATCAGGTAACTCGACAGCAGCCCGCGTGTGTAGAGCACACCGCTGGGCATAAACGGCGCGCCGTGCGTCTGCGTCTGGCGCGCAGCCCACAGCGTCGTGAACTCATCAACGTGCAGGTTGACGTGCGTGGCGTATTGCCAGCGCAGCCAGAAGGCCAGGGCGAGCAGCGCGAGCACGCCGATAAGCCCAAGCCGCCAAACATGGCGCGCTGGTGCAGATTGTGCGACTGATGATGAGGACTGGGTCACGGCGCCTCCACGTCGATTTCGGCGATGACAAACGCGTCCGGCGACGCGTTGCCGGACAGATCAACGACTGGCAGCCGCGCACCGGTCTCCAGCGCATACCAGGCCACGATCACAGTGTACCGTCCTGGCGCCAGGTCAGCCGGCAGGACAAATGCAGTCGCGTCATGGATCGCACGCGCCGGCTGCCACTGCGTCGTTGGCAGCGCGCCGCCAAAAAGCTGACCGTCCTGCTGGGCCACCAACTGCCCCGCACCGTCAAGCAATTGCAACGTCTGCATGTAAGTGTGCGTCATCGGGCGCCGCGCCTGCCAGGTGAGCGTGATCGGCACGGTGTCGCCCGCCGCCCAGTTCGATTGCGCCGGCTGCACCAGATCAACCAGGCTGATCTCACCGCCAAAATCGGCCAGCGCCGACACGGTTAATGTAGCGTTGGCGGACGGATCGTCAACCGCCACGTACTCCAGCGTCACCACCTCGCCCAGCGGTGCAACCTCCGGCAAGCGCGCCGCCGGCAGCTTGGCGAAGGTCGCCGGGTCGGTGAAATAGGCTTGCAGCACATACGTGCCCGGTGTGGTCGCCGGCGGAATTTTCACTGTGCGCACGTCGCTGTACGGGTGAAAGGGCGTCCAGGTCGTCGTGTTACGCCCGCTTGGCCAGCCCTGTTCTTCCCAGATTACCTGCCCGCTGGCGTCGCTCAGGCGCGTCGCCAGCGCGTACTCAGTCGGGATCGGCTGCCAGCTTTCCAGCGTCATGGCCAGCTCGGTCTGTACATCGGGCGCCAACTGTGTGGCCGTCAACGCGTAATCAGTGAGCACGATGCGGTCGCCAAAAAGCAGCGGCGGTGGTGCATCGGTGCGGACGGCAGGCGACTTGCCCAGCCAGTCAAAGAAAGGCGTCTGCTGGCTGCCCAGATATTGCACCAGCCGGTTGGGCGCATCTGCAAACTGCGCCAGGATGCTTTCATCGGCAGGCGGCAGCGCCTGCAGCGCGCCACGCGCCGCAATCTGGCGCGTGTGCAGCAGCAGATCTTGCGCCGGGTTGAGCGCCGCAATCAGCAGCGCGCCCCACAGCAGCCAGCGGCGGACGCACGTCTGCTCGCCGGCGTCGGCGGCGGTCTGCGTCAGAAAAAGGGTGTAGAGCCACAGCGCCGGAATCGACGCGCGCATTACTAGGTCGTTGACCGCGCCAAAGACCCACAGCGGCAGCACGATCAGCCAACCGGTCGCCGCCCAGAAAAGTTGGCGATCCACCGTGCGCTGCAGCACGCCTGCGCGCCAGATCAGCCAGCCAAACAGCCCAAACTCCAGGAGATAGAACAGGAGCAGCAGCCACAGATAATGAAAACGCGGCAGCCAACCCTCGATCAGCGCCAGATAGAAGCCGGCGCGAAAACCGGTCTCCAGCAGCGGTGAAAGCGACGCCAGCTTGGTAGCGTAGAAAAGCGTCGCCATGCCAAGCAGCAGCAGCCCGATCAAGCTCTGTGCGCTGAGGAGCCGCCGCCAATGTGCGCCCTCCCTGTGCGTGTCCGGCAGCATGTCCACGAGCAGCACCGGCGCCAGCCCAATCGTGATGAAGGGTGACCAGAGCGCCGAGAGTCCCCACAGAAAGAGTGTGCTGTGTGAGCGCTTTGCAGCCAGCAGCGGCAGCACGATCAGCGCCGTGAGCAGCCAGCCGGCGAGCGCCTGATTGGGCACGGTGAAAAGCAGCTTGACGTTGCTGCTATACTGCCAGGCGCTCCAGCCATCGTGGTTGAGCCAGTAGCTCCACGCCACCGGAAATTCGCGTTCCGGCCAGAGCACGCTCAGCGGCGAGTGCGTGACCAGCGACCCCACGACATCCAGGCCGGAAAATATCACGAAGACGAGCAGCGCCAGCCAGATGCGCCGCCGATTCACCGCCTGTAAAAACAAGACCAGTGCCAGCATCAGCCCGGCCACACTCCAGATCGCCAGCGCAAGATTGGCGGCGGGCCAACCCCAGAATTTCCCGACCAGCGCAGCGGGCAGATAGTAGGCGATGTAGTAGACCAGTGCCACCGGCCGCCCGTAGTAGGTGTAGCCAACCGGCCAACTTTCCTGCACCAGGTCGCTGAGGATGGCGTTGTGCTTATTCCAGTCGTAATGCTGAAAACCAGAACCGCCGATGCCGGAGAGCATAACCAGCGTCACGGCGAGCACCGTCACCGCCGCCAGCGTCTGAAGCGTCGGGCGCGCTGCCAAAATGGCGTCGTCCTGGTCAAAGCGGTGAAACTCGCGCATGGTCAGCCAGCCACCGAACCCCAGCAGCGCGCCGAAAATCAGCGCTAGCGGCAGTTCCAGCCACCCAAACAGAAAGAGGAAATAGGGAATCACAAGCCAGGCGACAGCGCTTGCGCGCCAGAAAGTCGCTGTGCGGAGAAGGTTCGTCATTGCTGCGCTACCCGCCAACCATAATCACCGCCAGCCGCCCCAGGGTTTCGCCGTCACGCGTGGGAAGATCGACGCCTGTCGCCGGGTCGTAGAGCACGGCGGCCAGCGCATACTCGCCAGGGGCGGCGCCGGGCGGAAGCAGCAGGCCGAGGCGCACGGCAGGATCGGCGGGCGCGTCGTTCTGGGCGACGACACTGCCGTCGGGCGCCACCAGCCGCAGCGATAGCTTGAGGGCGCGGGCGTCGTGGCTGGTCAGTGCCAGCTCGACAGGCAGCACTTCCCCCGGCGTCAGCGTCGGCAGGCTGCGCAGCGCGTCCACCGTGAGCTCCGCCCAGGGCGACGCACTCTCCAGCAACTGGAGCGGTTGCGTCGGGCGGCCAAAGACATCGAGCGCCGTATCGCCGGAGACAACTGTGCGCGCAAAGTAGCTGTGGGCGGCCACCACGTCACGCGCCGCATGCTCATAGCGGCTGACCACGAAGATCGTGCCGGTCAGATCGGCCAACGCTTCGGGAAATCCAGCATCATCGCGGCCGGGCAGCAGCACACGATCTGCGTTAAGCCCATGCACTGCCAGCCACACCGCCACATCACGGTCGCCAAAGACCAGCGTGGCGCCGGGCGACCACCACGCGTTGAGCGCCTCGGCCACCGGCGCAGTCTCGATCAAGATCACGGGATAGGCGCGCGGCTGGCGGGGGCCGTCGCGCATGTACAGCGTCGCCGTATCGCCGCCCGGCAGCGGATATTCCTTGACCGGCGTGTAGAGCTGGTCAAAAAGCGGATCGTGGGCGGCGATGCGCGCCAGCAGCGCCTGCCCTGGTGCGCGCACGGCGCTGTTGTCGCCATCCTTCAGCAGCAGCCAGCGGTTGGCAAAGAGGTCGCCCCACCCGGCGCCGGTGTGCTCGGTGAGCGGCGCTATTGTGAGATTGAGCCGCTCGCGCGCCGCCAGATAACGCAGCGTCCCGCGATGAAGCTCCCAGGTGTCGATCAGCATCCCCAACGACTCGGCGTCGCCCTCCGGGTTGCCGATCGTCGCCAACACGTCCGGCCCGATCCAATAGCCAGGGTCGGAAGGGCCGTGCGCCGGCCACGCCGTGTAATCGCCGTAGACCCAAAGTTGCGGCGTGCGCGCCTGCACCCACGCCAGCGCATCGAAAGTGTAGATCGACCACTGCACAAGCAGCACGCCGATCCAGAGCGCCCCCACTACAGCGACGAGCTGGCGCGAGAAGGTGCGCAATCCTTCCGCCAACAAAATGGCGATGAGGGGCAAGAGTGGAACCAGGTTGCGCGGGTTCGATTGCGCCAGCAGCGTGAGGACAACCACCGATCCCACCAGCGCCGACCAATAGATGATCACTGTTGGGCGCGCCTGACGCCAGTGGGACAGACGCCGCGCCCATCCGATGAAGGCGACAGGCAGAATCACCAGCGACGCCAGCGGCCCCATGTGGTGGGTGAGCCAGTACTCGCCATAGCGCGTGTAGGTGCTCAGGCGCAGCAGATCGAGCGACTGCTGCGTGCCCCGGTCGGTGCCAAAGGCTACGTCGGAGAGGCGGTTGACGAAATCGATGCGCGGCAAGTACCACAGGCTGGCGATCGTCAGCCCAACGAACAACGCCGCCCACAGGTTGCCCACCATGCCGCGGCCCACAAAGAGGGCGTAGAACGTCACGGCGAAGAGCACAGTCCACAACGCCGGCAGCCAGTCCCCTGGCGGCATTTCCTGGTCGAACACGAACTCTCGCCCCGGCAGATACCAGAGCAACGCCAGCGCTGCGCCCAGGCTCACCGCCAGCAGCGCCGGCCGCCACTCGACCCGCATCATCCGCAGCGCCGCGCGCTGCTGTCGCCAGAAGCCGCCTGTCCACAGCAGGTAGAACACAGGAAAGGCCAGATAGATCGGCGCAGTCCACTTGCCCAGCAAAGCGACGCCCAGCGCCGCCCCGAAGAGCAGCGACCATCCACGCCGTGCGAAACGCTCTGACCGCAGCAACGCATAGAGCGCCAGCAGCAGCGCAGCAGTCAGCCCGTTTTCCATGTAGTAAAGCCGCGTCATCGCCGTCGCCATCGGCAGCAGGCTGAGCAGCGCTACGGCGAAGATCGCCATCCAGTCGCCGGTCACGCGGCGCGCAAGCAGGAAGGTCAACCAGAGGATGACGGCAAACAGCACGATATTGGGCGCCTGCGCAGCGTCCATGCTGCGATCCCACAGCGCGTAGGCTGGCTGCGTCAGCAGATAGAGCAGCGGCGGGCGATAGTCATCCAGTGTCACGGCCTGAAAAATGCCCGCCAATCCACCCCGCGCCAGCGCATCCGCCGTGTTGATCGATTGTTCGAGATGGCCGGCGGAGTCGCGCCCAACGAGCACAACGTTGATGTGCACCCAGCGCAGGCTCGAGAGCGTGGCAACAAGGATGATCGACAGCAGCGCGGCATAGACAAGGTAACGATGAAAAGCCACTTTTGCAGCAGACATGCAATCGATTCTAGCAGCGGAGGCCGCTTTTCGTGAATCCGAGATAGGCGAAACACCACAGTAGGTCATCGCCTCCGGCGTGACAGGCTGTCTGCTCGTCACGTCGGAGGCGATGACCTACGCGGCGGCGACAGTTCACTTCAGGCAGTGGTGTAACTCTGAGACACGCCGCGTTTGTGGCATACTGCCAGGGTTTGATCATTCGAGATGAGGCTTGCGCCAGGATGGATCGTTCGTCGCACACCACACAAGGCAGACCGGCTGCCGTCATCGTTTTGCCGCTGCTGGCGCTGCTACTGGTCGCCTTCTTTGTGCGCGTCTACAACCTCGATGTGGCGCCGCCTGGGCTGCACTTCGACGAGGGCGCCAACGGGACGGACGCGCTGCGCGTGTGGCAGGGCGTGACGCCACTCTTCTTTCCTGAGAACAACGGGCGCGAACCGCTCTTCATCTATCTTCTGAGCCTGTTCGTCGGCGCGCTGGGCCACAACGCGCTGGCTCTGCGCTTGCCCGCCGCCTTTACGGGCGTGGTTGCCGTCGCCAGCACATTTGCGCTGGGGCGTCGCCTGCTCAACGACCGCGCGGCGCTGATCGGCGCTGGCTTCGTCGCTGTCACCTTCTGGACAGTGGCGCTCAGCCGCATTTCCTACCGCGCCAATCTCTTTCTGGCGCTCTTCCCGCTCTGGCTGCTGCTCTTGTGGCGCTGCCGCCAGCGCAGCGACCTGCACCCCTACGTGCTGGCGGGCCTGCTCCTGGGCGTGATGCAATACACCTACATCGCCGCGCGCTTTGCGCCGCTGCTGCTGCTCGTGCTGGTAGTGGATTGGCGGCGCACCCTGCGCTGGCGCGGCGTGGTCGCGCTGGTGCTGACCGCTGCGCTCGTTGCCGCACCGCTCGCCGTGGCGATCTATCTCAACCCGGCGGCTGGCTTCCAGCGTTCGCAGCAAGTCTGGCTCTTTGCGCGCCCGGAGCCGTTGACGCTGTTTTGGCTGCAATTCACCGCGCATCTCAAGATGTTTGGCCTCACCGGCGACCCGATCTGGCTGCACAATCTCCCCGGACGGCCACCCGTCGCCTGGTTCGTGGCGCCCTTCTTTGTGATCGGCGCGCTTTTCTCCCTGCGCCAGCCAGCGCCGCGCACCCTGCTGTGGACGGTGCTGATCATGATCTGGCCGGGCATCCTGGCGGTCTCTGGGACGCCGCTGCCGCCCAATCATCTGCGCGTGCTGGTCATCGCACCGGCGACCTTTCTGCTGGCGGGCTACGGCATCGTGCGACTGGTGGGCGAGCAGCGCGCAAGATGGGCGCTGTTGCTGGGGCTGCTGCTCGTCACCGCCGACGGCGCGCTCAGCTACCGCGACTACGGTCGTTGGCAGGCGGCGCGCGAGAGCTACGAGCAATACGACGCCGACATGCTCAACATCGCCGCCGCCATCGACGCCAACCCGGAGACCTACTACATTGTGCCGGTGTCGTGGGGCTGGCCGCGGCGCAACTACTGGTCGATTGACTTCATCACCGACTTCAACACCAACTACGCGGTTGTGGAGCGACCGTTCTTGCTGACAACGCCACCGACGGCGCCGCGCGTGGGGCTGGTGCGCTGGCTGGCTGGCATGCACGCCGACGCCGACCCGCAGCGCCGTATCGAAGCGCAACTCCGTCTGGCGGGCTACGTCGCCGACGGGGTGGAAGAGGGGCGGACATACCAGATCGAGTATTACCGCCCCGCTCCAGCCACCACTCAGCGCGTGGAGTTGACGGGCGGCCCAGTGGTGACGCAAGGCGGGGTGACACTGGACGCGGCGACGGTCTATTGCTTCCTGCCTGCGGGCGCCCCCGCGGAGCAACTGGCGGTCGACCTGGCGTGGCAAGCGCCGGGGCCGCAGCCGGTCGATGTGTCGGCTTCGGTGCGGCTGGTGGATGGCAACGGCAGCGTGGCGGCGCAGGTCGATGCCTGGCTGCAAAACGCTAACGGACGCACCGCCCGCGCCTGGGAGACGCCCGACAGCGGCACACAATTTTTCGAGTTTCCCGACGACCCAATCCCGCCCGGCGTCTACGCAGTGTGGGCGATCCCCTACGCGACCGAGTCCGCCCAGGCGCTGCCACTGGCGAGCGACCATCCAGCATACAGCCTGGGCGAGATCACGCTGCCACTGTGCAACGAGGCGCCATGAGGTGGAGCAGCGTGCGGCCAGGGGCCAGGGGCGAGAGGCAGGCGACAGGGCGCGCTTGCCTCTCGCTGGCGTTGGGGGCTGCCGTCATTGCGCTGCCGGCGATGTGGGTCTTGCTGACGCACGGCCTGCCCATCATCGCCGATGACACCCCTGTGCACCTGATGCGCCTTTATCTGCTCGACCAGCACGTGCGCGCCGGCGAGCTGCTGCCGCGCTGGCTGCCTGAGCTCTACACAGGCTACGGCTATCCGCTTTTCACCTTTTACGCGCCGACGATGTACTACCTTGCCGAGTGGCTGCATCTGGCGGGCGCCACACTGGTGGACGGCTACCGCCTCGCCTACGCCCTCGCCGTGATCGCAGGGGCGGTGGGTGCAGCGTTCCTGGGGGCGGGGCTGTATGAGAATCAAGCGATTCAGCGATTGGGAGATTGGAGATTGGAGATTGCGCGCGCTGGCGAATCTCCCAATCTCCAATCTCCAATCTCTCAATCTCCGCCGCCCTCCTCACCGCCGCCGCTTACACCTACACCCTCTACCTGCTGGCGAATGTCTACGTGCGTGGGGCGTTCGGCGAGGTGGGTGCACAGGCGCTGCTGCCGTGGCTCTTCTGGGCGTGGCGCGGGTCGCTGCGGACGCCACGGCGCGTGACGTGGCTGGCGCTTGCCGCCGTGCTGCTGGCGTTGCTCGCCGCCACGCACACGATCACCTTTTTGCTGGCGCTGCCTTGTCTGGTCGCTTACGTCGTGATCCAGGCGACGGCGCGGCGCAAGCTGGCGTTGCTGGCCGCGCCCGCCACCGCAGCAGGGCTGGCCGCGCTGTTGAGCGCCGTGATCTGGCTGCCGCAACTGCTGGAGCGGGGCAATCTCGCAACCACCGCCTGGTCAACGCCGCTGCTGCTCGACAACCTCTGGCGCTGGCAGGATTTCGTGGCGCTCGACTTGCGATTCCGGGCGGTGGCTGGCGGACAGACGCCCTACCAGTTCGGCGCCGTGCAGGTGTGGTTGCTGCTGGCCGGGCTGATCTGCACGCGGCGGCGCACAGCGGAATGGTGGTTCTGGGTTGGCGTGTGCGGCGTATGTGTGGCGCTGATGTCGCCGTTGAGCGCACCGCTGTGGGCAGCTTTCCCGGCGCTGGCGGTGGTCCAATTCCCGTGGCGGCTGTTGAGTGTGGCCGGGCTGGCGACGGCGCTGATCGGCGCCGGCGCGGTCACCGCCTTCAGGACGCCCGCGGCACGCGCGCTGGCGACCGCACTGGCGGTTGTCTTCCTCGTGATCACGCAGACGCCGCGCGCCGCCGAGACGCCGCACGTGGCAGCCCCGTCCGATATCAGGCTGTCGCCGGCGTCGCTGGCGCGCTTCGAGGCGGCGGAATCCGCTTACGGCGCCGGCTACGACGATGAATTTTTGCCGCGCTGGGCGAAGCCGGCGACGCTGGCGGAGGTTGCGCCTGCAGCGCCGCCGATCACAGCCACCGTCGTCGCCACCGAGGCGGCGTCGACGGGCGACCTGCGCCTGAGCGTAGACGCGCCGCATCCCTTCACGCTGCGGTGGCGTCAATTCTACTTCCCACAAGTCAGCGCAACGTTGGACGCAAGTGAAGCGCTCGCCACGACGCCGGATGGGCGCACGGGGTTGGTGGCGATGAAGATGCCCGCCGGCGCGCACGTGCTGGAGATTCGGCGCAGCGCCACCCTGCCGCAGCAAGCGGGGCTATGGCTGAGCGTGCTCGGCGCCGCGCTGCTGGCGATGCTGTTGACGGCGCAGCGTGCGTGGCGAACGCTGACCGTGACGGCGGCGGCGGCGCTGGTGATCGGCGGGGTGTGGGGCTTCAAGGCAGTGGCGTCGGCGCCGCTGATGCAACAGCCTGCCGTAGCGTTGCCGCGTGCGGTTGCACCTGGGCTTGACCTGATCGGCATCAACGCCACTGTCACCGACGTCGACCGATTGCAAGTGGCGCCGACCTGGTTCGTGCGCGCCAACCAACCGGAGCTGCTGGCGCACTGGCAACTGATCGACGCCGATGGCCGTGTTGCGAGTGAGATCGAGAGTGCGCCGCGCTTTGGCGTGTGGCGCAGCGCCGCATGGACGCTTGGCGAGATTGCGCCCGATGCGGCGGAGCTGGCGCTGCCGCCAGGCATGGCCGCTGGGGTCTACACGGCGACGCTATCGTTGCGCACCGCGGCGGGCGGGGAGGAGGTGCTGCGCAACCAGCCGCTGTTGACAGTGACGCTGCCGGCGATCCCACCCGTTGCGCCGACGCACACGCCAGAGGTCACGTTTGGCACGGCAGAGGGCGCGGTGGCAAGGCTCATCGGCGTGCGCGTCGCCGTTGCTGGCGCGCCAGTCGTCGGACGCGCACGCGCTGCGCCTGGCGACCGCGTGGCTGTCGATCTGCTGTGGCAGCCGCTGACGCCCGACCGCACCGCGTATCAGAGCTTCGTCGAGATCGTGGACGCCGCACAACACAAGGTGGCGGCGCAGGATTTGCAGGTCGGCTGGCGCGACACAGTGCGCGAGTTGTGGCAACCCTCGCTGGCGCCACATGAAGCGACGACGCTGCGCCTGCCGCATGACGCCGCCAGCGGCCTCTACACGGTGCGCGTTGGGCTGCGCGACCGGCGCACCGGCGAACTGCTGGCCGTTTTCAATGCCACAGGCGCGCCGCTAGGCGATCTCTATTCAGTTGCCACGTTCAAGCTATTGGCGCCGCTGCAGCGCCGCCCCACTGCCCGGGTTGCGGCGACCTTTGGCGAGCAGATCGCGCTGGAGGGCTACACGCTGACGCCAGACCCGACCGTCCACCCCGGCGACACGCTCACAGTGACGATCTTCTACCGCGCGCAGAAGGCGATGCCGACCGACCACACGCGCTTCCTGCAACTGCACAGCCTGGCGCACGGCATGGCGGCGCAGGCCGACGCCATGCCGCAGGACGGCGCCAACCCAACCTCGGCGTGGGTCAAGGGGGAGCGCATAGCCGACACCGCCGTGCTGCACGTTGCGCCGGATGCTGCGCCGGGCGCGTATCGGTTATTGCTGGGCTTTTATGATGCAACCACTGGCGCGCGCCTGCCGGCGGTGGCTGGCGACGGCGCGCCTTTGCCAGATCAGGCGGTCGAGCTTGCACAGATCAACGTTGTCGAGTGAACCAGCGGGCGCTGCACAAGTAGCCGCAGCGCCCGCACCGAGCCTCCGTCCGCCACATTACTGCGCGGCAGGCACAGCCTCACCTTCTTCCGCGTCGTTCTCTACACCATCTTTGACCGTACGCAAATGCGGGAAAAGGATCACCTCGCGAATCGTGTCCGTGTTGGTGAAGATCATCGTGAGCCGGTCGACGCCCATGCCAAAGCCGCCGGTGGGCGGCATGCCATAACTGAGCGCCTCGATGTAATCCTCGTCGATCGGATGCGCCTCGTCGTCGCCGTGACGTGCACGATAGGACTCGTCCACAAAGCGCTGAAGCTGGTCGATGGGGTCGTTGATCTCGCTGAAGGCGTTGCAGACCTCCATGCCCACCATGAAGCCCTCGAAGCGCTCGACCTGACGCGGGTCATCGGGTGAACCCTTTGCCAGCGGGCTGACGTCGCGCGGGTAGTCGATGAGAAAGGTCGGCTGAATCAGATTTGGCTCGACGTACTTCGCCATCAGGCTATCGACCAGTTTGCCCCACGTGCTGCGCGGATCAGGCTCGTGGCCGCGGCGGCGCATCTCGGCTGCCAGCGACTCGGCGTCGGGATAGGCTTCGTAGTCGATGCCGGTGGCGTCGAGGATCGCCTGACGCAGCGGAATGCGGCGCCACGGCGGCGTCAGGTCGATGGTGTGTCCCTGCCACGTGAGCGTGAGGCCGCCCGTGACCTGTTGCGCCACGTAGGCCACCATTTCCTCGGTGCGGCGCATGACATCGTGATAGTCGGCGTAGGCTTCGTAAAATTCAAGTTGTGTGAACTCAGGGTTATGCTTGAAACTGACGCCTTCGTTGCGGAAGTCGCGTCCGATCTCGTAGACGCGATCATAGCCGCCAGCGATCAGCCGCTTGAGATAGAGCTCGAAGCTGATGCGCAGGTAGAGGTCCTGGTGGAGCTGGTTATGATGTGTGATAAAAGGCCGCGCCGCCGCGCCGCCGTAAAGCGGCTGCAGGATGGGCGTCTCCACTTCCAGAAAGCCCTCGCCATCAAGGTAGTTGCGCAGGGCGCGCACGATAGCTGCACGCGTGCGGAAGATGTCGCGCACCGGCGGATTGGCAAGCAGATCGACGTAGCGGCGACGGTAGCGCTTTTCCTGATCGCGCACCCCGTGCCACTTGTCGGGCATTGGCTTGAGCGCCTTGGCAAGAAATTGCAGCTCTCGCACTTCGACGCTCAGTTCGCCGGTCTTGGTGACGCCCAGTTTGCCGGTGGCGCCGACAAAGTCGCCCAGGTCAATCAGCCGCTTCCAGATGTTGTCGTAGAAATCACCGGGCAGCGAGCCCTGGCGCAGCACCAACTGGATGGCGCCGGTGCCGTCCTCCAGATCGGCGAAGCTCATCTTGCCCATGATGCGGATGCGGCGCAGGCGTCCGGTCACGCTGACTTCGGGCGCGGCGTCGCCTGCCTCCTGGTGCAGGGCGCGGGCGGCGGCGATGGTGTGCGTGCGGCGCGCGCGCGCAGGGTAAGGCTCGATGCCAGCGGCGATCAGAGCTTCCAGATTCCTGAGGCGGGCCGCCTCTTGATCGGACAGATTGGCCGGGTCGAACAAGGGATGATTGGGTGTATTCACACGCGTTACTCCATTTTTGGCGACAGGCATAACGATGCCCGGCGCATCGACTGGCCGGGCACGTGGACGGTGAAGTTATCCGGCATAGAGCCATCTATGCTCTGGTGGTCGATCAAGCGATGCGCCAGATTATTTCACCCGCACAATTTCGAAGACAATCTCGCCGCCCGGCGACTTCACGACCGCCTGCTCACCGACGCGCTTGTTGAGCAGGGCGCGCCCCATCGGGCTTTCGTTGCTGATGCGCCCCTGGCTGGGGTTGGCTTCCGGTGGGCCGACAATGGTGTACTCCTCTTCGGCGTCGGCGTCTAGCTCGCGCACCACCACGGTGCGTCCGATTGTGACGACGTTGGGGGCGGCGGCGGTGTCGCTGATCACCTGAGCATTCTTGAGGATCGCCTCCAACTCACGGATGCGGCCCTCCAGAAAGCCCTGTGCGGTCTTGGCCTCGTCATAGCCAGCGTTCTCGCTGATGTCGCCTTCCGCCTTGGCTTCGGCGATCATCTGGGCGACCTCCATGCGCCGCGTGGTGGTCAGGTATTCCAGCTCTTCCTTGACCTTGCGCAGTCCTTCGGGCGTCAAAAATATGGGTTGGTTGTTGCTCATACTCGATATTTTCTGGGAACGATGTTCCAATTCCTCGGTTGGATAGCCAATCACCACATGCGCGCCGCTGCAACGCCATCCAGCCGCTGCAGTTCTTGCGACCGGTGTTTTCGACGTGACAGTAGTTGGCTGGCAATGACGGACGAGGTAAGCGTCCTGCATTCATAACGCCGCCAGCGTGCATTATGTTTCCACGTCGGCCGCATCGGGCGCTGTGCGATGAAAAACACCGCCTGACTCAGGCGGCGCACACGTAATGTCCTGTCTACGAAAGCAAACGCCGACCCGGTTCAGGTCGGCCCATCAAGTTGATGCTCAGTATAATGCATCTTGCAACATCTGTAAAATCATAATTTTCCCCTGCGCATTGATCCCTGTATGATTGAGCATATGCACACACCATCACCTGAGCGTACGATTTTTGACCGCTTTGCCCGCTTCTATGACAACGATTACCGCGACTACACCGACGACATCGATCTGGTGGCAATGTTGGCGGAGGAATGGGGCGACCCGCTGCTAGAGTTGGGTTGCGGCACGGGGCGCGTGTTGCTGCCCCTGGCGGCGGCCGGGCATGAGATCACCGGCGTCGACATCAGCCCGGCGTTGCTGGCGCAGGCGGCGGAAAAACTCGCCCGGCAAGGACGCGCATCCGCCCAGCTCGTGGAGGCTGATCTGCGCACCTTCGACCTGCAAAGCAAGGATTACGCCTTCGCCTTCTGCGTCAGCAACACGTTGATGCACCTGACCAGCGTCGATGACCAGATGGCGGCGCTGCGCACGGCGGCGCGTCACTTGCGTCCTGGCGGGCGGCTGCTGCTCGAACTCTTTAACCCGGACCTGCCGCGTCTGTTTGCGGTTGACGGGGTGATGGAGCTGGCCGACCGCTGGCAAGATGAAAGCAGCGGCGCTGAGGTGCTCAAGTGGAGCGTGCGCCGGCTCGATCTGGCGGCGCAACTTCAGGAGACGATCTTCATCTACGAAGAGCTCTTCGCCGACGGGCGCACGCAGCGCACGACCTGCCCGTTCACGCTGCGTTTTCTGTGGCGCAGTGAGGCGGAGTTGATGCTGCAGCTCGCCGGTTTCGTCGTCGAAGAGGTGTGGGGCGACTGCGAAGGTGCGCCCTACGCCGATGGCAGCGACCACCTGATCTTGATTGCAAGGAAATCAAACACATAAATTTGGGCTTACGCAGATTCTAGTGTGTCACCTTCCTGGAAGCTGAGAGCTTCCAGGAAGGTTGCTGAGCTAAATGCGTAAGTCCTATAAATTCCACTTCATCGCCATCGAAACCATTTTCCAAATCGAGGGGTGCTATGCACGCACAAACCAATCTACCCAGGGAAGCGCGGCGCGCGTTTGCACGGTTGCTGCCGCGCCTGGAAAGCGAATTCGCCGCCGCCACCGCCACCGAGGCATGGGCCACCTTCCGTCGCCGCCTGGATGCACATTTCAACGATCTGTTCAACTTACTGTTCACACTCTACGGTGACCGCTATGATTTTCTCTATCACCTGGAGCGGTTGCTGGCGGAAGCGGCGCAATCCTGGCTGGATCGCCCACAGCCGCTCAAGGCGTTGGACGCTGAACGCGAGCGCCAGCCGTTGTGGTACCAGTCCGAGCAAATGTTGGGCGGCGTCTACTACGTCGACCTCTTTGCCGGCGACCTGAAGGGGATGCGCGCCAGGATTCCCTATTTCCAGGAGTTAGGGCTGACCTACCTGCACTTGATGCCCCTGTTCAAGGCGCCAGAGGGCGACAACGACGGCGGCTATGCTGTGAGCGACTACCGCCAGGTCGATCCACGGCTGGGGACAATGGAAGACCTGCGCGCGCTGGCGACGGAGCTGCGCCAGCACGGCATCAGCCTGGTGCTGGATTTTGTCTTCAACCACACGTCGGACGAGCATCGCTGGGCGTTGGCGGCGCAAGCCGGCGATGAGGACTTCGCTGACTACTACTTCATCTTCCCTGATCGCACGCTGCCCGACGCCTACGACCGCACCTTGCGCGAGATCTTCCCGGATCAGCATCCAGGCAGTTTCACCTATCGCCCCGACATGCAGCGCTGGGTGTGGACAACGTTCAACTCCTTCCAGTGGGACTTGAACTATCGCAACCCCGAAACGTTTCGCAGCATGGCGGCGGAGATGCTCTACCTGGCGAATGTCGGCGCCGAGGTGTTGCGACTGGATGCGTTGGCTTTCACCTGGAAGGAAATGGGCGCCACCTGTGAGAACCTGCCCAAAGCACACACGCTGGTGCGCGCCTTCAACGCCGTGCTGCGCATCGCAGCGCCTGGGTTGCTCTTCAAATCCGAAGCCATCGTCCACCCCGACGAGGTGGCCCGCTACATCAGCGCGCAGGAATGCCAGCTTTCCTACAACCCGCTGCTGATGGCGCTGCTGTGGAACAGCCTGGCAACGCGCGAGGTGCGGCTGCTGCGGCATTCCATGGGCTACCGTTTCGCCATCCCGGACGACTGTGCGTGGGTCAACTACATCCGCTGTCACGACGACATCGGCTGGACCTTCGACGACGGCGACGCTGGCGCGCTCGGCATCAACGGCTACGACCACCGCCGCTTCCTCAACAGCTTCTACACCGGGCGTTTTCCCGGCAGCTTCGCGCGCGGGCTGCCCTTCCAGGAGAACCCACGCACCGGCGACGCGCGCATCTCCGGCACACAGGCGTCGCTGGCCGGGCTGGAAGCAGCGTTGCGCAGCGGCAACCCCGCCGAGATCGAGCTGGCGGTGCGGCGCATTCTGCTGCTCAACAGCATCGTGCTCAGCATTGGCGGCATCCCCCTCATCTATCTGGGCGACGAGATCGGCATCCTCAACGACTACAGCTATGTCGAAGACCCGGCGAAAACGAGCGACAGCCGTTGGGTGCATCGCCCACGCATCGATTGGGCGCAGATGGCGCGGCGCCACGATCCCACCACGCTGGAAGGGCGCATCTTCGGCGGGATGCAGCACCTGATCAAGCTGCGCAAGGCGACGCCCGCTTTCGCTGGCAACGACATGCACGTTATCAACCTGGGCAACGATCACATTTTTGCCTATGTCCGCACAGGGCGCCAGGGCGAGCGCGTGCTGGTATTGGCGAATTTCAGCGAACATACGCAGCCTGTCGCCGCTAACGAAGTGCGCCTCTACGGGCTGAGCTATCACTTCTACGATCTGGTGGCGCAGCGTGAGATCACGCTCAGCGACGAACCGATCGTGCTGGAGCCCTATCAGGTGATGTGGCTGGCGGCGTAACGCGGCTGCCACAAAGATTGTACAGGCCACACCTTTGCCAAGTCATCGTCCGCCCTGGCTAGACAAAGGTGTGACCTGCCCCAAACGTCGATGTGCAAACACTTCGCCGACCAATCTCAAAAACCACGCAAACATCGCGATCCCTGCACAGCCCCAGATTTTGTCCAGGTGTAGCCAGCGGGCCGATCAATCTGCGCGAGTTTGTATACTTCGGCACGGAAATTGCACGAATTACGTGCGATAGTTGCCAGTTGTACGATTGAATCATGGAGTTCAACAACATCGGACATACACAAGGAGGATTTTCATGGCTTTTACATTACCGGCTCTGCCATACCCAGAGAATGCGCTTGAACCCTACATCGATGCCCGCACGATGAACATTCATCACACCAAGCACCATCAGGCGTACATCACCAACCTGAACAACGCCATCGCCGGCACCGAATGGGAGAACATGAGCATTGAGGAAATCTGCCGGAAGATCGAGAGCGTGCCAGAGAACATCCGCACTGCTGTGCGCAACAATGGCGGCGGTCACGCCAACCACAGCCTCTTCTGGACGATCATGGGGCCGAATGCTGGCGGCGCACCGACTGGCGCCCTGGCCGACGCGATCAACGCCAAGTGGGGCAGCTTCGACGAGTTCAAGGCCAGGTTCAAGGCGCTCGGCGTCGGTCGTTTTGGCAGCGGCTGGGCGTGGCTGGTCGTCAAGACCGATGGCAGCCTCGACGCCTACAGCCTGCCCAACCAGGATAGCCCGCTGATGCAGGGCGATACGCCGATTCTGGGGGTGGATGTGTGGGAGCATGCGTACTATCTGAATTACCAGAACCGCCGCCCGGATTACCTGGACGCATGGTGGAATGTCGTCAATTGGAACGAAGTCGCCAGGCTTTATGCCGCGGCAGTCAGGTAAAACGTTCTTTCTACCAGGTCGCACATTTTTACCAAACAGGCAGGGAATTGCGGGCGATCCGTGCGGGTCGCCCGCAATTTTTCAGAGTTGGTCACACGATCTGAGTGAAGGGTGAAACCTGCCATGACTGACTTACTGACATGGTTGAAGCAGTTGCTGCGCATCGACGTGGCGTCAACGCCGGCGCCCTCCATAACTGGTGCACCTCAACTGACGCCAGCGCCTTTTGAGATCCCAGTCCTGCTCGTTCACTACTTTCCCCCCAAAGGCAACCTGATCGATCGCAGTGTCACCGGCGACGTGGACGCGCCGATCGAGGTGATCCGCACGCACACGCGCACGACGACGGCGCAGGTGATCGAGGCGCTGGAACAGGGTAGCCGTTTTCGCGCCTACAAACAGCCCGCCGCCGCGCCCAGTCTGCACTACACCATCGTGGATAGCCTGGAGTTTCTAGAGCCACTGCCTACCTGGCGCAAGCCCGGCCACCGCGTGCCGATGACCGACTACAACGCCATCATGGCGCGCATCGACGCCCGGCGGTGGGTGATGGAGCAGAACGTCAAGGAAATCTGGATTTGGGGCTATCACGGCGGCGTCATCGACCTGTGGGAGTCGAATATGGCAGGGCCGTGGGGTGACATCAGCAACAGCGACCGCGACCCGCACGACCTGCCCGTCTTCGACCGCACCTACACCGTCTATCACTACAACTACGGGCGCGGCCCCTCAGAGGCGGTGGAGGATCACATGCACCAGATCGAGGCGGTGCTGCGCCACATCGACCCGGATCTCTTTTGGAACAAATTCGTGGGCAAACCTGGTGAAGGGCGCTGTGGCTGGGCGCACTATCCGCCCAACGGGGAACGCGACTACGATTGGCGCAACCGCACGGTCGTGATGAGCGACATCGAAGATTGGCGACCTGACGGCGACGGGCAAAAAATCCCCATCAACTGCGACCGCTGGCAGGGGGACAGCCTGCACTGGTTCATCTACTGGATGCAAAGCCTGCCGGGCGCCGGCAACGGTCTCACCTATTGCGGGCGGCCACTCACCAACTGGTGGACTTTCATCGGCGACTTCGACGGGGCAATGCGGGCGCGGCTGGGGTTGGTGGAGTGAAGGTCAGCACCCCGGGAAGAATAATTATTTGACGTTCACTTCCAGATCGATCTGTTCCACAAGATCAACTGAGATAGATCGCATGTGCGCGTTGCGATGGACTAGCACAGATCTCCTTATATGGGCGGCTGCAGCAATGAGGGCATCGACCAAAGGCACACGTTGCGCCGCGCGGCACCCCAGCACAAAAGCTGAGTTTGCAACCGCCGCGTCGATGACCACCACCTCACTGAAAAGCAACAAATAGTCTGCGACGGCAGCTACCGCGTCTTCTTCAGTTGCCCCCAAATCGCGCAGCCGCCGCCCAAATTCGGTCAACGTCACGCTGGCTACGGACATCTCAGTTTCAGGCGCCTCAAACAGAGCCTGAACCCTCTCCCAGCCCAACTCCTTTCGGTAATGCACCAGGATGGCTGAAGTATCTAGCAAGTAGCGTATTTGCGTCACCCTTCAGCCTCGCGTTCTGCGATCAACTCAGCGACCGCGTCACGATTGGGCGCAAAGCGCCGCCCTGCGCCGAGCAAACGACGCGCAAGTTCGGCACGGTCGGGGATGACGCGCACGAGGATTTCATCTGTGCCTTCTATAACCTGCCAGTCCAGGCGATAACCGGGTTTGATACCATAGTGCCGCCCAACTTCCGCCGGTATGGTGATCATATTTTTCTGGGTGACAGTTGTAATCATAGGAAAAGATTACCTCATGGATAATCAGCTTGTCAAGGTGCAATTTCGGACGCAGTTTATGCCGTTTTTGCGACAGCGTCCTCGATCAGTTCACTGACCCAGCGATTCAGGCTGCGGTGCGTCTGCTTCGCCTTGAACGCAGCGGTGCGGTGCAACGTTGGGGAGATACGCACGTTGAAAACATCAGAAAATGGCTTCTCTGGCTCCTCGCCACGTTCGGTGCAAAAGGCCAAATAATCGTCCACCGATTCGCGCAGCGCCGTCCGTAACCCCTCGACCGACGCACCCTGCAATGTGATCACGTCGCGGGTATTGATCACCTCGCCGCAAAAGACACCGGCTTCATCGTCGAATTCCACTGTACCGACATAACCTTTGTATTCCACGCTTACGCTCTCTGCCGCACATCCAGCGCGTCGCGCAGGCCGTCGCCGAGCAGGTTGAAGCCGAGCACGGTCAGGATCAGCGCAAAGCCGGGGAAGATGATGAGGTGCGGCGCGGTGAAAACCTGGTTGCGTTCCTGACCGATCATCGACCCCCACTCTGGCGTCGGCGGCTGTGCGCCCAGGCCGAGGAAGGAGAGCGCCGCGGCGTCGAGGATGGCGACGGCGATGCCCAGCGTGCCCTGCACGACGAGCGGCGTCAACGCGTTGGGCAGGATGTTCTGCAGCAAGATGCGGCTGGAGGGAGCGCCGATCGACTGACCGGCAAGCACGTAATCTTGCTGTTTGATCGCCAGGACGCTGGAGCGCATGATGCGCGCATAGACAGGGATGCTCACGATGCCGATCGCCAGCAGCGTGTTGATCAGCCCTGGCCCCAGCACCGTGACGATGGCGATCGCCAGGATCAGGCTGGGAAAGGCAAGCAGGATGTCCATCAACCCCATCAGCAGGTTGTCGGTGTAGCCGCCCACGTAAGCCGACACGGCGCCGATGAACGCGCCGATGACAATTGCAAAACCGACGGAGAGGATGCCAACCATCAGTGACAACCGCGCGCCATAGAGCACACGGCTGTAGAGATCGCGCACGTTGCCATCGGTGCCAAAGAAATATTCGGGCTGATCCGCCGGGCAACCGAAGAGATGGATGCACGGCGCCGACCGCTTTTGCACGTCCGCCAACCCAATCTGCGCCTGGATCGGATCGTGGGTCGCCAGCACCGGTGCGAAGACGGCAATGAAGATCAGCCCCCCCAGAATGATCATGCCGATGATTGCCGAGCGACGATGAAAGAGCCGACGCATAGCCGTGCTCCACAAGCCGCGCGGTTTGGTGTTGAAGATCGGCTCAACAGCATTCGGGGTGGTGGTGACAGCAGATGTACTCATGAGGATCTGGGAGCGCTTCTCAACTCAGACGGATACGCGGATCGAGCACGGCGTAGGAAAGATCGACCAGCAGATTGATAAACACGTACATAAAGGCAATGATCAGCGTGAAACCCTGGATCACGCCATAATCGCGCGAGGAAATGGCGTCGAAGAGCGTGCGTCCCACCCCGGTCAGCCCAAAGATCGTCTCCGTGAGGACAGCGCCGCTGAACAAGCCGCCGAGCTGAAGCCCCAGAATCGTCACCACCGGCAGCAGCGCATTGCGCATGGCGTGGCGGAAGATGACGTTACGCTCGTTGAGCCCCTTGGCGCGCGCGGTGCGCATGTAGTCCAGGGTCATCACCTCCAACAGGCTCGACCGCGTCATGCGCGCAATGATCGACATCGGCACAGTGGCGAGCACAATCACCGGCAAGATCAGGTGGCGAGCCGCATCGCCGGCAACCTTGAAGTTGAGGGTGAGCAGCCCGTTGATCACGTACATCTGTGAGAGAAAATCGAGCAACCAGCGCAGCGGCCCGCCCAGGTCTTCCATCCCCCAGGCTTCCGGGATCGTCTTGACGATGATGCCAGCCTGCAGGCGGCCCGAGGGAGGCAGCGCGAACGGCGTATCTTTGAGGATGACGGCAAAGAGATAAGCCGCCAGCAACCCCAGCACAAAGATGGGCACGGAGACGCCCAGATTGGCAAAGACCATGGTCACGGCATCGATCGGCGAGTTCTGCCACTTGGCGGCAACCACCCCCAACGTCATGCCGACGATAGTCGCCACGAGCAGCGACAGGAGCGCCAGCTCAATGGTGACCGGCAGTCGCTCCATCAGCATATCCGTGACAGGACGGCCAAAACGCAGGGAATTGCCCAGGTCGCCAGTCAGTACGCGGCCAAAATAGTAGGCGAATTGCACCGGAATCGGTTTGTTCAGCCCCATGCGTTCCATGAAGGCGTCGCAGACGACATCGGTGGCCTTCTCACCAAGCACAGCGCGGCACGGGTCGCCTGGAATCAGGCGGCTGAGCAGAAAGGTCAGAAATAAGATTCCGATCAAGACCGGTATCGCCAGAACGACGCGTCGAAGGATGTAAACGAACACTGTTTCTGAATCCGCCCTCCAGCCAGATCAAATATCGCGTAAGATGGTGCGATTGGGGCGGCGGTCGCCGCCCCAATCGCGTTTCAACGAAAGGCGCCTACTCTGCGGGCGCTGCGTTCAACAGGCCGTTGAACAGCGAGGAGAAGTAGGTGAAGTTGCCATCGCGCCCGACGTGGAGCGGATGGGCGGCGTCCCACTGTACGGCGAAGGAGAGCACGACATCATTGGCGTCGAGCGTAGCGCCGTTGTGGAACTTGACGCCATCGCGCAGCGTGAAGGTCCACTCGGTCAGGTCATCATTCGCAGCCCAATCCGTGGCAAGCGACGCCACAACGCGGGCTGTGCGCGGCTCATACGCCAGCAACGACTGCATCACCTGTTCGCAGGCGCGCAGCGTCTCGCCATCGGTCTCGTCGGCGCAGTAGAGGCCGATCGGCTCGGCGTTCTGCATCCAGACCAATGTATCGCGACCGCCCGGATTCATCAGCGCAAACTGCTCGGCGCCAATGTCTGAAGCGTAGGCGCCCTCAACGTCGGCTTTGAAGGCCGCCGCATTGCCACCGTGCGCCACGGGAATCATGGGCACATGCTGTTTGATCCGTTCATTCGCCTTGTCGTAGAAGGGTTGGCGTTCTTCAGGTGTGGCGCGCGTGGAGCCTTCCTTCAGCGCCTCCCAGATATCGGGGAAGCCTGCGCCAAACTGCGCCGACGCGCCGGGGCCGAAGTGATAATCCAGGAAGTTGGTGGCGTCTGGGTAGTCGGCGCCCCACCCCAACATGTGGAAGCCATCGATCTCGCCGCGGTCCGCCGCGTCGAGGAAGGCGCCAGATTCCATCTGGACGATCTCGACTTCAACGCCGATGTCGGCGAGCTGCGCCTGAATATCCTGCGCAACAATGCCAGGGTTGGGCAGGTAACCGCGCACCACGTCACGATAGGTGATCGTGGTCTTGAAGCCGGGCAACACGCCTTCTTCTTCCAAAATCTGCTTTGCCTGCGCCGGATCGTAGGGATACCAGTCCAGGCCCTCACTGTAGCCGAAAATGGCTGGCGGCATGAATTGCGTCGCCACCGACGAACCCGGCGGGTAGAAGTTGTCGACCAGGCGCTGGCGGTCGATGGCCATGGCGAACGCCTGACGCACGCGCTCGTTGTCGAAAGGCGGATACTTGTTGTTCATGCCCAGGTAGAAGACGTTGGTGCCGCTGCGCAGCGCCAGTTGCAGATTGGGGTCTTCTTCGACCGTGGCGAAGTCATCTGGCCCGACGCCGTCGATGCCATCAACTGTGCCGGCCTGGAGCTCAACCAGGCGCTGTGCGCTCTCGGCGCCCCAACGGAAGACGACGGTGGCCGGGATGGCTTTGTCGCCCCAGTAATCTTCGAAGCGCTGGAAGATCATCTGATCGCCGCGGCGCCAATCCGCCAGCATATAAGGGCCGGTGCCGTTGGGCTTCTCGATCAGGTCGCCGCCGCCGCCGGTGGCTTCCAGATAATCGGCGTCGTTGATGGCAAAGGCCGAGAAGGCGACCTTGGACGGGAACGCTACATCCGGGTAACAGAGGGTGAACTTGACGGTCTTTTCGTCCACCGCCTCCATCGACTTGAACAGGCCGCCGTAGTCACAATTTTCGGCGGCGTAGACCATCGGCTCGAAGGGGCCAGCCGGCGCCGCCGCAGCACCTGCGGCTTCAGTAGCCGGTTGCGCCGGTGCTGCGCCTGGGCCAGCCGGCGCTGCACAGCCGCCGATCACAAGCCCCAGAATCAGCACCACACTCAGCAAGAATATTGACTTGCGCATCGTTGGGCATTCTCCTTTCAGAGTTGGTTTGGTTGTGGAAAAACACGGTTGCGTTGGCGTGGCGCCAATATCCACACCAACGATACAGTTGCATACAATACTGGAAAACCAACCGTGTGGCAAATCGGTGTGGTTGCCCTCTGCCAAAGGCAACCACCGCGGCGCACCTACTGGCGTTGGCGCGGGTCAAGCGCGTCGCGCAGCCCGTCCCCCATGAAGTTGATGGCGAGGATGGTCAACGAGATGAGAAGGCCAGGGAACATCACCATCCAGGGCGCTTTGACCATATAATTGCGATTCTCGTAGAGCAAACTGCCCCAGGTCGGTACATCGGGAGGGAAGCCAAGTCCCAGGAAGGAGAGCGTGGATTCAGTCAAGATGGCGCTGGCAACGGAGAGCGTGGCGGCAACAATGATGATCGCCATGGTGTTGGGCAGAATGTGGCGCCACATGATCGAGCCATTGCGCACCCCCACATTCACAGCCGCCTCAACGAATTCCTTGCGCTTGAGCGACAAGACCGATCCGCGCACCATGCGCGCGGTTGGCATCCACCCAAAGACGCCGATGATCGTCACCACCATCACGAACGCGCCCACTTCCAGCCCGAAACGCATCCGCAGCGGGTCGCGGAAGAGCGACATCGCCACCAGCAGCAATGGAATCTGCGGCAGCGTTAGCATCATATCGGTGAAGCGCATGAGGATATTATCAAGTTTATTAACATAACCAGCTAACAGGCCGACAGTGGCGCCGGCGAACATGGCGATCAACATTGCCGCCAGACCAACCGACAGCGAAATGCGCCCCCCATAGATGCAACGCGCCAGCATATCGCGCCCGAGATCGTCCGTGCCAAAGGGATGCGCCGAGGAAGGAGACGCGCTTGCATCCAAAATGTTGATCTGTTTTGGATCAACCGGATAGAGATAGGGGCCGGCCAGCACGCCAAGCGTGATCAACGCAATCAAAGTCAACCCAAGCACAGCCAGACGATTGCGGCGGAATTGCACCCAGGCATCGCCCCACAAGGTGCGATGCTTACGTTTCTTCTGGGCGCCAATTTCAATTTTGGGTGATGCAGTGCCAGCGGAAATGCTCATTAGTAACAACCTTAGTTATAACGAATGCGCGGATCGAGAATCCCATAAGCGATGTCAGCGATCAGGTTGAAGATGACAACCAGCACCGCAAAGATCATCAGCACCGTCTGCACGACCGGGAGATCGTTGCTCTGAATCGAGATGATCAGTAGTTGACCGATGCCATTGACAGCGAAAATCTGTTCGGTGACGATGGCGCCGCCAAAGATGCCAGGAATCCCAAGCGCGATCAAGGTGACAACCGGGATCAGGCTGTTGCGCACTACATGGCGCGTGACGACCATACGCTCAGCAAGCCCCTTGGAACGCGCTGTGCGCACATAGTCCTGACGTAGATTTTCGATCGATGAGGAACGCGCAAAGCGGCTGATGGTGGCGACCTGGAAGAATGCCAGCACCATGACCGGCATGATCATCTGTTTGATCTGCTGTACGAGACTGTTCCAATCAGTCACGCGCAACGTCGTGTTATACAAAGATGGGAACCAGCCCAGCCACACGGCGAAAATCTGAATGACGAGGACGCCAGTGAAGAAGGTAGGCAACGAGAAACCAATGACGGCGAGCACGCTGGACGCCTGGTCGAACATCGAGTTTTGCCGATAGGCAGAAAACACCCCAATCGGGACGGCTATGGCGATAGATAGGAAGTAAGCCATCCCCACCACCCACAGCGTTTGGGGAAGGCGTTCGAGCACCAGATCGATCACCGGCTTCCCACGCGCCGTCCATGAGGTGATGCGCAGACGCCCTTCCGAATCACCAATCGTGATTCCAGTCGCCTTCTCGAAGGCGTTGATTGGTTCGTTCACCATGAATTGCTGCAACCAGCGGACATAGCGCACCGGCATCGGCTGATTCATGCCGAGAGATTCGCGGATCTGCAACTTGATTTCCATCGGCAGGCTGGGCGGCAGGTTAGCCGTTGGATCGCCCGGAGACAGCGCCAACAGCGCAAAGATCACAAAGCTGATAAAGAGCAAAGTGGGAATGGCTGTCAACAGACGGCGTAAAATGTATGTTCCCATGCACATTCCTTACTGATTTCTAGATTGGCTGCTCATATCGCCAGCCGTTGCGAGTCATGCGTCACGAGTCATGCGTCACGCATAACTCGTGAACCTGGCGAACAGTAACAGGCGCGTTCAACCGATGCAAGTGCACTGGCGCCAACAAAGGTGAAACGAATGGATAATGACGTTCGCTTCAGCGGCATCACTATCCATTCGTTTCGCTCCTCACCTACGAGTCAACTAGCGAGCACGATGCCAGTCTTCGATGTTCCATTCCTCCGACTCAAAGCCGCTGATCGCCGGGCCAACCAGACTGTTGGCATGGGCGGAGACCGAGGCGCGGAAGACCAACGGAATCGCGACGTAATTCTGCACGAGCATGTCGTTCAGTTGGATGGCGATCTTTGCACGCTCATCGCCAACCGCGGACTTGAGCGTCTTATAAAGTGCATCGTATTCAGGATTGCACCAGCGCTCCACATTGCTGCCGCCCCAGTTGTTGGCCGGGGTCTGAATGACATACTCACCATCCACCTGGCAGAGCCAGTTCGCCAGATATTGCTGCGGATCGGGATTGTCCGGCCCATTGGTGAACATCTGCACATCGGTGTAGAACTTGTTGAGTGTATCCGGGCTGGCCGGGTCGCCGCCAAAGAAGACTGCGGCCTCGACATTCTTCAGCTCGGTCTCAATGCCGATCTCCTTCCACCACTGTTGGATCAACGCCTGCGTCTTCTGGCGCACCGAGTTGGTGGAGGTCTGATAGAGAATCTTGAGCGGCGTTCCATCCGGCGTCTCGCGCACGCCGTCGCCGTTGCTGTCCACGTAGCCAGCTTCATCAAGCAAAGCGTTGGCAGCAGCAATGTCCTGTTTCAGGCATGCATCGTTATTGGTCGAAGCAACAGCAGGCGGACCGGCGAGCAGATTGCAGGTCGGCTTGCCACCGGCGCCGTAAAGTTGTTCGGCGATGATATTGCGGTCGATCGCCAGGGACAGCGCCTTGCGCACGGCGATGTCGGTCAGGAACGGGTGCGGGTTTGGATCATCCGGCGACCACACCGAGCGCTTGTCGCCCAGGTTGGGATCAGGGTTGGTGAAGTTGATCAGAATGCGTTCAACGTTGCCGCCAAAGCCAGCCAGAAGTTCGCCCAGCCCCTTCGCTTCCATGTCCAGCAACACTGCCGGCTCGACCTGCAGGTTCCAGCCATAGTCCGCTTCGCCGGTCTCGAGCACTGCGCGCGCCGAGGCAGAGGCATCCTCGGCGCCCTTGATCACAACTTCAGCAAAGTGGGGCTTGTTGGGGTCGCGGTAGTTCTCGTTGATTTCGTAAACGACCGTGTCGTTGGCGCGGAACTCTTTGACCTTATACGGCCCAGTGCCAATTGGGGCGGTGTTCTGCTCGGAACACGACTGCGCCGCCTCGCCGATGCAGTTCTCGAATTGCGCCTTCTGCAACACCGGCGACAGGTAACCGACAAAGGGGATGTACGGATAGGGCGCCGGGTCGCTAAATGTGATCTTGACCGTCAACGGATCGACCGCCTCGACATTTGCCACCGGCACAAAGTTCTGCACCGTGCAGCCAGTAAGGGGCGCCGTGCAGTATTGCCAGGTGAAGACAAAATCATCAGCAGTCAACGGCGTACCGTCCGACCATAGGACGCCTTCCTTCAGCTTGTAGGTGATGCTCATCAAGTCTTCGGATACACCGCCATTCTCAACCGTTGGCACCTCGGCAGCCAATGCAGGCACCAGCTGGCTGTCCTGGTCAAATTCCAACAGCGGCTCAAGGATCAGCGAGGCGCCATGGAAGTCTTTGGTGCCGCTGGCAAGGTACGGATTCAGAATCGACACTTCCTGCCAGTAGACGAGCGTCACGGTTCCATCCGTGCCGCGCCCTGGCTCCGCCGGCAAGTCGGACGATGGCGCGGCTGCAGCGGGCGCTTCACCGCCGGTCGCAGGCGCAGTTGCTGGCGCAGCGCAGGCGGCGAAGATCATCGCCAACACCGCCAGCAGACCAATCACATAGAAGGCTCTACGGTTTCCTTGGTGTGTCATACTTTCTCCCTTTACTTGAAACTGCATGATATGGGTTGAACAGAACGATCTGGCATCACGCTCACAAGCCCACAACGATGGTGACGTGACCAATATCGTATCGACTTGATCAACAGCGACAGCGCCACTATCACCCTTCGATTGATGCTAAGGCGACGCGGATTGGGGAACAAGATTGACAATCACATTCTGAGCGGCGCAATCGTACACAGATTTGTTTATGTTGTCAAAGTGAGTTTTTGCGGTGTGACAGTTATGGAGGCTGGCGTGAGTTGCGAGGGGCGAGCCATGCATAACTCGTGACGGACAGCGGCCACTCTACAACAGCCGACAGCCAAAGTCTGCGCAAGCAAACTGGCCTGGCGGCGCCTCGTGCAGGTCATCGCCTCCGGCGCGACCTGCAGCATAAGCTGACTTTGGCGTTCAGCTTCGATTTGAATTTAGGACTTACACATTTAGCTCAGCAACCTTCCTGGAAGCTCTCAGCTTCCAGGAAGGTGACACACCAGAATCTGCGTAAGCCCAAGAATCGAAGGCGGCGCCCTGGGCTTGACGTGCACTCTATCACAGCAGACGACCGCTGTGACTTCCCTGCGCCAGCACCCCGGCTCGATCCCAGCGTTGCGCAAGGGCAGCTACGATATCGGCGGCAGGCGAACGCTCATCGCGAACGATTGGCTCACCCTGCACTGCGGCATAGCCACGCAACGCTGTCGCTGGCTGGCGCACCTGCTCCACCCACTGCATCGCTGCGCGCTCATCCTCGACCCGCCGGCGCACAAAGAGCAACCCAGACGCCACATCGACCAGCCACACCCCGTTGCGGCGCGCCGCTTCGGGCAGCATCTGCCAGTAGAGCGCCAGGTGCTGCGGTGGGACGCCGACGCGCAGCAGCAGATCGTTCTCGCCCGCCGCACACAGGTGATCGCACCAGCGCGCGGTGGCGGTGTACTCGCTCATCGCCACTGCGCCAGCGCCAACCCCGTGCAACGCCGCCGTGATCTCGTCCACCTCGGCGCGCACATCCTCCGGCAACCCTTCCAGCGTGATCGTCAGGTGATAGCAACCGTACTCGTCGCAATCGATCACCACACCCGCCGTCATCAGCCAGCACGCCGCCGTCGCCTGCGCCCAGCGGATGCCTTGCAGCACGTCATCGACCGCCACCTGGAGCGACAGGCGGCGGCGCGGCAGCGGCGTCAGCTTGAGCGTGATTGCGGCCATCATTCCCAGCGCCCCGTGCGAGCCGACGAATAGCTTGACCAGGTCGTAGCCCGCCACGTTCTTGACCACCGGGCGCCCGGCACGGATCACGCGTCCGTCGGGCAACGCCGCCTGCACCGCCAGCACGTTGTCGCGCCAGCCGCCGTAGCGCATCCGCAGTGGTGCGTTGAGATTGGTCGCCACCAGTCCGCCGACAGTCGCCGCGGGCCACGGCGCCGCAAAGGGCGCCTGGAAGCCGCGCCCGGCAAGAAACCCGGCGAGTTCCGTCAGCGGCGTCCCCGCGCCAACAGTGACGTAGAGGTCGTCGGGCGCAAAGGCCTGCACGCCGCGCAGTGCATGGCTGGAAAGCAGCAACGTCCCGGCGCAGAGCGAACTGTCGACTTGCTCTGCACTCGACACGATGCGCGCACGGCGCGGCGCGACGGCGCACGCAGCCAGGATCGCAGCAGCCTCTTCGACGGAACGCGGCGCCATCACATCATTCGTGAGCGGGGTCGGCGCTGCGTAGACCGGCTCCGACAGCTCGTCGGGCAACACTTTGCCCGGATTGAGCAGATGGTCGGGGTCGAACGCCAGCTTGACATCACGCATCGCCGACAGCTCGGCGGTGCTGTACATGGCGGGCATGTGCTGGCGCTTCTCGATGCCGACGCCATGTTCGCCCGTGATGCTGCCATCTTTGGCGATGCAGATCGCCACAATCTCATGGGTGGCGGCGAAGACGCGTTCCATCTGGGCGGCGTCGCGCGGGTCGCACAAAATGCAGGGGTGGAGGTTGCCGTCGCCGGCATGGAAGACGTGACCGGTTTCGAGATCGTAACGCGCCAGCACCTGCCCGATCTCGCGCAAGGTCTCCGCCAGTAAGGAGCGCGGCACGGTGACGTCGACCAGGTAGAAAGCCGGCGCCAGCCGCGAGAACGCCCCCGCTGCGCTCTTGCGCCCATACCAGATGCGCTGGCGTTCCTCCTCACTTTGGGCGATGCGCAAGTCGTAGCCGCCGTGCGCCGTGAGGAGGGCGGCAATCTCTTCGACCTGGCTGTCGAGGCTGGCCGGGTAGCCGTCCACCTCCACGATCAGCGCCGCCTGCGCCTCAACCGGCAGCCCGACCTGGACATACGCCTCGATCATGCCCATCACTTTCTGATCCATCATCTCCAGCGTGGCGGGCGTCAGCCCCGCCGCAATGATGGCGGAGACTGCGGCGCCGGCGGCTTCATCGGAGCGAAAGGAGACCATCAGCGTCTTGACTGCCGGTGGGTTGCGGATCAGCCGGATCGACGCGGTAGTGACGAGCGCCAGCGTGCCCTCGCTGCCGACGATCAGCCCGGTCAGGTCGAGTTCGGGGTAGTCGAACGCCTGCCCGCCGCTGTGAAGAATGCGCCCATCCGCCAGCACCGCCTCGACGCCGGTAATGTAGTTGGTGGTGACGCCGTACTTGAAGCAGTGCGGCCCGCCCGCATTTTCGCCCAGGTTGCCGCCGATCAACGATGAGCGCCCGCTGGATGGGTCGGGCGGGTAGTAGAAGCCGAGCTGTCTGGCGGCGGCGTCCAGCGCCAGGTTGACGACGCCGCTCTGCACGACGCCGTTGCGCCCGGTCGGGTTCAGCTCGACGATCTGCTTCATGCGCGCAAACTCAACGATCACGCCGCCGCGTTCGGGCACGGCGCCGCCCGACAGCCCCGTGCCTGCGCCGCGCGCCACCACCGGCAGCCTGTTGGCGCGCGCCCAGCGCACCAGCTCACTCACGTCGGCGGCGGATTGCGGGTAGAAGACGGCGTCGGGTTTGCCGCGGTCGAAGCCGGCGTCCACTTCGTAGGTGATCAATTCGGCGGCGCCGGTGACGAGTTGCTGGGGTGAGAATGAGACGCCGGGCGTCTTAGCTTGCATTGGCATAGGATTTCTCCAGCAACTCGACGACGTGCAGCACCGTGGCGTTCAGTTCGCCGCGTTTGACGCCATAGATCATCTGCATGTAGCAGCCGGTGTTGGCGGTCGCAATGACGCCAGGGGCGACAGCGCGAATGTCAGCCAGCTTGGCGTCGAGCACTTGATTCGCCATGTCGGGCTGCAGGAGGTTGTAGATGCCGGCGCTGCCGCAGCACATGTCCGGCTGCGCCAGCTCCACCAGCTCCACACCGGGGATGGCGCGCAGCAGCGCGCGCGGCTGCCTGGTAACCTTCTGGCCGTGGCGCAAGTGACATGAATCGACGTAGGCGACGCGCACCTGGACATAGCCGGTGGGCGGGGTGTGCAGATGATCGACCAGAAACTCGCTGATGTCCTTGACCTTTGCCACGAAGGCGCGGGCGCGGGCGGCGTAGAGCGGGTCATCAGCCAGCAGGTGGTCGTAGCCCTTGAGCGCCGCCCCGCAGCCGCCCGCGTTGTTGATGATCGCTGCGAACTCTGCGCCAGCAAACGCATCGATATTCTGGCGCGCCAGTGCGTGCGCCTGGGTCGTGTCGCCGCTGTGCAGCGCGGCGGCGTTGCAGCAGGTCTGCCCGGCGGGAAAGTGAACTTCGTAACCGTTGCGTTGCAGCACGCGCACGGTGGCGCGGTTGACGCCAGCCAGGAACGCATCCTGCACACAGCCGGTGAAAAAGGCGACCTTGCCGCGTTTGGGGCCGAGTGCAGGCGCCAGACGCGTCAGGTCGAGAAAACCCAGATCGATGGGCGGCGCCATGCCCTCCATCGTCGTCAGGGTGGGCGGCAGTTTGGGCAGCAGACGCTGCGCAATTTTCGTCAGCCCCAGCCGTTGGTAGAGCCACAGCCCGCGCGCCAGCAACCGCAGACGATGACGGTGCGGCATCAGTTCGCGCAGCCCGAAGCGTTGGATGGTTTGGGAGATGCGAGATGCGAGGGGCGAGGGGCGGCGCCTGGTGCTGCGCTCACCGACGCCGCCGTGCGGCGCAACCAGACAGGCGACAGCACCCCTCGCCCCTCGTCCCTCGCCCCCGCCAACGCTGCTTTGGTCGTTTCCAGCAGCAGGCCGTACTGCACGCCCGACGGGCAGGCTGTCTCGCAGGCGCGGCAGCCAAGACAGAGATCGATATGCTGCTGAAACGCGCCGCCGAGATCGATGCGACCATCGGCGGCAGCGCGCATCAGCGCAATGCGTCCGCGCGGGCTGTCCATCTCCAGCTGGTTGATGCTGTAAGTCGGGCAGGCCGGCAGACAGAGACCACAGTGAATGCATTGATCCAGCCTGCGGCGGAAATCCGCTTGATTGAGGAGATCGATCTGGGACATGCTATCAAGATAATCGATCCTCGGCGATTTGTGCAATCACGGGCGATAGGGGTCGATTTCACGTTGGGGGGCGAAATCACTTATGTCGCAGGTCATCGCCTCCGGCGTGACATGGCGCCATGTCACGCCGGAGGCGATGACCTGCGACGGTTGCCCCCGGTATCCAACTTGAAATACACCCCGATAGGGTCTACACGCTGCTGGCAGCTATTGCGCTTCTCCCTACGCAGCCGTCTACAGATTTGCGATCAGCGCGCCCACATCCGGCATGACGCCAATCCGATCGACGCCAGGCGCAGACGATGCCGTGCCCGTCTGCCTGAACCCGTCACGCAGCTCTGCCGGCGTGACCGTGCGCCCGCGCGCGGCGGCGATCGACAGCACGACAGCGGCAGCGCCAGCAATGATGGCGGACGCCGACGACGTACCACCGTAATCGTTGCGCGTACCATTGTTGGGCGCCAACGTCTCCACGAATTCGCCCGGCGCATAGCAGTCAACGCGCCCGCCAAAATTCGAGGGCAGCACCCCTGTCAGGCGCGAAGGATGCTGCCCGTCGTCGGCGCAAGCCCCCACCATGATGGCGCCGGAGTCCCCAGCCGTCAGCATGGCGTCGATGTCGATGCCGCCGTTGCCCGCCGGCTCGATGACAGCGACGCCGCTGTTGACCGCGGCGCGGATCGCTGTCTGCACAGCCGCCACCTGTTCCACCGGCGCCAGTTGCACGCGGCCTTGCCACAGCGTTTCCGCCTGCTCCTCCACCAGCAAGACCGCGCCGCGCGGCAACCGTTGCGTGATAACCGTGATGGCGTCAGCCACATCGTAAAGAGCGGCGCCATTTTTGGTGCGCAGGCTGGATATCAACTGAATTGCGGCTCCGGCGGCGATCCCGTCGCAGCCAATGGCATTGTGCGCCGCCGCCAGGATGCCGACATCCGCCAGCGCATGAACGACAGCCGCTTGTAGATCGGCGGGCTGCACTTGCGGATACCGGCGCGGTGCAATGGACGCCGCCAAGTCACGGTGCGCCAGCGCCCAGCACTGCTCGATCAAGCCCATCACGGCGTTTTCACCGTTCCCGCCGGCCTCTGTCCAGGCATCGCGCACGTTGATGCCCGCTGTATCCAGGACGGGATCAGCGCCTCCCAGATAGGGTTGACCGCCAGCAGGCTGCACAGGCAGGGGAACCTGAACCTGCACACGCGCAAAGATGTGCTCCAACACCAGCAGCATCTCGGCGACAAAGGCCGCGCCCTCGCCGGACGGCACGCGCAAAAGGTAGTGCGAGAAGAATTCCTGCAGCGTGACCGGTTCAACGGTTGCCTGCTCTTGCCGCGCCGCCAGTTCCGCCAATTCCCCTGTGCTCAGTGTGAAAAACGTACGCTCAAACGATAGCTCGGGCAACTGGGCTTGCACGTCCTTCCAGCGGTCGGCAAATTCCGGGTAGCGCTCCCCCAGATACTCCTCCAGATTATCCATGTACTCAGGCGGGAGCGCGTCGGGTCGCAACTGCACCCAAACGATCCACGGCAGGTTGTCCAGGTCTGGATAATCCTCAGAAAAAACGGTCAGTGTACTCATCCATCTACTCCTTTGCCGCAACGGTGCAGCTGAACCATTACCTTACGCTCATCGATGTGCTCTGACTTAACGCTATGGCAAGATGCGAGGTGCGACGGACATCCGCAGGTGCGGCTCGCAGCCGCACTTCCCAGCCAGAAGGACCAGGTGCGACAGACATCCGTAGGTGCGGCTCGCAGCCGCACTCCCCAGCCAGAAGGACCAGGTGCGACAGACATCCGTAGGTGCGGCTCGCAGCCGCACTTCCCAGCCAGAAG